>BNJU01000070.1_pt1 | contig 105576 bp, 118 predicted proteins | sample 8539281 | NCBI WGS metagenome assembly BNJU01 (sample SAMD00202456, study PRJDB9452) | human saliva metagenome | isolation source: human saliva | place: Japan | reverse complement strand
TATTCATGAAAAAAGAGACAAAAGGCCGCAAACAAAAAGCATACGGCGAATAGAATGTAGGGAATCAGTATACAAAAAGGCCGTCTGAAAATATTTAGGGATTTTTCAGACGGCCTTGGATTGATTAATCCTTCTTAATCGGCGGATTGGCATTAATCGGCAACGACGAGGCGGGACACTTTAACGTTTGGATAATATTTCCGCATTAAGTGCTGAAACACTTCCGCCTTGCTCTCTTTTCCGCTCTTTTCGTAATTCGTCCCCAAAATCACTTCATCCACAATATCGCGTATATCGGTATAAGGCAGATAGACGGATTTTTGTGGCTTCGCAATATTCGATTTTGTCCGAACCAATTTGTTCGATTTTTCAGCAGACGGAATTCTTCCTCGTCGCGGAAAGCAAAATCTTTAAACAGATAGCGGATATATTCCAAATATTTTTTTTGTCTTCATCGCTGATATTATTGAATTTTTTTCTATCAAATCTTCCAATGCTTTTTTTAAGCTTGCCGATACGAAACTCATGCCAACTTAGATTCTTTTCCTACAGGCTTTAATCGAATGCCAAATTTTGGATTCTCTTCATTAGGCAGCCATATTATGCATTTTTTTCTTTAGCAATATATTCATCGTAATAAGCGATATAAGCTACCTGATAAAGCGGTAGGTTGTCATCTTCAAAATCTGAATTAGGTATATCTGCTTCTACTAGCTGTTCACCTGAATATCCATCTCCCCCTTTTTTTACCATACTACGGAATGAGGCAGAAACATCAGATTCCTTCAGCCAATTTCCCTCTTTATTAAATACCAAACAACAGCCCGATGCTTCCACGCTGTTTTCTTTACCATATAGACGAAACTGGTTCAAATCGTTTACGCGGCTGGAAAAGCAGGTAAAGAAAGCATTATGGACAGGACAATCAGCCTTGTTTTCCAATTCCAAATCTTGCAGATTCAGCAGCTCCAACAGTCCTTCCCCTTCAGTCGGGTCGTTCATATAAGTGGAGCTACCGATTCTCATTGGACTAACCTTACTCCTGTCAACAGGAGTTTTATCATTAGTTTGATCGCTGACAATACCGAATAATCTTTCGCATACTGAAGGCGAAGTGTAATGGGCAAGAGGAATCGCACCCAATTCTATAGGTGGAATATTTAGAACTGCCAGAATGGTCGATATAGCATCAGTTAAATCGTCTTTTTTTATTTTTCAATATTTTCAAATAGTTTTTCCCTTATTCCCTGCTTTTTTTCTGATCAAAAATAATTTTTGCCATTTTTCTTGAAGAAAAATAAGACTCTCGCAATAATTCATTGATTCTCTTTTTTTAACTTTTTCTGTTTCAGACTTATCAATCAGTTGTGATAAACAATTATCAACAGATGAAAAATATCCCTCTGCTTGCTTGGCCAATATTTTAGCTTGAGAAGTTTCTTTATCTTTAATTGAAATGGCCTGTTCTAAATAGCAGCGGCCTAACCAAGATTGGGCTTTGTTCTGTTGCTGAATACCGTTTTCGTCCTCCAACTGTTTGGCAAGATGCAACCACTGTTGGAAATGCCTAACTGCCAACCCAAACAACTTAGCCGCTTCCTTGCCTTCGGCTTGCTTCGCCTGCTCTAAATAACAGCGGCCTAGCCAAGATTGGGCTTTGTTTTGTTTCTGAAGACTATTTTGTTCTACTGTCAGTTGTTTGGCAAGTTTCAAGTACTGTTGGAAATGCTTAACCGCCTGTCCAAAATAACTCTTCCGATTTCTTGCCTTTGGCTTTTCTTCGCCTGCCCTAAATAGCAGCCTCAAGCCAAGATCGGGAATAGAGTTGCTTTTTGAAGACGGTTTTGTTGATTTGTCAGCTGTTTGGTGAGACTCAATTGCTGTTGAAAAATGCTCAACTGCCCGTCTAAATAACTGTTCCGAACTCCTTACCTTTAGCTTGCTTCGCCTGTTCGAAATAGCAACGGCCTAGCCCAGATTGAATTTCGATTTGCTCTTGAATTTGTCTATTTTTTTATCTTCAATTTCTCCTAAAAGCCTGATTCAGCTTCGCAATCGCTTCGTCGAATTCTTTGTTTTTCAAATGACTCTACACCTTCATTAATTAAATCTTGAATGTTCATTGTCTTATCCCTTTATCAAAAACAAACTCTTAACCACTAATGCGCCTCTTCCCAATTCATTCCCACACCAACCTCCGCCACCAGCGGCACGTTCAACATACCTTCGTCCACTTTCGCCATAATCTGCGGCAGTTTTTCTTTGACTAAATCCAGTTCGGTTTCGGGTACTTCCAGCACCAGTTCGTCATGCACTTGCATAATCAGTTTGCTTTGCAAGAGGTCGTCTGAAAGCCAGCGGGATACGTCTATCATGGCGCGTTTGATAAGGTCGGACGCGGTGCCTTGCATAGGGGCGTTGATGGCGGCGCGTTCGGCTCCGGCGCGGGCGTTGGCGTTTTTGTTGTGGATGTCGGGCAGGTAGAGGCGGCGGCCGAACAGGGTTTCGACAAAACCTTGTGCGGCAGCTTGTTCTTTGGTGCGCTGCATGTATTCGGCGACGCCGGGATAGCGGGCGAAGTAGCGGTCGATGAAGTTTTTGGCGGAGATGTTGTCGATGCCCAATGATTTGGCGAGGCCGTATTGGCCCATGCCGTAAATCAGGCCGAAGTTGATGGTTTTGGCGTAGCGGCGTTGTTCGGACGAGACGTTTTCGGGGGCGATGCCGAATACTTCGGCGGCGGTGCGGCGGTGTACGTCTTCGCCGTTTTGGAACGCGGCGATGAGGGTTTTGTCGCCGGAGAGGTGCGCCATGATGCGCAGCTCGATTTGGGAATAGTCGGCAGAAACGATGACGCTGCCTTGCGGTGCGGTAAAGGCGCGGCGCACGCGGCGGCCTTCGGCGGTGCGGATGGGGATGTTTTGCAGGTTGGGGTTGTTGCTGGCGAGGCGGCCGGTAATGGCGACGGCTTGGGCGTAGGGTGGTATGCACGGCCGTCTTTGGGGAAATCATTTCGGGCAGTTTGTCGGTGTAGGGTGGATTTGAGTTTCGCCAGGCTGCGGTTTTGCAGGATGATTTTTGGCAGGGGATAGTCGGGCGCGAGCTGTTCGAGCACGGCTTCATTGGTGAAATGCCGCCTTTGGCGGTTTTTTTCAGGCCTTTGGTGGGAATGCCCATTTTGTCGAACAGGATTTCTTGAAGCTGTTTGGGCGAGTTGAGGTTGAACGGCTGGCCTGCGGCGGCATAGGGCTTCTTGTTCGAGCTTCATCAGCTCGGCGCCGAGTTCTGCGCTTTGGCGGGCGAGTTCGGCGCGGTCGATTTGCACGCCGTTGCGTTCCATTTCAAACAATACCTGCGCGACGGGCAGCTCCATTTTTTGATACATTTCAAGCTGTTTGGCGTCCATTTGCGCGCGCAGGTGCGCTTCGAGGCGCAGGGCGAAATCGGCGTCTTGGGCGGCGTATTCGGTCGCCTGTCCGATGGCGACGTCGGCAAAACTGATTTGCTTCGCGCCTTTGCCACACAGCGATTCGTAGGTAATGGTTTCCAAGCCCAGCCAGCGTTCGGACAACTCGTCCAAGCCGTGTCCCAGATGGCTCTCGATAATGTAGGAAGCGAGCATGGAATCGCCGGCAATGCCGTTCAGGGCGATGTCGTAGTTGGCGAAAACGTGTTGGTCGTATTTGAGGTTTTGCCCGATTTTTTTCAGGGCAGGATTTTTCCAAATGCGGTTTCAGACGGCCTAATACGTCTTGTAAATCGAGCTGTTCGGGTGCGGCGGTCAGGCTGTGCCCTACGGGGATGTAGACCGCTTCGCCTGCTTGGAACGCAATGCTGATGCCGACCAGCGAGGCGTTCATCGCGTCTAATGACGTGGTTTCCGTATCGATGCCGATTTTTGTCCGCACGCGACAGTTTATCCAACAAGGCGGCAAACTGCGCTTCGGTGGTAACGGCTGATAATCCAGCTTTTTCAGGAGCTGGAGCGAGTTCAGGTTGTTTTTTTCAGGCTGTGTTTCCATCGCCAATGCGGCTTGTTCGCCGATATGATCGCTGCCGAACAAATCTGTGTTTTGCGCTTCGTGCATACGGCTTTCTGCCTCTTTCAGCCAAGTGCGGAAGCCCCAGCGTTTGAAATCGACAACCAGCTGCGCCCATTTAGGGCGTAGTACGGCGCAGGCTTTCAAGGCCGTCTGAAAGCTCGGAGTGCAAATCCACATCGGTTTTTAATCGTGACCAAATCATACGACAGCGGTAGTTGTTCCAAAGCAGCTGCAGGGTTTTTCGCCCACTTTTGCGCTGACTTCGCCAGCGTGTTCCATCACACCAGCCAGCGAGCCGTAGGCTTCCAGCCACTCACCGCCGTTTTCGGGCCGCACTTCTCTACGCCCGGCACATTGTCCACCTTGTCGCCCATCAGCGCGAGATAATCGCGGATTTGGTCGGGGCGCACGCCGAATTTTTTTCTTTCACGCCTTCAATGTCCAGCGTTTCGCCACTCATCGTGTTCACCAGCGTCACGCGCTCGTTCACCAACTGCGCCATGTCCTTATCACCGGTGGACACCACCACGTTCCAACCTGCTTCGCCAGCCATCTTAGCCAAAGTACCGATAACGTCGTCCGCTTCCACCTGCGGAATCACCAATACCGGCCAGCCCATCAGGCGCACCAAATCCGGCAAGGCTTCCGCCTGCGGGCGCAAATCGTCCGGCATTGGCGGACGCGTCGCCTATAGTCGGGGAACATCTCGTGGCGGAAATTCTTGCCCTTCGCGTCAAACACCACCGCGCAATAGTCATGCACATAATCCGCCCGCAGCCGGCTCAGCATGTTCAACACACCATACATCGCCCCCGTCGGCGCACCGTCGAGCGCAGACAAATTCTGCCCCATAGCATGATAGGCGCGGTAAAGATAAGAAGAGCCGTCAACGAGAAGGAGTGTGGGTTTGTTGGACATGGAGAACCTGCTGTGTGTATGAAAAATAATGTACGGATTATAAAGGAAAAGGCCGTCTGAAAACCGAAAAATCAAGTTTCAGACGGCCTGATGTTTACATAAATATACGGTTTCAGGTATTGCGTCTCATAATCTCATCTTGTATATTTGTATTCAAATGAATACAAACAAAAAGTAAACGAATATGAATGCAACGAACCGTATCCCAATTAGTGTGCGCATCACTCAGGAAGATGCTGATTTTATTGCCGAACTCAAAATCGAAGGTGCGAATACGCCGTCTGAAAAAATCCGCGAATTGCTCAAGCTGGCGCGCTTGGCGCATACGCAGACACGCGATTACGGCTCTGCACTGACGGCGCAGGAGCAATTTTTCCAAGCAGCAAAACACGAAATCTTGCACGCAGAAAAAGCAGGCCGGAGTGCATTCACATATCGTAGCAAGATTGTTTGAACAACTGCCCGACTTGGGCGCAACGCTCGCCGCCGACCTGCCCGAAGAAGCCGACCTCGATGATTTGAAAAAATACGAGCGCGAACTGATGTGGCGCATCGTCCGCCTGACCGACAGCATCTTGCAACTCGCCGTAACCGGCAAAGGCGCGGCATACGACGATACCGTACTGCAACAGCTTGAAAACACTTTGAAACTGGCAAAGATTGTGCAGCAGGCAAATGAAGTTTAAGGCTGCCGCCATACCAAATGAAAACAAACACATTTTATTGAAAGGAAAAATCCAAATGAGCGAAACCCTATCCCGCAGAGTGGGCCGTCTGGTGAGCGGCGGTTTTCATGCCCTGATTGATGCGGCGGAGAACCTTGCGCCTGATGCGGTCATGAACGAGAGCATCCGCGAAATCGAGCGGGCGGTGGACGAAGTGCGTGCCGAGTTGGGCAAAGTGTTGGCGCAGAAACACCTTGCCGCCAAGAAAAATGGCGGACGAGAGCAACCGCCACGAGGCCATCGATGCCAACCTGCAAGCTGCCGTAGCCGCTGGGCGCGACGACCTTGCCGAGGCGGGCATCGCCGAACAAATGGACATCGAAGCGCGGCTGCCTGTTTTTGGAAAAACACCATCGCCGACTGTGCCGCGCAGGAAAAAAAGAGCTTGAGGGCTTTATCGCCGCCTTGCAGGGCGAAAAAAACGCGAGATGCAGCAGCAGTTGCAAGACTGGCGTGCCGCACAGCAAAGCATGGGTACAGGCAAAACAGCCAGTGGCAACAGTAGCGACCTCAACCGCATTGCCCGTGATGCTGAAAAAAAGCGGCAATGCCTTCGACCGTGTGATGGGTCGCCAAAACTCTGTACACAGCAGCACCGATGCGGCGCAGTTGGCCAAACTGAAAGAACTGGAAGACTTAAGCCGCAACAACCGCATTACCGAAAGATTGGCGGCATTGAAGGCGAAATCATAAGCCATATTGAGAAAAATCGCGGTTTCAGACGGCCTCTATCTTCACGGGGCCGTCTGAAAAAAAGAAAAACCATACACACCTCAATAACAAAAAAATGCCGGATTGGGAAAAAAATCCTGTGAATTACAACCAATTAATAAAAATACCCATATCCAATCGGCTTAACTTTAAAAATAAAAATATGCCGTCTGAAAATTAAAAAAAGAATAAGGAAATGCAATATGTGGAATTTAATCAACGCCCCCGAAACCGAAATTTTCGGTATTGCCATTGCGCTGATGGTTTTGCTCGGTGTGTTGGAAGTCATTTCCATGCTGGCAGGCGGTATCAGCGATTGGTTGGACAACCTGTTACCCGACAGTCTGACCGAAACCGCGCACGCCGAAGTCGGATTGGATGTGGCGGATGCAGGCATATTCGTGCGTTTCCTGAGCTGGCTGTATGTCGGACGTATTCCGGTGTTGATGTTGATGGTGGTATTTCTTGCCGTATACGGACTGACGGGTTATCTGTTTCAGACGGCCTTTGCCACTGTATTCGGCAGTTATCTGGATGGCACGCTGGCAGCAGTCATTGTTTGGTTTCTTTCCCTGCCCTTGGTGCGCGTAACGGCTAGCGGTTTGTACAAAATTATGCCGAAAGATGAAACCACTGCCGTTTTGCAGGAAAGTTTAATCGGGCGCGTCGGCACGGTGGTGTTGGGCGAAGCTCGGGTAGGCAATGCGGCGCAAGTGCGCGTGAAAGATGCTTACGGCCAACAGCATTATGTGATGGTAGAGCCTGACTCTGAAGATGTATTGAAACAAGGAGATGCGGTATTGCTGGTGTCGTTGGACGGAAATACATTTAAAGCAATTTTAAATCCGAGCGGCAGCTTGGTAGATTAAGGCCGTCTGAAACCGCTGATTTATCGATACGGTAAAAATAGATACTTCACCGCCCTATCCTCACCATCTAGAAATTTGAAATAACAATTAGAAAAACAACCACCCTATTATTTCAACCCATATTTTTAACCCTTTCAGACGGCCTCTCTCCCTCAAAGCCTTCTGAATCCACCGCCCCAAAGGCATATTAACAAGAAGAAAGGAAAAACCATGAATTTGGTCTCCATCGGCACCATCGCCGGCGTCATACTCGTCGCGCTGTTTGTACTCGGCCTCATCCTGACCCGTCTGTATCGCCGTGCCAGCAAAGAAGTCTCATTTGTCCGCACCGGTTTTGGTGGTGAAAAAGTCATCATGAACGGCGGCGCGATGGTGCTGCCCGTGTTGCACGAAATCATCCCCGTCAACATGAATACACTGCGCCTTGAAGTGCGCCGCGCTGCCCAACAAGCGCTGATTACCCGCGACCGTATGCGCGTTGACGTGATGGCTGAATTTTACGTCCGCGTTAAACCCAGTGCCGAGAGCATTGCGACTGCCGCGCAAACGCTGGGTATGAAAACCATGTCCCCCGATGAGCTGAAAGACCTCGTCGAAGGTAAATTCGTTGATGCCTTGCGTGCTGTTGCCGCCGAAATGGCGATGGAAGAGCTGCATGAAAAAAACGTGTTGATTTCGTTCAGAAAGTACAACAAGTCGTAAGCGAAGATTTGTTTAAAAACGGTCTCGAACTCGAAACCGTTTCCCTGACCGGCCTCGACCAAACCAGCTTTGAGTTCTTCAACCCGCAAAACGCGTTTGACGCGGAAGGTTTGACCAAACTGACCGAAACCATCGAAGGCCGCCGAAAAAAACGTAACGAAATCGAACAAGACACCGACTTGGCAATCAAAACCAAAAAAACCTCGAAGCCGAGCAGCAACGCCTAAAAAAATCTCGCGCGAAGAAGAATACGCCAAACTCGAACAAGAGCGTGAAATTGCTGTCCGCCGCGCCGAACAAGAGGCCAGCATTGCCGAACAAGAATCTCAGAAAAAAACGTGAAGCGGAAGAAGCCAAAATTGCCGCTGAACGCGAAGTGGATTTGAAACGCATCGCAGCCGAACGCGACATTAAAAACGAAGACATTAGAAAAGCCCAAGCCGTTGAGCAAGCGGAGGTTGAACGCCGCAAAGCCATCGAATTGGCCGAGCAAGACCGCGCCATCGCCGTTGCCGAAAAAAATCGCGTGCCGAATCCGAAGCCAAAGCCGAAGCCGACAAAGCCCGTGCCGCCGCTGTTCGCGAAGAAGAGGCGTGATTACCGTACGCGAAACCGAACGCGCCGAGCGTGCCAAAGCGGTGGAACTGATTGCCGCAGAAGAGGCTGCGCAAAAAGATGCAATTTCGCTCACTGTTGCCGCCGAAGCAGAAAAAAACAAGCCGCACAAGACCGCGCCGAAGCCGTACGTATCGCCGCCGAAGCCGAAGCCGAAAAAAACACCGCCTGCAAGCCAAAGGTGAGGCTGATGCCAAAAATTCTGTTGGCGCAAGCGCAAAGAGCAACAATACAAAGTTGATGCCGAAGGTACCCGCGCTGTGAACGAAGCTGCCAACGTCCTGAGCGTCGAGCAGGTTGAAATGCAAGTCCGCCTTGCCCTCTTGAAACACCTGCCTGACATCATCCGCGAATCCGTCCGCCCAATGGAAAAAAATCGAAGACATCAAGATTTTTGCAAGTCAATGGTCTGGGTGGCTTTGCCGGTGGTGCAAACGGTGCGGAAGGTGTTTCAGAAGGCCAAACCACACAAGCCAGCCTTGCAGACCAAATGGTCAATAGTGCTCTGCGCTACCGCAGCCAAGCCCCGTTAGTTGACGGTCTCTTGAAAGAGTTGGGACTAAATGGTGGCGACATCAACGGCCTGACCCAAGGACTTGATAAAACCATCGACCAATCATAAACAGATACAATCATAATGGTTTAAAGGCCGTCTGAAACTTTTCAGACGGCCTTTTGTTTATACAAGAGCTTCCGCAAATTCTAATATTTTCAATACTGATCAATTCAGATCTGTTGCGGTTGCAATAAATTAGGAATTATCCACCCTGCTTTTTGTGGTTAAAAAAGATTGAGTGGGCCATTCTTAGCCAAATAACAAGACTAACTACTTTGAAAATGATTCGCCAACAATTGAGTCATAAAAACTGATTCTACCGTTTCGATTTCAAGCTTGCCATCTACTCGTCTATCGGTATTTTAATATCAAGCTACTTATCTTCGCGAAAATAAAAAAGCACAACATTTCGTTGTGCTTTTTCTTAATGAACCCACATTACTTGTTTTTTTGCGAACGAAGGTAGTCCAAAGTTTTCAGCTGGGCAATGGCTGCTGCCAATGCTTTGTGCGCTTCGGCCAGAGATTTATCATCTTTGGCTGCAGAAACACCTGCCTCGGCTGCTTTTTAGCTGCTTCAGCACGCGCCTGATCCATTTCGGTACTGCGGACGGCAACGTCTGCCAATACGGTAATCTTATCAGGCTGTACTTCTAAAACGCCACCGGAAACGGCAACCAGCACTTCTTCAGCTTCACCCGGAACAGTCAAACGCAATGCGCCGGGGCGTACCAAACTCATAATCGGCTCGTGTCGTGGATAAATACCAAGCTCACCTTGAACGGTCGGAACCACCACAAAGCTGGCCTCGCCCGAATAGATGTTTTGCTCGCTACTAACCACTTCAACTTGCATGGTGCTCATGCCGGCCTCCTTAGTTTAAGGTTTTCGCTTTCTCAGCCGCTTCTTCGATGCCGCCTACCATATAGAACGCTTGTTCAGGCAGATGGTCGTATTCGCCGTTCAAGATGGCTTTAAAGCCGGCGATGGTGTCACGCAATGAAACGTATTTGCCTGGAGAACCGGTAAATACTTCGGCAACGTGGAACGGTTGAGACAGGAAGCGTTGGATTTTACGGGCACGCATCACAGTCAGTTTGTCTTCGTCAGACAATTCGTCCATACCCAGAATGGCGATAATGTCGCGCAATTCTTTGTATTTTTGCAGAGTAGACTGTACACCGCGCGCTACGTCGTAGTGCTCTTGACCCAATACCATCGGATCCAATTGGCGTGAAGTAGAGTCAAGCGGGTCAACTGCCGGGTAAATACCCAAAGATGCAATATCACGGCTCAATACAACGGTCGCGTCCAAGTGGGCGAAAGTTGTCGCTGGAGACGGGTCAGTCAAGTCATCCGCAGGTACATATACGGCTTGGATGGAAGTAATGGAACCGGTTTGGGTAGAGGTAATACGCTCTTGCAAACGACCCATTTCTTCAGCCAATGTCGGTTGGTAACCCACTGCAGAAGGCATACGGCCCAACAGTGCAGATACTTCGGTACCGGCCAGAGTGTAACGGTAGATGTTGTCAACGAAGAACAATACGTCGCGACCTTTACCGTTTTCGTCTTTTTCGTCACGGAAGTATTCAGCCATAGTCAAACCGGTCAAAGCAACGCGCAGACGGTTGCCTGGAGGTTCGTTCATTTGGCCATACACCATGGCTACTTTATCCAATACGTTGGAATCTTTCATCTCGTGGTAGAAGTCGTTACCTTCACGGGTACGTTCACCCACACCTGCGAACACGGACAGACCGCTGTGCGCTTTGGCGATGTTGTTGATCAATTCCATCATGTTCACGGTTTTACCTACACCGGCACCACCGAACAGACCTACTTTACCGCCCTTAGCAAACGGACACAGCAAGTCGATCACTTTAATACCGGTTTCCAACAATTCGGTAGTTGAAGACAACTCGTCGAATTTTGGAGCAGTTTGGTGAATGGCACGGCTCTTGTCGGTATCGATCGGACCTGCTTCATCAACAGGTGTACCCAATACGTCGACAATACGGCCCAATGTACCTTTACCTACCGGCACAGTGATTGGCGCACCAGTATTGCTCACAGACATGCCGCGTTTCAGGCCGTCTGAACTACCCATTGCAATAGTACGGACAACGCCGTCACCCAGAAGCTGTTGAACTTCCAGGGTCAGACCGTTCTCGTCCAATTTCAGGGCATCGTAAACATGCGGGATAGCGTCGCGTGGAAATTCCACGTCAACCACCGCACCAATAACTTGTACGATTTTGCCTTGGCTCATTATCGTATCCTAATTTCCTGTTCAGGCTTCAGACGGCATTAAACTGCCGCTGCACCTGCTACAATTTCTGACAATTCTGTGGTAATCGCGGCTTGACGCGATTTGTTGTACACCAAGCGCAATTCTTTGATGGCATTGCCTGCGTTGTCGGTTGCGGCTTTCATCGCTACCATACGCGCGGCTTGTTCAGATGCCATGTTGTCGCTCAATGCCTGATAAACCACAGACTCTAAATAGCGGCGAACCAAATATTCCAATACGGCGATAGGACTCGGCTCGTAGCGGTATTCCCAAGCAAATGAAGAATGACCCGCCTCGTCGTCAATAACGTTTTCACCGATAGGCAGCAAAACTTCCATACGCGGCTCTTGGCGCATTGTATTGACGAAACGTGAGTAAACCATATGGATACGGTCTAATTCATGCTTCACATAACGTTGGAAGATTTCGGTCAGAGGACCAAGCAGCAATTCCATTCTTGGGGTATCGCCCAAATTGGTTGCACTGGCAATAACATTCAAACCGATACTTTGGCATGCAGCCAAACCTTTACTACCCAGGCACACGACTTCGACTTCGATGCCTTGTTCCTGATACTCTTGAACTTGCGCCAAAAACTTTTTCAGTACGTTTGCGTTCAAGCCACCGCACAAACCTTTATCCGAGGTAATCAAAATGAAACCGGCACGACGCACTTCGCGGTGCGGCTCCAACAATTTGATACCATGATCGGCATGGGTCTGTGCAAGATGGCTCATCACTGTACGCACTTTTTCGGCGTACGGACGCGCTAAGCGCATCCGGTCTTGAGTCTTCCGCATTTTAGAGGTCGACACCATTTGCATCGCTTTAGTGATCTTTTTGGGTATTTTGAACACTACGGATTTTTGGTGAGAATCTCTTTTCCGACTGCCATTTCAGACTCCTTTTCATCTCAATACTTATGCTTGGTAAGCGTAAGAAGATTTGAAAAGATTTCATGGCTTCGGTCAATGCTTTTTCGCTTTCGTCAGACATTGCGCCTGATGCATTAATCGCTTCCAGAACCTCAGGATGTTGCGTACGTACGAAACTCAAGAATTCTGCTTCGAAAGCCAAGGCTTTGGATACCGGAACATCTGCGTAAGAACCGTTGTTGATCGCCCACAAAGTCAATGCCATTTCGGCAGTGTTCAATGTGCTGAATTGTTTTTGTTTCATCAATTCAGTAACCACTTCACCGTGTTGCAGCTGTTTGCGTGTTGCTTCGTCCAAATCGGAAGCAAATTGCGAGAACGCCGCCAATTCACGGTACTGTGCCAACGCCAAACGGATACCGCCACCCAATTTTTTGATGACTTTGGTTTGTGCTGCACCACCTACGCGCGATACGGAAATACCAGCATTGATTGCAGGACGGATACCGGCATTGAACAAGTCGGTTTCCAAGAAGATTTGGCCGTCTGTAATCGAAATTACGTTGGTTGGTACGAATGCGGATACGTCACCGGCTTGGGTTTCAATAATTGGCAACGCAGTCAGAGAACCGGTTTTGCCTTTTACTTCGCCATTGGTCAGTTTTTCAACTTCGTTTTCGCTGACGCGGGCCGCACGTTCCAACAGACGGGAGTGCAGATAGAATACGTCGCCAGGATATGCTTCACGACCAGGAGGACGGCGCAACAGCAGGGAAATTTGACGGTATGCAACGGCTTGTTTAGACAAGTCATCGTATACGATCAATGCATCTTCACCACGGTCACGGAAGAATTCACCCATGGTACAACCGGAGTAAGGAGCGATGTATTGCAACGCAGCGGCTTCAGAAGCAGTTGCAGCAACTACGATAGTGTGTTCCATCGCGCCATGCTCTTCCAATTTGCGTACTACGTTGGCAATAGAAGATGCTTTTTGACCGATAGCCACATAAATACAGATAACGCCTGTACCTTTTTGGTTAACGATGGCATCCAGTGCTACGGCAGTTTTACCGGTTTGACGGTCACCAATGATCAACTCACGTTGGCCACGGCCAACCGGAACCATAGAGTCAATAGCTTTCAGGCCGGTTTGCATTGGTTGGTCAACCGATTTACGCGCAATCACACCTGGTGCAATTTTTCGATTGGAGCAGTCAATGTTGTGTTGATTGGACCTTTACCATCGATAGGGCGACCCAATGCATCAACTACGCGACCAACCAGTTCGCGACCGATCGGCACTTCCAAAATACGGCCGGTACAGGTAACTGTATCGCCTTCTTTAATGTGTTCGTACTCACCCAACACTACGGCACCGACGGAGTCACGCTCCAAGTTCATGGCCAGACCGAAAGTGTTACCGGGGAATTCGAGCATCTCACCTTGCATCGCGTCTGACAAGCCATGAATGCGCACAATGCCGTCTGTAACAGAAACAACGGTACCACGGGTACGCACTTCTGCATTGACGGACAGATTTTCGATTTTGGCTTTAATCAAATCGCTAATTTCAGCAGGATTAAGCTGCATGAAAACTCTCCTAATTTGTCATAGTCGCATACAAAGCATTCAGTTTGCCTTGTACGGACAAATCCAAGACCTGATCACCCACTTCTACTTTGATGCCGCCGATTAATTCAGGGGCAACTTTAGTTACCACATCCAATTTGCTGTTGAAGCGTTTTGTCAGGATATCGGTAACATCGGCCAGCTGCTGAGAACTGAGCTCATACGCGCTGTAAATTACTGCCGATTTCGTATTGTTGTGTATCAAGGTCAAATCTTGATATTGGGCATAAATTTCCGGCAATACCAGCAAACGCTTTTGCTCGGCCAAAACGGTAATAAAATTTGCCAATTCGACATTTTTGATACCGACAAGACCTTTGAGCGTTTCTGCTTTTTCGGAAGCTCCCGTTTCCGGCTGCTCGATGAAAGCAATGACTTTCTCATCCTGAACAACCGCTGCGAGTTCTTTCAGTTCGCCCAACCAAGACTCGATTTGGTTTTTTTCCTGAGCCAGACTAAACAATGCTTTCGCATAAGGTCTGGCAATCGTTGCGAACTCTGCCATAAGATTACAGCTCCTGTTTTAAGGTACTGAGCAAATCTGCATGTTTGGAAGCATCAACTTCTTTACGCAAGATAGATTCCGCACCTTTAACAGCCAGTGTAGCAACCTGTTCGCGCAACACTTCGCGTGCACGGTTAACTTCTTGCTCTACATCAGCTTTTGCTTGGGCTGCAATGCGTGCTGCTTCATGAGAAGCTTGCTCTTTGGCTTCTTCTACAATTTTTGCAGCACGTTTTTCGGCGTTGGCAACCATTTCGGTTACCTGATTACGCCCTTCGGCCATAAGTTCTGCAACTTTTTCTCTGCCTGCTCAAAATCGCTCTTACCGCGCTCGGCAGCAGCCAAGCCCTCGGCGATTTTTGCGGCACGCTCATCCAACGCTTTGGCAATCGGAGGCCATACGAATTTCATCGTAAACCAAACCAAGCCAAAGAAAACTAGGATTTGCGCAAATAAGGTTGCATTAATATTCACGTTACTTAACCTTCGTATCTGGGTTAATCAAACAGACGGCAAGCCTGTATCTGAACGGATCGCTCCGTCTTGATTACGCACCACTAAACGGGTTAACGAAGGCGAACAACAGGGCAATAGCCACACCGATCAAGAAAGCCGCGTCGATCAGACCAGCGATCAAGAACAGTTTGGTTTGCAGAGGACCGATCAGCTCAGGTTGGCGAGCAGAAGATTCCAAGTATTTAGAACCAACCATTGCGATACCGATAGAGGCACCCAATGCGCCCAAGGCAACGATCAAACCACATGCGATAGCAATCAAACCCATTTTTAAACTCCTTAAAATAGTAAAGGTTAAACTACAAAAAACAAACTACAAAAAAACTACTTGATTAGTGTGCATCATGCGCCTGTCCGATATATACGAACGCCAACGCCATGAAAATAAATGCCTGCAAGGTGATAACCAAAATATGGAAAATCGCCCAAGCCAAACCGGCAATCAGGTGGAACACAAATAAAATCGGATCCAAAGTTTCGACACTGCCGGTTGACGCCCATGCACCGCCCAACAGAGCGATCAACAGGAACACCAGCTCGCCGGCATACATATTACCAAACAACCGCATACCGTGGGATACGGTTTTGGACAAAAACTCTACCAAGTTCAGCAGGAAGTTGGCCGGAGCAAGCCATGGACCGAAAGGTGCGCAGAACAACTCGTGAATCCAACCGCCAAGGCCTTTGATTTTGACATTGTAGTAAATACAGATCAGCAATACGCCAATCGCCAGAGCCAAAGTCGTATTCAAGTCAGCTGTCGGCACGACGCGCAACAGGGCATGATGATTACCGGTAATGCCTTGCCATGCCATCGGCAGCAAATCAACCGGCAACATATCCATGGCGTTCATCAGGAAAATCCAGACAAACAGGGTCAAACCCAAAGGCGCAACGGCTTTACGCGATTGTTCGTTATGGATAATGCTCTTACACATGTTATCCACGAATTCGAACAAAATTTCAACAGCCGCCTGAAAACGACCGGGCACGCCAGCTGTTGCTTTCTTGGCACCGCGCCACAAAAAGGAAGCTGCCGATTACGCCCAACAGAACGGCAAAAAAAGATTGCATCAAGGTTAATGAACGAAAAAAATCAGCGATGTTTTTTTCGGTCCTTGACCCTGAGTAACATCCGACATACTGGTCAAGCTTTTGCAAGTGGTGCTTGATGTAGTCGGCAGCGGTTATAGTTTCACCCTGCCATAGTGTTTCACTCTCAACAATACTAAAAAAACCAAATGACTGACGCTGAGCAATCCCAATAAGAATGGGAAAAATACCAGCGATTGATGCCATATCGCAAAAAAACGACCAACATAGATACCAGCGACAGCACTACTTTTAAAACCTCTCCGCCGACAAACATCGAACTTTGCAGATCAGGATTTCGTCGGGAAAAACTTTAAAAAGTAAAAACTGCAACCAGGGTAGGCAAAATGTACGAAAATCCTCCCGCCAAAGCAGAGAGGAAGCCGGGCAATCCGGAAAATAACGCACAAACAACTGAAATTATTAACAATACAATCACTTGCAATGGGACTATCTGATTCATTGTACTTCGCACCCTCAAAAAAACGCAAGGTAAATTAATATAATCAAGAAGTTTGTTAACGTCAAGCAATATGTTAATCTTTGTGAACCTTTCACAGATAAATGATTAACACATATAAAACAAATCTTTGCAGGAACGGAGTTTAACACAAATTACATGTTGCTACACAGATTTTACAGAAGATTTTGATTTGCATTGTAAACATCTGTACGACCAGTCCTTTTCTCAAAAATTCAGGCCGTCTGAAAAACTTTTTTCAGACGGCCTCTGTTTATAAAACCGTTAAAACTCTTGATTAATGCCTAACTGTTTCAGCAAATATTCGAATGTTTCCGGCGTATCAAAATGCAGTACGATTTTGCCTTTTTTCTGATTGCTGGTTTTGACTTCGGCATTGACACCCAAACGCTCGGTCAGGGCATCATTAATACGGCGGATATCCGGGCTGATGGTTTTGGCTGCTTCGGGCTTAGCTTTCTGATGTGCCAGCTGGCTGCGGCGTTCTACCTCGCGCACCGACCAACCGTTTTTGACGGCTTTTTGCGCCAACTCCAATTGGTCAACCACATGCAAGGTCAGCAACGCACGGGCATGACCCATTTCCAGACGGCGTTGATAAAGCATTTCCTGAACCGGCTCAGGCAGGCTCAGCAGGCGCAGGCTGTTAGAGATGGCACTACGGCTTTTACCGACGGCTTTTGCGATGGTTTCGTGAGTCAAGCCGAATTCGTCGGCAAGACGTTTCAAACCTTGCGCTTCTTCAATCGGATTAAGGTTTTCACGTTGCAGGTTTTCAATCAAACCCATGGCCAACGCGGTTTCGTCGCTGATGGTTTTAATGACGACGGGAATTTCGGTCAAACCGGCCAACTGGGAAGCGCGCCAACGGCGTTCGCCGGCAATCAATTCATATTGAGACAAACCACGTTCGCGTACGATAACCGGCTGGATAATGCCTTGCGCTTTAATGGAATCGGCCAATTCCTGCAAAGCTTCATCATCAATTTGCACACGCGCCTGATAACGGCCGGGCTGAATATCGGCGATGGCAACCGTTGTCAGGCGGTCGCTACTGCTGCTGTCCACTGCATTGGAAATCAGCGAATCCAAACCGCGTCCCAATCCAACTTTTGCTTTTGCCATATTGTTTCCCTTTCAGACGGCCTCATTGTTGAAATGACGTATTCTATCGGATATTGCCGCTTTACGACAATTTGAATCACGATGATTTGACTATTGCCATTTATTTACGGAGCGAAACCGCAAACACACCCCTTAAAGCGTTACTCAAGCAGATTTCTTCCGCGTTTTCCAACATGGCACGCGTGATGTGTGTTTCCCTTATCGTATCCGCACCTAAATATAGCTGCGGCTGCTTCAATACCGCTTGGCGCATTACCCCGTTCAAAATATCCAAATCCAAAGACGGCGTGAGCCATTGTCCTTGATATTTAACGAATACATTGCTTCTTCCGCCCTCTAACAAAAGGCCGTCTGAATTGAAAAACAGGCTGTCAAATGCGCCCTGCCCTTCTGCCGTTTTCCATGCTTGGTCAAATTTCACGGCGTGTGGTTTTGAAACGGCGCAGATAATCGCGTTGACTTAATGTGTGCTCACTCAAGATGACGTATTGCTGCCCATCCAATTCGGAAACAGCTGCATGGCTCAATACAAGGCCGTCTGAAAACAAAGCGGCTTTGACTCTAAATAACCCACTTGGCAACGCATCTATATAGTGTTGAATTTGCTCTGCCGCATTTTGAGGCCAAGGCAGGTTGAGCGCTTGTGCCGAGCTGTTCAGACGGCCTAAATGCAAATCGAGCAAACGGCATTGTTTGTCTTCCGCACGCATGGTTTCAAAAATACCGAAATCAGGCCGCAAGTCATTCAGAAAACGCGCCTTCCAACCGCACTCGCGATATTCGGCTTCAGGATCGCTATCAATCACAATCCCCGAACCTACTCCATAAACACCTTGATAAAGGCCGTCTGAAACCAGTTTCAGGGATAAGGTGCGTATCACGACATTAAGCACACCTTCAAACCCCAAACCCGTATCACACGGATGCAAAAAGCCGATGCTGCCTGTGTACAAACCGCGCGGTTCGGATTCAAGAGACTCAATAATCTGCATACTCATTCGTTTGGGCGCGCCGGTAATACTACCGCACGGGAAGGCTGCACGGAGAATATCGGCAACCGAAACATCAGGCAGCGCCTGCGCCTCGATGGCACTGGTCATCTGCCAAACACTGCCGAAACGGGAAACTTTAAACGGTTCAGGCACGCGTACTTTGCCCGTTTGCGCGATTTTGCCGAGGTCGTTACGCAACAAATCGACAATCATCACATTTTCGGCACGGTTTTTCGGATCGTTTTGCAATTCAACGGCGCGGCGCTCATCTTGTCCGTCATGAAGAATCGGCGCAGTGCCTTTCATCGGCTCGGTTGTGATCAGGCCGTCTGAATCGATTTTGAGGAAAAGTTCGGGAGAGAAACACAAAGTCCACGCTTCCTGCTCTGCCCCGTCGGGCAGACAAGACAAAACGGCATACGGCACAGGCTGGCGCAAACGGCGGTAAAGCTGAATCGGATTGCCGTAAGTTTGCAGGTGTAGACGCGCGGTGTAATTGATTTGATAGGTATCGCCGCGGCGGATGGCTTCGTGGATTTGACGGATATGCTCGAGATAATCGGCTTCGGATACGGAGAATCGGGGAGTGGAGATGCCTGCCTCAAGGCCGTCTGAATGATTGGCCAGCCAGCTTTCGGCATCGATTTCTGCACAAGTAGCAAACCAGTGCAAACGCAAATTGCCACTGCACGCGGATGAAATATCCATCAGTGGCAATCCGAATTCGTAGTCTGCAAACAACACTGCATACAGGCCTTTTTTCCAGCCTGCCTGCAAAACATCATCCAACGACGCCAGTTCGTTATGATGAAAAAGGCAGCTTTCCACATGATTTTGATAGAGTTTTGCACGACCGCTTAACGCATCGTCGAACAGGGTGAAATAAGGCATGATGTATTATACAAATAGGCTGATTATACGCTGTTTTTACAAAAATTATCAAACAAGCCAGAAAAAATCGCTTATGTGTAATTTTATGTAGGCTAACACAGCATAAAGAGGTAAAATCAAGTCATACCACACCATATCATTTAAAACTTAATCGATAAGGAGACTTTATGGCAGACCACCAATTAGAACCGTTCGAGAATGTTGAACTGGGCGAAAAACAAGACCAGCTGCAAGTATTCGAAAAGGCTGTTTTGGAACACGAAGGACGCGGCACTGACGAAGATTCCGGCAGCGCACCGCTTCCTGCTAACTACCCGTACAAACAACGTATGCGCCGCTCTGTTTACGAAAAAGAAAAACAGAAGCTGCAAATCGAATTGTTGAAAGTACAAAGCTGGGTTAAAGATTCCGGCCAGCGTATCGTCAGCCTGTTTGAAGGCCGCGACGCAGCCGGTAAAGGCGGTACCATCAAACGCTTCATGGAACACCTGAATCCGCGTGGCGCGCGCGTGGTTGCTTTGGAGAAACCAACCACTACCGAACGTGGCCAATGGTATTTCCAACGCTACATCCAAAACCTGCCGACCGCAGGCGAAATGGTATTCTTCGACCGCTCATGGTACAACCGTGCCGGCGTAGAACGCGTAATGGGCTTCTGCGAACCTAACGAATACCTGCTCTTCATGCGTCAAACCCCTGAATTGGAACGTATGCTTGTTGCCAGCGGCATCCATCTGTTCAAATTCTGGTTCTCCGTATCCCGTGAAGAACAACTCCGTCGCTTCATCTCCCGCCGTGACGACCCGCTGAAACACTGGAAACTATCCCCTGTGGATATCCAGTCGCTCGACCGCTGGGACGACTACACCGAAGCTAAAAACGCCATGTTCTTCCACACCCACACCGGCGACGCGCCTTGGGTCATCATCCGTTCCGACGACAAAAAACGTGCACGTTTGAACTGTATCCGCTACTTCCTGCATCAGCTGGACTATCCGGGCAAAGACGTGAAAGCCATCGGCAAAGTGGACGAGAAAATTGTTTTGGTTCCTGATACACGTTACAAAGAAAAAACTGTCGATCTCGGACACGATTAAAATCTAAGATCGAGTAGTTATCGACTCAATTAAGTGGATTTTTGTTCTGATATTTTCGGAATAAAAATCCACTTACTTTATGAGAAGCCGTTATTAAGACTATTTGGCCAAGCAATGACATCTAACAACAAACAAATATCTATACCAAATTCTTCAACACCGAGACATTAGATGCTGTCCCCGTATGGCAGTTTGACGAATACATTGATGGCATCAACACTCGCCGAATCTATTTACATGCAGATGGCCATACCGAAAACATCTCCGAACGCGACAACTTATTACATGGAGAATTAACCGATTTAGATTTGTCATACAGCGAATACATCAGCCCATCAGAATTTGAAAATCTTTGGCAACAATATTAAATACGAAATCATACAGCTAAAGGCCGTCTGAAATTTCATCTTTCAGACGGCCTTTTCTTAATCCTCGCGATTCCAGTACGTTTTTTGTGCGAATACCAATTTATTGTCAGTGAATTTCACACTGTCCAAATTCAATGCCCAAACATCGCTTTTCATCACTCGAGCAGCAGGATGCGCTTTGTAATACAAAGACTGCGCCGCTTTCAAATCCGATTCATCCTCAATCAAAGCGGCAGTCGCCGCAAACTGAATGCCACTGATTTTTGCGATGCTGTCAGGTTGCCCGGCAATGGTACCGGCTACTTTGGCTGACCGACTCATCATTCCGCCATGTTTCGTTTTCAAAGATGTCAGCACAATCAATCGGGCATTTGCCTCATCAAATACATAAAAACAGCAAGCCGCCCAAACTTCGCCCTCCTCCGCAGCAGCAATACTGACGACATGATGATTGCTCAAAAACTTCACTATATTGGCAGGAATCGTTTGCATGGTTTTTATCTTCCTTCTCAGTCGTAACTTATACTCAGGCCGTCTGAAACATCAGCCCTGCCAGCGCGGTACATTGTTTTGAATGATGCCGAACAAGTCCAAAGCATGAGAGACACTGTGTGTAATCATATCTTCGATGGATTCAGGCTTCTGATATAAAGCCGGAACGGGAGGAAACACAATACCGCCCATTTCTGTCACACGGCGCATATTTTCAATGTGCGCCAAGTTTAACGGCGCTTCACGCACCATCAACACCAGCTTACGCTGCTCTTTCAACGTTACATCCGCCGCACGGCTGAGCAAATTATCGGCAAATCCATGAGCAACTGAAGCCAAGGTTTTCATTGAACACGGTGCAATCAACATTCCATCCGTCAAAAACGATCCGCTGGCAATACTTGCCCCGACATTACGGACGGAATGCACGACATCTGCCAAAGCATAAACGTCTTCTTTGGTGTAATCCGTTTCCAAAGCGCGGGTCATCTCCGCCCCTTGCGAAACCACCAAATGCGTTTCTACCTGATGCTCACGCAAAAGCTGCAAAGCTTTCACGCCATACTGAAAACCGCTGGCACCGCTGATGCCGACAACCAAACGCTTCATTGTATTTCCCTGTCTCGGCCTAAAGATAAATGAAAGGCAGATTCTCAAGACGAAAAAATAACCGCTAAAAAGCGGTTAGATTTTCTAATGTGGTGCCGACAGCGAGATTTGAACTCGCACAGCCTACGGCCACTACCCCCTCAAGATAGCGTGTCTACCAATTCCACCATGTCGGCATAAATCAAATTGTCTTACTGCTGCTGAGGATTCGGTGCAACAGGAGTTGTATTGTTTTGTGCAGGCGTTGCAGGCTTAGGAGCTTGCTGGGCCTGCTTCACATCGCTGAAGTCTAAACCGTGCTTACTGGAGTGGGTGTGAATATACACCATCGCCATGCAGGTCGCAAAGAAAAATGTTGCAGCAATGGCAGTCGAGCGGCTGAGGAAGTTGGCATTACCGGCAGAACCGAATACGCCTTGCGCGCTACCACTGCCGGAGCCGAACGTTGCGCCGGCATCCGCACCTTTACCGTGTTGCAACAATACTAACACGATTACGGCTAAAGCGGAAATAATATTAATGATCCAGATAAGGGTTTTAAAGGCTTCCATATGTTTTCTACGAGGCTTGTGCTGCGTTGATGATGGCAGTAAAGGAGTCATATGATAATGACGCGCCACCAACCAATGCGCCGTCTACATGAGGTACTGCGAAGATGTCGGCCGCGTTATCCGCTTTCACACTTCCGCCGTAAAGAACGCGGATTTTAACATCGCTTCCGCACAAAGACAAGATTTCTTTGTAGATAAATGCGTGCATGTCGGCGATTTGTTCGACGGTGGCGACTTTGCCTGTACCAATCGCCCAAACCGGCTCGTAGGCAACGGCGATGTTTTTGGTGTTTAAACCTTGCAGGATGGAAAGCTGGTGGGCAATGACTTCGTGTTCTTTACCGGCTTCACGTTCTTCCAAGCTTTCGCCGACGCACAGCAATGGAATCAGGCCGACGTTGAGGACGTTTTCCATTTTGCGGCGTTGGATTTCGTTTTTCTCGCCGAAATAAAGGCTGCGCTCGGAGTGGCCGATGAGGACGATGTCGGTACCGATGTCGGCAAGCATTTCGGCGGACACTTCGCCGGTGTATGCACCGTTATTCGGGAAACGGCTCACGTCTTGCGCACAGGTCAAGATGCGGTTATTCAAAACAATCTGCATGGCGTTGTGCAGTTGCAACAGATAAACGGTCGGAGCGGCCAAGCCGATTAACACGCGTTCTGCGGTTGGCATGATACGGAAGCGGTGCATAAGCGCATTGTTGTTTTGGAGTCGGCCGTTCATTTTCCAGTTGCCGATAACCCATTTTTGGTCCCACATTCCGATTTGGTGATACATCTTTGTTGCTCCGTGTGTTGGTTGTTGCTTGCTGTAGCGTTGTGTAATGTGAAAGTTTAGTGGATATATGTGCGCTTGGCAATTATTAACGAGCCTCTGGGCCGTCTGAAAGATGGCACACTCTCCGACAAGGATTTATAATGTATGCTTCGATAAAATTAAGAATTGAACGGAGCACAAATATGGACTTTGAAAAAGCGCGTTTCAATATGGTTGAACAGCAGATTCGTCCGTGGGATGTCTTGGACTTCGACATTTTGGATGCTTTGGAGGAGATCGAGCGCGAACATTTTGTCGGCGAGGCTTTTCAAGGTTTGGCCTATGCGGATATGGAACTGCCGCTGACCAACGGCCATAAGATGTTGGAACCCAAAGTCGTTGCCCGCCTGGCTCAAGGTTTGAAACTGAAAAAAGACGAAACTGTCTTAGAAATCGGTACAGGCTCAGGCTATGCAACCGCCCTGCTGTCCAAACTGGCCGGCAAAGTCGTCACTGACGACATTGATGCCGAGCAGCAGCAACGCGCCAAAAAAGTTTTGGGCGAATTGGGCTTTGCCAACGTCGATTATGTGCAAAACAATGGCCTGACCGAAGCATCGCAAGGCGCTCCTTTTGATGCGATTTATGTGGGCGGCGCAGTAGACAGCGTACCTGAAATTCTAAAAGAGCAATTGAAAGACGGCGGCCGTATGGTGGTTATCGTCGGCCGCAAACCGGTACAACGCGCGCTTTTGCTGACGCGTAACGGCAATGAGTTTTCCGAAAAAGTATTGTTCGACACCGTCGTGGCACACTTGGAAGACAAATCGGCCAATCCGTTTGGCGATTTCGATTTTTTTAAACGACAGGCCGTCTGAAAGTTCAGACGGCCTCATACTTTCATACCCTACCCTATGACCGACATCATCCAACTCTCGCCCACCGAATTGAAACAATGGCAGGACGAAGGCCGCGCATTTCATCTGCTCGACGTCCGCACCGATGAAGAACGCGCCATCTGCACCCTGCCCACCGCCATTCATATCCCGATGAACCTCATCCCCCTGCGCCAAAACGAGCTGCCCGACGACGATTTACCCATCGTCGTTTACTGCCACCACGGCATCCGCAGCCTGCACACAGCAATGTATTTGGAAGATGCCGGATTTGAAAATCTTTACAACCTGCAAGGCGGTATTGATGCTTGGGCAATGCAGGTGGACAGTAAAATGATGCGGTATTGAATCAGTTTTATAAATAAAAGGCCGTCTGAAACTGGATTTCAGACGGCCTTTGCGATTATTTTACAAACCGTGTATCTGCCATAAACGGCCGTGTAGCTGCTGGCTTGGCGGAATAGAAGCGAGAGAAAGTGCTGTCGATTTTGGTCTGTATCGGCTTACCGTCCAATGTTGCCGATGCTTCCAATTTCACACCACCGCCACTGGTCTCGCCCAATTTCATATTTGGCAACGTCAATTTGGCAATATTGAGTTTCACATTTTCCACCTTGGTATCGGGAGACATCAGTTGTTTGCCGACGGGGCGGATTTTTTCACCCTCATCATGAGGCGCAGCACCACCGTTGTCGTCAACCACACCGATATTAATCAACCGGGCAGACGCTAAATCCATCTTGCCGTTTTTAACCGGAATACCGACAAACAGTTTTACGCCGCGATGAATAAACGTATTGTCCCGCCACTGAGTTTGGCCCTCTTTCGGTGGTTTGGTTTCTGCTGCCACCGAATAAGTGCGGCCCATAATCATCAATTTATAACCCGGAATTTTTTTTCGAACCCAACCCGTCGGTAATGTCTTCGACCAGTTGCGGCGCAGTCAAGGTTTCGTTTGCCAAAATACGGGCTGAAGTTTCTGCCAGATGGGCGGGCTTGCCGTCTATGGTCAATGCCTGTTCATGGCCAAAATCAGACGCAAATGCAGGCACGGCGGCCAGTGCGGCGGCCAATGCCAGAATACGGATAGTTTTCATTGCAGACTCCTGATAAAAAAATGTAATTGGGTTGATTACCCGATAAAAATCCGGGCGATATTAATAGGAATCGGTATTTTTATACAAATGATACAGATTATCAAGAATATTTAGCTTTCAAAAATAAAAAGGCCGTCTGAAAACCAAGTTTCAGACGGCCTTTTAATCTACTTTCACAACCTTCTATCAGTCTTTGAAGCGTTTGAATACCAATGTGCCGTTGGTACCGCCAAAGCCGAAGGAATTGGAGATGGCAACGTCGATTTTTCGCGTCACGCGCTTCGTTGGCACAGTAGTCCAGATCGCAACCGGCTTCAACGTCTTGTTCAAAGATGTTGATGGTCGGTGGAGATTTTTGCTCGTGTACCGCCAACACGCTGTACAACGCTTCCACGCCGCCGGCTGCGCCAAGCAAGTGGCCGGTCATGGATTTGGTGGAGTTAACGATGACTTTGCGCGCATGATCGCCCAAAGCGCGTTTGATGGCTTTGGTTTCGTTGGCATCGCCTAAAGGAGTCGATGTACCGTGTGCGTTGACGTAATCAACGTCTTCAGGATTCAGGCCGGCATCTTTCAGGGCGCGGGTAACGGCCAATGCAGGGCCCTCTTCGTTAGGCGCGGTAATGTGGTAGGCATCGGAGCTCATGCCGAAGCCGACGATTTCGGCGTAAATTTTCGCGCCGCGTTTTTTCGCGTGTTCCAATTCTTCCAACACCAGCACGCCCGCGCCTTCGCCGATAACGAAACCGTCACGGCCTTTGTCCCACGGACGGGAAGCAGTAGCAGGGTCGTCATTGCGAGTGGAAAGTGCCTTCATGGCGGCAAAACCACCAACGCCCAAAGTGCTGATCGCGCCTTCTGCGCCACCTGCAATCATCACGTCTGCGTCACCGTATTTAATCAATCGTGCAGAGTCGCCGATGGAGTGTGCGCCGGTTGTACAGGCAGAAACCATGCCGTAGCTCGGGCCGCGGTAGCCTTTGAGAATGGTGACATGGCCGGAAATCAGGTTAATCAGCGAGCCTGGGATAAAGAAAGGATTGATTTTGCGCGCGCCGCCTTCAATAACGGCTTTACCGGTCGCTTCGATGCTCGGCAGGCCGCCGATACCGGAGCCGATATTGACACCGACGCGGTCTTTGTCGAGGGTTTCCAAATCGTCCAAGCCTGAATCATTAATCGCCTGCAGAGCTGCGGCAATACCGTAGTGGATGAACACGTCCATACGGCGCGCTTCTTTCGCGCTGATGTATTGGCCGATGTCGAAATCGCGTACTTCGCCGGCGATTTGGCTGTTGATGTCGGATGCGTCAAAGCGGGTAATCCGTCCGATGCCGCTTTTGCCTGCGAGCAGATTGCTCCATGCGGTGGCGACGTCGTTGCCGACCGGTGATACTTGGCCAAGACCTGTGATGACTACTCTTCTCTGACTCATGATAATCTCGCTGTTGGTTGTCGGGATTTTCGCGGCAGCCTTGCTCTTTTTCTTCGTGAAAACGGACAAAACTCATGCCGTCTGAAATTTCAGGGGTTTAATAATAAGGTAAAAGCCTCTATTGCGATGGCGCAGCAGAGGCTGGATGTTTGGTGCGACCGATTAGCCTTGGTGGGCGTTGATGTAGTCGATAGCCAATTGTACGGTAGTGATTTTTTTTCAGCGTCTTCGTCAGGGGATTTCGCAGCCGAAAGCTTCTTCCAAAGCCATCACCAGTTCTACGGTGTCCAGAGAGTCAGCACCCAAATCGTCTTGGAAAGAAGATTCGTTTTTTTCACTTCGGCTTCGTTTACGCCCAGTTGTTCAGCAACAATTTTTTTAACTTGTTGTTCGATGTTTGACATGTCAGTCGTTCCTTTTCGCCTTGCGGCAGGTTGTTTAAGGAAATAATTCGTCGGTATTGTACCGAATTCGGATAGAGTTTTCCATCTAATCCTGCATTTTAGCACAGATTATTCTGGAAAAAAACCTGTTGTTGCGCATATTAGCATATGCTGATTTTTAACCTACAAGCGGGAATTTGTTTTTTTCCTTGGTATCAATAAGTTAATAGCGGAAGGTCGTCTGAAAACTGATTTCCCCGTTTTCAGACGACCTTTTATTCAATCAAGGCAGATTTGGGATAACTCAAGTAGCGTGGGCTTTTGCCCACGAAATCCACTCATCCAACAACTAAATCCGACAACAGTCACATAGACTTTCATTTTGGCATTCATCTCGTGGGTAAAGCCCACGTTACGGCTTTGCTGTAACGGCAACTTTGCCCTTCCTTCATCTAACGGAGGAAAAGTTTGCGGACGTATGCTAATATATTGTAAATTGTGGGAAGTGTGCCTGTCAGATTTAGCCGTAATGGCAAGGCATTATTTCATTACTCAAAAATTCTTTATGAATTAGATGTTTAAAATAAACTATTAAAACTTTAGGATACGCATATGCAAGATCAGGAAGAAAGTAAAAATCAGGAAATACAAGAAAAGCAGAAACAAGAAGACAATGGTGCCATGACCAAACTGCAAGATGTATTCAACCTTGCACATGACCAAGCTCATCCTGACAAAATCGATGCTGCCATCCGTGCCAATACGCGGGTATCTGGACCTAACATGTGGGTATTAATGTTTGCCATTGCCGTGGCGAGTATCGGTTTGAATGTAAACAGCACGGCAGTAGTGATCGGGGCGATGTTGATTTCCCCGTTAATGGGGCCGATCGTCGGTATGGGTTACGGTGCCGCGGTAGGCGATACTGCACTGATCCGCCAAGCAGCACGCAATATTATTGTGTTCATCGTCATCAGTTTGGTTACCGCTACACTGTATTTCCTGTTAACCCCGCTTAAAGAGGCGCAAAGCGAGATTTTGGCGCGTACTCAGCCGACCCTTTGGGATGTGTTGATTGCCTTCTTCGGCGGTAGTGCGGGTATTGTGGCGCTGACCCGAAAAGAGGGAGGCAATGCCATACCGGGTGTGGCGATTGCTACCGCATTGATGCCACCCCTGTGTACTGCGGGCTACGGACTGGCACATGGCAACTGGCACTACTTTCTCGGTGCTTCATATCTTTTTGCCATCAACTGCGTATTCATCGCTTTTGCGACCTTGTTGTTTTCCAAGCTGCTCAAGCTGCCGCGCAGGGGGCTGGTAAGTGAGACCAAACGCAGACTACACCGTATTATTATCACAGCCGTAGTGTTGACAGTGATGATTCCGAGCGGATATATGGCATCAAGACTGGTGAGTCAGGAAATCTTCAACACCAGAGCCAATGCTGCCATTGCCACTGCGAAGCAACAGGAAGGTTTTTTCGTACTGCGTAAGATGTTGAACTATAGAGAAAATAAAGTCGATCTGATTGTCAATGGAACGGGCAATGCCGAGAAAATTTCCGCCTTGCTGGTGAAAAGCCTTGAAGCGTCAGGTGTGAAAGCGCCGAAGGTAAACGTGGTTTATGCGGGAGGGGACGATGCCAAAATCGAAGAATTGCTGGCAAGCCAAAACAACTCGGTTCAGCAGCAAAATGATCTGAAAGAGCAGCAAGCCTACATCGATACCGTGCTTGCGGGCAAAACTGCCGATACCGCCGGTGCTGACGATGCTGCGGTACTTAAGGAATTAAAAGCCCAATATCCGGAAGCGGAAAAAATCATTGTCGGACGCGGCTTGGCTTGGGATAAAGCGCAAACAACGCCTGTTTCCGAACAGTCTGAAAGCCAAAAAAACGCAGAACCGAAGACAGATACATATGACGATATCGTCATTGTCTCTCTCGAATTGGAGCAGCCACTACCTGCCAAAGATTACGAGCGGATGCAGGCGTGGTTACGCCAGCGTTATGAGGGTAAGGTAGTGCGCATATTACAAACGCACAAGTCTCAGACAGATAAACCGTCTAACGAATAATCGCCTTCAGACTTTATCCATTTCCGAGAAATCATTGATTGTTCCTAGTACACCAAATCCGCCTCAAACACGCCTCTCAAGGCGTTGGAGAGGCGGATTTTTTCTGCGCGTTCGAGCATGTCGCGGGTGATGTGTGTTTCGATGATGGTGTCCGCGCCCAAGTAGGTTTGCAACTGCTGCAACACGGCTTGGCGCATGATGCCGTTGAGGATATCCAAATCCAGAGACGGGGTGAGACGGGTGTTTTTGTGCATGTTCATATTTCAGTATTCTCCTGGAAATACTGTAAACAACGCTACTAGTTTCTACAGCATCGAGTTGATAACATTCGCCCACACCGGCAAGGTTTTCTACGCCAAGGACGAGTTTGAGTTTCTCAAAGTCGATTTAGTCTTCGCAAAAAGACTTCGGGAAAGATTTGTTTGAGTTTTAATATATTGTTTTGTTTGAAATTATTTTTCTAAATCGTGTATAATTTCTCGGTTCGGTTGCCATAATTGCGTCTTCCATCAATGATCACTTACAAAGTGTCCATTTTATCGGGATACGTTGAAAGTTAAAAGAAAGAAGGCCGTCTGAAAAACTTTAATATTCGTTTTTCAGACGGCCTTCTTTTCACTTGCCGAAACAAGAGTATTTTGTTTCTCAACTTTACAAAACGGTCAGTCCTGCTGCTTGCTTCTACCCCAAAAACTCTTTCAAAAATAGCAACACGCAGGCAAGCTCATCGGCGGATTCGCGTTGCGTGCCGTTGCCGGTATGGCCGCCGCCGTCCGGAGCGTAGAGCCAAGATTGCGGCGAGGTTTCGCGTAGTTTGGCATAGAACTTGAGCGCGTGGGCAGGATGGACGCGGTCGTCGCTGAGGCTGGTGGTAATGAGTGCTGGCGGATAATTGATGCCGTCTGAAAGATTGTGATACGGAGACAATTCGCCTAGCCAGCGTTTGCAGACTTCGTATTTTTGCGGATTGCCGTATTCGTCCGTCCAACTTGAACCGGCGGACAGCAGCGGATAACGGATCATGTCGGTCAGCGGTACTTCGCACACCAGCGCGCCTATGCTTTGCGGCTCGCGCACGAAGGCGGCGGCGGTAATCAGGCCGCCGTTGCTGCCGCCCTGCAAACCGATGTGTTTGGGCGAACTCATGCCGCGTTCGGACAAATCGCGTACGACTGCCAATAAATCATCAACGCTTTTGTGTTTGCTGATTCCCTGCGCTGCTTGATGCCAGCGCGGGCCGAATTCGCCGCCGCCGCGGATGTTCGCCAACACAAAGGCATTGCCCTCTTCCAGCCAATATTTGCCAACGCTACCCAGATAATGTGGCAATTCGGGAATACCGAAACCGCCGTAGGCATAAACCAAGGTCGGCGTGTCGGGCGTGGCGTTTTTGCCGACGTGGAAATAAGGAATGCGCTCGCCGTCGGCCGAAGTCGTCCAAAACTGCTGTACGTTAATGCCGTCTGAATCAAACTGCTGCGGCTGACGGCGCATGACGGTCAGTTCCATCACGTTCAAATCCAGCGCAAACAGCGTCAGCGGCGTGGTGAAATCGCTGGCGGCAAGGTAAACCACGTCGCCGCCCCACGGCTGGTCGGTTATTTCCAACGCACCCGAAGGCAGGCGCGGCAGTTCGACTTCCTGCCATTTGCCGTCGGTAAAGCGCCATGCTTTCAGACGGCCTTGTACGTTCTCCAGCAGGCTCGCCACGACAAAACGCTTGGTCGTTTCCACGCTTTCCAATGCCTGCGTTTCATCGGGCGCAAACAAAAGCTGCGCCGCGCCTAATTCGCCGCGGTTTAATTTTACTGCCACCAATGCGCCGCTCGGATAGCTTTGGTTCGCGCGGTTCCAGTCCTTGCGCAGCGTCAGCAAAAGATGTCCCGACAGATAGCCGACTACGTCGCAATCGTTGGGCAGGTTTAACGGTTTCGCCTCGCCTTCGGCTGAGACCTGCAAATAGGTTTTGGTGTAAAAACCGTCCGACGCTTCAATCAAATCAATCGGCGAACCCTGCGGATCGAGATAACGCCACGCGTTCACCATCATGCCGTCTTCGGCAATTTGATACACCGGCAGGCTTTCCTCGAAACTCTTACCACGCTCCACCAGCCACACTTCGCGCGGATAACCCGATTCGGTCAACTGGCGTTCGTCCCAAGCCGGACACACCCACACGCTGTTTTCATCGCGCCACGACACATGGTTTTTGCCTGCCGGAAAGTGAAAACCGCCTTCTACCAACTCCCCTGCTTCCAAATCCACTTCCAGCGTGTACGCCGTATCGCCGCCCGATTTGCTCAGTGTTAACAACGCGCGGTTGGGCTTTTCCACCAAGTGCGACACGCCGCCCAAATACACATCGTCGCCGAGCAACTCGTCAAAATCCGCCACCGAAAACAGGATTTTCCACTCAGGATAGCCGGAACGGTAAGTCGCCGCGGTACACACGCGGTACACGCCCTTCGGATATTCCGCGTCCTGATGGAAATGGTACATCCGCGCACGGTGTTCCTGACAAAACGGAATCTGCCGCGTGTCCTGCAACTGTGCCAAAATGCCGTCGGACAATGCGCGTGCCTTGTCATTTTCTAAAAAACGGGCGCGCGTTTCGGCATGCGCCGTTGCGGCAAACTCTTGCGTTTCGGGAGATTCGAGGTTTTCAAAATGGAGATAGGAATCGGGGTAAGACTTCATAGAAAAAGGCCGTCTGAAAGATTGGGAAACGGAATTATAACGTCAAAATCAAAAAAGGCCGTCTGAAACCTGCGTTTCAGACGGCCTGAGACATTATTCAACTCAACGTCCGTATATTTTCCACAAACCTTCCTGCAAACCAAACGCAGGCTCGCCGTCTTGCGGCTGGGTGCGGGCATAGCTGCCGTCAGGCTGCATCAGCCAAGCCTGGGTATTGTCTTCCAGGGTCATTTCCAAACCTTCGCGGATCACGCGTTCTTTGAGTTCGGGCGTGGTAATCGGTGTGGCGACTTCAATGCGGCGGAAGAAGTTGCGACCCATCCAGTCGGCGCTGGAGATAAAGGTATCGTCTGCGCCGTTGTTATGGAAGCAATACACGCGCGAGTGTTCGAGTTGGCGGCCGATGATGGAACGGACGCGGATGTTTTCGGACAAACCTTTTACACCCGGGCGCAGAGTACACATACCGCGCACAATCAGGTCGATTTGCACGCCTGCCGCGCTGGCTTGATACAGCGCATCAATTACGCTCGGCTCGATGAGTGAGTTCATCTTGGCGGTAATCCGCGCCGGTTTGCCTGCTTTGGCGTGTTCGGTTTCCTGCTTGATACGGTCGATGACCATTTTGTGCAGAGTAAACGGGCTTTGATAGAGCTTGTTCAGACGGCCCGGCTTGCCCAAGCCTGTGATTTCCATAAACAACGTGTTCACATCGGCAGTGATTTGTTCGTCGGCGGTGATGATGCCGAAGTCGGTGTAGATGCGCGATGTGCCTTGGTGGTAGTTGCCGGTACCGAGGTGGGCATAACGCTTGAGTACACCGTCTTCGCGGCGGATAACCAAAGCCATTTTAGCGTGAACTTTGTAGCCGAATACGCCGTACACGACGTGCGCGCCCGCCTCTTCCAGCTGTTTCGCCCAGTTGACGTTGTTGGCTTCGTCAAAACGCGCCATCAGTTCGACGACGACGGTAACCTGCTTGCCCGCCAGCGCGGCCTTCATCAATGCGCGCACAAGCTCAGAATTGCTGCCGGTGCGGTAGATGGTCATTTTGACGGCCAACACATCCGGATCGGCCGCAGCCTCGCGTATCATTTGTACAACCGGATCGAAAGACTGATACGGGTGGTGCAGCAAAATCGGCGACTGTTTGACCAGTTTGAATACAGAGCCGTTTTTGCGCAAGGCTTTCAGACGGCCTGCGTTGCGCGGCGGAAACTTCAAATCCGGCCTGTCCACTAAATCGGGGACGGCATTGAGGCGCACCAAATTGACCGGCCCTTTGACCTGATACAGCTCGGCAGAAGTCAGCTTGAACTGGGCAAGCAGGAAATCGTGAATATGCGCCGGACAAGTATCCGCTACTTCCAAGCGCACGCCGTCGCCGTATTCGCGGTCGTGCAATTCGTTTTGAATCGCGGCACGCAGGTTTTTCAAATCTTCTTCATCGACCGTCAAATCACTGTCGCGCGTGAGACGGAACTGATGGCAGTCTTTAACCTTCATGCCGGGAAAGAGTTTGCCGACATGGGCGTGCAAAAATCGAAGACAAGAACACAAAGCCTGCATCACCGCCGCAAATTTCAGATGGCATGGGGACGACGCGCGGCAAAATGCGCGGAGCCTGCACAATCGCCATTCCGGACGGACGGCCGAACGCATCCGTACCTTCGAGTTCGACGGCGAAGTTGAGCGATTTGTTTAACGGGCGAGGAAACGGGTGTGACGGATCAAGGCCGATGGGCGTGAGAATGGGCAACAGCTCGTTGTCGAAATAGTTTTCGATCCATTTTTTCTGCGCGGCCGTCCATTTGTGGCGGCGATAGAAATGAATGCCGGCGCGGCTGAGTGCAGGCTGCAATACTTTGTTAAACAGATCGTACTGCTCGCGGATCAAGGCCTGCGCCTCTTTTGCCACCGCTTCGATGGTTTCGGCCGCGGTTTTTCCGTTGTCGAGCGGCTGATGCGGACGCAATTTGTTTTCGCGTTTCAACCACGCCATGCGGACTTCAAAAAATTCGTCCAAATTGGAAGACACGATGCACAAAAAACGCAAACGCTCCAACAAAGGAACTTTCGTATCCTGCGCCTGAGCCAGTACACGACGGTTAAACGCCAACAGGCTGAGTTCTCGGCAAAGAATGCGGTTTTGCTCGGGCATGGTTCACTCCTGAAACATCGGTCATTAAGACTATAAAGTATAACGTTTTGCCGCCGTTCCGTCAGGTTTCAGACGGCCTTGACAGAAAACCTTATCCCTATTTGAGGCAAGACAAAGGGTTATCCGTTTTTTTCTATGCCGAAACAGCGGTTTTTTTGCTATAATGCGCAGTTTAATGCAACCGCAATACCACTGCTAAAGGATAAGAAAATGGGCTTTTTGCAAGGCAAAAAAATTCTGATTACCGGCATGATCTCTGAGCGTTCCATCGCTTACGGCATCGCCAAAGCCTGCCGCGAACAAGGCGCGGAATTGGCATTTACTTATGTCGTCGACAAACTGGAAGAGCGCGTCCGTAAAATGGCGGCCGAACTCGGCTCCGAACTCGTGTTCCGCTGCGACGTTGCCAGCGACGACGAAATCAACCAAGTTTTTCGTTGACTTGGGCAAACACTGGGACGGCTTGGACGGCCTCGTTCACTCCATCGGCTTCGCCCCTAAAGAAGCTTTGAGCGGCGACTTCCTCGACAGCATCAGCCGCGAAGCGTTCAACACCGCTCACGAAATCTCCGCATACAGCCTGCCTGCGCTGGCCAAAGCCGCACGTCCGATGATGCAGGGCCGCAACGCCGCAATCGTTGCCCTGAGCTATTTGGGCGCCGTTCGTGCCATTCCTAACTACAACGTTATGGGCATGGCCAAAGCCAGCCTCGAAGCCGGCATCCGCTTCACTGCCGCCTGCCTGGGCAAAGAAGGCATCCGCTGCAACGGCATCTCTGCAGGCCCGATCAAAACCCTGGCCGCTTCCGGCATCGCCGATCTCAGCAAACTCTTAGGCCACGTCGCTTCCCACAACCCACTGGGCCGCAACGTTACCACTGAAGAAGTCGGCAACACCGCCGCCTTCCTCTTGTCCGACCTCGCTTCCGGCATCACCGGCGAGATTACCTACGTTGACGGCGGTTACAGCATCAACGCGCTGAACGACGAAGAGAACTAAACGGTTTTCACTCCAAACGCACTTTCTTCATGAAAGTGCGTTTTTTATGGCCATTACATTATGGTTTGAATAACTGCATGACAAAAAAAGGCCGTCTGAAAGTCAAATACGGATACGAAACATTACCTTTACAGGCTTTCAATGATTATGTTTTTTTAACATTATTATATTATCATTCTACCTCAATTTAAAAATTCCGATAGAGCATTGATTCTAAAGATAACATTCATATTATCTGATACTTAGCCACGGATAAAAAGTGGTGCAAAAAAGTAACAAAAAAAATTCAGACGGCCTGTTTTTCATACAGAAGGCATAGAAGCTGGGCATTTTTGGCATGAAATACAAAATTTAACATTATTAAATTTTTTTCTTAACTGATAAAGCGTTAATATGCCTGCCGATTTATCAAATCACATCTGATTTTGACTCAAACACATACAGGAGATTAATTATGTCAATCGCTTCAGAATTTAAAGAATTTATTATGCGTGGCAACGTGATCGACCTCGCAGTCGGTATGGTTGTCGGTACAGCATTCAGCGGCATCGTCAAATCATTGGTTGACAATGTAATCATGCCTCCTATCGGTCTGTTGATCGGCGGCGTTGATTTCTCCAACCTGTTCATCACGCTGAAAGACGGCGCACAAGCCGCTCCTGCAGAAGGTTACGCCAGCCTGGCGGCCGCTCAAGCAGCCGGTGCCGTTACCCTGAACATTGGTCTGTTCATCAACACTGTGATCAGCTTCCTGATCATCGCCGCTGCCATCTTCTGCGTGGTTAAAGCCATCAACTCTGTGAAAAAAGCCGAAGCTCCTGCTGAAGAAGCACCGGCAGAGCCTAGCGAAGAAGTTCTGTTGTTGCGCGAAATCCGTGACTCTCTGAACAAAAAATAATCACAATACCCAAACATACACTCAAACTAAGGCCGTCTGAAACCATTTCAGACGGCCTTTTTTCATACCGATCTATTTATCGTTAAGCCCTTCCCTTTGAGAAAATAACGCCCCTCCCTTTCTCAGCAAGCTATCCTGCTTTTTAACCATGAAGCAACCACTCATGGCAAATATAGTGGATTAAATTTAAATCAGGACAAGGCGACGAAGCCGCAGACAGTACAGATAGTACGGCAAGGCGAGGCAACGCCGTACTGGTTTAAAGTTAATCCACTATACAAAAAATAAGTGGCTCACTCCCTCTCAACCAATAAAAAGCCCGATGCGTTCAACATCGGGCTTTTAACTGGAAAACCAATCTTAGTCTTTGCGTGTTTCCACCAAAATCATTTCGACTGCTACGTCTTCCACTTCTACTTTAGGCACATCCGAACGGCGTGTTTTGGCAACCGGTTCGGGCTGTGGCTGCGCGGCAAAAGCGGCAACGGCTTGCGGATCGGTTTCAACGAAAATCAAATCGCCCAAACCTTCCGGCAAAACAGCGGCAACAGGCGCTGCTTCAGCTACGATCTCGGTTTGCGTCGCCACAGTTTCGGTTGCTGCTTCAACCGGTTCTGCGACTTCTGCAACGGCTGTTTCATTCGGAGACAATACTGCGGAAATGGCTTCTTTGACGTTGCTGACCGCAGAAGCCAACAGGGCTTGCTCGGCATCGGTGCTTTCAGTTTGCGCGACGGCAGGCTCGTCTTCGCTTTCAATGGCAAATACGAATGGCTCTACGCTGGCAACTTCAGGCTCGGATACCACAATCACCAGCGGCTCGGCATGAACATCTTCCTGCGGCAAAGGCACATTTTCAGTTTCGGCGGTTTCGTTCAAACCCAAAACATGCGCCACGGCAAAGAGGACTTTGTCCGCAGTGTCGGTAATGTTCAGGTATTGCTCGATTTTTGCCGAAGACGGAATATTGCGTTTTTTTGCTGTTGGAACGGCGGTCGTTGCGGTTGTTGCGCTGACGGCTGTTGCGGTCGCGTCCTTGACGGCCGTTGTTTTTTTCACACCCTCTTCGCTGCGGGCGTTGTCGTCCGCTTCAACTGGTGCCTGTTCGCCATCGGCTTGAACGTTCGTGTCCTCAACACGGTTTTCCGCAGATTGATGACGGTTGCGCTCGTTACGGCCGTTGTTGCGGCGACGTTTATTGCCGTTTTGTTCCGCTTGGTTTTCAGACGGCATCTCAGCCAGTGCAGCCACTTCTTGAACGTTTACGTCTTCAACCGCTTCCTCGACACGGTTGCGATCGTTGTTGCGCTCATCGTGGCGGTTGTTGCGGTTGCGGCTGCGGCGGCTTTCTTTACGCTCGTCGTTGCGGCTTTCGTTTGATTTGCTTTCTTCAAACTTACTGTCGGCGGCTTCGGCATTCACTTCGCGCACTTCAACTTTGCTGCCGTCGTGTTTGTTGTTGCGGCGCGGATTTTGACGGCGGCTGCTCGAACGGCGGTTGCCGTTTTGGCCGCGGTTGTTTGCCGTGCGTTTTTCGGTAGGCTCTTGAGCGACTGCGGCAGGCACAGGCTCGCCGCCGAAAATACGTTTCAACCAGGCTTTGAAGCTGTCCCACCAAGAGGCTTTTTTCTCAGAGGCGACAGTCGGCGCAGGCTGGGTATGGCGCACGCCTTTGACGGCAGGCTCAGGACGGGCCGCTTTGGCTTTTTCGCTGCCGAAAGGTTTGGCGGATTCGTCTTCTTCCGGCTCGGCAACGCGTTTGTAGCTCGGTTCGCCGTCTTCTTCTACGTCATCGATGCGGATGCGGTTGATTTCGTAGTGCGGATTTTCCAAGTGGATATTCGGAATCAGGACGACGTTCACATCCAAACGCTCTTCCATCGCAAACAGCTCGGCGCGTTTTTTTCATTCAACAAGAAGGTGGCGACATCGACAGGCACTTGTGCGCGTACTTCGCCGGTGTTGTCTTTCATTGCTTCTTCTTGAATGATGCGCAAAACGTGCAGGGGCGGTGGATTCGATGCCGCGGATGACGCCGGTGCCGGCACAGCGCGGACACGCAACATGGCTGCTTTCGCCCAGAGCCGGTTTCAAACGTTGGCGGCTCAATTCCAAAAGGCCGAAGCGGGACAGTTTGCCCATTTGCACGCGTGCGCGGTCTTTTTTGAGCGCGTCACGCAGGACGTTTTCAACATCGCGTTGGTGTTTCGGATTTTCCATGTCGATGAAGTCGATGACGACCAAACCGCCTAAGTCGCGCAGGCGCATTTGACGGGCAACCTCTTCGGCGGCTTCCATATTGGTTTTGAACGCGGTGTCTTCAATGTCAGAGCCGCGTGTAGCACGCGCAGAGTTGACGTCGATGGAAACCAGGGCTTCGGTGTGGTCGATCACAATCGCGCCACCTGACGGCAGGCTGACGCTGCGTGAGAACGCGCTTTCGATTTGGTGTTCGATTTGGAAACGGGAGAACAGCGGCGTGTGGTCTTGATAGAGTTTCAGACGGCCTACATTGCTCGGCATGACATAGCTCATAAACTCGGCAACTTGGTCGTAAACCTCTTGATTATCCACCAAAATCTCGCCGATGTCGGGACGGAAATAGTCGCGAATCGCACGAATCAGCAGTGAGCTTTCCATAAAGAGCAAGTAAGGGTCATGGTGTGCTTTTCCTGCTTCTTCAATGGCTTGCCAGAGTTGTTTGAGGTAGTTCAAGTCCCATTCCAACTCTTCCGCGCTGCGGCCGATGCCGGCGGTGCGGGCAATGATGCTCATGCCGTTTGGAATGTCAAGTTCGGCCATGGCGGCTTTGAGTTCTTGGCGTTCTTCGCCTTCGATACGGCGGGATACGCCGCCGCCGCGCGGGTTGTTCGGCATCAATACCAAATAGCGGCCGGCCAGGCTGATGAAAGTGGTCAGCGCTGCGCCTTTGTTGCCGCGCTCGTCTTTTTCGACTTGGACGATGACTTCCATGCCTTCTTTGAGCACGTCCTGAATACGCGCCCTGCCGCCTTCGTAATCGCGGAAATACGAACGCGATACTTCCTTAAACGGCAAAAAGCCGTGGCGGTCGGTTCCGTAATCGACGAAACACGCTTCCAGCGACGGCTCGATGCGGGTAATGATACCTTTGTAGATATTGCCTTTACGCTGTTCTTTGCCCAGCGTTTCGATGTCCAAGTCCAAAAGGTTTTGGCCATCGACAATGGCAACGCGCAGCTCTTCGGCCTGCGTTGCGTTGAATAACATTCTTTTCATAGTCACCTCGTGAACAGCGGCTGTTTGATTTGTGAATATCTTTTTCAGACGGCCTGTCTGTCCGGTTGGCACTCTTCAAAGGCAAGATGGGAAAATCCCCGTGTAACCAGTATTTGATTTGAAATCCGCAAGGTTGCATGCTTGAACTCAAGCCATGTGCGGACGGATTCGGATAAAGAAGGAAATAAAGAACAATGCGGCGGAAAGGTTGATGGTTCCGCTGCCGTCCGAATGCTGATGCTTCGGACAAAATTAAGGCAGCCTACATCTTCTTATTATCGTAGCGCCGGTAATTTCGGACGGTGCTGCGCGGACTGCGTCTTACGCCCGGCCGGACGGCAGGTTCAATTCAAACTTAATTACGGGATTGCGTTTGCCGGCTTTGAACAAACACAAGGAAATGCTTTGCGGAGTGCGTTTTTAATATAAAATCTCGTTTTAACAATAAATCCGTTTCAGACGGCCTGCGACGGCTGGTTCGGGTCCAGAAACGGACGTTTGGGATTATAGAGAAAATGCACGCAATACGCAAAGATTCAGTCAGCCTGATTGCCGTTGCCAAACACGAGGAAGGCCAACGCCTTGATAACTATCTGATAAAAATCCTCAAAGGCGTCCCGAAAAGCCATATCCACCGCATTATCCGCGCCGGCGAAGTGCGGCTGAACAAAAAACGCTGCAAACCCGACAACCGCATTCAGGCAGGCGATACCGTCCGCATTCCGCCGATACGTATCGCCGAAAAACAAAGGCCGTCTGAAAGCCAGGCCGCGCCTGCGCGCGAGTTTGACATCGTTTACGAAGACGATGCGCTTTTGGTCATCAACAAACCATCCGGCGTTGCCGTCCACGGCGGCAGTGGCGTGAGCTTCGGTGTCATCGAACAAATCCGCCGCGCCCGTCCCGAAGCGCGCTATCTCGAACTCGTCCACCGCCTCGACAAAGACACCAGCGGCCTTTTTGATGATTGCCAAAAAAACGCAGCGCCTTGGTAAAACTGCACGAAGCCATCCGCAACGACCATCCGAAAAAAATCTATCTTGCGCTGGGTGTCGGCAGACTGCCGAACGACTGCTTCCACGTCAAGCTCCCCCTGTTCAAATACACCGGTGCACAAGGCGAAAAAATGGTGCGCGTCAGCGAAGACGGCCAATCCGCCCACACCATCTTCCGCGTGTTAAACCGTTTTTCAGACGGTCTTTTACACCAAGTCGGCCTATCCGACTTGACCTTTGTCGAAGCCACCCTGAAAACCGGCCGCACCCACCAAATCCGCGTCCACCTGCAATCGCAAGACTGCCCCATTGCCGGCGACGAACGCTACGGCGACTATCAGGCCAACAAACGCCTGCAAAAACTCGGTTTGAAAAGAATGTTCCTGCACGCTTCCGAGCTGCACCTCGCCCATCCGCTGACCGGCGAAAAAACTGATCCTGAAAGCCCCCTGCCGCAAGAATTGGCGCAATTTGTTTTAATGTTGGAAAATCAGGAAAAGGCCGTCTGAAAGGAAACCCATGAAACCCAAACTCATTATTTTCGACTGGGACGGCACGCTTGCCGACACCACCAACCCCATCATCCACACCTTCCAACAAAGCTTTGCCGATTGCGGCCTGCCCGTTCCCGAAGCCGACCAAATCCGCCCGCTCATCGGATACAGCCTCTCCGGCATCATCCGCCGCCTTGCCCACAACGTCAGTGAACACGTTCAGGAAACCCTGATTGAGACCTATGCCGCGCACTACCTCAATCCCAACAACCGCAACATGACCCTGTTCCCCGAAGCCCTGCCCTGCCTGCAACGCTTGAAACAACAAGGCTATTGGCTTGCCGTAGCAACCGGCAAAGGCCGAGGCGGCTTGGACAAAGCCATCGCACAAACCGACACTCAAGACTTTTGGCTGGAAACCGCCTGCGCCAGCGAATATCCGTCCAAACCTGCACCAGATATGGTACTCGCCCTCTGCGACCGACTGGGTGTTGAACCGAAAGAGGCCGTCGTCGTCGGCGACACCACCCACGACCTAGAAATGGCCGCCAATGCCAAAATCCGCGCCATCGCCGTCACCACCGGCGCACATACCGCCCAACAGCTTTCCGCCCTGCCCCATGTCGCCATGCTCAACAGCTTGGCCGAATTGCCTGATGTATTGGAAACCTTATAAAAATCTATGTAACATCTATATTAAAGGCCGTCTGAAACCTATTTTCAGACGGCCTTGAATTTGTTTTATCGATCCGAACGCACCCTGACAAATGTTGCAAATTTCGGCGTTCCTTTTTGCGTAAAACCACGATAACGGTAAGTAATCAACGCACCGATTTTCGGCGGATGATCGCGGTCCTTATCCTTAAAACCGCTACCGATACGAAACTCGCCATATCGGTTTTTACACCCGACCGCACCCAAACGCCCGACATTGCGCCCTTTGCCCTCATAATGACGCGTTACCGTACATTCATCATCATATTCACTTTTCAGCTTCAACAGCTGCCCATTTCTACCGCTTGCATAACGGGCTTCAGGTTGACGCAGCATCACCCCTTCCCCACCCAGCGCTTCAACTTGTTTCAAAAAATCCAAAGCATGCTGTTTGTCGCGCACCTTGATTTGCGGAATAACCGTAAACCGTGCCGACGGGTGTGATTTCAGCCATTTCGAAGCCGTTTCCAGCCGCTGATACAGATTACCCTGCGCCTGTGGCACATCAAAAACATGCAAACGGATACCGTCCCAATTTCCCGAGGCAGAACGCACCGTCGCGGAAATTTGCTCAAACCGCCCTCGTCCGCTGTATAACTCGCCATCCATCGGAAACGGCGGAAAACCTGCTGTAAAACCTTTGGGTGGTGTAAACGCATAGCCCTGACGACTGACTAGCTGCCTGCCGTCCCAATACGCGCGTACGCCATCCAACTTTTCACTCATGGCCCAACCGGCAATATCTTGATTTTTATATTCCTGCGCCAACAACAAATCTGCACCAAACGCCGCTGAGATGAAAGAAGCCGCAAAAATCGGTATCATGGTTCGCATTACATTATTCATAAGACACTTTTCCAGACTTGCTTTTTATTATATGTGCATAATAACAAAAGACCGTCTGAAACGTAAACAACATTAAATAAGCCTTTCCCAGGAACACCCATGGCACTCCAATTTGAAATCAACGCCGTTACCCCTTTCCGTCAAAACTGCACGCTGATTTGGGATGACGAAACTAAAGAAGCCGTTTTGACCGATGTCGGCGGCGACGTACCCTATTTATTGCAACAAGTCCAAAACAAAGGCCTCAAGCTGACCGCCATTTGGCTGACCCACGGCCATCTTGACCACGCAGGCGGCGTGGTTGAGCTTTTGAAAACCTGCGACGTACCTGTTCTCGGCCCGCACAAGACGACGAATTCCTGCTCCAAGCCCTTCCGCAAACAACGGCGCAATACGGTTTCCCCGTTTCTCCGTCATTCACGCCGACACGCTGGCTGGAAGAAGGGGAAACGCTCAAGGTCGGCAACCACAGCTTCCAAGTCCTCCACATTCCCGGCCACACTCCCGGACAAGTCGTTTTTTACAACGTCGAAAACGGTCTTTTAGTCGCAGGCGATGTTTTATTTTATGAAACCGTTGGTCGCACAGATTTTCCGCGCGGCAATCATGATGACCTCATAAACAATATCTGCGCTAAACTATTAACCCTGCCCGAAACCACGCAAGTTATCGCCGGACACGGCCGCATGACCACTATCGGGCATGAGAAAAGGTACAATCCGTTTCTGGTTCGTTAATATGAATGTTGTATAAAGCCAACATTCTGGCATACACAGATTATGCGTATAAAGGAAAACTGGCATACAATTTGCAGGGATAACATCCGAAAGATTAAGTACCTAATCTCCGGCAAATGTCAGAAAGAACTAAAGCACAAAGATAACAAGGTATTACGCAATACAACCTGATTTATCGAAAACCGGACATCTCTAAACCCCAAGCCTTACTCGAAGTGAAATTGTTACAAAGTGACAATAAATGTCAGTCAGGCCGTCTGAACGGTTCTGCCGATTCAGGCGGATACAACGGAGATGAGGCGTAATGCCCTGCCGAAATGTGCCAATGTTCTGTTTGTCAAACCGTCGGGTACATCTTTAAGAAGCACAACATTATTTGGGTAAACCGGCAAACTCGCTGCCGGCACTAACAGGCCGTCTGAAAAGTTCGGCCGGTAAAATCAATAAAAGGATTATCAAATGAAAAAAATCGCAAAAGTAGGCTTCGTCCTGCTGGCTACCGGCCTGCTGGCCGCCTGTGCTACTAAGAGCAAAATCACTCCTGAAGGCACTACAGACGAGCCACGCTTCCCTAAACCTTACTCCCTGACCTTCAACAAAGACCGCGGTACATTCCCGACTTTTGACGAGCTGGATCAAATGCGTCCTGGTCTGACCAAAGACGACATCTACAAAATCCTCGGCCGTCCTCACTACGACGAAGGCATGGTTGGCGTGCGTGAATGGGACTACCTGTTCCACTTCTACACCCCAGGCGTAGGCGTTGACCCTGAAAACACTTCTGGCGTTGAAGGCATCACTACTTGCCAATACAAAGTGATCTACGACAAAGACAAATTTGCACGCAGCTTCTTCTGGAATCCAGTATTCCCTAAAGATGCCGTATGTCCTCCTCCAGCACCTACACCTAAACAAGAGCCTCAAGTGATCATCCGCGAGATCATTAAAGAAGCTCCTCAACGCATCCGTCAATAAGGACAAATTTGAAACGGATCCTATTGGGTATAGCCTTGGCAGCAGGTCTGAATTCTTTGGCCGCTGCCGATGCTGTCAGTGACTATATCCAGCGTAAAAAAGTTGTGGTCAATACAGCTAAGGCGGAGCTTTGCTTTGCCGATGACGGTCAGTGCCATCCGGTACTGATTGGCAAGACCACGCCGAAAGGCAAATTCAATATGACGCCGATGATGACCAGCAAACCGGGTTACGGTGGCGAAGTTATCGGCTTTAAAGAAGAAAATGACTTTCTGTTTGCGTTACACAGGGTATGGACGCTCAAGCCGCAGGAAAGACGCATGGAACGCATCGCCTCCCCTCATGTGGCCGACCGCATCATAACCAATGGTTGTATCAACGTACAAAATAATGTGTACGAAAAACTGCGTCAGTATTTCATTTTAGAAGTTATCTGATGTAGGCTTTAGTTTAAATAAAGGCCGTCTGAATATTTTTCAGACGGCCTTTTCTTTTTTATTGGCAAAAACCTTTATTGTTGGATATGATGATACGGTCTTGGACAGCACGGCAACTTCGTTGAGGCTGCTGATTCAGAAAAAGAAAACTCTATCAACCTAACGCGTAAATCTAAAAGAAAGTCCGCCTAAGAGTTCAGGCAGCCTTTATTGTTTACAAACAAAGAATATGTTAACCTCTTGTTATCGAATAGACTTAATAAATAATTCGTAATATCATTTCACAAAGCAAAAAGGACCCTATCTTATGAACCGTCGTCAATTTATCGGCAGCGCCGCTGCTGTTTCCCTCACCGCCGCCGCTTCTTTCGCCCGTGCTCACGACCATGCCGGCCATGCACACCATGCCGGTCATGCCGGTCACGCGCATTCTGCACCGCGCGCCTACGAAGCTGCGCGCAAAGCGGCCGCACATTGCGTTGAAGCCGGTCAAATCTGTTTGGCACACTGCATTGCCCTGTTGAGCACAGGCGATACTTCCATGAAAGACTGCGCAACCGGCGTTAACCAAATGTTGGCACTGTGCGGCACCTTGCAAAACCTCGCCGCCCAAAATTCACGCCTGACCCCATCTTTGGCAAAAGTGTGCATCGAAGCCTGCAAACAATGTGCTGCCGCCTGCAAAGAACACGCCGGCCACCACGCTGAATGCAAAGCCTGCTACGAATCTTGCTTGGCTTGCATTAAAGAATGCGAAAAAATTGCTGCTTAATCAATATTAAAAAAGGCCGTCTGAATTTCAGACGGCCTTTTATTTTGCTGTTTTGTTTACACTATTCGGCTGCAAGCTCTTGCTCATCCAGCAGTTTTTTCCGAACAATCGCAGGATTGCCCGCAGCCACACAATAAGGCGGCACATCTTTGGTAACCACGGAACCTGCGCCGATTACCGCGCCCTTGCCGATGGTAACGCCGCCCATGATAATCGCACGCCGACCAATCCAGACATCATCTTCAATCACAATCGGGCTGATGTCCGTATAGCCTTCAAAGCGGCGGGTTTCAGGGTTGAATTTGTGGTTGGTCGAATAAAACAGGCATTCCGGCCCCATCATCACATTCTTGCCGAGGGTCAAACCGCGGCAGATTTCGCAATTTACGCCGATGCCCGAATTATCGCCGACTACTGTATCCGGAAAGACGTATCCGCCTTTTTCAATATTGACGTTTTTACCGATGTTTGGAGAAATGCACGCAGCCAAAGCAGCACGGAATTTTTGCGCAATCCTGCCGAATGGTTTGCAATAAGACGGAGGCAACATTCCTCCCCAAACACGCAAAATGCACGTCAATATCCTTTTCCACATTGATTCCGTCTCCTGTTCGTACAAGCGTAAATATTATTCAGACTATTATTCTTCTTAAAGTTTCACATCAGAGGAGGTTTTACATCCTCTTTTCAGTGAGATTACAATCTGACCGCATAATATTTGGTTCGAGAGTCTATTCTAAACTGTTCTCGTCTGTTGCGAAACTGCCCTGCTACAAAATATCCTCTTGACGAAACAGCCAAAAATAGCGAAAATTCCACGCTTAACTGAAGTACAGGCAAAACCCCTGTGCCCGCTTAATCGAAAGGAAATCAAATGAAACAAGGTATTCACCCGAACTACCACGAAATCAACGTTACCTGCTCTTGCGGCAACAAATTCGTGACCAAATCCGCAATGGAAAAAGACAGCTTCAACGTTGAGGTTTGCTCTCTGTGCCACCCTTTCTACACCGGTACTCAAAAAATCGTCGACACTACCGGTCGTGTGGACAAATTCAACAACAAATTCGGTAACCTGTTCAAACGCTAATTGCCGCTTTGTCAAAAAGACTGCTTCGTGCAGTCTTTTTTGCATTCAGGCCGTCTGAAATATTTCTTTCAGACGGCCTGAGCCTTTTGGTCGTCAACCGAATGCCATATCCTTCCCGACACCCAATAAAAACGAGCCGTAAGCATTATTTTACAAAGCTCTCCGGTCCGGCATATCGCGTAAACCCGTCAAACCCTGTACCATTGCTATTCAAACCAACCGTTTTTTGACCTTCCATGCTGACTTACACACCGCCCGATCCGCGCCGCCCCCAAAAAACCCATGAAAAACCATGGCTTCTGCTGCTGATGGCCTTTGCCTGGCTGTGGCCGGGTGTGTTCTCGCATGACTTGTGGAACCCTGCCGAACCCTCCCCTCTTTACTGCCTCCGAATCCATGAAAAACGGCGGCAGCCTGTTGGTTGCACAAATCTTCGGCCAACCCGATTTCACCATCTCCCCTGCTTTTTTGTGGGCGGCAACCGCATTCCAAACCCTGTTTTCTCCTTGGGCGGCCGATGCCTATGATGCCGCGCGTTTCGCCGGCGTGGTATTTATCGCCATCGGACTGACCGCCTGCGGTTTTGCCGGTTTCAACTTTCTCGGCAGACACCACGGCCGCAGCGTTGTCTTAATCCTTATCGGCAGCATCGGTTTGCTGCCCATCGCCCACTTCCTCAATCCCATGTCGGCCACTTTTGCCGCGTTTGGATTGATTCTATGCGGCTTTTCACTGGCACGCCGCCGCGTCATTATTGCTATTTTGCTGTTGTGCGGCGGCTGGGTTTTACTCTCCCTTTCCTCAGGCTATCTGCTGACCGCGGCCATGATGTTTTTGGCACTTGCCTTGTCGTTCCATTCCACTTGGCAAAGCAAACGCTATCTGCTGACCCTGATTGGCGCCATCGTCGTTTCCCTGCCCCTGCTGATTCTGTATCCGCTGGTTTTATCAAAAACCAATCCAGAATGGTTTGATATTTGGTTCAACCATTATTCCTTAGGCGTATTCGGCGGCTTCCATCAGGTTCAGACGGCCTTCAACCTGCCCTATTATCTGAAAAACCTGCTGTGGTTTACCCTGCCTGCTTGGCCGCTGGCGGCATGGACGCTCAGCCGCACGCGTATCCACGATAAAAATTGGGGCATTCTGAGCCTGTCGTGGCTGGTTATCATGACAGCCCTGCTCGCCATCAACCCGCAACGCCTGCAAGACAACCTTGTTTGGCTGTTGCCGCCGCTCGCCCTGCTCGGTGCGGCACAACTGGACGGCCTGCGTCGCGGCGCAGCGGCATTTATCAACTGGTTCGGCATCATGGCATTCGGTTTGATTGCCGTCTTCTTGTGGCTGGGCTTCTTCGCCATGAACTACGGCTGGCCTGCCAAGCTGGCCGAACGCGCCGCCTATTTTAGCCCATATTACATCCCCGACATCGACCCGATTCCGATGACCGTCGCCCTGCTGTTTACCCCGTTGTGGTTCTGGGCGATTACGCGTAAAAACATCCGCGGCCGCCAAGCCGTAACCAACTGGGCGGCCGGCGTTACCTTGGCCTGGGCCTTGCTGATGACCCTGTTTTTACCGTGGCTCAACGCCGCCAAAAGCCATGCGCCGGTGGTTCACCAAATGGAAAAGCTGCTCTTTCTTCCGAATTGAAACAGAAACTTTCAGACGGCCTCGAATGTATCAGCATCGACGGCCAAGACCAGCGCACACGAATCGCATGGACACAATACAGCCATATTAAAACCACGACCGACAACCCGTCCTGCCGCTACCGCCTCATCCGCCAAGCCGCCAATGTCGACGCACCTTCGGGTTGGCAAACCTTGTGGCAAGGCGCAAGACCGCGTAACAAAGCCGAGACTTTCTTATTGCTGGAAAAAACTTCGGCACAGTAAATCACACCAGCCTCAAAACTGAACATTCCCAGTGCAACAAAGGCCGTCTGAAAGAACTTTTATCCTTTCAGACGGCCTTTGACTCACTTTAACACCGCTTCCCGTACAATGGCCCTTTTCCCTTATCTGCCTAAATATGAAACCCAACCGCCTTTTGCCCCTCGTCCTCTTATTGACCGCCCTCTCCGCCTATGCCAAAGATTTCATCATCTACGACCGCATGGACTACGTCGGCAAACCTGACCTTACCGCCGACAAACTCTCCAAAGTGTTCTTGGTTTACGAAAGCGAGCTGGTCAAACCCGATCCGACAGGCAAACGCAAACACGGCGTACTCAACGAAGCGCGCATCCGTGAATTGGCCAAACAATCGCGCCGAGAGGGCTACCGCACCATTTCCACCGACATCGAAAGCTGGTTTGCCGAAAAAGACGGCCAACTGCTGACACCCGACGAATTGAGAACCGACTTCGCGCGGATGTACCAAATCTTCAGAGAAGAAAACCCGCGCGCCTTCATCAGCAACTACGGCATGCCCTCCGAACATTTGCACGGCATCCGCCACTACCGCCCCAACGTTGACAACGAAACCATCTTGGCCAAATGGCGGCAAGTCAGCAAACGCCGTGCGCCCACCGCTGCCATCAGCGACTATGCCAATCCCGTGTTCTACATCACTTCCCCCGATTTGGTGCAATGGGAAAAAGACGTGAAAACCGCCGTTGACGACATCCATCAACGCTTTCCCAACAAAAAAATCATCGGCTACATCTGGCCGCAATATTATTCGGCCACCAACAGTCCTTATTTCAAACAGTTCATTGACCCCGTCCGCTGGCGCAAAATGCTCGAAATCAGCAAAAAATACACCGACGGTGTGATTATCTGGTCGGACAAGCGCGATGAAAACAACCAAATCGTGCGTTGGAACGATCCGCGCATCCAAGCCACGATGAAAGCGACTCAAGCCTTCATCAATGCCAATGCCAAAGAAATCAAGGTAGAAGGTCTGCAGAAATATTAAAAACAAGGCGGGCATGTTTGCCCGCCTCTTTATATACCTACACAGCTGTCTGTATGTTTGACACAACACGCGACAAAACAACCGTGCTACCAACGCTTCTGCATTCTTTCACACGTTTTTACCCGTTATTCCTAAGCGCAGGCCGTCTGAAAATTGCCCGAATATCCAATACCCTTTACAATACTCGTAATTAAAATACATTTTTCGACACCCCTCTCCTGCATGAGTTCCACACCCTTCATCGAAATGAAAGACGTTGCCTTCGCATATGGCGACCGTCCTATTCTGAACAACATCAACTTCAGCATTCCACAAGGCAATTTCGCCGCCGTAATGGGTGGTTCGGGCAGCGGTAAAACCACGCTGATGCGCCTGATTACGGGTCAAATCCACCCGCAATCGGGCAAAGTGCTGATTGAAGGGCGAGATTTGGCTGCATTTTCGGCGCAGGAACTTTACGAACACCGCCGCCGCATGGGCGTTTTGTTCCAACACGGCGCATTGTTCACTGACTTATCCGTCTTCGACAACATCGCCTTCCCCATGCGCGAGCTGACGGATTTGCCCGAAGCGGTCATCCGCGATTTGGTGGTGTTGAAACTGAATGCAGTCGGTTTGCGCGGTGTTGAAAACCTGATGCCTTCCGAGCTTTCCGGCGGTATGTCGCGCCGCGTCGCCCTCGCGCGTACGATTGCGCTCGACCCTGAAATCATGTTGTATGACGAGCCTTTCACCGGCCTCGACCCAATTTCGCTGGGCGTCATCGCCCACCTCATCAGCCGTGCCAACAAAGCCCTGCGCTCAACCAGCGTGATGGTAACGCATGACATCGAAAAATCGCTGGAAATTGTCGATCAAGTCATTTTCCTGGCACACGGCGAAATCATGTTCTCCGGCTCGCCCGAAGAAATGCGCGAACTCGACTCGCCTTGGGTACGCCAGTTTGTCGGCGGTTTGGCAGACGGCCCTGTCGCCTACCGCTATCCGGCGCAAACGACTTTAAAACAAGACTTGCTGGGCTGATGTTCAGACGGCCTGAAACTTAAACAAGGCCGTCTGAAAACCATTTAACCAATCAACTGAAACCTATGAATTTTATCCGTTCCATCGGGGCAAAAACCCTCGGCTTCATCCAATCGCTGGGCAGCATTACGCTGTTTTTCCTGCAGATCCTGGCCAAATCAGGTACGGCGTTTACCCGCCCGCGCCTGAGCATCCGCCAGGTTTACTTTGCAGGTGTGTTGTCTGTCCTGATTGTCGCCGTCTCCGGCCTGTTTGTCGGCATGGTATTGGGCTTGCAAGGCTATACACAGCTGGCAAAATTCAAATCCGCCGATATTTTGGGCTATATGGTTGCCGCTTCCCTGTTGCGCGAATTGGGTCCCGTATTGGCGGCCATTCTGTTTGCCAGCAGCGCGGGCGGTGCCATGACCAGCGAAATCGGCTTGATGAAAACCACCGAGCAGCTTGAAGCAATGAACGTGATGGCGGTCGACCCTGTGGCACGTGTGGTTGCGCCGCGCTTTTGGGCGGGCGTGTTTTCCATGCCTTTGTTGGCGTCGATTTTCAACGTTGCCGGCATTTACGGCGCGTATTTAGTCGGCGTCGAATGGCTGGGTTTGGACGGCGGTATTTTCTGGTCGCAAATGCAAAACAACATTACCTTCCATTACGACGTACTCAACGGCTTAATCAAATCCGCCGCTTTCGGCGTAGCCGTTACGCTGATCGCCGTACATCAGGGCTTCCACTGCGTACCGACTTCCGAAGGTATTTTGCGCGCCAGTACACGTACAGTAGTGTCTTCCGCCCTGACCATCCTCGCTGTCGACTTCATGTTGACCGCATGGATGTTTACCGACTAAAGGCCGTCTGAAACGACACTTAAAAAGAATGAAACAAGGACAATAGCACATGAAAAAAAATGCTTTGGAATTTTGGGTAGGACTGTTTGTCTTGCTGGGCGCGGCCGCTATCGGCTTTCTCGCCTTCCGCGCCGCCGGCGGACAATCGTTCGGCAAATCCTCTCAAACCCTACACCGTCTATGCCGATTTCAGCGACATCGGCGGCTTGAAAACCAACGCGCCGGTCAAATCCGCAGGCGTACTGGTGGGCCGCGTTGCCTCCATTCAGCTCGACCCTAAATCCTATCAGGCCAAAGTCGCCCTCAATCTGGACAGCCAATATCACTTCAGCAGCGACGTTTCCGCACAAATCCTGACTTCAGGCTTGTTGGGCGAACAATACATCGGCCTGCAACAAGGCGGCGATACCGATTCTTTGGCGGCAGGCGACACCATTACCGTCACCAGCTCCGCCATGGTTTTAGAAAACCTTATCGGCAAATTCATGACCAGCTTTGCCGAGAAAAACGCAGACAGTGAATCTGCCGGTCAAAACAAACAATAAACACATATCAACCCAATATTCAGGACACTCCCATGAAAAAAACTTCCTTCATCAGCGCATTGAGCATCGGCGTATTGAGCATCAGCATGGCCTTTGCCTCTCCTGCCGACGCAGTCAACCAAGTACGTGAAAATTCCGTTCAAGTGCTGAAAATCCTCAACAGCGGCGACGCCAACACCGCACGCCAAAAAGCCGAAGCCTACGCCATCCCTTACTTCGACTTCCAACGCATGACCGCTTTGGCCGTCGGCAACCCATGGCGTACTGCGACTGACGCACAAAAACAAGCGTTGACCAAAGAGTTCCAAACCCTGCTGATCCGCACCTACCCGGCACCATGCTGAAATTCAAAAACGCCAAGGTCAACATCAAAGATAACCCTGTCGTAAACAAAGGCGGTAAAGAAATCGTTGTCCGCGCCGAAATCAACGTTTCCGGCCAAAAACCGGTTAACATGGACTTCACCACCTACCAAAGCGGCAACAAATACCGCGCATACAATGTCGCAGTAGAAGGCGCAAGCTTGGTTACCGTATATCGCAACCAATTCGGCGAAACCATCAAAGCCAAAGGCATTGACGGCCTGATTGCCGACTTGAAAGCCAAAAAAACGGCGGTAAATAATCCACCCCGCACCATGCCGCCTGATGTTCAGACGGCATGGTGCCTCACATCATAAAGACACCATGCAAACAGAAATCCGCAACGGCACGCTCTACATCAGCGGCGACGTTACCGTCAAAACCCTGACTGCCTCCGCCTTTGCGCGCTACGAACAGCAATGCTGTCTGAAAGAAACAGACAGCATAGACTTCAGCCAAGTAGGCAAAGCAGATTCAGCCTGCGTTTCCCTGCTGCTCAACGCTCTGCGCCGGATAGACAAAAACCGACCATTCAAAACATTCCTGATTCCGTCCGCGCACTGGCCGAACTTTACGAAATCAAAGACTGGTTGCAATCATGAAAAAAACCACCGCTTCACTCTGCCTCCTCATCAGCATAGCCTCCGCTCCCGCACTTGCCGAACGCAATCCGGCCGATCCTTACGAAGGCTACAACCGTACCGTTTCCAAGTTCAACGACAAAGCAGACAAATACGTCCTTTCCCCTGTCGCACGCGGCTATCGCAAAGTAACGCCCAAACCGGTGCGTACCGGCGTGATCAACTTCTTCAACAACCTGCGCGACGTCGTCGGCTTCGGCAGCAACGTTCTGCGCCTTGACGTCAAACGCGCCAGCGAAGACCTCGTCCGCGTCGGCATCAACACCACCTTCGGCCTGGGCGGTTTAATCGACGTAGCCGGTGCAGGCGGCGTACCCAGCAATAAAAATACCCTCGGCGACACCTTCGCCTCATGGGGCTGGAAAAACAGCAACTACTTCGTTGTCCCCCTGTTCGGCCCATCTACCGTACGCGATACCATTGGCAACGCCGTTACCACCGTCTACCCAGTTAAAAACGCCGTCTTCCACACCAGAGCAGGACGCTGGGGCACAATCGGCCTGCAGGCCATCAACACCCGTGAAGAACTGCTCGACCTGACCGACAGCCTCGAAGGCGCAGCCATCGACAAATACAGCTACACACGCGACCTTTACATGAAAGTCCGCACCCAACAAACCGGCGGCACACTCCCTCAAAGCGAAGACGACAATATCGATATTGATGACTTAGTGGACAGCAACTCCACTTCCGAACCGGTAACGGCACCCCAATCCGCTCCGGCAGAAATCCCCGATACAGCCAATCCCCAAACCCTGTATCAAACACCATCAGAAAACCTCTGATTGCTCCCAAAAATAAAGGCCGTCTGAAATTCAGACGGCCTTTATCCCCCAAAAGATAGCCAGTCCACCACCTTTGCTATATCATTCAACTATACAGAAACCAAGGAAAACACCATGTACGAAGTCAACCGCAGCGTCTTCCTGCTTATCCCCCTCGATCCTTTTTGGAACTGGCTGAAATCCCTGCCCGGCAATCACTTGGATGGCCTGACGCTTGAAGATATCCAAGCCGATGCCAATTCCTACCTCGTTCGCCCATGCGAAACTGCCGACGAAGTATGGGACGAAATCGAAGCGCGTTTTGAAGACATTTTTGCTGCCGAATTGGCCGACTGGTGCGAAGACGAAAGCGAATGGCCGGATTTGGACGCCGACATTTTTCAACGAATGGTTCGACATCCAACTCTCCACCGTGATTACCGACCTCGAACACGAACCCATCGCACGCGAAGAGTTCCAACCCATCAATCTCAACTGATGAAACTGACCGTCCGCAACTACCACCTCGACGGCTACGGCCACGTCAACAATGCGCGCTATCTCGAATTTCTCGAAGAAGCGCGCTGGACGTTTTTTCAAGAGCATGACCTTCTGTCCGAACTCAAAGGCATCATGCTCGTTGTTGCCGCGTTGACATCCGCTATCGCCGCCCGTCGCTTGAAGGCGATGTTTTAACCTTTACAGGCCGTCTGAAAGACATCGGCACACGCCACATCATCCTCAGCCAAACCGCGACCCTGCCCAACGGCAAAGCCGCCATTGAAGCCGAAGTTACCCTTATGCCCGTCAGCAGCGAAAGCGGCCGCAGCATCAGCGTTCCCCAAACCTTAGCACACGCAATTCAAAACCTCACATCATGAAAAAAATACTCACACTCCTCATCGTTGCCACGATTGGCGCGCTTCTTACCTTTGTCCTTATCCCCAGCAACAAAGCCGCCCCTGATTTCGCCCTGCCCGATCTGCAAGGTAAAACCATTACCAACGCCGACTTGAAAGGCAAAGTTACCCTCATTAACTTCTGGTTTCCCTCCTGCCCCGGTTGCGTGAGCGAGATGCCTAAAATCATCAAAACCGCCCAAGATTATCAAGGCAAAAACTTCCAAGTCCTCGGCATCGCCCAACCCATCGACCCCATCGAAAGCGTCCATCAGTATGTCAAAGACTACGGCATTCCCTTCACCGTCATGTACGATGCCGACAAAACTGCCGCAAAAGCCTTTGGCACACAGGTTTACCCGACTTCCGTCCTGATCGACAAAAAAACGGTAACATCCTCAAAACCTACGTTGGCGAACCCAATTTCTCCCAACTCTATCAAGAAATCGACCAAGCCCTCGCCCAATAAATCCAAGGCCGTCTGAAACCATATTTCAGACGGCCTAAAACCGAAATATCCTTTATAATAAGCAACATTTTATCCGTTCAGACACCAAGCTCCTCTATCAACAAAGGCCGTCTGAAACAACCGAATACCTGTAAGAGAACATCATGAAATTTATCGACGAAGCAAAAATCGAAGTCGCCGCAGGCAAAGGCGGTAATGGCGCAACCAGTTTCCGCCGCGAAAAATTCGTACCCCGTGGCGGCCCTGACGGCGGCGATGGTGGCAAAGGCGGCAGCGTTTGGGCAGAAGCCGACGAAAACACCAATACCCTCGTCGAATACCGCTTCGTCAAACGCTACCAAGCCAAAAACGGCGAAAAAGGCCACGGCTCCGACCGCTACGGCGCAGGTGCAGACGACATCGTCCTCAAAAATGCCCGTCGGCACCCTCATCCGCGACCTCGACACCGGCGAAATCGTTGCTGACCTCACTTATCACGGCCAGCGCGTCTGCCTCGCCAAAGGTGGCAAAGGCGGCTTGGGCAACATCCACTTCAAATCCTCCGTCAACCGCGCCCCGAAACAATCCACGCCCGGCGAAGAAGGTGAAACTCGTTCCCTGCAACTTGAGCTTAAAGTCCTCGCCGATGTCGGCTTGTTAGGCATGCCCAACGCCGGCAAATCCACCCTGATTACCGCCGTATCCGCCGCGCGCCCCAAAATCGCCAACTACCCCTTCACCACCCTGCATCCAAACTTGGGCGTCGTGCGCATCGACGAAAACCACAGCTTCGTCATGGCCGACATCCCCGGCCTGATTGAAGGCGCGGCAGAAGGCGCAGGCCTCGGCCACCGCTTCCTCAAACACTTATCGCGCACCGGCCTACTGTTGCACGTTGTCGATTTGGCCCCCTTCGACGAAGCCGTCAATCCCGCCGAAGAAGCACTCGCCATCATCAACGAATTACGCAAATACGACGAAGAACTCTACGACAAACCACGCTGGCTGGTGCTGAACAAACTCGACATGCTCGATGAAGAAGAAGCCCAAGAACGCACCACCGCCTTCCTCGAAGCCATCGGCTGGGACTATCCGAAACCAGACGACCGCTTCCAATTTGACATGGAAACCCCGCGCCTCTTCCAAATCAGCGCCCTGACCCACCAAGGCACACAGGAATTGGTACACCAAATCAACCAATACCTGACCGAGAAAAAACGCATCGCCGCCGAGGCCGAAGCCGCCGAAAAAGCCGCCGCCACGCAGCCGCAGACGGATACTTCGGTGTTGAAGGCAGAGTGAATAACGGCAAAGGCCGTCTGAAAGGTTTTTAGACGGCCTTATGCTCGACAGCCACGCAAGGACAAACATGATTACGCCCGAACAAATCCAAGCCCTCAAGCGCAAACAAGACACCCTGCAAAGCCTCTACCGCGCATGGATGGCCGAAAAGCGCAAATACACATCGGTGTATGTCGGCGACGAGCACGGCAATATTGTGGAATTACAGCCGGACGGCACGGAAAAGATAGTCGGCCATACGCAGCGTTAAACCCAGAGCTGTTTTATTATTAGGTTAGTAAAAGAGTTAGATTTGATAAGGAAAAAAATAAATGGATAAACGATGGTGGGAATTTTTATGCCTTGCGGTATGCGCTGGGCACAGTAATGGGTGTCTTTATACTTTTTATATCTTTTTATTCATACTGATATTGCTACTAGATTTGGATTAGAAAAATTAGCTTTTCTTATTCCTAAAGATCCAAAAAGATTTGTCTTTTACTCATTTAGTTATTTTGGGTGTTTGTGGTTTGGCATATTGTTATTTATCTAGTGCGCCTATGTTGGTATTTCATGCATTAAGAGTAAATGTGTTTAAATCATCAAGTCATCAGTCTTCATTTGGGATTAGGTGGGTGTTGGTTCCCATTGGCATCTCACTCGTAATAACTGCGTTTTTTTAGTATATATAGGTTATACTTCTTTAAATAACCTGGACTGGTTGGACTGGTTGCAAATAATTTGTTTTTTTATTTTTATCTACCGTGTTTTTTTCATTTACGGCTACTTTATCCATTTGGGGTATAATTAATTCTAATTTTTTTAATAGTTGATTTTTACAAAAAAACTTGCGGAAAAAAAGGCAAAAAAATTTAGATTATGTAGAGTCTTATAGACATTTGCGAGAGCATGCGAATGCATTTGCTCTTGTATTGTGTGAAATATTTTTTTGTTTGTTGTTCGTAATTGGTTTGAAGATTAGTGGAAGTGTTAATTTTGCCCCTATTCTTGTAATTCTTTGGCTAATTGGTCCAGCTTTGATATGGCTTGTGGCCAATGAGTTGGAGAGTGAACTTACTAAATAATTCTAATTTTTGAGAATCTCCATGCTAAACCTCTACAACACCCTTACCCGCCAAAAAGAACCCTTTACCCCCATCGACCCTAAAAACGTGCGTATGTACGTTTGCGGCATGACTGTTTACGACTATTGCCACTTAGGTCATGCCCGCGTGATGGTTGTGTTTGACATGATTGCCCGCTGGCTGCGCGAGTGCGGTTATCCCCTAACTTATGTGCGCAATATCACCGACATCGACGACAAAATCATTGCCCGTGCGGCTGAAAACGGCGAGACCATCGGCGAACTGACTGCGCGTTTCATTCAGGCTATGCACGAAGATGCCGATGCTTTGGGCGTATTGCGTCCAGATATTGAGCCAAAGGCAACAGAAAACATTCCGCAAATGATTGCCATGATTGAAACCCTGATTCAAAACGGCAAGGCATATCCTGCCGCAAACGGCGACGTTTACTACGCTGTGCGCGAGTTTTCCGCTTACGGCCAATTATCGGGCAAATCGCTGGACGACCTGCGCGCAGGCGAGCGTGTGGAAGTGGACGGTTCCAAACGCGATCCGCTTGATTTTGTGTTGTGGAAAGCGGCGAAAACAGGCGAACCTGCATGGGAAAGCCCGTGGGGCAACGGCCGTCCGGGTTGGCACATCGAATGCTCTGCCATGAGTGAAAATCTGTTCGGCGATACTTTCGATATCCACGGCGGCGGCGCGGACTTGCAGTTCCCGCACCATGAAAATGAAATTGCTCAAAGCGTCGGTGCCAGCGGCCACACCTGCGGCCACGACCACGCGCAAACCCATCACGGTCAAAGCATCGCCAGCCACGTCAAATACTGGCTACACAACGGCTTCATCCGTGTGGACGGCGAAAAAATGTCCAAATCGTTGGGCAACTTCTTCACCATCCGCGAAGTGTTGAAACAATACGACCCGGAAGTCGTGCGTTTCTTCATCCTACGCGCCCACTACCGCAGCCCACTGAACTACTCCGACGCGCATTTGGACGATGCAAAAGGCGCACTGACCCGTCTGTACACCACGTTGAAAAACACACCAGCGGCTGAGTTTGATTTATCTGAAATCGCCAACGACTACACCCGCCGCTTCTACGCCGCCATGAACGACGATTTCGGTACGGTCGAAGCCGTTGCCGTGTTGTTCGAACTGGCAGGCGAAGTGAACAAAACCAATGATGCACACCTCGCCGGCTGCCTGAAAGCCTTGGGCGGCATCATCGGTCTGTTGCAACGCGATCCGATTGAATTTCTGCAAGGCGGTGCTGTTTCAGACGGCCTGTCCAACGAGGAAATCGACGATTTGATCGCCCGCCGCAAACAGGCGCGCGCGGATAAAAACTGGGCGGAGTCCGACCGCATCCGCGACCTTCTGAACGAACACAAAATCATTCTGGAAGACAATGCCGGCGGTACAACTTGGCGCCGCGGTTGATTTCATGGCATAGATGAAAGGCCGTCTGAAACTGTTTTCAGACGGCCTTTTTAATTTTGGTATTTCAAAAAGGGCGCAAACATCGCGCCCTTGGTTGAAAACATCATTTCATTTATGCGCCAAATACTTTCAGACGGCCTTCGATTGGTTGGAAGGCTTTTTCACCGGCTGGAGCCGCGATACCGCCAATCACCATTTGCGCACGCAACAACCAGCTTTCCGGCAGGTTCCATTCTTTGGCAATGGCCGCATCAGGCAGCGGATTGTAGTGTTGCAGATTGGCGCCGACACCGGCAGCCGCCAATGTTGTCCAAACAGCATATTGAACCATGGCATTTGCCTGATCCGCCCAGATCGGAAAGTTGGCCGCATAAGATGGGAACTGCTCTTGCAAGCCTTTGACAACATCTTGATCTTCAAAGAACAAAACGGTCGCCGCGCCTGCTTTAAACAAGTTCAGTTTTTGTGCAGTGGCTTCAAACTGCTCGATAGGAACAACCGCACGCAACGCTTCTTCGACAAAATGCCACACTTTGGCATGTTCTTCGCCAAACAATACGACCACTCGGGCAGATTGCGAATTGAAAGAAGACGGCGTATGCAAAACGGCGTGTTCGATGATTTTGCTTACTTCCTCATTGGACAGAGGCAGGGTATTGTTCAATGCATAGATAGAACGACGGGTTTCAGCAGCTTGTTGCAAAACAGAATAAGTCATGATCTTTTCCTTAAATTAATCTTTATCTTTACCAAAAACGTTATCCAACGCCCACGCTCCGCCACCGGCTACTGCTAGATACAAAAACACAAAGCAGAACAAAACGGCAGATTCGCCATGGTTGGCCAATGGGAACAAAACATTACCCGAGGATGCGTGTGCCATAAAATAGGCGGCTGCCATCTGACCGGACAAAACAAACGCGGCTGGACGGGTAAACAAGCCCAATATCAATAAGATACCGCCGACAATTTCCAAAATACCGGCCACCAGCATCAAGCCTTCAGGCGCGCCGCCCATGGACATCGGAAAACTGAAAAACTTGGCTGTGCCATGCAGCAAAAACAGATACGCCGTAACAATACGCAAGACGGACAATACAACAGGTTGGAATGATTTAAAGGCTGACATCTTAATAATCCTTATTTTAATGGCTACCTGAAAGAGGTAGGGAGCAATTTCAATAAGTGCAGTATAGATAATTCCCGGCAAGAGATATATACTCGAATTATTGATACAACGTTTCCTAATAAGAAATCATGGATACCCTATTCAGCCTAAAAGTTTTCCGCCAAGTGGTTCAAAGCGGCAGTTTTACCCGTGCCGCCGATCAGCTCGACATCTCCACCGCCATGGCCAGCAAACACGTCAGCCATCTGGAAAAACACCATTCAAGCCAAGCTTTTTACACCGCAACAACCGCAACCTCCACCTGACCGAAGCAGGCGAAGAATACTACCGCCAATGCAGCTACGCGCTGGATACCTTGGACACCGCCGCCCAAAAAGCGGCAGGCGGCGCCGACACGCCGCAAGGTATGTTGCGCGTTACCATGCCCCTGTGGTTTGCAGGCGGCAATATGAGCACATGGTTGGCCGAATACCGCCAGCGTTATCCCAAAGTCACGCTCGACCTCGTCCTCGACAACCGCCATATCGACCTCATCGCCGAAGGCTTCGACCTCGCCTTGCGCGTTTCCAAACCCCCCTCCCCTTCGCTGATCGTCAAACCGCTGGCCAAAATCGAGTTCGTCCTGCTTGCCGCCCCCGACTATCTTGCCCGACACGGCACACCCGATACACCCGAAGCCGTCATGCAGCATCAAGCCATCCTGCCTTCCTATACCAGTCAACAAGACTGGGAAATTACCCACCGCGCTACCGCAGAAAAAGCCATTCTCCATCTCACCCCGGTTATCCGCAGCGACAACACACTGATGATCCGCGAGCTGATTAAATCGGGTGCAGGCATAGGCTATCAGCCCCTTTGGGCAGTTCAGCAGGAATTGAAGGACGGCACATTGATCCAACTCCTGCCCGATTACACCATCTGGACAGACCAACTAAACGCCACTTATGTCGACAGGGCCTTTCTTAGCGCGAAAGTACGCAGCTTTATCGACTTTCTCAATGAAAAAATATCGGAAGGATAAACATCAAGGCCGTCTGAAACACTTTTCAGACGGCCTTTAATCAAAGCAACAATCCAATCAATAATTGGTCGAGCAGAACTGTTCGCGTTTGTCCGCATCGGCGGCATAGCATGTCAAACCCATGCCTGACGCATTGCTGTTGTTCGCTTTCGCACCCGGTTTCTTGTTCACCAAAACCTTACCGTTTTTTTCGATTTCCACGGTTACGCCTTTGCCGTTTTTCAGCTTCCATTTCAACACTTGCGCATCGGCACTTTGGCACTTGCTGACTGTACAGCCGCCTTCTGTCGCGACATTGCCGTTTTTATAAATCACGCACTGCTGCTGGCTGTCGGTACAGGCCGCATACGCAGCAACGGAGAAACAGGAAATCAGCGCGGCAAACAAAACAGGTTTCATGGTTTGAACTCCTAAGGTTGTGATAATGGATTTGTGATATTTGGAACTATACGCTTATTTATATCGGCAAGCCATCAAGTATGATGGCAAACAATATATTTACAGCAACTACTCCTCTCCCTCTTTTCTTTATACAGGAATCTACCTTCTGTTAGCTCATCTGAATATTCGATAATACTAGGGTGGATTTCAGGTTGCTATACGGTTTCAGCCTTTCCATCAAGTACAATTCCTTTTTCCACCAAATAGTCTGCCATTTCAGCATCATCTTTTACTGGATCAAACTCTTTCACATAGCGGTCATGATTTTGATGATCATATTCGGCAATGGTTCGCAAAAATTGTGCAAAACCAGAGTTTTTATATGCCAGTTCGTCCATCACCGAATAATCCATTTGCTCTTTATACCGTGCAGGCGAAAGGATTTCACTTTGGCTGACGTTGGTCGCGTCTAACAGGATGATGCCAATTCCAAAACTCTGGCTCAGTTTCTGCAGGGCTTCACGGAAGTCTACATCCTGCTGCACGTCTAATGCCACCAAATAACCTTCATTCGCCCAACTAGAATTACTCACCGCCTGAAAGAAAGATTCTTTGTAATTGCCAAAATCCAAACGGATTTTTATCTCGAACGAGAAATTTTAATCGGTAAACGGTCAAATTTCTTCATTAATGTTAGCAGGTTATCGTGATCATAATTGGCATATTCAAACTGAACACCAACCATATCGGGATAAAGCCATTTGTCTGCACCTTTTTGGTTTTTGCCGCTTTTTTCATGGAATATGGTACGTGACTTCGCGTCAAAAGCAGGGTGTTTATCCAAAAACTTACATAGTAGAGGATGCAGGTCGCGTTCGTGGAATTTGACCTTTTGTGTCTGAGAGATAGGCTTGAGCTGCTCATTAATGGTATTTTCAGGTAGCTTCAACTCTTTTAAGCTACCTGAAACTTCCCTTCGCAGAGAAAATAGCTTAGGACGACTGCCCTGTGCCGTGATTTTGCCGTCAGTCTTTTTGCTTCCACATACAACTGTGCACCTATAGTTGCCCAGGGCGTTTTACCTATTGAAGGCAAGCCCATTTCAGGGTTGTAACCGTCCAAATCAGTATAAAGTCGGTTCTGTTCGATAAAATCCCAAATTTCCGATGCACCGGCGGGACGTGCCAACTGCTGTAATGCATACAGTGCAAGTTCGTGGTAAGTCATATTTTTATCCTTTAAATATATTTCTATGTATTAGGCGTCTGGATACCTTTATGTCTACAGCCATCCTCAATTTGGCAAGTAGAAAAGTATTCCACCTTACCGCTTCAACTTCGCAAACGCATCCGCCATCGCCGAATTGGTCGGGGCGCGGTCGTTGCGTTGGGGTTTGCGGTCACGGCGTTCCTGATGTCGGGTTTCAGACGACCTGTTACCTTTGGTTGCGCCGCCCGCTTCGTCATCCAGCCGCATAGTCAGCGCGATGCGTTTACGCGCAGCATCGACTTCCAGCACTTTCACTTTCACCACGTCGCCGGCTTTCACCACTTCGCGCGGGTCTTGGACGAATTTATTGGATAGGGCGGAGATGTGTACCAAGCCGTCCTGATGGACGCCGATGTCCACGAACGCACCGAAGTTGGCGACGTTGGAAACCACGCCTTCGAGTATCATGCCGACTTGCAAGTCGCTGATTTCGTGGATGCCTTCGGCGAAGGAGGCCGTCTGAAACTCGCCGCGCGGGTCGCGGCCAGGTTTTTCCAGCTCGGATAAAATATCCAAAATGGTCGGCAAGCCGAAGCGTTCGTCGGTGAAATCGGACGCTTTGATTTGCTTCACGCGCTCGCGGTTGCCGATGAGTTCGGCGGCGGTAATGCCTTGTTGCGCCAGCATTTTCGCGACGACGGGATAGGCTTCGGGGTGGACGGCGCTCGCGTCCAGCGGCTCTTTGCCGCCGTTAATCCGCAAAAAGCCCGCCGCCTGCTCGAAGGTTTTTTCACCCAAACGCGGCACTTTCAGCAATTTTTTTGCGGCTGTCGAATGCGCCGTTTTCATCGCGGTAGGCGACAATGTTTTGGGCAAGAGTTTGATTTAAACCGGAAATCCTCGCCAAGAGCGGGGCGGAGGCGGTATTCACGTCCACGCCGACGGCGTTCACGCAGTCTTCGACCACCGCGTCCAGCGATTTGGCGAGCTGGCTTTGGTTCACGTCGTGCTGATACTGACCCACGCCGATGGATTTAGGGTCGATTTTGACCAACTCGGCAAGCGGGTCTTGTAGCCTGCGGGCGATGGACACCGCGCCACGCAGGGAAACGTCCAAGTCGGGGAACTCGCGTGCCGCCAGTTCGGACGCGGAATAAATCGACGCACCGGCTTCGGACACGACGATTTTGTGCAGCCCCATTTCCGGCATTCCGCGCACCAGGTCGCCTGCGATTTTGTCGGTTTCGCGGCTGGCGGTGCCGTTGCCGATGGCAATGAGCTTCACGCCGTGTTGTTTAATCAGGCGCGACAACGTTGCCAACATATTGTTTTCTTGATGCAAATAGACAATGACGGTATCCAGCAGCTTGCCCGTGTCGTCCACTACGGCGCATTTCACACCGTTGCGGTAGCCCGGATCGAGACCCAAAGTGGTCAGCCGTCCGGCGGGTGCGGCAAGCAACAAGTCTTTGAGATTGCGGGCGAACACGGTAATCGCGTCGGTATCGGCGGCTTCTTTCAAACAATTTAGGGCTTCAAGTTCCAACGACAAAAAGATTTTCGCGCGCCAAGTCAGGCGCACAGTGTCGCGCAGCCATTTGTGGTCGTCTGAAACCTTAAAACGGCGGGCGATGAGTTGCTCGTATTCGCTTTGCTGGGTAATCGGCGTGTCGTCGGGCTGGTATTTGAGCGCGATGTTCAAAATGCCTTCGTTGCGGCCGCGCAAAACCGCCAGCGCGCGGTGGCTGGGCATGGCGCGTACGGGTTCGCGGTGGTCGAAATAATCGCTGAATTTTTCGCCTTCGGTTTCTTTACCTTCAACGACTTGCGCGTGGATTTCGGCTTCGTTCCACAGCTTGTCGCGCAGCGTGCCGATGAGTTCCGCGTCTTCGGCAAACTGCTCCATCAGGATCGCACGCGCGCCATCCAGTGCGGCTTTGGTGTCGGGAACGTTTTCGTTCAGGTAGCCTTGCGCGGCGGCCTCCACGTCCTGCGGCTGCTCGGCAAGCAACACGTCCGCCAGCGGCTGCAAACCGTGTTCACACGCGATTTGCGCTTTGGTGCGGCGTTTGGGTTTGTAGGGCAGATACAGGTCTTCCAGCGCGGTTTTGTTGTCGGCGGCTTCGATTTGCGCTTTGAGGTCGTCTGAAAGTTTGCCTTGCTCTTCAATGCTTTTTAAAACAACGGCTTTACGCTCTTCCAATTCGCGTAGGTATTGCAGCCGCTCGGCAAGCTGACGCAGCTGCGTATCGTCCAAGCCACCCGTGGCTTCTTTACGGTAACGCGCGATAAAGGGGACGGTCGCGCCGTCGTCCAAAAGCTCAATGGCGGCATTGATTTGCGCGGTAGTGGCGGAGAGTTCTTGGGAAAGAATTTGAGTAATGTTCATCAATAGAATTCCAACGGACAGGCCGTCTGAAATTTCAGACGGCCTGATTTAAAAAACAATCGCTTTAAGGCAGCGAATTATAATATTCGTAGGCTTTGTCCATGTCTTCAAACTGGTGCATATGCCCTTTTTCCAGTACCATCGCATTATCGCAATATTGCTTCATGGCGCTGTGGCTGTGCGACACCAAGATGATGGAACGGTCTTTGCGCTTTTCAAACAACTCGTACTTACATTTATCGGCAAAGCGCGAGTCGCCAACCGCAATCACTTCGTCAATCAGATAGCAGTCAAACTCTACCGCCAACGACAAAGCAAATGCCAAACGCGCCTTCATACCTGAAGAATAACGCTTGACCGGCTCGTAAAGATATTGACCCAGCTCGGAAAACTCTTCGGTAAAGTTCTTCACATAATCAATATCGACGTTGTAAATCCGACAGATGAAACGCAAATTGTCCATACCGGTCAGGCTGCCTTGAAACGCACCGGAGAATGCCAAAGGCCAAGAAATGCTCATCGTACGCTTGATTTCGCCCGTAGTCGGCGGCTCAACGCCACTGATCAAACGGATGAGCGTCGATTTACCTGCACCGTTACGGCCGAGAATACCGATTTTCTCGCCCTTCTCCATTTTGAAATTGATATCGTGCAAGACTGTCCGCCAACCTTGGCGGGTCAGATACCGTTTGGAAACGTGTTCAACTGAAATCATTGCGGCTCAACCCCTTTGCTGAATCTCGCCACCATCGCCAAACCAAGCAGCAGCAAAACCAAGTTACACAACAAAATATACCAAGGATTTTCGTAAGTCGTGACGCTGTCGCCAAAATATCCGGCACGGAACATTTCTGTACCATGCACCATCGGAATCATTAATACATAGTGTTGCAACTGCTGAGGCAGGTTGTGTACGAAGAAAAACACGCCGGATAAAGGCATCATCACAAAACTGATGGTACTCCAAACCTTACCAAACGGCTCAAAGTGAAACGCTACCGAACAGATGACCAGCCCCAATCCAACAGCAAACATAGCCATCAAAAAGCCAAGCCAACAACATATAGAAAATATCTGCCGGTACATCAATCCAGCCGATGACGACCAATGCGAACATAATCACGATCTGCGCAATGGTGGCACCGGCAATCTCCAACAACATACGCGCAAAAATGGTATCCAAAACGCGTACATTTCGGTGATACAGCAGGCTTGTGTTGGCCGAAATCGAACCGATAGCACGATTGGAGGCATTACGCCACATCATCATCATCGGATAGCCTGTCAGCGTGAATGCCACGATATTCAAAGCTGACACGTTGTGCATGCGGAAAAATTTCCACATCAACACCATAACCAAAGTCAGCAGCAAAGGTTCGACAAACAACCACAAAAAACCAATGTTATTACGACCGTAGCGAGTAATAATTTCACGCATTAAGAGTGCGCCGATTACCCTTTTTTGGATAAGCAGCGACTCCAAAAACGATGTTTTATGTAGCTCTTTCATCAGTTTTTATGCTCACGGATACTTGCAGACAGCAACACGGCAATGCCATAGACAATCAAACCGATGACAAACGTTGCCACGATGTTGTACAAACGGTTTGGCTCATGTGCCAAGTCAGGTTTGTTCGGCTGGGAAATTACTTCCAAATACAACTGCTGACGATCTGCTTCCGCTTTTGCACTTTCCAAAGAAGTCATCGCCGCAGCCAATTGTTTCTCAGCCAATTCATTTTCCAAATACACGCGTTGATATTCCGCCGCCTGATTGGACAACGAACCCTCACCTCCGCCGGAAATCGCTTTCATTTGTTGCGAGATTTCTTTACGCAAGCTTTTTCTCGCGCGCAATCAAACCTGGAATTTGCGGGTTTTCAGGCGTAACGGCTTTTACCTGGTCAAGCTGGGTTTGAATGACAATCAACTCGTCCTGCAATTTGGATACCAAACCCATTTGCACATCGGATTGCGCCTTCAAGTCAAAAATACCGTTGGACACACGGAATTTTGTCAATTGGGCAGAAGCTTCTTTAACTTTCTCTTCAGCCGAATTGACCACTTCCTGAGCATAACGAATCGTATCCTGACGCGCACGTTCGTTCAGCTGGTTGATCAATACCTCACCCTGTTTGAGCAAAGCATCATTGATCTTTTTGAGATTCACCGGCATTGAACGATGTAACGCTCAAATTGGAAATGCCTGAGACAGAGTCAAAATGGATGGATACCTTATCGCGGTAGTATTGATAAAACGCTTCATCCTCGCCACGCAGGCCAAAACCATTAAAACGGCTGAAAATGTCGCCTTCTTTTTCATAAAAATCACGAACGGGCATTTTCTTACTCAACGCATCCAAAGCCGAACGCGACTGCATATATTCCTGCACGGTATAAATATCGTCTTGCGCACGAGAGAAACCAGACCCCTGCAAAATGGCACCCAAGCCGTTCAAAGACGATTGGCTCTTAGGAGAACGCACCACAAAGCTGGACTGGGATGTGAATTGATCGGAAGCAAATATTCCGTAATACACACCGGAACACAAAGTCGGCACGATAACCGTTACCCAAAGCAACGGATTAATCTTACGCAACCAAGACTTTTTGGCCTTTTTCTTTTCGGGAGCCGGTTGTTCCGGTTTCACATCCACATTTGCAGAAACTTGCTCAGACATTATTTTCCCCATTAGTTCACTAAATTATTAATACTGTTCGCACCGCTAACCACAGGCGAGAACACAAATGACAAGAACTTGCGTACTTCAGCCATCGGCGCATTCGATACATACACCACGTCCTTATCCTTCACAGGGAAACGCTGCATCCAAAACATAGAATTCGCATCTGCCAGGTTCAAACGGTAGACCACAGGAATCTCCGCACGATCGCCATAACCCTTTCAACCCATTTAGATTGTTTCTCAGGAGGCAGCTCGGATAAAGGCGCATAACGGAATACAAATACACCGCGCGCATCTGCACTATAATCCTGCAAGCCGCCCATACGTCCCACAGCCTCAGCCAAAGACAAGCCCTTCACAGAGAAACCAATCTGCTGCGTATGACCGACCGCACCCATAGACGTAAACGTGCTCGGATTAGTAATCATTGTGACTACATCACCGCGGCGCAACAAAATATTTTGACGCGGATGCGCCACCAAATCTTCTAATGCAATCGTTCTGACAACATTGCCGCGTGTCAGCTGTACGTTCGTATCCTGAACATTCGCAGTCGAACCGCCCACGGCAGCCACCGCATCCAACACACGCTCACCCGCAGCCGTCAAAGGCATACGCACACTGTTACCCGCACGGATAACCGATACATTCGCCGCATTATTTGCACCATGCGCACCATTACCTGCGGCTGGTTCGCCATTTTTTTCAGACGGCCTTTAATAATGTTTTGCACCTGAACCGGCGTTTTACCAAGGACAGACACATCGCCGATAAACGGCACAGAAATCGTACCTGAAGAGCTGACCATCTGTTCGGGCAGCTTAGTTTGCTGCGCATTACCCGAACCAGTAGACGACAAAGCCCCACCGAACAACACAGCCGGAGGAGCTTCCCAAATCGTAATGTCCAGCACATCACCTATATTGATGGCCCCTATTGATGATGTACCATCGCCCAACTGAGCAAATGACTGATTAACTTGCGCTTGATATAGCGACTGAGCTACCGCACCATTCACATCAATCAATTCCACCTCCGGTACTTCGGCTGTAGCCTGCTGTTGCCCCAAAGCAACAACATTTCGTGTACTTGGGCCGGAAGTAGGAAGAGAAGAGCATGCAGTCAACAGACTGACGCACAACAATAACATGCCCCTGCGGGTAAGACATTCTGCTTTCAACATTGATTAAATCTCACTATACTTTTAATTACGCACAGCCATTATAACACCTGATGAAATATTAGGCCGTCTGAAACCTGACATAAGTATCAAAAACATCACATTACAGCGAATACCGTCATGAGAAAACTTAAAAAACTGATTCGACAACCAGGTGTATTCTTCCGCGACTATCTCAACAAAAGATACCCTGTCCGCAACGCCGAACAGCGTACAACAGAGTCTGACGAACCGGTCATTATCGACAACACCCTGTATTTAGCCGAACTTGAAAATAGTATCAACCTTCCCCCTATTAAAGTTGATGTCGTTTCACATGGGTAAATAACCAAGATCCCCAATGGCAGCAACGCCGCCGCCAATATAGCCCTACCGCCGAACAAAACGCACTTCACAATAATGACGAAGCCCGTTTCAGCAACCACAACGAACTTTACTATTCACTTCACAGCGTGCGTACCTTCCTGCCGTGGGTCAACCATATCTACATCATTACCGATAACCAACGCCCCGACTGGCTCAATCCCGTCGACTATCCCAACGTCAGCATAATAGATCACAGTCAAATCATTGCCCCGCAATACCTGCCCACCTTCAATTCGCATGTAATCGAAGCACACCTGCACAACATTCCTAATCTAAATGAACACTTCATCTATTTTAACGATGATGTATTTGTTGCCCGTCCATTACCGAAGGAACACTTCTTTCACGCCAACGGCATTGCTTCACTATTTATTGCAGACAAAAGCCTAAAACAAATGTCCGAAAGAGGAACCGATACACCCACTCTTTCCGCCTCAAAAAACTGCATCGCACTATTACAACAGCACTACGACTGCCGCATCGACCGTCCGTTAGTTCACACCTATATCCCACTGAATAAAGCAGCTTTCAATTTGCTTGGCAGCACTACCGTACTGAGATTGAAGCCTTTTTATCCAACCGTTTCCGTTCTAACCACGATCTGAATCTTGCCACCTTCCTCGTACCTTGGCTGATGTTTTTAAACAGGAAATCTACAGTAGGTAATGAAATATGTTATTATTTTAATATCCGCTCCAACAAAGCGCCTGCCCAATATATCAAGCTCTTAGAAAATAAAAAAAATGGGCGGCAGCCACACTCTTTTTGTGCCAACGATTTTTCACAGCCAACAACAGATTGAAAACTACCAGGACAAACTGATTCAAATGCTGGAAAATTACTTCAAAACCAAATAAAAAAATAAAAGGTCAAAAAATGAACAATAAAAAATTTCGGAAGCTCTTACGAGACCCTAAACTCTTTTTCCGCGACATGTACGCCAAACGCGTAATGAAACTCAAAAAATACCTTCCCTTAAAATACGAAGGTAATAATCAATTTACAATCGTTTCAGCCGTTTATAACGTCGAAAAATACCTTGATGAATACTTTGACAGTATCGTCAAACAAAGCTTGAATTTCAAAAAACACATTCAAATCATTCTAGTAGATGATGGGTCAACCGACCATTCGGCAGAAATCATCAAACGATGGCAAGCCAAGTTTCCAAAAAATATTCATTATTTTTACAAAGAAAATGGCGGTCAGGCCTCAGCACGCAATCTGGGTTTGCAACATACACAAACTGAATGGGTAGTATTTACTGACCCTGACGATTATCTTCACCCTGACTACTTCAAATCAGTAGATACTCAAATTAGCCAACATCCGTCGGCAGTAACTGTAGCTACTAATATGAAGTTTTTCTTTGAAAATCAAAATATCATTAAAGATAGTCATCCTCTAAGATTCCGTTTTAACAAAACCCACGTTATTGAGGTTGCCAAGCTCGATAAATTTATCAATATGTCTGCTGCCTCAACCTTTTTCAGAGTCAGCCATATTAAAAAACAGAATTTGGTGTTTGACCACAATGTTAAGCCAAACTTTGAAGATGGCAAATTTATTGCAGACTATTTATTAGATTTGCAGGACGCAAAAGCTGTGTTTGATAGAGATGCCGTCTATTTCTATCGAAAACGTGAAAGTGGCACATCTACTTTAGATACTTCTTGGCAAAAAGTAGAAAAGTTTTCTAATGTTTTTGAGTATGGCTTCTTGCCTATGCTTCAAAACTATAAAAACCGCTTAGGGCATGTACCCTCCTCAATACAAAAAACCGCATTATATGATATGGCTTGGTATATTCAACAATTGCTTAATAGACCTGAACGTCTAGATTTGTTGGATGCCAAACAAAAATCACATTTTTATGATCTAATGCAGCAGGTTTTTAATTATATTGATCAAAAAAATATTATGGAATTTGGCTTAGCAGGAGTATGGCTATTCCATAAAGTTGGTATGCTTGGAATGTTCAAACAGAGCGAGCCGCCATTCCAAATCGCCTATATTGAAAATATTGATCGTGAACGTAAACAGTTCCTTATCAGCTATTTTACCTATTTTGACCAGCCATATTCTGTACAGGCCGATGGGCATGAGCTTATTCCTGTCTATGCAAAAAGCGTGGTCAATAAGCTAAATGAACAATTATTTGTTTACGAAAAACGTTTGTGGGTTCCCTATGGTGATGTTGCAGACAACGCCAAAATTAATATCCTACTAAACAAAAAAGCAATGCGGATTTCGATTAAAGGTAAAACCTTTATGCACGGCATTGCATTAAATGAACTTATCGGTTTATTTACACCGTCTGAAAAATACCTTTCAGACGGCAGTTGGCTCTTAATGGATAGGGAAACCAAAGCCGATGATAATGCCGAGCATTTTTATCGTTATATGATGCAGAACCACCCAGAGCAAACTTGCTATTTCGTACTTAACAGAACTGCCCCAGACTGGAACCGTCTCGAACAGGAAGGCTTCAAACTTGTAGAATTCGGCGGTAGTGAATATGAACAACGTTTGCGTAAAGCTGAAAAAATCATTTCCAGTCATTTGGAAAAACACATCAACAATTATTTTGGGGATTTATACGAACACAGCAAAAAATTTGTCTTTCTCCAGCACGGAGTAACTAAAGACAATCTTTCCGCATGGACAAATAGCAAACAAAACCTACACTGTTTCATTACCACTACTGAGCCAGAAAGCCGCTCAATTAAGGCTGATTTCAATACCTACAAACTGACCGAAAAAGAAGTAGCACTAACTGGATTTCCACGCTACGACTCCTTACTATCAAAAAATAAGCCCGACAGTCGCAAGATCCTGATTATGCCAACTTGGCGCAATAACATTGTCGGTCAAAATATCGGTACAGGTAGCAATACTCGTACGCTCAACAGTGCTTTATGGAAACTGACTATGCCCGTTACTGGCAGGCTCTGCTTCACGACCAGCGCCTGAAGGAAATGGCAGAAACCTACGGCTACGAAGTAATTTTTGCACCACACCCAAATATCGAGCCCTATTTGGAAGTAATGAATGTCCCTGCCTATATAAAAATCTGGAGTGGACTGCGTGAAACTGAAAGTATTCAGTATCTTTTCGGACGTTGCGCCGTATTGATTACCGACTACTCATCAGTAGCATTTGACATGGCCTATCTGAATAAGGCAATTATTTACTATCAATTTGATAAAGAAGCCTTTTTCTCTGGTACACACACCTATCAAAAAGGCTATTTCTCTTACGAAACCGACGGATTTGGCCCTATTACCATCAATCAGCATGAAACGCTGACTGAATTAGAAAGCATTTTAAAATCAGGACACGCCAAACCCGAATATCTTGCTCGCATCCGCGATACTTTCCCCTTCCAGGAAGGTGGCAACTGCGAACGTGTGTATCAAGCTATTACTGCTCTTGACCATGCCGAAACCGCTGACAATCTGCCGATTTTAATCAATATGATTGAGCAAGCAGAAAATCATCAGGTATGGGACTTGGCTGCAAGCCGTATCCAAACTCTGCTTGATACAGGCCGTCTGAATGCGGAAGAAACAGCTGATTATCGCCATCGTTATCTGAATGCTTTATTTGAGAGCAAACAGTTTGATACTTTGCAAAACCTGTTACCTGATTATCCCGATACCGCTGATTACTGGCGTGCGAAAATGGATTTATATATCGGTAATGCCGTTAAAGGGGCGGAATTTTTTGCTGAAAACGAGCATATAGGAACGCAAAATGATTTACTTATCGCATTACTTGCAGCCTCGTTTCATCAAGCAAAAAGGCCGTCTGAAAAACTGTTTGCCCGGATAGGTACAGACTTACCCGACTCATATCAACCTTTGTTAGCCGTAGCACAAAAGCTATCGGAGCAAAATTATTTTGTAGCATTGGCTTTACTGAAAACGTATATTGATAGCTTGGACGATCGCGAAAAAAGCTATCTCAAACCCGAGCTGTTGGCTTCTTACCTCTGCATGAAACTTGGTAACTTACAAGGCGCGCATCAGTTTTTGGTTGCTTTTGAAAACCATACTCAGAATGATCCAAGTTGCCGTATCGCCATTGCAAGACTGGCAAAATTACGCGGTGATTCTGAAAAACTATTTACCCAGCTTAACCGTGCCTTTGAAGAAAATCTGCTCTTAATTCCTGAAGATTTAACAGTCGATTATCTGAAAAAAATGTACGCCACCGGCAACACTGACGGTGAAGGATATCTATTGGCTCAACTGCGCCAAAAATATCCTGAGAATCCGTCTTTGGCCTTGTATGAAGCTGAAAAACTTGCCCAAAACCAAGATTGGGAGTCTGTAACCAAAATATTGGCTGATTTTGCACAAACCTCACCGGAAACGATGTATCTTTATACAACTGCTTTATGCCGTCTGAAAAATCATCAGGCAGCACAACGTTATTTTGACAGTCTCTCTCTACAAGATACAGCAGCATATTGGAAACTGGCAGCTGAAATAGCCGAAGCTAAAGGTGACAAGGTTTTACAGGCTGAGTGTCTGAAAAAACAATTGGCTTGTTTAGAGTAATCTCTGTCTTATCTTAAAAAAGGCCGTCTGAAAACTTTTATGTTTTCAGACGGCCTTTACTATTAGATGCACTAATCAAGTTCTACTGTTGAATTGATATAGGTAACATGATTCATTTCTGCCAAATCCTTACCTTCATCTATATCTGTGTATAAAACATTATTGCGTTCCCAAAATACATCTTTGCGTATGACTTTAGCCGGCACACCTGCAATAACACAGTTATTAGGAAAATGTTTTTCACTACTGAAAATGCACCAACAATACTACCGCTACCAATCTTTGTACCACCCCAAATTGTTGCGCCATAGGCTACCCACACTCTGTCTCCAATGGTAACGTCTTTAGAAACATTTAAACGTTTTCCAGTATGAACATCATAAATCGGGTGTGCATCATCAGTACGGATTTGATTATTAGTGGCAAACATACAATCTTCACCAATGGACAAGGTTGTATGTTCGGCAACAGTAATATAAACCGGATTGGTACTGGTAGTTTTACTGCCGATGTTAATCGTACAGCCTACTCCCAAACACCATTGGCCTTGCATAGAAACATTTTCTCCAATATAGACTTTGCTGTCCTTGCCTAAAAATTCCAAAAACACATTACGCAAGTTTGCATTAGGGTGAATAACAACTTCATTCCCACCTCCTCCTAGAAATTGGAAATGACAGTTTCGCAGATTATCAGGTGCAGTAATTTTATTTCCGGAGGTGTCAATATAATTACCTGACATCACTTCTTTTTTGCGGCTGTTAACTACTGGCCGTTCAGAAAAATATTGTTCCGCACGTTCGGCCAATTTGATAAAGACCGCACAGGTTTGTGCAAAATCCAAAGTACTGACATCATAAATGTATACATTATCCCCATCCTGCTTAGATAAGCTGAAGTTTGGAAACATTTCTCCGATATTATCTATCTCACTTTTTATTACGATAAAACAGGAAAAATCTTCTGCCAATCTAAATTTAAGCTGACAGAAAATGGTGCTTCACGGTCAGATTTGAAATTGCAGTACACATTCTGCTGATAATAAACATCAACAGACGTATTCTTTAATTTGATACTTTTAAGAATTTCTTGCTGAAATTCTTCAGTCGTTTTACCTACCATTACATTCCCCAAACATGACAAATATGGTTCAAATATTAAAAATAGACAGTAAATTTTAAATTTACTGTCTATTTACTCGCATTTAATTCAGATTAATGTCCGAATCAGTGATATGGATGTCCAACAGCAAATTATTGATGATGGTATTGGACAAGAATACTGTATTTCCTGAAAAATCTATGTGCTTTTGAATTTTTTCAAAGTCAAACTCACATAATACAACTGTAGGCAATGCTTCTTTCAGCTCTTTAATATCCGGATAAAACTCTGATACTTTAGCCGATGAAATGACCACTTGATTTTCAAGGTTATGATCAATTACATCTGGTAGCTTTTTGAAAGTCTCCAAAATCGGCGTACGGATAGAATGCAGATACAATGGATCTTTGCCACCATAGTATTTATGATTGCCCAAAAATGGGTCGATTGCAAAGGTTTTGTACCCACCAATTAAGCCGTGATATACCGCTCCTGTACCGCCTGATGATGCACCGCAAATGACTACGTTTTTCTTATCTACGCCATAAATACTCATCAGGCTCTTAATGAAACGCTGGATATTGTCTTCGATATTTTCATCAAACTTTGTATTCAACCCGTGACTGCCAAACGCGTCTGATACATCAGCCATACGGATGATATAAGTATTTGGCATAATGCTGTTGCTGATAAATGGAAATGGGTGGCTATAATAACGGTCAACCATATTCTCATTACTCTTATTGGTATAAGAGAACAACACCAATAGGTTTTTCTTGTTGGCACTTAATACTTTCGGTGCTTCAACAGTATAAATGACATTTTCCAACTCATGGAAAGAGTCTGGGAAATAAGCCAAAAGATCTTTATAACTGTGCTTGTTCACACGACGGAACACACTTACACCCATTTTGTGTTCAACAGCTAAAAAGCCTCTATTATTTAGCTCATAAACATAATCACTTAGACCATGATTCCGAGCATAGCTTAGGAAAAACTCATTACTGTCGCCTTTAACACCAATGTATTCAACTTCCGGCTTATCCAAATACTCGGCTAAATTAATGCCTTTATTTTTTTCAACATTCAGGATGTAGCATAATTCGCTGCCAAGATAAATGGAAGTGACTTCTAAAATCTCACTAAATTTATCCTCGATTTTTGCCCAATCGGTTTCAGCAAATTTAAAAGACAATACTGTCTTTTTCTTGATTAACCGATTGTGGGTAACTTCCATAAATTTCTGAAATATATTTCAGAAATTTATGAAGCTCGAAAATCTTAGAAATTTTGCTCTTATTACGTTCAATAAAGTTAAAGGTTTGTCCTACTGCCGTATAACTGACGCTGACAAAATAGTCGTTCAACAGAAAATCAAACACTATACTTTGATTGTTATAAATCCAAGCGTTAACCTTTTGAGGATCAATCTTGGCTTTTCGTAAGATGTTTTGCTGAATTTGATATAAATCCATTTTATAAACCCTGCTGATATTTTTCCAACAATGCTTTTTTGTCGGTTTTGTGGTTGGTGCTGACTGGAATTTCATCAATGTGAATAAATTCAGACGGCATCATGTAAGACGGTAAATTTTGTACTAATGCGTCTTTGATCGCCTGAGTATCTGCACTTTGCTTGGCTGTATAGAAACACACCAAACGCAATACTGCGCCTGTGTTGCGCTTCAAAGCCACTACTGCCACATTATCAAAGGCAAATTCCTTAAGGTTAAGGATTTTTTCTTCAATTTCTGAAAGTTCGATACGGTAGCCATTGAGCTTAATCTGCTCGTCTTTACGGCCTTGTACATAGAACAATCCATTTTTTTCAAAACCGTAGTCACCTGTTTTATAAGTACGGTTATCTGCACTGTGTACGACCAAGCGTTTGGCATTTTCAGTTTCGTTGTTCAGATAGCCACGCATTACATGGTTACCGCTAATCCAAATCTCTTCGTCAACAATCTCTAATTTGGAATTAAGCACGGCAACGCCTACAGGCAACTCTTCTTCTGCCGCCAGCATATCAGGTGTAATATCAACGTAAGTTGTTGCTACAGTAGCCTCAGTCGGACCATAGGTATTGATAACACGGACACCGGGAAATTTTTGAAAAATCATATTTACTACCGGTTTGCCAAGTTTTTCGCCACAGAACAAAAATTCTTTCAAACTCGGTAAAGTAGCCTGACTACATTTAGGGTTAAGCAGCTGCTGCATGGCAAAAGAAGGCGTGGAAACCCAAGTAGTAATTTGTTGTTTGGCCAAAAAATCAATCCAGGTGGCAGGATTAGAAATAGCATCACGACTGTTCATGACAATGCAACCACCGTAAGCCAAGTTGCCAAAGATTTCGTACATTGACAAATCAAACGCAAACGGAGCCTGATTCATAAACACATTAGGTGCGGCTAAATTAAGCTGCTCTTTCATCCATTTCATCAGGTTGAATACGGCTTCACGACCGATTTGCACACCCTTAGGTGCGCCGGTTGTTCCTGAAGTAAACATGATGTAAGCCAAATCTTTTTCAGCCAGCTCTACTTCTTCATCAGTCTGCTTTTCAAAAGTTTGCGTTGCCGAGCGGTACACAAAGCGTGCTTTTGACAGTTGGCAGATATTGTTCAGACGGCTTTCAGGATAAATACTATCCACCGGAATAAAAGGGATTTTGTTTAATAAGCAGGCATAAATTGCCACTGCAAAATCAATTTCTTTATGGCCGTGCAACACCAAAGGAATGTTTTTGGTAATATCTGCTATGCTTTTGTAAGCCTCGATAAATGTGGCTATTTTTACGCGCAACTCTTCCCAAGAACATTCCTGAGTATCATTAACTAACGCTTTTCCCGAAGTTTGGTTGAAACGGTATTCCAAAAAAATCATCAAGATTTTGGAATTCATTTAATTGTTTCATGATTTAGCCTTTGTAATTATTTTCAACATATTGAATGATATTGGCTGAATTTGCCAAAAATATCAACCAGTTGCTCAAACGGCAAATCAACATCAAATTTTTTTGTTTGATGGCCATAACCAAATCCATTGCGCTCACGGAATCAATAAGTCCTGTAGACAACAATTCTTCATTTGCTGACACTTGTTTTTTTGTGCAACTTGTGAAATCAACGCCAAAACTTCGTTAGATACTGACATGGTAAGATCCTTTTATTAAAATTGAAATGATAACGCTTTGCACCCTGTGCATAACACTGTGATTATCCCATATTTTTTTACTTTTCAGGTAACTAAATATACAATATCCAAATAAAGCAATCCCTCTTTGACAACATTTACATCAGGTCATCTGAAAGCGTTTGTATTTTCAGCCAACCGGTTTCACGACTTCCAAACACAATTTTAATTAAGGAAAACCAATGACTATTCTTATTACCGGCGGTACCGGCTTCATCGGCTCCCATACCGTTGTTTCCCTGCTGAAATCAGGCTTTAATGCTGTGATTTTGGACAATTTGTGCAATTCATCTGCCAACATCCTCCCGCGCTTGGAAAAGATTACCGGCAAGTCTGTGCCTTTTTACCAAGGGGATATCCGTGATCGTGAAGTGTTGCGTCAAATCTTTGCAGAACACGATATTGATGCCGTCATCCATTTTGCCGGCTTAAAGGCAGTCGGTGAAAGCGTAGCCGAACCAATGAAATACTATGACAACAATGTGTCGGGCAGCTTGGTTTTGGCTGAAGAAATGGCGCGTGCCGGCGTATTTAAGATTGTGTTCAGCTCATCTGCTACGGTTTACGGCGATCCGGGTAAAGTGCCTTATACGGAAGATATGCAACCGGGGGATACGACCAGCCCTTACGGTACGTCTAAGTCTATGGTGGAGCGCATTTTGACGGATATCCAAAAGGCTGATCCGCGTTGGAGCGTGATTTTGTTGCGCTATTTCAACCCTATCGGTGCGCATGAAAGCGGTTTGATCGGCGAGCAGCCAAACGGCATTCCCAAACAATCTACTGCCTTATATCTGCCAAGTGGCTTCAGGCAAGCTGCCGCAGTTGTCTGTTTTCGGCGATGACTACCCTACCCCAGACGGTACGGGTATGCGCGACTATATCCATGTGATGGATTTGGCGGAAGGCCATGTGGCGGCAATGCAGGCGAAAAGCGATGTTTCGGGTGTACACCTGTTTAATTTGGGTTCGGGACGTGCTTATTCGGTATTGGAAATCATCCGTGCCTTTGAAGCAGCATCCGGCTTGACCATTCCGTTCCAAATCAAACCGCGTCGTGATGGCGATTTGGCCTGTTTCTACGCCGACCCTGCCTACACCAAAGCGCAAACCGGTTGGGAAACCAAGCGTGATTTGGCGCAGATGATGGAAGACTCATGGTGCTGGGTCAGCAACAACCCAAATGGCTACGACGATTAAGTTGACCTGATACAGGCCGTCTGAAAGAGATGTTTTCAGACGGCCTCTTTATCTGAAAAACACACTTTCTGTCTGCTATAATCCGTTTATATCATTTGACTATCCTCTGAAACTTATGAAAAAAATCCTTGTTACCGGCGGCGCGGGCTTTATCGGTTCTGCCGTTGTCCGTCATATTATCCAAAACACCCAAGACTCTGTCGTCAATGTCGATAAGCTGACTTATGCCGGCAATTTGGAATCTTTGACCGAGGTAGCCAATAATCCTCGCTATGCTTTTGAACAAGTGGATATTTGCGACCGCGCCGAACTCGACCGCGTATTCGCACAACACCAGCCTGATGCCGTGATGCACTTGGCTGCGGAAAGCCATGTCGACCGCTCTATCGATTCGGCAGGCGAATTTATCCAAACCAATATCGTCGGCACATTCAATCTGCTTGAAGTGGCCCGCGCCTACTGGCAACAAATGCCGTCTGAAAAACGCGAAGCCTTCCGCTTCCACCATATTTCCACCGATGAAGTCTATGGCGATTTGCACGGCACAGACGATTTGTTTACCGAGACCACGCCATACGCGCCGTCCAGCCCCTACTCTGCCTCTAAAGCGTCCAGCGACCACCTCGTCCGCGCATGGTTGCGTACTTACGGTTTGCCGACCATTGTAACCAACTGCTCCAACAACTACGGCCCCTACCATTTCCCGGAAAAACTCATTCCTTTGATGATTCTGAACGCGCTTGACGGCAAACCGCTGCCCGTGTACGGCGACGGGATGCAAATCCGCGACTGGCTGTTTGTCGAAGACCACGCGCGCGCGCTGTATCAGGTTGTTACCGAAGGTGTTGTCGGCGAAACCTACAATATCGGCGGCCACAATGAAAAAGCCAATATTGAAGTCGTCAAAACCATCTGCGCCCTGCTGGAAGAACTCGTTCCCGAAAAACCGGCCGGCGTGGCGCGTTATGAAGATTTAATTACCTTCGTGCAAGACCGCCCCGGCCATGACGTGCGCTACGCCATTGACGCTGCCAAAATCGGCAGGGAGCTGGGCTGGAAACCGCAAGAAACATTCGAATCCGGTATCCGCAAAACAGTGCAATGGTATTTGGACAACAAACCTGGTGGCAAAACGTATTGAACGGCAGCTACCGTTTAGAGCGTTTAGGCACCGGAAAATAAGTTTTCAGACGGCCTGTTCCCATATTAGGCCGTCTGAAAATCACGCAAACACACACTACTCAGGAGAAAACCCATGAAAGGCATTATCCTTGCCGGCGGCAGCGGCACTCGCCTCTACCCCATCACGCGCGGGGTATCCAAACAGCTGCTGCCCGTGTACGACAAGCCCATGATTTACTATCCCCTGTCCGTATTGATGCTGGCAGGAATCCGCGATATTTTGGTCATTACCACGCCTGAAGACAACGCCTCTTTCAAACGCCTGCTCGGCGACGGCAGCGATTTCGGCATTTCCATCAGCTATGCCGTTCAACCCAGTCCGGACGGCTTGGCACAGGCATTTATCATCGGCGAAGAATTTATCGGTAATGACAATGTTTGCTTGGTTTTGGGCGACAATATTTTCTACGGCCAATCGTTTACGCAAACATTGAAACAGGCCGCCGCCAAGACCCACGGCGCAACCGTATTCGGTTATCAGGTCAAAGACCCCGAGCGTTTCGGCGTGGTTGAATTTGACGAAAACTTCAACGCCCTGTCTATCGAAGAGAAACCGCAACAGCCCAAATCCGATTGGGCGGTAACCGGCTTGTACTTCTACGACCGACGCGTCGTCGAGTTCGCCAAACAAATCAAACCGTCCACCCGCGGCGAATTGGAAATTTCCGACCTCAACCAAATGTATTTGGAAGACGGTTCATTGTCGGTGCAACTTTTGGGACGCGGTTTCGCATGGTTGGACACCGGCACCCACGAGAGCCTGCACGAAGCCGCTTCATTCGTCCAAACCGTGCAAAACATCCAAGACCTGCAAATCGCCTGCCTGGAAGAAATCGCTTGGCGCAACGGTTGGCTTTCCGATGAAAAACTGGAAGAGCTGGCGCACCCGATGGCGAAAAACCAATACGGCCAATATTTGCTGCGCCTGTTGAAAAAATAATGTTTGAGGCCGTCTGAAACTTTTCAGACGGCCTTTAGATGAAAGATAGAACGATGAACATCATTGATACCGCCATTCCTGACGTAAAACTGCTTGAGCCCCGAGTCTTCGGCGACGCGCGCGGCTTTTTTATGGAAACCTTCCGCGACGAGTGGTTCAAAACCCAAGTCTGCGACCGCACCTTCGTGCAGGAAAACCACTCCAAATCCAGCAAAGGCGTATTGCGCGGCCTGCACTATCAAACTGAGAACACACAAGGCAAACTTGTGCGCGTGGTTGTCGGCGAAGTATTCGACGTAGCCGTCGATATGCGTAAAGACTCCCCCACGTTCGGCAAATGGGTAGGCGAGATCTTGTCCGCAGAAAACAAACGCCAACTGTGGGTACCCGAAGGTTTCGCTCACGGCTTCTATGTACTCAGTGATGAAGCCGAGTTCGTCTATAAATGCACGGATTATTACAATCCCAAAGCCGAACACTCGCTGATTTGGAATGATCCGACCGTCGGCATCGACTGGCCGCTACAAGGTGAGCCGAACCTGTCGCCTAAAGACTTGGCAGGCAAAATATTGGCCGAAGCCGTCACGTTTTAAAAAGTTTTAAAAAATAATTCGGGCCGTCTGAAAGAATGTTCCTCTTTTCAGACGGCCTACAATCCATTAATAACAATAATCGACGAAAACGCATTGTGAAACGCCTACATTCCCTCTCGCGGCATCCGCAAAATCCCCCATCTCTCCACCCTATTGCCTGGGTTTCATATCTGCAAAGACGGAAAAGGAGCGGAGGCTGTTGTCGGCTGGGGTTTGCGCCCGACGACACACAAAGCGCGTGCTTTCGCCGCTGAACACCAGCTTCCCTTTATTGCGTTGGAAGACGGCTTTTTACGCTCGCTCGGACTGGGTGTCGCCGGTTATCCGCCCTATTCCATCGTCTATGACGACATCGGCATCTACTACGACACCACCCATCCTTCGCGTTTGGAACAACTGACTCTCGCCGCCGATACCATGCCGTCTGAAACCTTGGCTCAGGCGCGACAAGCAATGGATTTCATCCTGCGACATCATCTATCCAAATACAACCACGCGCCCGAACTTTCAGACGATCATCCTTTACGCTCCCCATCCAAACCTGAAACCGTCCTCATCATTGACCAAACCTTCGGCGATATGGCCATCCAATATGGCGGCGCAGACGCCTCTACGTTTGAATTGATGTTTCAGACGGCCTTAAATGAAAACCCGCAAGCCGATATTTGGGTAAAAACCCATCCCGATGTTTTGTGCGGCAAAAAACAAGGCTATCTGACCCAACTGGCGCAGCAACACCGTGTCCATCTTTTGGCGGAAGACATCAATCCGATTTCTTTGTTGCAAAACGTCGATAAAGTTTATTGCGTTACCTCGCAAATGGGTTTTGAGGCGCTTTTGTGCGGCAAACCGCTGACCACCTTCGGCCTGCCGTGGTATGCCGGATGGGGCGTGAGCGACGACCGCCATCCTAAAATCGGCAGCCTTGTTCAAACCCAACGCCGTGCCCCCCGCAGCTTGCTGCAACTCTTCGCCGCAGCCTATCTGCAATACAGCCGCTACCTCAACCCCAATACTGGCGAAGCAGGCAGCCTCTTTGATGTCATCGACTATCTGGCGACGGTCAAACGCAAAAACGACAAATTGCGTGGCGAGTTATATTGCGTCGGTATGTCTTTGTGGAAACGCGCGGTTGCCAAACCGTTCTTTAACGTACCCTCATGCCGTCTGAAATTTATCTCTTCCACCCAAAAAAACTGGCCGGGGTCAAACTGTCCGATGTTGCGCGCATCCTTGCTTGGGGCAACGGCAAAGAGGCCATCGTCCGTTTTGCCGAACAACACCACATCCCCCTGCTGCGCATGGAAGACGGCTTTATCCGCTCGGTTGGACTCGGTTCCAACTTAGTACCGCCGCTGTCGCTCGTTACCGACGATATGGGTATTTACTTCAATGCCGAAACCCCGTCCCGTCTTGAACACATCCTGCAAAACCAAAATTTCGACGATCAAGACTTTCAGACGGCCTTGAAGCTGCAAAAAATGCTGACCGAAAACCACATCAGCAAATACAACGTTGGTAGCTCAGACTTCACCGCTCCATCAACCGACAAAACCGTGATCCTCGTTCCCGGCCAAGTTGAAGATGATGCGTCTATCCGCTATGGTTCGCCCCAAATCTATCGCAATCTGGATCTACTCCGTACCGTACGCGAACGTAATCCCGATGCCTATATCATCTACAAACCGCATCCCGATGTAGTCAGCGGTAACCGCATCGGCCATATCTCCCCTGAAGATGCGGCACGATATGCCGACCAAACCGCCGAGCAAGCCGATATCCTGACCTGTCTCCAATACGCGGACGAAGTTCACACCATGACTTCGCTGACCGGTTTTGAGGCCTTGTTGCGCGGCAAAAAAGTCAGCTGCTACGGCCTGCCTTTTTACGCAGGTTGGGGGCTTACCCAAGATCTGCTGCCCATCCCGCGCCGCAGCCGCAGGCTTGAACTTTGGCAGCTGATTGCCGGCACACTCATCCACTATCCCGACTACATCCACCCCGAAACCCATCAGGCCATCAATGCGGAAACCGCAGCCCAAATCCTGATACGTCAAAAAAATATGCAAAAAAACAACAACGGATTACATCGCGGGTACTTTGCTAAAAAATTAGGTAAAATCAAACAACTATATCGATCTTTCAAATAAATACCATCTAAATTAACAATGCGTCATAAACTTGCCTCTATTGAGGCATCATTGCCTTTGCATCGTTAATTCTCTTGGCGTATGCTTGAAAGTTCAACCTAAAAACTATTACATAAAAAAACAAAAACCACATTGCGACATGAAACAGCCCGTCCTCCAAAACAACCTGCAAAACCTGCTTGAAAGCGCAGAAAATATCCTGCTGCTTCAAGGCCCTGTCGGCGATTTTTTTCTGCGCCTTGCCAACTGGCTGACTGAAAACGGTAAAACTGTACATAAATTCAACTTTAATGCAGGCGACGACTATTTTTATCCGCCCACTCAAGCTCATACCATTGTTTTTAACGACGACTACGATGCCTTTCCTGAATTTTTGCAAGAATATATCGTTCAGCATCACATCCAGGCCGTTGTCTGCTTTGGCGACACACGTCCTTATCACGTCATTGCAAAACGTATTGCAAACGAAAACCAAGCAAGTTTCTGGGCGTTTGAAGAAGGCTATTTCCGCCCCTACTACATCACATTAGAAAAAGACGGCGTCAACGCATTTTCCCCGTTGCCGCGCCGTGCCGACTTTTTTCTTGAACAATTCCCTAAGCTTGCCCAGCAAGAATATAAAGCGCCAACGCCGGTACGCGGCGGGTTTACGCCCATGGCAAAAAACGCCATCCGTTACTATATCGAGTTGTTCCGCAATCCACGCAAATACCCCGACTACATCCACCACCGCGCGCCCAATGCCGGCCATTACCTCAAACTATGGTCGCTCTCCATCCTCAAGCGTTTAAACTACTATATTGAAGACATCCAAATCGCCAAACGTGTGGAAGCAGGCAAATACGGCAAGTTTTTTATTGTTCCCCTGCAGGTATTTAACGACAGCCAAGTCCGTATCCATTGCGACTTTCCCAGCGTCCGCAGCTTCCTGCTCCATGTTTTGAGTTCATTTGCCGAACACGCGCCTGCTGATACCAACATCATCATCAAGCATCATCCGATGGACCGCGGCTTTATCGACTACTGGCGCGACATTAAACGCTTTATCAAAGAACACCCCGAACTCAAAGGCCGTGTGATTTATGTCCATGATGTCCCCCTGCCCGTTTTCCTGCGCCACGGCCTCGGTATGGTCACCATCAACAGCACCAGCGGGCTGTCCGGACTGATTCACAATATGCCTGTCAAAGTGCTCGGTCGTGCCTATTATGATATTCCCGGCATGACTGACCAAAATACCTTGGCAGAATTTTGGAATCATCCGACACCGCCTGACAAGAGCTGTTCCATGCCTACCGTATGTACCACCTCAACGTGACCCAAATTAACGGCAACTTCTACAGTCAGGTCTTTTTTCCCAACAAAAAAACCTCCGACTCTTCCTCTCCAACAACCTGACTTAGCGAAAGAAAAGCTCAGGCCGTCTGAAATGTTTTTCAGACGGCCTGAAGCAATCAATACCTTAGCTACTGCCATGTAAATAAAAACACAAAAAAACTGCATTTATCATTAACAATAAATTACAAAAAACAGTATAATGACCGAGCTGTCATGAAAGCATACCAACTCAGCCTGAAGCCTTAGTAACACGCAAAAATATGGATGTACTCCCAGGCAAAACAAGATAACAAGCCAAGCATCCTAAAGATAAGCCAGCAAGGCAATACAGTCTGCAAAACTCTGCCGAGCAATATTTTTTTATAAAAGCCCTCAACCGGTATCGCCGCCCATATGCCACAGCATCCGTCTTCCACTTTATATCCGCCCGCAAACCATGACCGCCGCTCCTGATATCCTCTACCGGCAAGCCGCCGCCCTTTTGGAACAATCCAATACTGCCCAAGCCCTGCCCCTGCTACAACAGGCCGCAGAGCAGGGATATACGGAAGCTGCTTTCGTATTGGGCGACCATCTGCTGCAAAATGGTCATCCGGAGCAGGCACTTCCATGGCTGGAAGCCGCCGCGGCCCAACGCCATCCCAAGGCACTCTTTATCCTGCTACAACAACGCGAACACAATGGCACCCCGACCGGACAGCTTCTTAACGAATACGCCTGGCTGGGTGAGCAAGGTCACCTCGAAGCCCAATTAATCCTCATGCGTTACCATGCGCAGCGCAACGATCCACAATCGCTCTACTGGGCGGAGCTTGCCACTGCCCGATATGCCGCGCCTGCGTATTACCATCTGGCACGCCATCATCAACACCAAGGCGACGTTGAAACAGCCATCGAACAATACGAAAAAGCGGCCGCGCTCGGCGTGACTGCCGCCTACTGGCAACTCGGTCAAATCTACTTCTACGGCACAGGTGTCAGTCCCAACCACGGACAAGCCGAACACTATCTCGAACAAGCCGCGCAAGCCGGCCACATCGCCGCACAAACCCTGCTGGCCGACCTTCTTGCCGCCCAACGCAAACCTGAAGCCTTAGAATGGTATCGTCGTGCCGCCGATAAGGAGCAAGCAGAAGCACAGGCCAAGCTGGCCCAATACGCCCTAACCGGCGAACTTTCCGAACGCGATCCGTTCCAAGCGGCGCGCTATGCCAAAGCCGCTGCCGAGAAAGACCATCCCGAAGCCCTGAAAATCATGGGCGACCTCTACCGCTACGGCCTCGGCATCAAAGCCGACAACCATATTGCGCACGATTACTACCACCGTGCCGCCGCGCTGGGTTCTGCCGCCGCAGCACAAAAACTCATCAGCGACGCCGCGCTGTACCATCCGCAACAATACGAACAAATCAAAACGGTCGCCCTGCAACAGCAACAAACCGAAACCATCTACCGTTTGGCGGAAGCACAAGCCCACGCCATCGGCCGTCCCGCCGACTATAATGCCGCGCGCAAGAACTACATGGAAGCTGCCGAGTTCCACCATAAAAACGCGGCGGCAGCCTTAGGCCGCATCTACCATTATGGCCTCGGCACAGCGCAAGATCCTCGGGCGGCTGCACACTGGTACGCCATCGCTGCCGAACAAAACCATCCTTCAGCACAATACCACCTCGCCTGTTTTTACTATCACGGACAAGGTGTCGGCTGTCATGTTCCGACCGCCTGCCACTGGCTGCAGGCCGCCATCAGCAACGGCCACACTTCGGCCGAATCATTAACATCCCTATTAAAACAATGGCGCCGCGAAGCGCATCATGCCATCGGGCAAAAGACCGTCTGAAAATATTTACACTCGCATTTTTTGACAATCTTTAACTATTCCCCTAATATTTGCCAGTTATTTTTCACGGACACGTCATTGTTTTCATTTCTTTCTGAAAACACCTTGTCCGCGCATCAATACCATGACACTCGGCGGATAACGCCAAGCGTTGAAACACACTACATCCGGAACGAAAACGGATACTCGGAAAAACATTTCTAGGAGGTGAAACAACATGGAATGGGAATTCAACAGTTATTACACACTGATTGCCGCCACGCTCGTGTTGCTGGTTGGTAAATTTCTGGTTCAAAAAATCAAATTCTTAAGAGACTTCAATATTCCCGAGCCGGTCGCCGGCGGTCTGATTGCCGCTATCGTCCTGTTCGCCCTGCACGAAGCCTACGGCGTCAGCTTCAAATTTGAAAAACCGCTGCAAGATGCGTTCATGCTCATCTTCTTCACATCCATCGGTTTGAGCGCCGACTTCTCCCGTTTGAAAGCGGGCGGTTTGCCTTTGGTTATCTTTACCGCCGTGGTGGGTGCATTCATCATCGTCCAAAACTTCGTCGGTGTCGGTTTGGCGAGTGCATTGGGCTTGGATCCACTGATTGGCCTGATTACCGGTTCGATTACCCTGACCGGTGGTCACGGTACAGCCGGCGCATGGGGTCCTGACTTTGAAAGCAAATTCGGTCTGACCGGCGCAACCGGCTTGGGTATGGCTTCTGCAACATTCGGCCTGGTATTCGGCGGTTTGATCGGTGGTCCTGTTGCACGCCGTCTGATCAACAAAATGGGCCGTAAACCTGTCGTCAAAACTGCCAAATCCAACGATAACGATGCTACCGACGACATCTTCGAACAAGCACAGCGCACCCGCCTGATTACTGCCGAGTCTGCTGTCGAAACCCTGGCTATGTTTGCCGGCTGTTTGGCATTTGCCGAAATCGTGGATGGCTACGACAAAGCCTTCTTCGACTTGCCTAAATTCGTATGGTGTCTGTTTGCAGGCGTGGTCATCCGCAACGTCCTGACCGCAGCCTTCAAAGTCAATATGTTTGACCGCGCCATCGATGTATTCGGTAACGCTTCCTTGTCGCTCTTCCTTGCCATGGCTCTTCTGAATCTGAAACTGTGGGAGTTGACCGGCTTGGCAGGTCCTGTGACCATCATCTTGGCCGTACAAACCGTCGTAATGATTCTGTACGCAACCTTCGTTACCTACGTCTTCATGGGTCGCGACTACGACGCTGCCGTATTGGCGGCAGGCCACTGCGGCTTCGGTTTGGGTGCCACCCCGACCGCCGTTGCCAACATGCAGTCTATTACCCAAACTTTCGGCCCGTCGCACAAAGCCTTCTTGATTGTACCTATGGTCGGCGCCTTCTTCGTTGACTTGCTCAACGCCGCCATCCTCTCCGGCTTTGTCAGCGTCATCAAAGGCTGATACTTCTGACATAGAAAAGCACTTGCCGCATTTACTTGCTGCAAGTGCTTTTGTTATGATAGGCACGTCAGGCCGTCTGAAAGGCCGTCATCTTCAGGAGTACCCATGTACAAAAAAACCGCTTCCGTATTGATTTTAAGCACGATTCTTCTTGCCGCATGCAGCAAAGAAGAGCCGAAAGCCGCGCTTGATTGCGCCCAACCGGCCACACTGCAAAACATCCGTACCACCATCGAAGACACCCTCAAACAACAAGCGCGCTCCTTTGCCCGCAATGACAACCGCCAATTCGTCGATGCCGATAAAATCATCGCCGCCGGCCTCGAATTAGAAACCCTGCTTGAAGACCCCAAAGAAACCGAAGACAACGGCAAAACCATCTGCCGCGCCAACCTCAAAATCCGCATTCCCGACACCATCCTCAAAACGGCTATAGACAACAGCCCGCTGATTTACGGCAACACCCCGTTGTCCGACATGCTCGAACAAAAACTGATGGGCAGCAACCTGACTTTTGAAAATAACACGTTCAGCACCACCCTGCTCTACACCCCCGACAAAGACGGCAAACCGGTTCTCGAAGACAACACCCTGAGCACCACAGCCCAAACCCTTTCTGCCACCCTGCTGCCCTACGGCGTGAAAAGCATCGTCATGATAGACGGCAAGCCTGTATCCAAAGAGCAGGCCATCAAGCTGCTGCAAAACCAAAAATACGGAAGAGCCGCCGACTGTCAATCCGCAAGACATCCTTGAAAACAATGCCGCCAGCCAAGCCGTCGGCTTGATTGATGATGACGACAATTCAGACTACGAAGTCCTGCGCCCTGACCGTGAAACTTCGCGCAACGAGCCGCCCGGCCTCAGCCAAAGCGAACTCGACAACGCGCGCGCGCAAAACCGTCAGGCAGACGGCGAGATTAACGACCTCTGGGGCGGCATGGACAGCGATGTCAAACAACAAATCCTCGGCGAACAACGCGCCTGGATTCAAAGCAAAAAACTCAACTGCCAACAAGCAGCCGCGTCCGCAGACAACGCCGCGCAAGCAGAATACCTGCGCCTGCAGTGTGAAACCCGCATGACACGCGAACGTACGCAATACCTGCGCGGCTATTCCATCAACTAAAACCGATAAGGCCGTCTGAACATTCAGACGGCCTACAAGAAAGCACATCACATCATGCAATACCGAATCCACCGTGAAGGCGATGCCCCAAACACGCCATCTTCAGCCTCCACACCCGTTGACAACTGGGAGCGCAACACCCTGCGCGAAGTCCTCCTCGCAGCCTACCAAGAACAACGCCGCGCCCGCATTTGGCGCAATATCTGGCGCGGCGTCGCCGTCCTCATCTTCCTCAGCCTAATATTCGGCCTTGCGGAAGAAGAAGGAAAAAACACGAGCATCCATGCCCGCGGCGAACACACCGCCGTTATCGACCTGACCGGTGAAATCGGCAACGACATCGACGACCAAGTCCAAATCCTGCGCGACAGCATGGAAGCCGCCTACGAAAACGGCAACGCCAAAGCCATCATCATCCGCGCCAACAGCCCCGGCGGTTCGCCTGTCGTGTCCAACACGGCCTTTAACGAAGTCCGCCGCCTCAAAGCCGAACACAAAGACATCCCTGTCTACCTCGTTGCCGAAGACATGTGTGCTTCCGGCTGCTACTACATTGCCGCCGCAGCCGACAAAATTTACGCTGATCCTTCCAGCATTGTCGGCAGCATCGGCGTGATCGGCGGCGGTTTCGACTTTACCGGCCTGATGGACAAAGTCGGTGTCAAACGCCGTCTGAAAACCGCCGGCAGCAACAAAGGCATGGGCGACCCTTTCACGCCTGAAACGCCGGCACAAACCCAAATTTGGGAAACCATGTTGGGCGATATCCACCAAGAATTCATCAAAGCCGTCAAACTCGGCCGCGGCGCAAGGTTGAAAGACAAACAGTATCCCGATGTTTTCAGCGGCCGTATTTACACCGGCAAAGAAGCCAAACAGGTCGGCCTGATTGACGACTTCGGCAGCATTTACAGCGTTGCCCGCGATGTTGTCAAAGCACCCGAGCTGGTCAACTACACGCCGCAAGATGATTTCAGCAAAATGCTCAGCCGCCGCTTCGGAGCGGAAGTGAAGGCCAAAGTCAAAGAAACTTTGTCTGAAATTTGGTAAACCAAAAACACCAAAAGGCCGTCTGAAACCCAAAATATCGGAGTTTCAGACGGCCTTTTTATATGTTTTTTCAAATAAAGTGCAGATTATTGTCCAAACATTTATCGGCTTCATCAAACCGACAGGCAAATATCCCTTGATGATGCTGTTACAGGAACACATTACACCTGCAAACGATTAAACCTTCACGCTTCAGACGGCCTGTTTCTGCATATTATGCGCCATGTCCAGCGCGGCTTGAACGGCGGTAATCAGGCTGCCGGAATCGGCTTTGCCCGTGCCTGCCAAACCCAATGCCGTGCCATGATCGACGGAGGTGCGGATAAAGGGCAGGCCGAGGGTGATGTTCACGCCTTCGCCGAAACCGGCGTATTTGAGCACCGGCAGCCCTTGGTCGTGATACATGGCGAGGACGGCATCGGCATCTTTGAGCAGGAAGGGTTGGAACACCGTATCGGCCGGATAAGGGCCGCGCGCGTCTATGCCTTCGGCCTGCAGGGCATGAAGCGCCGGAATAATGGTGTCGATTTCTTCGTATCCCAAATGGCCGCCTTCGCCCGCGTGGGGATTGAGGCCGGTAACGAGGATGACCGGTTTGGCTATGCCGAACTTATGACGCAGGTCATGTTCAAGAATGCGGACAACCGACTCGATTAAAGGCTTCGTGATGACGGCGGAAATGTCTTTCAGCGGCAGATGGGTGGTCACCAGCGCCACACGCAGGCCGCCGCCGGTCAACATCATGACAACTTGTTCGGTATGGCTTTTTTCGGCGAGGTATTCGGTATGGCCGCTGAAAAAGCCGTTGCCTGCGTGGGCATCGTTGATGATGCCTTTATGCAGTGGCGCGGTCACCATGCCGGAAAACAGGCCGTCTGAAATGCCTTGATACGCCGTATCCAGCAGTCGGAGCACATACGCGGCATTGGCAGGATTGAGTTCGCCCGCCCGACACTCGGCATCTAAGGGAATATGCATGACTTCGAGTTCGCCCTTGGGCAACGGTTCTGCCGCTTGGGCTTGAAAGTCGCGCAGGATGACGGATTTACCGAGCTGTCCGGCCCTTTGCACCAACAGATTTTTGTCGCACAAAACAACGGGGCGGCAAGGAAGGTCGGCGAAAGCCAAATCAAGGCAGATGTCGGGGCCGATGCCGGCCGGTTCGCCGGAAGTGATGGCGAGGATGGGAGCAGTCATGATGTTTCTCGGTATGGGTTACAGTATTTAGACAACAGTCAGGCAAAAACGCCTGCCCTACTTTTGCAGATTAACACAAATACAAAAAGGCCGTCTGAAAAACAGTTTTTGCTTGATCAAACTGTTTTCAGACGGCCTAGCTGTTTACCGTTTTACACTTAAGAACGGCGGCCGATCATGCGGTATAAAACGTCGTGGCCTTGAATGCGGTGGACGACAACCATGGCAATGTGGCCGGCGACAAGCGCGAAGAGCAACCAGCCGAGTTTGCCGTGCGCCATATTGCCGAGGTTGGACATCCATTCGATTTTTTCAGGCGAACCCTGCATCACTTCGACACCGAATACTTTCAACGGGCCGCGGCCGCCGCCGTATTGGCGGATCATACCGATAACGGGAACGGCAAGCATGAGGACGTAAAGGGCAAGGTGGCCTGCTTTGGCGGCAAAGCTGTCGGCGGCAGGACGTTTGGACGCATTGAGCAAAGCCCAAACAATGCGCACGGCAATCACCAGCAGCGTGATGAAACCGATGGATTTATGCACGCCGAAGAGCGATTTGACCCATTCTTCGCCATCGTAGATGGTCCAAACGGTAATGGTGGAGAGGATGCCGATGAAACCGAGTACGGTCAGCCAGTGCAACGCGCGAGCAACGGCATCGTAGGTTTGTGGGCATGTAGCGGTCATAATGTTTCCTTGTTTTTGATTTGTTTGGTTTTTTGAATCGGCGGCATTGTAACAAAAATGCCTAACCAATTATGTTGCCTTTTTGAAGAGATTTCGTAAATGTTTGGAAAAATTTGAAGAAACGGCGGTTTTATCCGTCAGGCTGCCCGGGCCGTCTGAAAAACAAGGGCAGGAATACCACCTTCTATACCGAACTCGGGCTAAAATAGGCATTTTCATTCTAGGGTACGCATCGATGCAGGTTTGGATTCGGCGGTTTGCGCTGTTGCTTCTGCCTTTGGGTTTCTTGGCGGTCATGGTGGCTGCGCCTTTGCTGTCGCTGGCATTTTACGACGGCGAAGGCGCTTGGGCGGAAGTGGTGGCTGATGACTATATGCGCCTGCGCTTGGGCTGGACAGTGGCGCAGGCGGTTTTGACCTGCGTCTTGGTCACGGCTTTGGGCGTGCCTGCGGCGTGGGTGCTGGCGCGGATGGACTTCGCCGGCCGGCGCACGGTTTTGCGCCTACTGATGCTGCCTTTCGTGATGCCGACTTTGGTAGCAGGCATGGGCGTTCTCGCCTTGTTTGGCGCACACGGCATGTTGGCGACAGGTTGGCAGGATACGCCGTGGCTGCTGATTTACGGCAACGTGTTTTTCAACCTGCCGGTTTTGGTGCGCTCGGCGTATCAGGGATTTGTGCGTGTGCCGCAGGCGCGGTTGCTGTCGGCGCAATCTTTGGGCGCGGACGCGTGGCGGCGGTTTGTCTGGGTCGAATGGCCAGTGGTGCGCACGTGGGTTGCCGGCGGCGCGTGCCTGGTGTTTTTATATTGTTTTTCAGGCTTCGGACTGGCCTTGCTGCTCGGCGGCGAACGCTTTGCAACGGTGGAAGTGGAAATCTACCGTCTGGTGGCGTATGAGTTGGACATGGCGCGTGCGTCTGTGTTGGTGTGGCTGGTGCTGGCGGTGACGGCGGCGGCAGGCGGTTTGTATGCGTATTGGAGCAAACGCGTGGCTGTGGATAAATCGGTCTCGCCTTTGCCTCCGCGTGCGCCGATATGGGCTTGGGAAAAATGGCTGACGGCAACGGTATTGGCCATGTTGGCAGTGTGCTGCCTGCTGCCTTTGGCGGCGGTATGGCTCAAGGCGGTATCGGCAGGCTCTTCGTGGACAGTCTTACTGGAAGCGCAAACCTGGGCGGCAGTGTGGAACACCGTCCGTTTCTCTGCATCAGCCGTGGCGGCGGCGACGGTTTTGGGCGTGCTGTATGCGGCGGCGGCACGGCAAATGGCGTGGTTGCGCGCGCTGATGTTTTTGCCGTTTATGGTGTCGCCCGTGTGCATCGCGTTTGGCGTTTTGCTGCTCTATCCGCAGTGGACGGCTTCGCTGTGGCTGCTGACGGCGACTTATGCGCTGTTGGCGTATCCGTTTGTGGCCAAAGATGTATTGGCCGCGTGGGACGGTTTGCCCAAAGATTACGCGGCGGCGGCGCGCACTATGGGCGCAAACGGTTTTCAGACGGCCTGTTATGTAACCGCGCCTTTATTGAAACCTGCCTTGCGGCGCGGCCTGACTTTGGCTTCGGCAACGTGTATCGGCGAATTTGCGGCCACATTGTTCCTGTCGCGCCCCGAATGGCAGACGCTGACCACTTTGATTTACGATTATCTCGGACGCGCCGGTGCGGACAATTACGGGCGGGCGATGGTGTTGACGGCGGTATTGACCGCTTTGGCTTTAACGGCATTTTTGCTGGTGGACGAAGCGGAAGGGCAAAAGGCCGTCTGAACGTGATCGGCTCAAATTCCCTTCACTTTCACTACACTATTGCCGCGCCTTGTATCGAAAATTGATTGAATCCGCTATATAATTTGTTTTTAACCGCACTCAACACGATCTATCATGACCGACTTAGAAACCAAACGCCTTGAAACCCAAGCCATGCTGGACAATGCCGACTTGCTGTTTGACCAAGAACAATGCCGCGCGGCCTTGCAAAAAGTTGCCGACGACATTACCCGCGACTTGGGCGACAAATACCCTTTGCTCCTGCCTGTAATGGGTGGCGCGGTGGTGTTTACAGGGCAGCTGCTGTCGCTGTTGCGTTTCCCTTTGGACTTTGACTACGTCCACGTTTCCCGCTATGGCGACAAACTCGCAGGCGGCGCGTTCAACTGGAAACGCATGCCCGACCCCGAGCAAATCAAAGGCCGTCATGTAGTCGTTTTGGACGACATCCTGGACGAAGGCCACACCATGGCCGCCATTCAGGAAAAACTATTGGAAATGGGCGCGGCAAGCTGCCGTGCGGCCGTGTTTGCCAACAAGCTGATCGACAAAGAAAAACCGACCAAAGCCGATTATGTCGGTTTGGACGTGCCCAACCGCTACGTCTTCGGCTACGGCATGGATGCCGCCGGCTGCTGGCGCAACCTCGGCGAAATCTATGCCTTAAACAATAAATAAAACAAAGGCCGTCTGAAAGATGTTCAGACGGCCTCACCCCCCCATGCTAGGAACACATCATGATAGGTTTGTTAATCATTACACATGAAACCATAGGTGAAGCCTATCGCGGTCTGACCGACCATTTCTTCCCTAACGGCTTCCCCGAAAATCTCCACATCCTCGGCGTACAGCCTAACGAAGATCAAAAACGACATCATCAACAACGCCATCGCCGCGTTGCAAGAATTTCCCGACAACCGCGGCGTGCTGATCATGACCGACATCTTCGGCGCAACCCCGTGCAACGCCGCACGCCGGCTGGTGCGCGAAAAACAAATCCGCCATCCTGACCGGCCTCAACGCCCCTGATGATGATTAAAGCCATCCAATACTCATCACAAGCCGAAAACCTCTCCGACTTCACCGAAACCGTCAAAGAAGCCGCCATCCGGGGCATTTTTCGCCATTACATCCGCACCTGAAGACCTGGTGTGCAAAAGAAAACGGCTAAGGCCGTCTGAAAAACATTCACTTTACGAACATTTAGGGGACATCCATGCTCAAACAAGAAATCGAAATCATCAACAAACTCGGCCTGCACGCGCGCGCCTCCAGCAAATTCACCCAAACCGCCTCCCAATTCCAAAGCGAAGTCTGGGTCACCAAAAACGGCAACCGCGTTAACGGCAAAAAGCATCATGGGCCTGATGATGCTGGCCGCTGCCAAAAGGCACCGTGATTGAGCTGGAAACAGAAGGCGCAGACGAAGCCGCCGCCATGCAGTCGTTGACCGACCTCATCAACGACTACTTCGGCGAGGGCGAATAATGAGCATCGTCCCACACGGTGTAGCCGCGGGCAAAGGCATTGCCATCGGCCACGCCCACCTCATCACGCGCGGCACAACGGAAGTCCCCCAATACGACATCGATCCCGACAAACTCGATGCCGAAGTTGCCCGTTTCGACAACGCCATCAAAGCCACGCGCAAAGAACTGGAACAGCTGCGCGGCGCGATTCCCCGAAAAACGCCCCGACCGAATTGGGCGCGTTCATCTCCCTGCATCTGATGCTGCTGACCGACGTTACCCTCTCGCGCGAACCCATCGACATTTTGCGCGAACAAAAAATCAACGCCGAATGGGCATTGAAACAGCAAAGCGACAAGCTTGCCGCCCAGTTCGACAGCATCGACGATGACTACCTTCGCGAACGCAAACAGGACATGCTTCAAGTCGTCCGCCGCATCCACAACAACCTTGTCGGCCAAAGCAACGAAATCAACCTCACCGGCAACCTGTTTGACGACACCGTCCTCATCGCGCACGACCTCTCGCCTGCCGATACCGTATTGTTCAAAGAGCAGCACATTACCGCCTTCGTAACCGATGCCGGCGGCCCGACCAGCCATACCGCCATCTTGGGCCGCAGCCTCGACATCCCGTCCGTCATCGGCCTGCACAACGCCCGCAAACTCATCACTGAAAACGAAATCGTCATCGTCGACGGCATCAACGGCACCCTCATCATCGATCCCGACGAAGTCGTCCTCAACGAATACCGCCGCCTCGCCCGCGAATACCGCAGCCACAAGCGCGAACTCAACAAAATCAAAAAAACCGCCGCCACCACGGCCGACGGCATCAACATCGAACTCTTGGCCAACATCGAATCCGCCGAAGACATCAAAACCCTGCACAACTTCGGCGCAGACGGCGTCGGCCTGTTCCGCAGCGAATTTCTTTATCTCAACCGCGACACCATGCCGTCTGAAGACGAGCAATACGAAGTGTACAGCGCGATTGTGAAAAAGATGAAAGGCAAAAGCATCACCATCCGCACCGTCGATTTGGGTGTCGATAAAAATCCGCGCTGGTTCGGCCAAAACAGCTCGCCCAACGGCAGCCTCAACCCCGCACTCGGCCTGACCGGCATCCGCCTGTGCCTCGCCGAGCCGGTCATGTTCCGCACTCAAATGCGCGCCATCCTCCGTGCCGCCGTCCACGGCCCCGTGCGCATGATGTGGCCGATGATTACGTCTATTTCCGAAGTGCGCCAATGCCTTATCCATCTGGACACGGCCCAACGCCAACTGACCGAACGCGACGAAGCCTTCGGACCGGTCAGCATCGGCTGCATGATTGAAATCCCGTCCGCCGCCATGACCGTCGGCAGCATCCTCAAGCTCGTCGATTTCATCTCCATCGGCACCAACGACCTGATTCAATACCTCCTGTCGGTCGACCGCGGCGACGACAGCGTCGGCCACCTCTACCAACCCGGCCACCCTGCCGTCCTCAAAACGCTGCAACACATCATCCGCACGGCAAACCGCATGGAAAAAGGCGTGTCCATCTGCGGCGAAATGGCCGGCGATACCGTCTTCACCCGACTGTTGCTCGGCATGGGCCTGCGCCGCTTCTCCATGAATCCCAACAACCTGCTTTCGGTTAAAAACATCATCCTGCACAGCCACACCGGTCATCTCGAAAACGATGCCGCCAAAATCCTGCGCTGCGAAGATCCGGAAAAAACCGAGAAGCTGATTAAAATCCTCAACCAAAGCGAACAGACGGAATCACAGGCCGTCTGAACCTCCGGCAAGGGCGTGTTTCGATACACGCCCTTTTTTATTCGCCCCCATTTTGGGTTTACACCCGATTCTCCTCAAGCCCCTTCTCCCCTATTTCGCCATTTCAAAAACCAACCTTTTTCACTTTTTCCCAAATACTGCTTACAGGCCGTCTGAAAAAATATATGGCGCAAGTGAAATAAACGCTTTTATACCCACCCCAAAGGCCGTCTGAACCCCGATTACAAGGTTTCAGACGGCCTGCTGTACTCAACCGGATACCTTTTATTTTTTGCAATAAATGACCCTTTGCCTATTTCTTCCAGCTACTGCCCACTATGGCTTTAGACACCCATATCATTCCTTTTCACTAATTCTTCAGTACAACCAAACACTATCCCTTTGTTTTAATAATGCAACTTTTTACTCTAAAAATATGTCTATTTCTACGTTTACTTGAAAAAGATTCAATACCTTGTAAATTTATAAAAAAGATAATGGTTATCATCATATTCTAAAGGAATAATTTATGAGATTTACGCAACTTTCTGCCTTGATTGCCACCGCCGCTTTATCCGTCGGCTCCGTATCCGCTTTTGCCAAACCCGTTCAGCTGATCGATACCGTCGGCCGTAAGGTAACCGTCGACCTGCCTGCCAAACGCGTGGTTTTGGGCTTCTACTACCAAGACTACATGGCCATCGGCGGCAAAACCGCGCTGGACAACGTCGTTGGTTTTTCCAAAGCAGTTTGGGCCGACTGGGCGCCGCCAAGCTGGGCGGCATTCAGCAAAGCCGTGCCTAAGTTGAACCAGCTTGCCGACGTGGGCGAAGTGGAAGTCGGCACTTTTTCGATTGAGAAAGTATTGGCGCTGAAACCCGATTTGCTGGTTTTGGCCGAATGGCAATACAAGGCTTTGGGTTCCGATCTCGACCGCATCAACAAAGCCGGCATCCCCATCGTCGTGTTGGACTACAACGCGCAAACGGTAGCCAAACACGTTCAATCGACCAAACTCATCGGCACATTGACCGGCCAGCAGCAAAAAGCCGACAAACTGGCGGCAGACTACAAACGCGTTGCCGACACCATCCAAGCGCGCGTGCAAAAAGCCAACCTGCCCAAGCCTAAAGTGTATGTCGAGTTCGGCAACAAAGGCCCTGCGGAACACAGCGTTACCTTCGGCAAGAGCATGTGGGGTTCGATGGCGACACTGGTCGGCGGTAACAATATCGCCGCTTCTTCGGTCGAATTCTACGGCCCGATCAACCCTGAAAAAGTATTGGCTGCCAAACCTGACGTCATCGTGATTACCGGCCGCGAAACCGAATTGAAGAAAAACCCTGCCGCCATGGTAATGGGCTGGGGCATTCCGAAAGCCGAAGCGGAAAAACGCTTGGCAGGCTTTGCCAAACGCGCCGGCTGGGCGAACCTGCCTGCGATTAAAAACAACCGCCTCTACGCCGCCTACCATGCCAACTCGCGCACGCTGTCCGACAGCGCGTCGATTCAGTTTATGGCCAAAGCGATTTATCCGCAGTTGTTTAAGGATTTCAACCCTGAGAAAACCTATCTGGACTTCTATCGCCAAAACCTGCCTGTTGTACCAAATGGCACGTTCTACCTGTATCCGAAAGGTCAGTAAGGTAGTTTAGATTTTCAGACGGCCTTTTAAATCGGAAGGCCGTCTGAAATTTTTGCGGAAGAAAAAGGCAAACCCGTTCTCCCCTTTATCAACATTCTTTTTTAAAGGTTTGAAACATGAATGATTCGGTTGTCGCCGAGATTGTGAAAAACCAGCGCAAGTTGGAAGGCAAGCGTTGGTTGATTGTGTTGATGTTTTTAATCATCGCGGCGGTCAGTTTTTTATTCGACATCGCCACCGGCCCGGCGATGACGGACACGCTGCCTGTCGGCGAAGTGGTCAATGTTTTGCTGGGCAAACCCGAAGTCGATGAAATGAACCGCCTGATTGTGATGGATTTGCGCCTGCCGATTGCGGTGATGGCGCTGGTGGTCGGCGCGGCTTTGGGCGTCGGCGGCGCGGAGATTCAGACGCTCTTGAACAACCCGATGGCCAGCCCTTATACGCTGGGCTTGGCGGCGGCGGCAGGTTTGGGCGCGTCGGTGGTGATTGCGTTCGGCGGTTTCGGGCTGCCTGAAACGGTCGCCGTCCCCATCGGCGCGTTTGTGATGACCATGCTGGCTTCGGGCATCTTGTTTCTGTTTGCCTCGGCGCGCCGCTTCAATTCGGCGATGTTGGTGCTGGTGGGGATTGCGCTGTTGTTTCTGTTTCAGTCGATTTTGTCGCTGATTCAGTTTATCGCCGCGCCTGAGATTTCGCAGCAGATTCTGTTTTGGCTGTTCGGCAGTTTGACCAAGGCGACTTGGGAGACGGTCATCGTTACGGCGGCGGTTACGGCGGTATGCGTGTTTCTGCTTTCGCGCGACGTGTGGAAGCTGACCGCGCTGCGATTGGGCGAAGAACGCGCCGTCGGGCTGGGCATCAATCTGCAACTTTTGCGCCTGAAAACGCTGGTGTTGGTGGCCGTCATGACGGCGACGGCGATCAGTTTCGTCGGCGTCATCGGCTTTATCGGCTTGGTTGCACCGCATGTGGCGCGGATTCTTTTGGGCGAAGACCAACGTTTCTTCCTGCCCGGCGCGATGCTGGCGGGGGCGGCGTTTTTATCGGTCGCCAGCGTGTTGTCCAAGGTGATTATCCCCGGCGCGCTGTTTCCGGTGGGGATTGTTACGTCGTTTGTCGGCGTGCCGTTCTTCTTCTGGATTGTGTTAACGAAACGATAGGCCGTCTGAAATGTTAAAACTTGAAAACGTACACATCCGGCGCGGCGATTATGTGGTCGCCGACAATATCGATTTGACGCTGGAACAAGGCAAAGTCTATTCCGTGCTCGGCCCCAACGGCACAGGCAAATCCTCGCTGATGAAAACGATTTTCGGCGAAGTGGCGCACAAAGGTACCATCCGCTACGGCGACGAAGTGTTGAGCAAAATCCACCTGCAAAGCTGGCGCAAACGCATAGGCTATATGCCGCAGGACACCGCCGCTGAAGCCTCGCTGACCGCGTTGGAAGTCGTGTTGCTCGGCCGCATGGACGCGCTGCACATGCACGTCGGCGACGAACTGCTGCACGAAGCCGCAAGTATCATGGCGGAGCTGGGCATCGGCCATCTGGCGCACCGCGACGTCATGCGGCTTTCCGGCGGACAGCGGCAGCTCGTCATGTTTGCCCAAGTCATGCTGCGCCGCCCCGAAATCCTGATGCTGGACGAACCGGTCAGCGCGCTGGATATGCACCATCAGCTCAATCTTTTGGAGCGCGTGGTGCAATACACGCACGAACACAATCTGGTTACTTTGATGGTCTTGCACGATTTGAGCCTCGCCGCGCAGTTTTCAGACGGCGTGATTCTGCTCGGCGAAGGCAAAGTACAGGCGCAGGGCGCGCCGCAGGACGTATTGCAGGCGGACATGATAGGCAGGCTGTACAAAGTGGACATCGAGCTCTTATACGACAGCAAAGGCCTGCCCGTTATCCGCCCGATGCGGCAGAGCGCGTAACTTGACCGCTCCTGCAAATGTCAGATTTGAGCATCCGGCCTGCAAACTCCCTGCAACTTATCCCCTCTCCCACGGGAGAGGGTTAGGGAGAGGGCTTACCTCTTCGACGCATCAGCCCGTCCCATATTTTTTATCCTTAGAAAGGACTCTCCCTACATGAAAAAATCCCTCTTTCTCCTGATGCTGACCGCTTCCCTCAGCGCATACGCCGCCAACCACGAAGTCAAAATGCTCGACAACGGCAAAGACGGCAGCATGGTGTTCGAGCCCGGCTACGTTAACGCCAAAGTCGGCGACACCGTAACCTTCAAAGCCGCCAACAGCGGACACTGGGTGCAAAGCAAAGCCCTGCCCGACGGCGTTGCCGACTTCCTCTCCGAAGATGGTAAAGACTTCACGCTCAAACTCGACAAAGAAGGCGTGTATGTCTATACCTGCCCGCCGCACCGCATGATGAACATGAGCGGCGTGATTCAGGTCGGCAAACCGGTGAACAAAGCCAAAGCGCAAGCCGTTGTCGATGAAATGGAAAACCGCGCCATGCAAAGCAAAGGCCGTCTGAAAAAATACATGGCGCAAGTAAAATAAAACTTTTATGCCCACACCAAAGGCCGTCTGAAACCTCTCAGACGGCCTGTTTCCTTTGCGTAAAACACGCATCAAAGCTATATCTTCCGTTTCAGTTTCCGATAAAATAGGCCTATTCCGACACAAGACCCGTAAGCATGATACGCCGCCTTTACGCCACGCTGTGGCATCTCGCCCCCTTCCTGATCCGCCGCCACCTGCGCCGCCGCGCCCTCAAATCCCCAGCCTATCTCGAGCATTGGGACGAGCGTTTCGGGCAGGCGTATCCCAATCCCGTACAACGCCCGATTTGGATACACGCCGTATCCGTCGGCGAAACGCGTGCGGCCGAACCTTTAGTCCAGGCATTGCGCCGCCATTTTCCCGACTCGCCGTTTTTGATTACCCAAATGACGCCGACCGGCCGCGCCACCGCACAATCCCTGTTCCCCGATGCGCAATGCCGTTACCTGCCCTACGACAAATCCGAATGGGTCGCCCGATTTTTAGCCGAACACCGCCCCATCTGCGGCATTTTGATGGAAACCGAAATCTGGCCCAACCTGATGCACGGCTGCAAAGAAGCAGGCATTCCCCTCTTTTTGGCCAACGCGCGCCTCTCCGAAAAATCCCAACGCGGCTACCTCAAAATCCGCAAACTGGTCGAGCCTGCCATGCAGACCCTCTCCGGTTGCTTTGCCCAAACCGCCGCCGATGCCGAACGCCTGCACCTTATCGGCGCGTCCAACGTCCACGTCTGCGGCAACACCAAATACGACATCGCGCCCCCCCGACGACTCGCGCCCGCTTGCCGCTGCCTTTAAAGAACGCATCGGCGCACGAGCCGTCGTCGTCTGCGCCAGCACACGCGTGTACAAAGGCACAGACGAAGCCGAGCTGCTCCTCAAAGCATGGCAGGGCTACCGCGGCAATGCCTTGCTGGTCATCGTACCGCGCCACCCTGAAAACTTTCAGACGGCCTACGATACCGCCAAATCGCTTGGTTATACCGTCCAAAAACGCAGCGACGGACAACCCGTTTCCCCCGATACACAGGTTTGGATAGGCGACAGCATGGGCGAGCTTGCCGCCTACTATCTCAGCGCAGACATTGCCTTCGTCGGCGGCAGCCTCGTCGATGCCGGCTGCCAAAACATCATCGAACCCATCTCCTGCCGCGTCCCCACCCTCTTCGGCTACTCCAACTACAACTTCGCCCAAGCCTGCAAAGGCGCAGTCGAAGCCAAAGCCGCCGTCCGCGTCGAAACTGCCAAAGCCTGGTACAGAACCACGCGCCAATACCTCGACAACGAAACGCTGCGTCAACAGCTAATTAGCCACACCGAGCAATTCATTTCGCAACACCAAGGCGCCAGTGCCAAAATTGCCAAAGCGATTGCAGATTGTTTGAATAGCGTTAAACAATAAAAAACCGCCTGTTCATGACAAACAGGCGGAAACTGAAAAACAGTTTTTTGTTTTCAGCCGTTTAATTGACTAAGAGCAGGAACAGGGTTAAGATAATCCTAACGACTGTCCGCAGTCTCAGCCATGAACGACCCGTGCGAGTGGTATGTTTCATGATTGAAACCATCCTTTCTAGGGCGGTTTCAGCACAAAGCCCCACTGCAATGGGGCTTTTTTGCTACCAGCCCCGCAACAATTATACCCAAACTTCCTAAAAATCATTCCAAACAATTTCACTAAAAGGCCGTCTGAAACCCCAATTTTTGGGTTTCAGACGGCCTTTTCTCAACCTACAAACTTAACGTCCTGCTTTTCAACACGCGGCGTGCAAACACGAACATACCGAAAACAAAAAACGCCAAGCCCAGCCATTTGGCGGCCGTATCCCAGTTTTCCAGGTTCAGGGCCAAAGGCGCATCCGAACCGCCGTTGGTTACGGAGAAGGCGATGATAAACGCCATAATCACACCGATCAGGCTCTCGCCGACAATCAAACCGGCGGAGAACAGCGTACCGATACGTTCCGCATTTTTTTCAGACGGCCTTCACGGTTTTTCCTGACGGCGGGCGATGACGGATTTCAACACCGCCGCCAATACCGCGCCGATTACAATCGGCATATTCACAGACGGCGGCAGGTAAATGCCCATGCCCACGGCCAATACCGGCAAAGCGCGCTTGCCGCCGGAAGATTTACGCAATGTGAGATCGACCGCAATCAACGCCACGCCGATGCCCACGCCGGTAAAAATATAATCCCATTGCAGATTGTGCGAGAAAATACCTTGGGCGATGGTGGTCATCAAAGTTGCCTGAGGCGCGGCAAGTGCTTGGGCCGCATCCATGCCTTCGCGCGGCATCGCGCCGGTAAAGCCGTAGGCTTCATACAAAAGCTCCAACACAGGCGAAATCACCAATGCACCGACAACGCAGCCGACAATCAACGCAACCTGCTGTTTCCAAGGCGTCGCTTTTACCAGATAACCCGTTTTCAAATCCTGCAGATTGTCATTGGAGATCGAAGCCACACAAATCACAGACGCGCCGCAAAACAGCGTCAACGCCAGCAGGAATTTGCGGTTTGCCTCATCAGCCATCAAGCCGCCGGATTCACCAACCAACAGCAACACCAGCGAAATAATAACGATAGAGACGATGCCCACACCCGAAATCGGGCTGGAAGACGAACCAACCAAACCAGCCATATAACCGCAAGCCGCCGCCACCAAAAAGCCGATAATCAAAGCCAGCAGCGTACATACAACCACCAACAGCCAAGCCAAACCGCCGGAAATATGCGAGTCGCCGATAAAGTGGAAGAAAGACACGCCCAACACCAGCATCATCGCCAGCACCCAGGCAATCATCGCCTTAGGCGAAATCCTGTTCCGTCCGCTCAGTCATCTGCACGCCGCCGAAATTGCGGAAAGACAGGCGCATACCCTCGACCATCGGTTTCATCAAAGTCAACAGCGTCCAAATAGCCGCAATACCGATTGTACCCGCGCCGATAAAACGGACTTTTTCCTTCCACAAAGACATCGCAAAAAGGAATCATCTCCATATCGGCAGGTTGCGGAATATGCGCCGACAGATAAGGCACGGCCACACCCCAGGCAATCGAAATACCCAGCAAAATCGCAATACCGCCGGTCAGTCCGACCAGATAGCCCGCGCCCAGCAAGGCCAAAGAAAAGCCCATCGGCACTTGGAACACCGACGCACCGCCTTTAAACCAAAGCTCGCGCTGTCCGCCACCACGCGCAAACCGCTTGCGCAGAAGCTCATCAAACCGGCCAGAGCGCCGCCAGACACCAATTCCTTGATACCGCTGCCGCCTTCCTGCTGGTCCGCATCATGGTCGCCAACCTTCAAAATCTCGGCCGCCGCCACGCCTTCCGGATAAGGCAAATCGCTCTTCACCACCATCGCATAACGCAAAGGCACAGTGAAAATCACGCCCAAAATACCGCCGGACATACACAGCAGCGTAGTCTGCCAAAACGGAAAGCCCGCCCAATAACCGGCCATCAGCAAACCCGGCAAGATAAAAATAATACTGGAGAGCGTACCCGCGGCCGAAGCCTGAGTCTGCACCATATTATTTTCCAGAATATTGCTGCCTTTAAAAAACTTCAAAACCGCCATCGAAATCACCGCAGCCGGAATCGAAGACGCAAAAGTCAGGCCCACCTTCAAGCCCAAATACACATTGGATGCCGTAAAAATCACCGTAATCAACGCGCCGAGTATCATCCCCCGCAGCGTCAGTTCACGGAAACTCGCATAAGGATCAACCGCCTGTTTCATAAAAATCTTCCTGTATCAGGTAAACAATCAAAACTTTTCAGACGGCCT
>BNJU01001441.1_pt1 | contig 105626 bp, 118 predicted proteins | sample 8539281 | NCBI WGS metagenome assembly BNJU01 (sample SAMD00202456, study PRJDB9452) | human saliva metagenome | isolation source: human saliva | place: Japan | reverse complement strand
GCGCATCATGCCGCACCGGCTCGTCCGTCGTCATCCGCCCGGGCTGAGGGCACCGGCTCAGCTCTGACGCAGCCGATGCGCTCGGCCGGAAGCGAGGCCAGCCCTGGGCAACCGAAGTTGCGCAGCGTCCCGGGCACGGCGGCTCGCCGTACTGCGCGGTAGATCGGGACGCTGGAAGACGTTCTCCCACAGAAGCTTGTCGAGCTTTCGTTGGCGAGCTTGTTGCGCTTCGGCACCATCGGGGTCGAGCCGATCTTGGCGACGTACTGGTCGACCCTCGGGGATGGACAGTCCGGTGTAGTCTCGACTGGCTGGTCGAGGCGTAGTACTGGCCCTACGTTGGACAGGGGGTACTGGGTCTCTCGGAGGTGAAGGCCGTCAGCGCGTAGTTCTTCTTGTTGATGTACCCGGGAAGTACTTGTCGATCTCGACCGTGGAAACACTGAGCTTGATGCCGACCTCGTTCAGCTGCTTCTGGAGGAGGTTGGCCTGGTAGTCTACAGGAGCGTTGCTGGGGGATGCATCAATCACCAGCTCGAGCTTTACCGTCCTTGGCGCGGACCCTGTCGAGCGGGCCACCCAGCCGGCGCTGTCGAGCAGCTTCTGGCGGCCTCGACGTCGGTAGCCCCAGCTGGTGGAGTTGTCCTGGCAGCCTCCTGCACGGGCAGGAAGAAGCGGCTGCCCAAGAGGGTCTTTGGCGTCCACGGGCAGACCCGCCAGGTCGGAGGCGGCGATGGCCTCACGGTTGCAGGCCCGGGTGATGGCCTGACGCACGGCCTGTCCGCCAGGGGGCCGGAGGAGGCGTTGAACACGATGTGACGCCACCCAAGCCGGTGTTCTGACGACCGGCGTCATCACGGCCAACGGCCTGCTGGTAGACGTCGGCGGAGAAGATGAGTCCAGGACGTCGATCTCCTTGTTGGCGAAGGCCTGTCCCATGGCCGAGTCGTCCAGGACGTGCAGGGTGACGGTCTCGAGCTTGGGGCGGCACCCCACCACTTGTCGTTGCGCTCCAGGGTGATGACCCTGCTTGACCTGTCGAGCTCTTGATCTTGAAGCGCCCGCGAAGTAGTCGTTGTTGAACTTGGCGGTGCCGGCCATCGACCTGTTGGAAGGTCTTGGCATCGGCCATGAGCCCTGGGGGTGACGCCGGACAGGGCATGAGGACCCAGTCGGGGCAGACCGAGTTGAAGGTGACCTTTGGCGGTCTGTTTGTCCACGATCTCGACCTCTCGACCTTGTCGAGCCCTCGACGGAGGCCCAGGAGTAGCTGGGATCCTGACGTGATCGAAGAACGCCTTGATGTCCTCGGAGTCCCACTTTCGCCCATTGCCCCAGGTGGCCTTCCTCGTTGACGGCCGCGGTCACCACGGTCTTGCCTCCGACCTGCGGCCTCGAGCTTGGTGAGGAAGTCGAGTTCGGCGTCGCCTTGCCGTCCCTCGGCCCAGTCGACGACGTAGGGGGCGACGAACCCTGCGATCAGCCGTGTGTCGACGACGTCGCCGTCGACGGTCGCGACGTTCCAGTTCGCCGGCGCCGAGCCGATGCCGAAGCGCAGCGTGCCCCGTCCTGAGCTCGTCGGGGCGGCGCTGGGCACACCGGCAGTGGAGCCCGAGGAGCCGGAGCTGCTCTGTGCAGGCCGCCAGGGGCGGTCAGGACGGCCGCGGAGGCCGTCGTGGCAAGCGAACATGCGACGGTTGAGCTCATGGGAATCTCTGTTCACTGGCATGGCGCCGTCATCGGCGCGCGGTGGTGGGCAGGATCGGTGGACTGATCGGTGGACAGTGCGATGGGTGGACCCGCGGGGGACCTCAGAAGACCGCGGTGCGCCCGGGGAGTAGCAGGCGACGTCGTGGTCCTCGCCCTGGGAGCGAACTCCGGCATGGCTCCAGGCAGCGCTGAGCGCTCGTCGTCGGTGAGTCCTGAGGCGAACTTCGCAGCGGGTGCGGGAAGCGGCAACCCGAGGGCGGGTTGGCGGGGCTGGGCATGTCGCCTCCAGGACGATGCGGCTGCGGCTGCGCCCTGGCCGGGTCCGGGATGGGGATCGCCGAGAGCAGGCCTGGGTGTAGGGGTGGGCTCGGGGCCCTCGAAGATGGTGTCGACGTCGCCGATCTCCACGATCCGCCCCAGGTGCTATGCGACGGCGACGCGGTCGAGCGATATGGCGCACCACCGACAGGTCGTGGGGCCACGAAGAGGTAGCTCAGGCCCATGGCGGCGCGCAGCTCGTCGAGCAGGCTGATGACGCCGGCCTGAATGGACACGTCCAGGGCGGAGACCGGCTCGTCAAGGACCAGGAGGCTGGGTTCGAGGGCCAGGGCGCGGGCGATGCCGATAGCGCTGACGCTGCCCGCCGGAGAAGTTGCGCGGGTAGCGGTTGGCGTGGCTGGGTTCGAGCCCGACGAGCTCCATGAGTCCTCGATGCGCGGCCCGATATCGGTCTTCTTCCACCCGCTGTGCCCGCAGCGGCTCGGCGATGATGTCGAAGATCGGCAGGCGGGCGTCCAGGAGCGCCACGGGGGTCCTGGAAGACGATCTGTAGGTCGCGGCGCACCTGGCGGCGCTGGGCCTGCCCCAGGTCGGCTCGTGTCCCGCCCAGGACCACGATCGTGCCTCCTGGGGCCCTGGAGGGAGAGGACCCACGAGGGTGGGTGGTCTTGCCGCATCCGGACCGCTGACCAGGGCCAGGGTCTCGCCCCTGGCGGACGTCGAAGGAGACGCCGTCGACGGCGTGACGGTGCCCACGCTCTTTGAAGACGGCGCCTTCGATGAGGGGAACCCTTGACGAGGTCGGTGACGCGCAGGACCCGGGGGCGCTCGGCGTGCGGCAGGCTCATGGTCTCGGGAGTCTTGAGCGCTGGGACGGGGTAGATGTGGGAGTAGTCGAGCTGGTCCCGTTCGATCTCGTCGCGGCGGTGGCAGGCCGAGTACTGATCCGGAGCCGGCCTCCTGGCCGTCGGCCCTGTCGCGCCCACGAGGGTGAGCTCCGGCTCGCCCTGGGCGCACTCGGCCCGGGGCCATGGGGCAGCGGGGGATGAAGGCACCTCGGGGCAGCTCTGAGCAGGGAGGGCGGGCTGTCTCCAGGGTGGCCAGGGCCGAGTCCTGCGCGCGTCCAGACGGGCAGGGAGCCGAGCAGGCTGATCGTGAGGGCATGCGCGAGCGGTAGAAGATGTCGTCGACGTCGCCGGTCTCCACGATGCGCCCTGGCGTAGGCATGACGGCCACCCGGTCGGTTGATGCCGGCCACGACCTCCAGGTCGTGGGTAATCGGCGATGACGCCGGCACCGGTCTCCTTCTGGGCGGTGCGCAGCACGTCAAGGATCTGGGCTCGGATGGTGACGTCGAGAGCCGTGGTGGGCCTCGTCGGCGATGATGAGATCGTACTGTTGGCGATCGCGATGGCAATGACGGCCTCGCTGGCGCATGCCGCCGGAGAACCCTCGTGGGGTAGGCCTTGGCACGCACCTGCGGGTTGGGGATGCCCACCAGGTCGAGCAGCTCGACGGCGCGCTTGTGGGCGTCCGCCCCGCTCATCCCGGGCTGGTGGATCCGCAGGCCCGACGATCTGGGCACCGACCGTACACGGGGGTCAGGGCGCTGAGCGGGTCCTGGAAGACCATGGCGACCTGGGAGCCGCGGATGCGGGACATGCAGCTGTCGGGCCGCCCCAGCAGCTCGGTGCCGTGGAGGCGCACCGAGCCGGTGACCTCGGCGGACCTCGTCGAGCAGCCCCATGACCGCCGTCGAGGTGACGGACTTGCCCGAGCCGGACCGCCGACCAGGCCAGCACCTCACCGCGGGCGACGGACAGGTTGACTCAGCGCACGGCGTTGACGCGCCCGTCCTCGGAGGGGAAGGAGACCTTCAGGTCGGAGACCCCAGCAGCGGGGCGGTGCTGGTGGGGTCCGGCAGCGCGTCGTCGCCTCTGCGGGCATCGACGGCGGGCACGGCCGCGGCACTCTTCGTGGCCTCGGCGGATCGTCGGGTGCTGCCGTGGGCTCATGCGCCTTGCCTCCTGACTTGGACGAGGGATCGATGGTATCGCGCAGACCGTCACCCATGACGCTGACGCACAGGAGCATGAGGACGAGCACGGCGGCCGGGGCCAGGAAGATCCAGGGTAGGTGGTCGCGGAGCGCTGCCCTCGGCGATGAGGGCGCCCAGGAGGTGCAAGGGCGGCTGAACCCCGAAAGCCGAAGCAGGACAGCGTCGTCTCGCTGATGACGGCGTAGGCCATGTTGATGGTGGCGTCCACGATGAGCAGGGAGGCGATATTGGGCAGGATGCCGGGCGATGATGACGGGACTGGGCACGTTCCGCGAAGCGGGCGGCATTGACGTACTCCAGGTTCTTCACGCTCAGGGTCAGGGAGCGCACCACGCGGGCCGTGAGCATCCACCCGAATCCGGCCAGCAGGATGATGAACAGCGCGATGGAGCCCTTGGCGGCTCCGGCCCGCTGGGAGAGGATCGCGATGATGAGAAGCGAGGCACCACCAGGAGCAGGTCGGTGGCCCACAGGGCGATCTTTTCCCACCAGCCGCCGAAGTAGGCGGCTGAGGACCCGATGACGGCGGCGATGCCCTGTTCGGAGCAGGGCGACGAAGACGCTGATCATCAGGACTTGCGGGTGCCCTCCACGACCATCGCTAGACGTCGCGGCCGTTCTGGGTGGTGCCGAACCAGTGATCGGCACTGGGGGCCTGCAGGAAGGCGGAGGAGTCGACGTCGGTGAAGGTCCAGTGGGTCGCGGCGTCACCGAGGAGCGCGAAGAGCACCATGAGCAGGAAGCCGATCGCGCCGACGACGGCTCCCCTTGTTGCGCCAGAAGCGCCGGGTGATGATCTGTCTGCGGGTCAGACGCCGGGAGTCCCTGGGGTCTCCTTGGTGATGTCGCCCAGGTCCCGGGCTCAGCGGGCCTCCTGCCCTCGCTTTCTGACGGCGGCGTAGCCGCCCACCGTCATCTGCTTTGCCGATGGAGGCCATCCTGTTGGGTTCAGCATTGCGCGCCATGGGTCAGCTCACCACTCGGGTCGACGATCGCCACGAAGACATCGGACAGGAGCGCACCGGTGAGGGTGCACAGCCCGGAGAAGGCGACCACGGCCGTCACCTCGTTGATGTCCATGCCGGAGATCGCGCTGATGGAGCACTTTCGCCCATGCCGTGCCAGCCGTAGACCCGCTCGGTGATGGCGGCACCGGTGAACAGGGTGGCCAGGGCGAAGGCGAAGCAGGTGGCTAGGGATGAGCGCGGTGCGCAGCGTGGCGGGTCAGCGCCTTGCGCTTGATGAGGCCCTTGGCGCGGGCGGTGCGCACGTAGTCGGCGCCCAGGGTGTCGAGCATGAGGTTGCGCTGGAAGCGGGAGTAGAGGCGATACCGCCCAGCGACATCGACAGGGTGGGAAGCAGCAGGTGCTGGAGGCGACCGAGGGCGCCCCCCCCTTCACCGGTGAACTCGAAGATCTGGAAGCCGGAGCTGCGGTTGATCTGGACGGCCAGGACCTGCAGGAGGATCGCGATGACCATGGCGGGGTGGAGATGATGACTCGCGGAGATCAGTGAGATCGCGCGGTCGGAGAAGCGATACTGGCGCGTGGCGGTCCAGGCCCCCAGGCCACTCCCCCGACCATGCCGATGGCTGCCCCCAGGAAGACCAGCCGCACCGAGACGAAGATCTGGGTGCCGATGAGGGTGTTGATGAGCTCACCCTGGGGGTGCGCCCCTCAGTCCCAGTGGAAGAGCACGTTGCAGCAGCCAGGTGACGAAGCGGTCCCACACGGGCAGGTCGTGACTGATGTTGTACTCACGAGGTTGGCGGAATGGCGTCCCAGTTGAGGGAAGGATCCTGACGGTTCCACAGGGCCGATGGATCCAGGGAGGCTCGAGGCCAGTAGATAGGCCAACGATGTGGCGATGAACAGCAGGACCGCGTAGTTCGCGATCCGGCGCGCCAGGTACGGGAGCATGCGTTCTCCTCCTTCGGACAACCCACCGGTGCGTGGAACACCAGCCCGCAGCACGAGCACCTGACAGCCGTGAAGGTGACACCGTGTACGAACGAATGAACGGGGTCACAATACCCGTTGAGTGAAACTCAATGATACATTTCCAGCATTCAGGAAATGCCCAACTGGTCGATATTCATGGGGATGAAACGCGGCGGTGGATAGAGTCCACCGCCGCGTCGTCAGATGTCCATCTCAGCTCTGACCCGGAGGGTGCCTCATCGCCGTAGAGGTCGATGCCGGCTCCGGGGACGGCCCGATGAGCCTCGCGGGTGTAGTCCTGGCGCGGGTTGGCGAAGAGCTCGTCGGCCGCCCCGGACTCCACGATGCGCCCGTGCTCCATGACGACGACGTCGTCGGCGATCTGGCGCACGACGGCCAGGTCGGGTGATGAACAGGTAGGTCAGCTCCAGCTCGGACTGCAGGTCGGACAGCAGGCGCAGGATCTGGGCCCTGACCAGCACGTCCAGGGGCGGAGACCGCCTCGTCGAGGACGACGATCTGCGGCTTGAGGGCGAGGGCCCGGGCGATGGCGACGCGCTGGCGCTGACCGCCGGAGAGCTCGTGGGGTAGCGGCGCATGACTGAGCGCGGCAGGGAGACCATGTCGAGCAGCTCGGCGACGCGCGCCTCGCGCTCCTTGGCGGTGCCGATCCCGTGGACCCGCAGCGGTTCCTCGACGACGCGGAAGATCGAGTACATCGGGTCCAGGGAGCCGTAGGGTTCTGGAAGACCGGCTGCATGATGCGCCGCAGGGCGAAGAGCTCCTTTGGGCCCCAGGGTGGATCAGGTCCACCCCTGTCGTGGAAACACCTTTGCCGGAGGTGGGGCCGATGAGATTCAGAATGATGTTGGCGACCGTGGACTCTGCCTCGAGCCGGACTCGCCCACGAGCGCCGTCGTCGTGCCCTTGGCGGATACCGAAGCTGACGTCGTCAACGGCGGTGAGGGTCTTGTCCTCGCCCTTGGCGCCGCGCACCTCGAAGACCTTGGTGAGGTGCTCCACACGCAGGATCCTCGGTGGCGCTTCGATCCCAGGCTGGCGCCCAGGAGCTCGTCGTCGGTGACCCGGATGCCGCGGGCGGGGCGGGACTCGATGCGCCGGGAGGCCAGGGAGGGGGCGGCCTGACCAGGCGCTGGGTGTAGGGGTGGCGGGGGTCCTGAGCACCCGAGGCTGGGGCCGACCTCGACGACCCGACCGCGGTGCATGACGACGATGTGCTCGGCCCTTCTCGGCGGCCAGCCCCAGGTCGTGGGTGATGAAGAGCATCGCGGTGCCCAGTCTCGCGCACGAGGGTCTGGAGGTGGTCGAGGATGCGTCGCTGGACGGTGACGTCCAGGGCGCTGGTGGGCTCGTCGGCGATGAGCAGGTCGGGCGGGCCGCCAGGCCGATGGCGATGAGGGCGCGCTGGCGCATGCCGCCGGAGAACCTGTGGGGGTACTGCTTGGCCCGCCGGGAGGCCTCGGCAGGCCGGCCTGCTCCAGCAGGAGGGCCACCTGCTCGTCGACGTCGATGCGCCCGCCGGCCGAGGTGGCCGCCTCTGGGCGCGGTCGGCATGCCCAGTGCGCCCGGCATGTTCGGCATGTTCGCCCGCGAGGTGGGCGAGGCGGTCGTCGGCGACGCCGGCCAGACTGCTGGCCCGCAGCGCCTCCTTGACCTGGAAAGCCGATGGACCACACCGGGTTGAGGTTGGGACATGGGGGTCCTGAGGCACCAGGCCGATGGAGGAGCGCGCAGGGCGGTGAGCCCTGGGTGCCCAGATGGGTGATGTCGCGCCCTGGAAGCGGATCGTGCCGCCGGTGACCTGGCCGGTTCCGGGCAGCAGCCTGATGACGGCGTGGGGCCAGGGTGGACTTGCCTCGAGTCCCGACCCCCACGATGGCGACTCGACTCGGCCGGGGTAGAGGGTCAGGTTCGCCTTACGCACGGCCGGGACGAGCCCGGTCGAGGAGCGGGAAGGCGACCCAGGTCGCTGATCTGCAGGAGGGGTCGCCTCGGCCTTCCAGGAGGCCGCGAAGCGAAGGTCTTGTCGGAGGCGCCTGAGGCGGTGGCGGTGGATGCGTTGAGGGTGTCACTTGCGGCCTGGGTCCAGGGCGTCGCGGACGACGTCGCCGAGCATGATGAAGCCGAGCACGGTCAGGGCCAGTGCGCCGGCGGGGGAAGAGCAGGACGCTGGGGTGGCTGTTGAGGGCGTCCTGGCGGCCGCGATGTCCGCGCCCCAGGAGACGACTGAGGAGGGCAGCCCGATGCCCAGGAAGCTCAAGCGTGCCTCCGAGACGATGAAGACGCCGAGCTCGACGGTGGCGGTCACGATGATGGGGGCGGCGGCGTTGGGCATGACGTGGCGCAGCAGCATGGCTATGCGTCCCGAGCTCAGATCCCGCGAGGCGGTCACGTAGTCCTCGTTCTTGACGCTCATGACAGAGCCTCGCGTGATGCGGGCGATCTGGGGCCAGCCGAACAGGGCCAGGACCAGGATGACGGTGAGGATCGAGCGGTCGCTGCGGAACATCTGCATGACTGACGATGGCCGCCAGGACGAAGGGCACGGCGAAGAAGATGTCGGTGATGCGTGAGAGCAGCGCGTCGAAGAACTCCGCCGAAGAACTCCGGCCAGGGCCCCTGACGGCCGAGCCGACGAGGACCACGACGAGGGTGGTGAAGATGCCCACGCTCACCGAGGCCCGAGCCCCGTGGACCGTGCGGGCGAAGATGTCGCAGCCCTGGATGTCGAATCTGAAGGGTGGCCCCAGGAGGGCCCTGATAGGAGTTGACCAGCGTGCAGTAGCCGGGGTCGCGCGGGGCGATGAGCCCGACCAGGGAGAAGGCCACTGCCACGGCGATGAGCACCGAGGCCACCCAGAAGATGGGGCCGACGGCGCAGTTGCCTCCAGGCGTCGACCCAGACGGAGGCCGGCGGACTCATCGGCGACGGCGTCGACGGCACCCAGGCCGATCTCGTCGTCGGCGATGACGAAGCGCCCCTGGCCCGGGCGGGCAGTGGGGACGTGGTGTTCTCAGGCATAGCGGATCCGGGTCCAGGGCGGCGTAGAGCAGGTCCACCAGGAGGTTGGAGACGATGAAGACGAGCACGAGCACGGTCGTGAAGGACACGACCATGGGGCCGTCACCGCGGATGATGGCGGAGTAGAGGTGCCGCCCACGCCCTGATGTTGAAGATGCCCTCGGTGACGATGGCGCTCTCCCATGAGGGGCCCCCAGGTCCGCACCCAGGAAGGTGACGACGGGGACCAGGGAGTTGCGCAGGACGTGGACGATCATGACGCGGACCCTGCTCAGGCCCTTGGCTCGGGCGGTGCGCACGTGGTCGGCGGTGAGGTTCCCGGCCACCCGGTGCGGGTCAGACGCAGCACGTAGGGCGAAGGAGACGGCGCTCAGCACGACCGCGGGGCATGAGGAGCTCGGTGAAGCCGGGCCTCGCCGGCGGTCACGGGCAGCCACCCCAGGCGCACCCTCGACGATGAACTGCAGGACGAAGCCGATGACGAAGGTGGGCACGGCGATGACCACCAGGGAGAGCACCAGGACGGTGGCGTCGAACCAGCCGCCCTTCCTCACCCCGGCGATGAGGCCAGCCGATGCCCGCGATGGCCTCTGAAGGCCAGGGCCATGAGAGAGAGCTTGATGGTGATCGGGTAGGCCCGCACCAGCACGTCGAGGACGGACTCGGTCCCCGCAGCGACTGGCCCAGGTCCAGGGTGAACAGCCCCTTGAGGTAGAGCAGGTACTGGACGATGAAGGGTTTGTCGAGGTGGTAGCTGGCTCTGATCTGGTCGATCACCCGGGCTGAGCGAACGCTGGCCCCCGAGCGCGGCGATCGGGTCGCCCGGCAGGGCGAAGACCATGGCGTAGATGAGCAGCGTGGCACCGAAGAACACCGGAACCATCTGCAGCAGCCTGCGTGCGACGTAGCGAAGCATGTCCCCTTCTTCCTCCTCAGAATCTTGAGATGGCCTCGGCCTTGGGCCCACAGGCGTCTGGCCTCGTCCGGGTCGTAGGTGAGGACCTCGTTGCCCGGGACATCTGGCGTCCAGCCCGCAACGGTGGGGGCGGTGAAGTCCTTGGCGGGCGTGCGTGGGTGCCGTAGTAGAGCTTGTCGCAGATGAGCTTTGCGGTCGATGGCCCGGCAGATGGCGGCGCGGCGGGCGCCCTCCTCGTCCATCTTCCAGTGCTCGTGGGTGACGTCGATGGCGAGCCCCTGGAAGAAGGCGGCCGGCTTGTTGATGGCGCGCTCGCCCAGCTGCTTCTGGAAGATGGGCAGGAAGGAGTCGGGACCTCCGTCGGCGACGTCGATGGCATCGGCGAGCAGGTCGTTGTAGACCGAGTCGTAGCTCGCGTACAGTTTGAAGGTGACGCCCTGTAATCTGACGGTGACGCCCGCCGGCGTAGGCGGGGGGTTGGGCTCCAGGACGATCCGGCTGTCGTGGTCCCAGGAGACGAGCCGGTAGGGGCCGTTGCCCACGGGTTTGATGCCGTAGGCCTGATGTCCTGAAGGCGGAGTCCGGCATCGGGTAGTAGGCGTAGTGCCCGAGGCTGATCTTGAAGTCCGACGCCGGGGCGTTCAGCTCGACCGTGAAGGTGAGGTCATTGACCTTGGCCAACCCGGTCAGCTCGGAGTCCTCGTCGTAGGAGAAGCCCTTGATCCTCTCGAAGAAGGAGGAGCTGAGCTGGGCGTTGACAGTCAGGGCGCCGGAACTTCCATGCCTTGGATGAAGGAGTCGAGCGGTCACCGGGCTGCCGTCGGAGAAGGTCCAGCCCGGTTTGAGGGTGATCGTAAGTGCTGGTTGTCCGTCGTCTCAATGGAGGAGGCCACCTCGTTGATGACCTTGCCGTCCTTGTCGTAGCGGATCAGACCGGCATAGATCAGGTCGAGGACCCGCCCACCACCGACCTCGTTGGTGTTGGTGGGCAACAGGGAGTTCTGGGGCTCGGTGCTGTTGGCCAGGATGACGCCGCCATTGGCACTGGAGCGGGCCTCCTCGTAGACCGGGACGGCCCTCCAGTCGAAGTCGACGTTGGAGGTGTGGCGGGAGTAGCCGCCGAAGCCGTTCTGGTACCACAGCGGGATGCCGGGCAGGTCGGCGAAGAGCTGGGACTGGGCCTGGCGGAAATAGCCGTAGGCGGTCTGGGGGTCGGTGGCGGTCGTCGCCTGGGCCAGGAGGTCGTCGAAGGTCTTCGAGGAGTACTGGGCGTCGTTGGCACTGGCGCCGGTCTGGAAGGTGGCGTTGAGGAAGTTCTCCAGCGAGGGGTAGTCGGCCGCCCAGCCGTTGCGGAAGGCGCCCAGAAGGGTGTGCTTGGTGATGGCCGAGCGCATCTCGGAGAACTGGGCCACCGGCAGGGGCTCCATGGTGATGCCCAGGACGTTGGACACCGAGTGGCACACGGCCTCGGCCCAGGTCTTGTGGGGGCCGTCGGAGTTGTAGGCCAGGGTCAGCTTGCCACTGCCGCTGCCCAGACCGCCTCCTTCCGAGCTCGATCCGCGCGAGCATCCTGAGACCAGGAGCAGGCCGAAGGCCGCGCCGAGCCCGAAGCCACGGCGCGACACTGTCAGGGCGTTGTTCATGCGACCTCCATGGGGCATGGAACCGACGAGGATTCGTCACTGGATCAGAGGGTTTCGGCACGCTGAGGAGCTCAGGCGCCGCCCACAGGCGGGGATAGTACGTCCACCGAGGAAACAGGACCGTCACGTAGCACGGGAGTCAAACCGTGAGATACCAGCGCATTCAGGCGTTCCAGGCCCGGGCGAGCAGCTCGTAGGAGCGGCGCCGCAGGGCCGGGTCGTGGGCGTAGGTGACCACGAGGATCTCGTCGAGGTCCCACCGGGCGGCCTGCTCACGCAGGCGGGTGGCGACGTCGTCGGCCGTGCCCACGAAGGACAGGGACATGGCCGCCTCGACGGCGCCCTCCCGGCCGGGCGCGTAGGCGCGCCAGGCCTGGGGGTCCTGGTTGGGCGGGTCCAGCGGCCCGCCGGTTGCCGACGATGCGGGCGGCGGCGGCCATGGCGGTGCTGGAACAGCAGGCGGGCCTCCCGCTGGGGGCCACCATGACGTTGACGGCGGCTGCGACCTGGGGACATCCGGCGCGCCCTGAGGGCCGGGATCGTCTTCGGTACGGGACTCCAGGACGGAGCGGTAGGTGGCGATCGCCGCCTCGGCCTGGACCGGGGCGAAGTGTGAGGCCACGGCAAAGGGAAGTCCGAGCCGGCCCGCCACGCGGGCACTGTTGACCGAGGAGCCGAGCACCCACACGGTCGGGCGGGTGCCCTCCCCGGGGATGGCCTGCACGCGGGGGCCGCTGGCCCAGGGGCGTGGAGGGCGTCGTCGGGATTGCTGGGGAGCCCAGGAGGAGGGAGCTGGGGACCCGTTCCGGCACGGACTCGTCACCGAGATAGGTGAGGATCTCCAGAATCTCCTCGGCGAAGCGGCCCGGTTCGGAGGCCCGCCGGCGCAGTGCGGCGGCCGTACGCTGGTCGGTGCCCGGGGCCCGCCCCAGCCCCAGATCGACCCGGCCGGGCTAGAGGGTGCCAGGGTGCCGATCTGCTCGGCGACGACGAGCGGGCGTGGTTGGGAAGCATGATCCCACCGGAGGCGACCCCCAGGCGCTCGGTGACGGCCAGGACCTGCCCCATGAGGACGGTGGTCGCCGAGGACAGGTAGGTGGTGGAGCCGTGGTGCTCGGCCAGCCAGTAGCGCTCGTAGTCGGCGGCGTCGGCGGTACGAGCGAGGGCGATCATGTCGGTGAGGGCGTCGGTGCGGCTGCATCCGGCGCTGACGGGGACCATGTCCATGACGGACAGGACGGGTACGGCCCGCCTTTCGGGCTGACTCATACGGGCACTTTAACCCGCGCCGACCACCCGGAAGCGGGCCCTCAGGCACGCGTGCCCCGCCGAGCGCGGAACTCGGCGGGGCACAGGGAGGGTCAGACCCCTACGATCAGGGCGGTCAGCGAAGACGGCTGCGCGCGGGCAGCAGGCCGGTGGCGACCACGGACTTGAGGATGTCTCCCACGATGAAGGGCACCAGCCCCAGATACAAGGTCGTACCCCAGCCGGCGCCGGTGGCGACCTTGAGCCAGATGAGGCCTGGGATGTAGACCGAGGCCGAGGCCAGCAGCATGAGGGCGACGCCGGTGGCGACCCGGGCGGCCGTGGAGCCGGAGTGGCGCGACCACACGGTGGCGGCGCGTCCGGCGATAGCGGCAATGAGGATGTAGCCGATGACGTAACCGAAGGTGACGACGGTGCCGCCGCTCCAGCCGGCCAGGACCGGAGCCCCGACAGCGGCCAGGGCACCGAGGAGCAACGCGGACAGGGCGCCGCGGCGCGAGCCGAGCACGGCACCGACGCCCAGGGCCGCGAAGGTCCCCATGGAGATCGGCACCGGAGTGAAGGGCAGGGGGATCGTGATCTGGCCAATGAGGACCAGGGCGAGCGTGCCGGCCAGGACCAGCCCGGCGTCACGAACGTAGGTGAGCGCGGAACTGTGAGCGAGGCTGCCGGCGGTTGACGTGGAGGAGGGTTTGGTGACCATGGCTCCACCCTACGGGGATCGCCGAGATGACGAACGACCGGTTCCCACCGAAGAGCCACCACGCAACTTGTAGGATTCCTACAAGAATTACCCGGGTATCCACCTGATAATCCGCGATTATCCGTCGGTTCTCACAGTTCGGGCAGGTGTCCGTCGATCCAGGTGAGGATGTCGCCGGTGACCTGGTCCCGGTTGGTCTCGTTGAGCAGCTCGTGGCGCCCGCCCGGGTAGAGGATGACGCAGACCTCCTGCACGCCGGCGCGGCGGTAGAGGGTGGCGGACCGCTGGACGCCCCGTCCCATGGCGCCGACCGGGTCCCGGTCACCGGAGGCCAGGAGCATGGGCAGCTGGGCGGGCACGGCCGCGGCGTGGGCGGCCGTGTTGACGGCCCTTCCTCCAGTGACAAGATCGCGGAAGAAGCTGGCGGTGCACACGAATCCGCACCAGGGGTCGGCGACATAGCGGTCGACCTCGTGAACGTCCCGGCTGATCCAGTCGGCCCTCGGTGCGGTTGGGGGCGAAGTGGCGCTGGTAGGGGCCGAAGGCGAGCGCGCTGAGCAGCCGGGAGGGCGGCGGCCGCGCAGCTGGACCCACCGGCGCAGATCGCGGCGGCGGGGCGGGTCAGCGCACCGGTTCCCCGAACCCGTCCCCAACAGGATGAGGCCGGCCAGCTCACCGCCGCGGCGCGCGGCCAGGTCGCGAGCCAGGAAGGAGCCCCAGGAGTGGCCCATGAGGAAGACCGGCACATCGGGCCAGGCCCGCCGGGCTGCGTCCAGCACGGTACCCATGTCCGCCACGACCCTCTCCCAGCCGTCCTTCTCGGCGACGAAGCCGAAACCACCCGGGGCGGCGGTGGCCCCGTGGCCGCGGTGGTCGCCGGCCAGGACCGCATAGCTCCTCCACCGCCGAGGCGGCGAAACGGGCGTAGCGCGAGGCGTGCTCGCTGCCGTGGGCGATGACGATGATGCCCCGGGGCGGGCGGCGCCGGGTATCTGCGGGCGCGTAGCGGCCGGGGTGCGCGCTGGGGCGCTGGCCTCGGGGGCGTCGGCCACCAGGAGGGAGCTCGTCGATGAGCCACCGGGGAGCCAGATGCACGACCAGGCGCGTTCCGTCGTCGGCTGTGAGCCGAGTAGGCTGGTCTGCATCGGGTCCTCCTCAGGCAGCGTCGTCAATCGACGTCAACGGGCGTCGGTCGGGCTCAGGTCGGCATCGGTCATCACTGATCGTGTCGACGACTGGCGGTCGGCGGCGACGTCGGGTCCGCGGGCTGGGTCCGAGATCTCCCGTCACCCCAGGGTGGATCCTAGTTGTCCGACGTCGAGCCGGCAGCGTTACCGTCGAGGTGATTCTCAGATGCCCCAGGACGGGCACACTGTGAAGCTGCCGCAGACGGCCACTGATGACTGACTGCACCGGAGCATCGCCTACATTCCTGATGGTTTCATGAGTCCCCGTCTCCCGTATCCCGACCGCTCTCCGCATATCCCCCGCCCATCCGGCTTCGCTCCGGCACCTGGTCTACGGTGGTCGCCATGGCCGCCCACCTTCACCCTCGTTCCCGCCGCCTACGTCTCACCTCCTGCGCCCCGATCCGGGCGCAGGGCGGGGAAGCCGGGGCGGTGAGCAGCGCGACCCAGGTGCTCCTCCAGCTGCGGCGGAACACCGGATACATGGACGGGCACTGGGCCTGCGGCGCCTCGGGGCACGTCGAGGCCGCCGAGAGCGTCCTGGAGACGGCTGTGCGCGAGACCGACGAGGAGCTGGGGATCGGCGTCGAGGCGACGGACCTCGACGCGCTGACGGCGATGCACCGCACCAATGACCCGGGCGGCGCGGCCCTGGAGCAGCGCATCGACTTGTTCTTCACGCTGCGGACCTGGACGGGCACGCCGGCCGTGCGTGAGCCGGCCAAGAACGCGGGTCTGCGTTGGTTCTCACTGACCGACTTGCCCGAGGCGGTCCCGCCGCACGAGCGCCACGTCCTGACCTGCTGGCCGCCTCGACGGCGGTGAGCCGGTGCCCCTGATCATCACCTTCGGCTTCGATGCGGGCCAGGACATCGCCCGTTACGGCGTCGCCCTGCCGCACTGAGCTCAGCTCGCCAGGAAGGCCTCGATGGCGGGCAGCTCGCGGCGGGCCTGAGCCAGTCCGGCCTCGAAGGCGGTGACGATGCGGTCATAGCGCAGCTCGCCGTTGGCGATGGGCATGCGCTCGGGCCGGAAGAGGTAGACGCGCCCCTGGCTGCGCAGGCGCTCCAGCTCCTCGACGGTGCGGTTGTAGTTCCCGGGGCGGTCGATGATGGCCTGAACCAGGGCCGGGTAGCGGGGGTAGAGCCGCTGGAGGATCTCGATCTCGTGGCGTCGCATGGGCGGTTTGCGGTAGCCCTCGGGGCGGGTCATGACCACGAGCAGCTTGTCGTAGCCGTCGGCGCGAGCGGCGTCGATGGCAAAGCCGCCGCTGGGTCCGACGGCGCCATCCACGTAGGGGGCGCCGTCGACCTCGACCATGGGCATGAGCACCGGCATCGACGACGACGCCCGGGCCCGCACCAGCAGGTCGCCCATCGTGGGCATGTCCTCCAGGCCCCAGTAGACCTCCTCGCCGGTGTCGCAGCGGAAGGCGCCCAGGCGCACCGTGGCGGGCGACGCGGCGAAGGTCTCCCAGTCGAAGGGGATGGACCCGTCGGGGGCGGAGGTGGCAGGCAGATGTGCTCGGAGTTGAAGTAGCCCTGCCGGTCACGAAGCTGCCCCAGCCGCCGGCCTGGGGGTCGGTGGTCAGTCCCAGGTAGGCCTCACGGGTGCGCCAGGTGTCCCGGGAGACGAAGTTGCAGGTGTTGGTGCAGCCCTGCTGAGATGCCCTGACCCAGGGGAAGGACAGCCCTGCCTCCAGCATGACGCGCACGAGGTCGGCTGTAAGCTCTCGCGCATGCCGCCGCCTCGAAGACGAGGGCGACGTCGTCAGAGCCGTGGGTGACGGGAGCGGGCCGGTGGTTGGGGTCGGAGACGGGGACGGGCCGTTGAACAGGGTCGGTGACGGGGACAGGACGCGAGATCACGCCCGGGAGCCTATGGGGTCCATGGGGGTCATCGCACGGGTGATTCCCGCCCCATGTCGGCCAAGCGGTCGGGAGAGTAGCGTGAGGCCATGAGCACCTCCAGCGCGCTACGCATTCTGAGCCAATGACCATGCGCGGGCTGACCGCCCGCAACCGCCTGTGGCTGCCGCCGATGTGCATGTACTCGGTCGAAGCGCAGGACGGCGTCGTCACCGACTGGCACGTGGTTCACTACGCCAGCCGCGCGGTGGGCGGTTTCGGCACGGTCATCGTGGAGGCCACGGCTGTCACCCCGGAGGGGCGCCTGTCCCCCAACGACCTGGGGCTGTGGTCGGATGAGCAGGTCGCCGGCCAGCGCCGCCTGGTGGAGGCGATCCACGCCGGCGGGGCTCTGGCGGGTATCCAGATCGGGCACGGCGGACGCAAGTCGGGGACCCCTCCGTGGCGCCCTCAAGGTGGAGGGCGCAGCAGCGGCACTCTGGAGGGCTGGGAGCTGCTGGTCCCTCAGCGCGATCCCCTTCCCCAGCATGCGGTTCCCAGCGAGCTGGACGAGGCCGGATCGGTCGGATCGCGGAGGCCTTCGCGGCGGCCGCGCGGCGCGCCGTCGAGGCCGGCTACGACGTCGTCGAGATCCACGGCGCCCACGGCTACCTCATCCACGAGTTCCGCTCCGCGCTGTCCAACCAGCGCACCGACTCCTACGGCGGAAGCGTGGAGAACCGGCAGCGCTTCCCGCTCGAGGTGGTGCGGGCCGCGCGAGGCCATCGGGTCGCAGACGGTGCTCGACATCCGCCTGTCGGCCCGGACTGGGCCGAGGGCGGCGTCACCGGCGAGGAGACCGCCGCTTTCAGCCGCGAGCTGGTGGAGGCCGGCGTTGACGTCCTGCACGTCTCCAGCGGCGGGAACGTCCCGGCCGCGGTGCCGGTGGGACCCGGTTACCAGCTGCCGCTGGCCCAGCAGTCAGGGCAGGCCGTCGCCGGTAGTGACGTCCCGGTGGTGGGTGTGGGTCTCATCGAGGAGGCGACCCAGGCCGAGCAGGCACTCATCTCCGGGCAGGCCGACGCGATCGCCGTGGGCCGGGCCGCCCTGCGCGACCCTCACCTGCGCCGCTGCGCTGGGCGGCCGACCTGGGGGTCCGCTCCTGGGACGAGGCCCCTGGCCCATCCAGTACTGGCGCGGCACCTGGAGCTGAGCGAGTCCTCGGTCTGCCCTCCACCAGTACTATCTCCTGGGAAGTCCTCAGTCGCGTGCGACGTATCCATCTTCTGGAGGTAGAGCCTTGGGCAGCAGCGATTCGACGGTTCCCAGCACGCAGAGGCACCGCGGGGACGTGTACTCCTCGCAGTGCCCGTGCCGCGATCTTCTGGACGTCGTGGCCAACAAGTGGTCTGCGCTGGCCATCGGCGCACTGGCCGAGGGACCGTTGCGCTTCGGGGAGCTGCAACGGCGCCTTCAAGGAATCTCGCCGAAGGTACTGACCGCTACGCTGCGCCGGTTGGAGGACCACGGACTCGTGCACCGCGAGGTGATCCCGGAGGTTCCTCTTCACGTGGAGTACTCCCTGACGGAGGTCGGCCGGAGCGCCGTCGAACCGGTATTCGCGCTTCGGGAATGGGCCGAGTCCCGATACGCGCATGCGCTGTCTCACGCGAGGTCGACGCCGTAGGTCGCGTGTCGACGTGAAGACGACTCCCAGAGCAATGCCCCGGGGAATCGCCACTGCGCACAGTTCGTCGGGAACGCACCTGAGCCCTCGGCATCGGACTCTAGGGTGCCGCGGGCCTACGGCGCGCCCACGAGTCCCTGGGCATTCGGACGTCGTCACGACTGACACACCAGTACCCCACTATCTTCTTGATAGTAGGGGTCATTGCGGGTAACCACTTTCTTCTGACTACGGTCTGTGCTCGTTGACGGTGCACTTCCGTCGAACCTGGCACAAGCCGATGAGCAAGGAGCTATCGATGCCCTCAAGCAGCCCCGACACCCAACGCACCATGACCGCTGTCGTCACTCGATCCGGTGGCTCCGTGGACATCCCGGATGTCCTGGTCGATGCCACCGTCCCCGCCCCGGCGGCTCCCACTGGCCACGACATCCTCGTGGAGGTCAAGGCACTGTCCGTCAACCCCGTTGACGTCAAAGTGCGCGCCGCCCTCAACCATGCCGGCGGTGAGGAACGCATCCTGGGATGGGATGCAGCGGGGACAGTCATCGCGGTCGGCGAGCAGACCACTCTCTTCCAGCCCGGCGATGACGTCTACTACGCCGGAGCACTGGAGCGTCCCGGCTCCTACGGACAGCTGCAGCTCGTGGACGAACGCATCGTTGGACCGAAGCCGAGCTCGTTGGACTATGCAAGTGCGGCGGCACTGCCCCTGACCTCGCTCACCGCGTGGGAGGCTCTTTTCGACAAGCTCCACCTGAGCAGGGACTCCGCAGGCACGATCCTCGTGCTGGGAGCCGCAGGAGGGGTGGGCTCCATGGTGATCCAACTGACCAAGGCCCTCACCGATGTCTCCGTCATCGCCACTGCCTCACGTGAGGAGTCCCGCGACTGGGTCCGGTCGCTGGGTGCCGACGCAGTGGTGGACCACTTCGCCGAGGACCTCGCGCAGCAGGTTCTCGCCATCGCACCGGACGGCGTCGACTACGTCTTCACCCCGCAGAGCCGAGGGCGCGTGCCGCTGCTGACCACGGTGGTTCGTCCTTTCGGGGAGATCGTCGCCATCGACGACGAGCGGGACCTGGACCTGTACGCGCTCAAGGACAAGGCCATCTCATGGCACTGGGAGTTCATGTTCGCCCACCCCAGGCACGGCTACGACCTCATCACCCAGCACCACATCCTCTCCACCGTCGCCGAGCTCATCGACAGTGGAAGGATCCGTGGCACTGCGTCCCAGACGCTCACGCCTCGCAATGCTGCGCAGATACGGGCAGCTCACCGCCTCATCGAGAGCGGGCGCACGGTGGGAAAGATCGTCGTGACCGACGCCGGCTGAGTCGACCGAATCGAAACCGAAGCGGGCCCCGATCGCCATACGCAGCGGGCTATCCGACGGCGTCGAGGTAGAGCCAGCGGCCGGCGCGGCGGGTGAAGCGGGAGCGCTCGCGCAGGGCGTCGTCCACCACTCCCCCGCGCCCGTCGCCGCTGCGGTAGGTGGCGGTGAACCCACGATGCCGGTCTCGTCGTCCGCCCCGCCGTCGACGGTCTCGTGGATGGTCAGTCCCGTCCACCGGGTCCCGGGGTGGCAGTAGGGCCCCTCGGGGCGGGTGCGCGGGTGCCAGGTGCGGAAGAGGTAGTCCTCGTCGCCGACGACGAAGGCCGTGTAGCGCGAGCGCATGAGGGCCTGGGCGGTGGGCGCCGGGGCGCCGTCGTGGAGCGGCTCGCAGCACTGGGCGGTGCGCCGCCGCCGCAGGGGCAGGGGTCGGCGCCGTGCACACCGGCGGCGCGGATCGGCGAGTCCGACCGGTCCCTGCGGCCGGCTCGCTTCCCCACCACGCTCAGGCCCCCTGCCAGTAGGCGTGCAGGGCCTGGGCGAGCCAGGGACCGTCCTTGACGCCGCCCATCTCGCGGGCCGAGTGCATGCTCAGCAGGGGCACGCCGACGTCGACCGTGGTGATGCCGAGGCGGGTGGCGGTAGATGGGGCCGATGGTGGAGCCGCAGGGCACGGCGTTGTTGGAGACGAAGTTCTGACTGGGCACGCCGGCGACGGTGCAGGCCCGCGCCCAGATCGCGGCGCCCGCGGCGTCGGTGGCGTAGCGCTGCTGGGCGTTGATCTTGAGCAGGGGGCCGTGGTTGATGAGCGGTTGGACGGCCGGGTCGCAGGTGGGCGTAGGCGGGGTGGACGGAGTGCCCGGCGTCGGCGCTCACACAGGTCGAGCGGGCCAGGAGGGCCTCGACGCCGTCACCGCTGACGCCCAGCACCTGGGCCAGGCGCCGCAGCAGCGTCTCGAGGAAGGGGCCGCCCGCCCCTGGAGCGCGTGTCCGAGCCGACCTCCTCGTGGTCGAAGGCGACCAGGATGACGGGCTCGGCGGGCTGGGTACCGGCGGCCGCGAGCGCCTCGAGGGCGACCAGCCCGGCGTGGACGGAGGAGAGGTTGTCCAGGCGGGAGGAGGCCAGGAACTCGCCATCGCGGCCGAAGCGGGCGGGCGCCTGGGTCGGGTAGGTCAGGACGTCGTGGCCGGCGAGCTCGGCCGGGTCGATGCCGGCGATCTCGCACAGGTGGGTCTCGACGGCGTCGGGGCGGCGTCGGGTCCGCCAGCGACCACAGGGGCAGCAGGTGGGTCTGGCGGTCCAGGTGGAGGGGTGTCGTTGACGCTGCGGTCCAGGTGCGGGGCGATCTGGGCCACGCGGGCGATGGGGCCCGTGCGCACGAGGTGGACGGCGCCGTCACGGGTGGTCAGGCGTCCGGCCAGGCCCAGCTCGCGGTCGAGGAAGGAGGCGAGCAGGGGGCCGCCGTAGACCTCGGCGTTGATGAGCTGCCAGCCGGAGCGGACGAGGGCGGCGGCGGGCTTGAGCTGAGGGCCGGGGAGTCGGTGGGCGCCGACGATGCGCAGGCCCGCCCCCGGCTGAGCGCCTCGGGCAGCGCCCAGGCGGCGATGGCGCCGTCGCGGATAACGTAGCCGCGCCGCGGCAGGCCCTGCTCCCAGGTGACGGTCTCGTCGGCGCGAGTGAAGCCGGCCGTCTCCAGGCGGCGGGCGACCTCGGCGGCGGCGTGGTAGGAGCTCGGCGAGGCGGTGACGAAGTCGATGAGGGAGTCGGTGTAGGCGTCGTCGTCGCGCAGGATCGCGGCGGCGCCAGCGGCAAGGGCACTCGGAACGGGCACTGAACGGGGGCTGGGCGGGGCGCTGGCGGGCGTGCTGGCGGCATCAGTCATGGCCCCAGTCTTCCACCGGTGCGCCCTGACCGACCCTCCTCCCAAGAGAACCCACCGTGAGGTAGGGCAGAATCGGGGTGTGAGCATCTCTCAGCCGGTCATCCCGCCCGCCTCGTCCACACCCGTGCGCGCCGTCCTGCTCGATGCCGACGGCGTTCTGCAGCTCATCGGCACCCCGTGGGGCGAGGCGCTGACCCACGGCGGCGGACCCGCCTTCGCCCAGGCCATGATCGACGGCGAGACCGACGCTCTGACAGGTCGGGAGACCCTCACCGAGCTGCTGGAGCGGGTGGTGAAGGACCTGGGGCTGGAGCTGCGCGCATCGGACCTGTTGGAGATGTGGCACCGGGCCACGCCCGACCCCGTGGCCTGGCAGCTGGTGAGGGACCTGCGCGAGGCGGGCTACACCACGGTCCTGGCCACCAATCAGCAGTGGGAGCGTCGGGCCTGGATGCGCGAACAGCTGGGCTATGACGGCCTGTGCGACATCGACGGCTACTCCTGCACGCTGGGGGTGGCCAAGCCGGATGCCGCCTACTTCCACCGGCTGCTGGAGCTCGCACGGGTGGAGGCGGACCAGGCCCTGTTCGTCGATGACAGCGCCACCAACATCGCCGCGGCCCGCGAGGTGGGCTTGCGCACTATCCACCACCCGGCCGACGCCGGCGGCGAGCTCCTGCGCCGCGAGGTCGCCCAGGCCCTGACACCGGCCGCCTCTGCGCCGCACGGATGACCCAGCGGGCCACTGTTCCTCCTTTCGGAACTTGCCCAACCGGCGCGGTCGGGGAAGACTCTCGACAGAAGCCATCACAGGAAGGACACCTCATGGCAGGAACCGACGACGGACGACCGGATCCCTCGGGACCACCACCGCTGACGGGGCTGCGTCCACCGTCGAGTCCTCCGCCTCCACGACCCGCCGCGCCCCGGAGATCTTCCTGCGCCTCATCACGGCGATCCACCCTGTCCTGCCGGGCTTCGTGCGCCGTCGGCTGCCGGTGACCTTCATCGGCTACGCGATCATCAACGGCTCCGCCTTCCTCCTGGACATCACCCTGCCTGTGGGTGTTCTACAACCACCTCCACTGGTTCTACCCGGTGGCGGTCACGGTCGGCTACGCCATCGCGGCCGTCTACTCCTTCCTGCTCAACCGGTGGTTGAACTTCCAGGCCCACGGACACGTCGTCCAGCAGGGGCCGGGCCACATGGCCGGGGTCGTCAGCCAGTACGTCATCTTCATCCTGGGCCTGTCCTCGCTGCTGCACTGGTTCGGGGTCAACGCCGAGCTGGCGCGCGTCATCTCGGCCTGCTGCGAGGGCATCTACCTCTACGTGTTCATCCGGCTGTGGGTGTTCCGCGGGGTGCCGGAGCCCGAGAAGCAGCCCCTGTAGATACCCGATCGGGGACGTCCTTCTTCGACGAGGACTGCGTTGTCCTCCAGATGACTGGGGTCCGGCCTCAGTCATCTGGAGGACAAGTACGTTCTGGGCGGGAAACGCAGTTCCCGATTCAGGGTGCCACGGCTCCTGAGACGCTCGGCCGGACGAGAGTCCGGGGACCGGCCGCCCTGGCGGCGATGGCGGGCTGATAGAGGATGTCTGGCGGCTCGCCGGAGCCCCTGCGCGAAGGGGCACCCAGGTACCGCGCCCTCACCAGAAGGCGCGAGTCGTCTCGGTGGGGCCGTCGAGCTCGGTGAAGCCGGCGTCGGTGACGCTGACGGGCCGGGCGGTGGTCTCCCACTGCTCCCGGCTGGGCACGACGACGCGCACCCGGTAGCTGTCGTCAGCCCAGGCCCGCCTCATGGCGGGCGGCATGGCGCTGCTCTCCCAGGCCAGCTGGGCGGCGTGGCCGCACTGGGCGGCCAGCTTGCCCGAGGTCATCTCGTGCAGGGGGGTCACCTCGATCGTCACGAGGGCCCCGGTGGATGCCGACGCCGCCGTGAGCACGATCTGCGCGGCCGCGGCCGGGTCCTGGGCGACGCGCGCAGTGATCTCAGCGGGCGGCGGGGGCAGCTCGTCACCGGGCGGGAAGTGGGTGCCCTCCACCTGGGTCTTGGCCAGGGCCCCGGGCAGGGGCGCACCGGCCCGGGCACGAAGGCGCGGGCGGCCGCCTGCCCCAGCCGGCCGGACCGTCCTGGGTGACAGTGACGCCGTCGATGTCCTGGACCTCCTCCCAGCGCTTGCCGCGGGCCCGACGCACGAGCTTGCGGATGCGCCCGTCGCGCCAGTAGTCGACGGCTGGTTCCACGACTCGCCGGGGCGGCGGCGGGTGAGGCCAAGAGTGAGACGACGGCGCGGGCGGTCGCCTCGGCGACGTCGATCCTCCGGGGCGGTGGACCTTGTCGTAGCGCACGGCGATCTGCATGCCCCAGGGGCACGGCGTGGTCCGGGTTCCCGGACAAGGAGGGCAGGGGCTGCGACGACGAGAACGGCGAGGACGGCGAGGCGGAGTGCGGCACGGACAGGAGCCTACGGGGTCGCGATCGGCGGCGTCGGATTCCGCCAGCTCCCGACCCCTGCGGGACAGCTGATGCCGCAGGGACGTTCGAGGGGGACGTTCAAAGGCACGATTGAGCGCCACCTTTTCCCGCCAGACGGCTGATACGCCACAGGCGAAGATCCTCCTGGGGCAGGAGATGAATCCAGCAGCGAGTCGTTTAGGTTGCCGTCATGCCACCACATGTTCCATCCACCGTCCCCGGTTCCCTCGGCTCGACGCCGCCGGCCGTGCCGCCCTCCCGCCCCCGGATGTTCAACGGCGCGACTGTTCACGGCTTCAGGGAATCCGCACGCTGCGTCACCCCGCCGAGATCCCTGCTCCTGGTCGCGACCAGCATGGCGACTGCGCTGGCCTACCTGTCGTGGATCGCCCTGGTGATCTGGCTGGTCGCCGTGCCTGAACCGACCGGCCTGGGGGCTCAGGTTCGCGACTTCTTCCTCAGTGAGGAGGGCCGCGGCGCGCAGTTCCTCCTGCTGGTGCCCCTCATCCCGATCATCCTGTGGGTGGGGCGCGCGATGCTGTACGCCAAGCTCGCGCGACCGCGGTCCAGATGAGTCCCACCCAGTTCCCGGAGGGCTATCGGATGGTTGTCGAGGCGGCCCAGCAGTTCGGCATGCGCCGGGTCCCCGACGCCTACGTGATCATGGGCAACGGTCAGATCAACGCCTTCGCGGCCGGTCACGGCTACCGGCGTTTCGTGGTCGTCCACCCGACATGTTCGAGATCGGCGGTCAGGTCCGCGATCCCGAGGCGCTGCGCTTCGTGATCGGGCACGAGGTCGGGCACCTCGCCGCGGGTCACATCTCCATGCTGCGCCTGCTGTTCGTCACCCTCGGCCTCAACGTCCCGCTTCTGGGCAAAGCACTGGTTCGGGCCCAGGAGTACACGGCGGACAACCACGGCTACTCCTACGCGCCTGCGGGCGTGCCCGGAGTCGTCGGGGTGCTCTCCGGCGGCAAGTACCTGGGGGCCGAGGTCAACACCCACGCCCTGGCGGATCGCGCCACGCGGGAGAAGGGACTGTGGCTCCACATGAGCGTCTGGCGGTCCACGCACCCGGTCATCACCTGGCGCGCCCACGCCCCTACGCGACCGCAGCCGCCCGGGACGGATCATGATCCGCCCGCCGGAGTTCACGGCATGGTTCCCGCCACCGGCTCCCAGCGGCAGCGGGCCGTCCAGTTCGTGGCCGACGCCGGAGCAGATGCTCGCGGTGCTGGACTCCAACTCCTCGGCCGTGCCCAGCGAGGAGCAGTTCGGTCGCTATCCCGGTGTGGTATACGAGGTCCCTCGCGATGAGCTGCGCTGGGCCTCCCCGTTCCCGTACCCGTTCCGGTGGGAGCCGCGTCTGTCGGACAGGGCGCCTTCGAGCGCGTCGAGCGCGGCCCGGTCCCCAGCCGGGCCGCAGCAACCCGGCTCCCTACGGGTACGTCTCACCGACGAGCCCCGTGCAGGGCCAGCACGGGAACTACCCGGGGGCAGCACCCACTGAGGCAACGACTCAGGAGGCCCCACGCTCCGAGACCGACCCGTCCTGAGCCCGGTCGGACGGGGCGAGCCCGCCTCAGCACTCGGTCAGCGCAGCGGCGCCGGCTGGTGAACGGATACGTTCGCCGACCGGCGCCGCACCCGTTCAGCTCGGGGCGACGGCTCCGGCCGCCGTCGTGAAGGAGTCCAGGGCCTCCCCCAGCTCCGCGAAGTTGTCGGCGACATGAGCGGCCTGGCAACGGGCGGCGAGATCGTCGAGCTCGGCCAGGCGACGGCCCACGGACTCGACCACGCCGGAGGCGGCACTGGAGAGCTCTGCGGCGGTGGCGGGCAGCGCCGGGTCGCTCGACGCGGCCGAACCGGTCCACAGCATGAGGAGCTGGTTCGGGATCGTCATCATGCGGCTGGCCTCGCCGATGTAGGCGACCGCCTGGGCCGCGAGCGCGCTATGGGCCTGAGTCTGACGTTCCATCTCAGCGATGCCCTCTCGCAGCGACTCGATGAGGTCGGGGATGGCCTGCGCCGAGTACTGCGGGTCTCCGACACCGTCGATGAGCTCAACGGTGAACAGGGAGGTGATGGTGGTGTGCAGACGGGCCAGGGCGATGCGGAAGCGGGTGCGGGCGCCGTTGGTGTCGAGCTGGGCCAGGGTGTCGACGAGCCTCGCCACGAGCGGGGCTGACCAGGCCCCTGCATCTGGGTCCACAGGTCCAGCAGGTCGGCCAGGGCTTGACCCGGGGGTCGGAGCGGTCCAGGGCGGCGATCCGCTCGGCGCTCAGGCGAGGGTCCTCCAGGGTCCGGGTCAGTCCCTTCCCGCGGCCTTGAGGGAGGCGGAGAGCTCGGCGAGCTGCTGCTGACCGGACATCCACGAGTCGAGCCCGGCGGCGATCCTGGTGACCGAGTCGAGCATGACGCGCAGGTCCCCGGTGGCGTCCGGGGCCGCACCGGGATGCCATCGGAGAGCTCCTCACGACGCGCCACCTCCGCCGGAAGGGCCGTGTTCTGGAACTCCTCATAGGGAGGACAGGCCCGCTCCCGGCCAGCATCTCGGCAATGCGGCCCAGCCCTCCTCAGCCGCCGCCCGACGGTTGGCCCCAGCATCGATGGCCTGATCCTCAGCGGCGCGGGCGTCGCGGTAGATGGCGCAGGCGGTGTCGAACAGGTCGGAGCACACCGGCCGGGTACGCACCGAGGTAGCCGCCGTCGGACAGCGGAGTGACGGTGGCGAAGACGTCATACCACTGCCGTCGGCGGCGAGGTTGCGCACGTAGGCGGCGAAAGGGCTGCCGGCCTTGAGGGTGTCCCACATGGCCTTGAAGGCACCACCGGGCATCTCGGGTGACGAATGATGTTGTGCGGGGCCGGAGAGCTCATCACGCCGATAGCGCGAGAGCTCGATGAACACATTGTTCGAGTGGCGGATGACGCCACGCGCGTCAGTGGTGGAGAAGAAGAGCTGGTCGACACCCACCTCGTGAACGGCTCCGGTGACCTGCGGCATAGGCGACTGCTCCTTGAGTGATTGGGCGACGGCGTCCGGCCCAGAGGGCGAAACTCACGGCGTCCACTGAATTCGGCTGGACAACCACTCACCCGTTTCCGCCCGAAATCTGATTAACGGTACTGACCGGCTGAACATACGCACGTTCAGAATGCGCTTTTCACGGGACAACACCTGAGGGTGACATCACCCACACAAAGGGCGTAGCCTACCTGTCTCTCAAAAAAAATGCAGCACGGGAAAAACGATGAACTTTTCCCTCTGTAGAACACCAGCGACGCTTCTCCAGCCATCAGGAAAACGTCGACCCATACAGAACCTGACTGAAGGCCCCGAAAACATGAGATTCGCCGAGAATACTTCTCAGCGACTGGACATATTGAAGTGCTCCCTCAGGAGCAGTGGGTTACATAATGACCGCCGCCGGACGGAACTGGTCGCGAGGGTTGGGGAGCCTATGACCGATCGGATTTTCGAGGCCGCCCGAGTTGATAGGGAGCCCGGCGCGAGTCGCTCTGGCGAAGGAGGGTTGAGTCTCCTCTGGAATATGGGATCCAGAGGTGATGCCGCCCTCAACGACAGGGGCCTGTGGGGCTCGGAGCAGTCCGAGACCCACAGGCCACGTCGTTATTCGGCAGCATTGACATCAATGCATCATCATTGCATCGATTTCTTCTCCACGCTCCCCTATCGAATAAGGCGGGAAGCAGACGGACACCGATCGCCATGACGACGAGCTCCACCAACGTCTGAGTCACCACCACAATCGGCGCCATCCCCATGGAATCGGGCAGCGCCAGAGCCAACGGCAGAACCACCAAGGAGTTACGGGTGGTCCCGGAGAAGGCGAGAGCCAGGCGCTCCTGGCGTCCCTGTCGAGCCATGCGCCCGGCGACGCCTCCCACAGCCGGCATCACCAGAGCGAAAGTCGCGAAGAGAGGAACCACCCGGGCGACGACGTCGGGCCGGGAGGCGACGTGGGGAACCTGGGAGGCGACGACGAGCAGCAGGGTCGCCATCATGAGAGGAACCATGAGCGCCGTCGCTCGCTGAAGCGAGCCGGGTCGGATGACCGGAACCCGGGGTGCGGCGTTCCGCGTGAGGATCGATAGCCCCATGGGCAGTGCAATCATGACGACGAAGGCCTGCGCGAAGGGCCGCCAGCTGATACCACCACCTTGAGCCCCGGGTGAGCCGGCGGCGAGGGCCAGCCACAGCGGCAGGACGAGGGCCTGAATGAGCATGAGCGCCGGAGATGCCGCCAGGATGCGTGACCATGCGCCGCCGGCCAGACGGGTGAAGACCATGACGTAGTCGACGCAGGGCGCCAGGAGCACCAGGAGGGTGCCGACCAGGAGCCCCGACTCGTCGGCGACCAGTCGGGACAGAGGCAGGACCACCGCCGGCACCACCAGGAAGTTGACCGCCAGAAGCGCCGCCATGAACCGGGCATCGGCGAAGGCGGCCAGCAGGCGATGGAAGGGGACACCGAGAAAGGTCGCGTACAGCAGCGCAGCCAGCACCGGGGAGATAGCCGTCTCAAGGAGGCTGCTGGCTGCGGGAGCCGCCAGCCCCAGGACGGCGCCGGTCACGAGCGCACTCAGGTACAGGACCACCTGGTGGTGCTCCATCCACGCGACCACCGGAGCCTGATCGCCTGCGCCCTCCATGACGGAACCGTATCGCGACCAGACGGGACGGTGACCGCTGCCGGAGGTCTACGCCTCCAGGGAGTAGCCCGTCACCGGTCCGGCGGTGTTGGGCTGCCAACCCAGTGCCGGGGCGACATGCTCTGCGAAGGCCTGCAGGATGTGGAGGTTGAAGTCGACGCCGAGCTGGCTGGGGATGGTGAGCATGAGGGTGTCGGCGGCATGGAGCGCCCTCGTCGCTGGGCGAGCTGCTCGATGAGGACGTCAGGGCTCAGCGGCGTAGGTGCGCCCGAAGGTCGACTGCAGGCCGTCGATGACGCCGATCTGGTCGTGGAGTCCTCGCCGCGCAGCGCGAAGAACTTCCGGTCGACCTCGGAGACGATCGGGAAGATGGAGCGCGAGACGCTCACGCGCGGGGTCCAGTCGTGGCCGGCCTCCTTCCACGCCTCGCGGTAGCGGCGGATCTGCTCGGCCTGAAGGTGGGAGAAGCCCTCGCCGGTGGCCTCGGTCAGGAGGGTCGAGCTCATGAGGTTCAGGCCCTGGCGGGCGGTCCACTCGGCGGTCTCCCGCGAGCCGGCGCCCCACCAGATGCGGCGGTCCACGCCGGGGGCGTGCGGCTCGATGCGTAGGCGGGAGCTGGCGCCGGGGGCCATGCCGCCGCTGGTGTCGAGGTCCGCCTGCGGGGACGCCCCGGACGGCGTCGAGGAACTGGGCGGTGTGGGCGTGGGCGACGTCAGCTCCGCGCGGGTCGGCGCCGCCGGTGTAGCCGAAGGTCTCCCAGCCGCGGAGGGCCTGCTCCGGCGAGCCGCGGGAGATGCCGATGGCGATGCGCTGGTCGGTGAGCAGGTCGAGGGCGGCGACCTCCTCGGCCAGGTAGAGCGGGTTCTCGTAGCGCATGTCGATGACGCCGGTGCCGACCTCGATGCGCTGGGTACGGGCGCCGGCCGCGGAGAGCAGCGGGATGGGGGCGGCGGCCTGGCGGGCGTAGTGGTGGACGCGCCAGTAGGCGCCGTTGACGCCGATCTCGTCAGCGCCGACGGCGATCTCGACGGCCTCCTTGAGCGCCTGGCCGGCGTCGGGGTCGCCAGGGCCGCGACCGTGTCCATAGTGTCCGAAGCTGAGAAACCCGAATGCTTTCATGCAACCTTCAACTACGCGCTCCGTCGGATCATTCCGTCCGACCGCGCGATTCGGGTCACCCCGCCCTCAGGCGCCGCACGCTCTCAGCGCCGGCAGAGGGATCGGCAGCACCCCTGGGTGCACCACGGCGTACCCAGCCAGCGGGGAACGGTCTCCTTGTAGTCGAGATAGTCCTGCCCGAACCTCTCCTCCAGGGCCTTCTCCTCAGCCGGGATCTGGTGGCGGTCGATGAGCCAGACGAAGCCGGCCAGCGGGATCAGCGCGGACGGGCTCCTGCGCGCGATCGCGTGCGAGAGCAGCAGGCCCGTCAGGCCCAGGTACATGGGATTGCGCGTCAGCCGGTTGGGGCCGTCCACTACGAGGTGCTGGGCTCGCTCGACCCTCACTGGGTCGACCGTGGTGCGGTGGCGAAGAAAGGTGCCTGCGCTTCCGGCGAGCAGGCACAGCGATCCGCCGACGACGGCGGTGGCCGCCGCCACCGACGCGGGTGTCGCTGTCCGACCACGAGTCATGGCGCTCTGCGCCGCGCCCGCGATCGCCAGCAGCACTGCCGGGGGCGGTCGCCTGATGATCTGCTTCATCACCGGGCCATCCTCTCACCTACTGCACCCCGACAGCGCACCAGGCTCGGCCAACGCGAGCGCTCAGGACCACCGGAGCACCTCGACCAGCATCCTCACAGTGATTTATCGATCAACTTCACGGTTGGTTTCGCCACCCGTCATCTCTCCCCCGGTGAACAATGGCCAGGCGGTTCCATCCGCTCCGACGGGCTCAGCCCGTCGGACGGCGGCACGCACAGCCCCCCTTCCTCCGACACAAGGCGAGAACAGCGATGAAGCAGTCAGCCAGGACAACCATCCTCACCCTGTGGGGCGCACTCGTCACCGCCCTTGCCCTGTCCCTGTCCATCACCGCACCCGCCGTCGCCCTCGACCCGGGAGGCAGGGAGGAGGCCCTGCCCACTACGCCGCCACCCGACCCCAGCGTGCCGAGCATCGGAACCACCGTCCTGAGTGACGGCACCCCCATCGGCATCGTCGTGGCCGGCGGCAACGGCGGCCTGCTGCACGTCGTGGACCTCAATACCCGCACGCTGAGGTCGCGCGAGCGGCTCGTCCCGGAGAACACCGACGTGCAGCCCTGGGAGTTCGCCACGTTGTCGAACCGGCACGTCCTGCTCGCCAGCGGCGGCGGACAGCTCTTCGAGATCGATCCAGACGCCCCCGAGGGACAGAAAGCCACGAATCTGAGCGATCCGTCCCGGCCCGGCTACGAGCAGGTCGCCGCCTACAGCACGTTCCTCTGGGACGTCGCCGTCGACGAGCACGACCGGGTCTATGTGGCTGCGCAGAGCATTCACGGCGGCCACATCCTGCGATACGACCCCCTCCGCCAACCAGGGACGGGGCCAGTGGACCGACCTGCTGCCGGGCGGCGTTCAGGCAGGCGAGACCGAGGTACGCAGCCTCGCTTACGACAACGGGTTCCTCTACGCCGGGACGGGAACGAAGAGCTCTCCATCTTCCGGATCAACACCTCCACCAACGCCGCCACCAAGCTATCGGTTCCCAGTCACGTCACCGCCGGCCTCTCCCACCTCGAGCGGCTGCAGGTCAAGGCCGGCAACCTGTACGTCGGTACGAATGTCCCGGGCAACGTCCGGCCGACCTGCGGGGGAACCTGCGTCCTGGACCCGGCCACCGGGGCGCAGAAGATGAAGGACGGCAAGCCGATTGAGCTGGACACCTGGTCCAGCCAGGTCGTCACTCGCCCCGGCGAGGCTGAGAAGGTCTACTACACCGTCCAGAGCCACAACACACCGACGCTCCAGGAGTACGACCCTCGGGCCAACACCTCACGGACGCTGGCCCAAGGACTGGCTTCCACCGCCAGGCCTAGTCAGTCGAGCTGGGCGACGCACGACCACTTCATCTCAGCGGGCAAGGACGACGCCAGCATCGCCATCGTCCACGCCTCCGACGGCAGCGCGACAGGCCTTCCCCAGGACGCGAACGGAGGCAACGCGATCCAGGGATCAGCTCGCGACATCCAGTCCCTGACGGCAGTCCCCGGCGGAGACCTCTACGCCTCCTGGTACATGACCGCCCCGATGCTCCTTCGCGCCGCCCCCAACGCGCAGGCGGACAAGACGCAGTACAGCCTGCCCAAGGCCCCACTGGGTCAGGTCGAGGGCTTCGGGCACAGCAGCAAGTGGTTCGTCACGGGCATCTACCCAAGTGGCGAGCTGGTCAGGTACGAGATAGGCACCTCCGGGCCGATGCTGGAGAATCACCAATCGGTGAGGATCACGCCTGATGCCAACCAGGCGCGGCCGTACGCCATCGTGCCGATCAATAACGATGAGTTCGCCGTCGGTACCTCTCCCAAGAACAAGCCCGGCTCCGGGGCACTGTCCATCTACGACGCCGCGCACAACAAGATCGACACCTACCCGCTGGACACGATCAGCTATGCGGATCCGTCGCTGCGGGGCTTGTTGAGCGACCGCCGGCCGCTGTCGATCGTCCACCACCAGGACAAGCTGTACGTGGGGACCAGTGCGAGCGGCAACGGCATGAACCCCGACCAGACGGAGGCGAGCGCGCCCAGGCTCTTCGAGTTCGACCTGAAGACGCGGAAGGTGACCCGCGTGATGACGCCGTTCAAGGATCAGCGTTCCATCACGGCCCTGACCTTGGGCAGCGACGGCACCGTGTACGGGACCACCGGCATGCACGTCTTCGCCATGAACCCGGCGGACTTCACGATCGGACGCAGCCGAGCGCTGACCAGGCAGGGCTACGCCGACGCCAACCGCAGTCAGCTGATAGAGCGCGACGGCGTGCTCTACGGGATCATGGCGGGGCGCCTGCGAGCCCTGAGCACGTCCCTGCAGGATGAGGGCACCGTCATCGCCGACTTCGTCACCACCCCCCAAGGAAAGGTCTACGTCAACTCCCTGACCCTCGGCGCCGACGGCAGCCTCTACTACGCGCGGGGAAGCAGGATCTACCGCTACCGGTTCCCGGCGGGCTGAGGCGGGCGCCCGGCCACCGGACCGCCCATCACTCTGTGACAGCCGCCGTCGCCGGCTCCGTCGATTCCCGCTCCGCCTGCTGCGCCGCTGAGTCCGGCTCCTGCGACGCCGTCGGCTCGCTGACCTCGACCTCAGCCGTATCCTCGGCCTCTGCAATCTGCTCCATCGCGGTCTTCTGGGACAGGGGCACCTCGGGCAGGAGGAGCGCGATGACGGAGGTCGCGACGAACAGAGGGATCATCCAGCCGAAGATCGGCAGGAGGGCGTCGGCGTAGGAGCTCGCCACGGCGTCGTGCAGGGCGGTGGGCAGCTGATCGACCAGGGCAGGAGTGAGCGAGGAGGTGTCGGCGTCCTTGAACTGGGCCAGCGTCCCCAGGACGGCCGGGTCAGCGCTACGGGCCAGTTCCCCGATCCGATCGGTGAGGTTGGAGGTGAGGCCGGAGGAGAAGGCCGCACCGATGAGTGAGGCGCCCAGAGAGACGCCGACCTCGCGGAAGAAGTTGTTGCCACTGGTGGCCGTGCCCAGGTGCCTGGCCTCGATGGCGTTCTGGACCACGGTGACCAGGAGCTGGAAGAACATGCCGATGCCCGCTCCCATGAAGAAGGTGGCCGCGGAGATCTGCCAGACAGGCGACGTCGTCGTCAGACGGGAGAGCCAGAAGGAGGCGCCGGCGGCGACCAGGGGCCCCAGGACCGGGTAGATCTTGTAACGGTCGGTGCGCGAGACGAGGATGCCGGAGAGGATCGAGGAGACGAGCATCCCGATGGTGATGGGTACCAGGAGCAGGCCGGAGGCGGTGGCCGAGTACCCGTAGACCATCTGGAGGTAGGTGGGCAGGTAGCTCATGACGCCGATCATCCCGCCCATCGCGAGCATGCCGACGGCCGTGGAGACGATGAAGGTGCGGTTGGTCAGGATCGACCAGGGCAGGATGGGGTCGGCGGCGCGGGTCTCGACGTAGGGCGAACAGCCCCCAACAGATCAGGCCCGCAGTGCCCAGACCGATGATGACGGGGCTGGTCCACGCGTACTGGTTGCCGCCCCAGGTGGCCATGAGGACGATGGCGACGGCGCCGGCGTCCATGAACGCGAGCCCCCACCAGTCGATGGGGCTGGTCAGGCGGTGACTGGGCAGGCGCAGGACGATGGCAATGGCGACGAAGGCGAGGACGCCCAGCGGCAGGTTGATCCAGAAGGTCCAGCGCCAGGAGACGGAGTCGGTCAGCCAGCCGCCGATGATGGGCCCCAGGATGGAGGCGATGCCGAACATGGCTCCCATGGGGGCCATGTAGGTGCCGCGCACGCGCGGCGGGATGAGGTCGCCGGTGATCGCCTGGGAGGAGATCATAAGGCCGCCGCCGCCCAGACCCTGGATGAAGCGGTAGATGATGAGCTGAGTCATGGTGTCGGCGGTGCCGCACAGGGCCGAGCCGATCAGGAACAGGGCGATGGCCACCAGGAAGAGATTCTTGCGGCCCACGAGGTCGCCGAGCTTGCCGTAGACCGGCATGGCCACGGTGATGGCCAGGGTGTAGGCGGTCAGGACCCAGGCCATGTGGGCGGCGCCACCGAGGTCGCCCACGATGGTCGGCAGGGCCGTGCCGACGATCGTCTGGTCCATGGCGGACAGGAACATGACCACCAGGAGTGAGGCGTAGACCGCCCAAAAACGGCGGTCGGGGCGGAAGTCCGCCCCGGTTCGTGGAGGACGGTGCCGGCGGGGGCCGGCGTCGAGTCGCTTTGAGTCACGGATACGACCTTTACGGTTGAGATAGGCGGGTGAAACGAACAGTGAGGAGGACTGAGAGAGCTGAGCGCGCGGCTAGCCCGGTGAGTGCGACGGCGTCGGGCCGCCGGAAGCGCCGGAGGCCGCTTCAGCGGATCGAGGGTGAGCAGCGACGTCGGAGATCGCCTCGACCATGACGCGGACGGCGTCCGCCAGGCGGACCTCGGGACGCTGGACCGAGGCTTCGGGCGCCTCGGCTCGTGCCTGCGCCTCCTCCCGGCGCTGCTCCCAGGGATGAGTGCGTCCGCACCACAGGTCCATGGCGCTGCGTTGGATCGCCATGGCCAGGGCGACGACAGCGCGAGCGCGCGGGTCATCAGGTTCCGTGCCCAGGCGGCGGCTGGCTGCGTCGGTCAGGGACACCGCGATGGCGCGCAGGCGCTCGTGGATGGTTCGCTCGATCTCCGGGTTGTCTCGCACGATCTCCGGAAAGGACAGGAGCCAACCGCGCTCGGACTCGACGGCTTCGGCGCCGGAGGCGAGCAGGGAGCCAAGGTCCTCCAGGAGACTTCCGGAGCCGTTGACGAAGGCCTCGATAACCGCGGGAGCCGGAGGCTCCAGGCCGACGACGAGGAGGTCGGCCTTGGAGGAGAAGTGGTTGAAGACGGTGCGCCGGGAGACTCCGGCGAGGGCGGCGACATCGTCGACCGTCATCGCGGCATAGCCGCGCTCCCGGGTCAGGGCGAGTGCGGCGGCGCGGATGGCGGCGCGGGTGCGTTGCGCATGGGTGGCGCGCAGGTCGGTTCCGGTCACACGCCCATCTTGCACTCAGTGCAGTATTGCACTCAATGCAGGTCTGCGCGAGGTTCCTCACGAAGACGCCATCTCACGCCGCCCACCAGCCCCACCGAAGACTGCGAACCGGACGCCAACGTTGCTCAAGCAAGTCGTCCATGACACCTTACGACCCAAGGTGTCACACATCGGATGTCATCTAACAATGGACATATTGATCCAATAGGCGGCAGGACGCTGCGACGCCATGCACAGCGCGACCGTCCAGGATGTACTGGGCGGTGTCCAAATCGGATACAAAGGCTCACCCCCAGCTCGGACACACAGAAAGAAACCGCATGATTCCGCGGTTCAGTCAGCGGCCACATCGGACCTCAGGCTCCTTTGTATCCGATTTGGACACGAGCTCCTCCTCCAGGAGCCGGGCGAACCTCAGACACTCTCGTAGACAGCGACCTCGATGAGGTTCTGATCGGGCTCATGCACGTAGAGGCTGCGGATAGTGCCATGGGCACCTGTCCGCTCGACGGGGCCGTCGTCAGGAGTGAAGGCGTGCCTCGTAGGCCTCGATCTCGCCGACCTTGGGGCCGTAGCTGCTGGCCGGGTCGTGGTGCAGGTCGAGCCAGACATCGATGAGCGCCCAGGCGGCGGGCGCCGCGATGACGTTCTGCCCCATGCACAGGATCTGGGCGTCGTAGTTCTCCACCGAGCCACGCACGGTGATCAGGTCGTGCGCGGTCGCAGCGCGCACCCCGGGCACCTTGTTGGCCGCGATGGCGGTTCCCACACCGGTACCGCAGATGAGAAGCCCACGGTCGACCCATCCCTCGGCAACTGCCTGGGCGACCTGGAAGGAGACCTCCGGGTAGGTGATGTCCGGCATGGACAGGTCGACGAGGTCGCTCACGCGCTCGTCCTCGACCAACCGCTCTTCGATGGCGTCCTTCAGGAGGGCTCCGTTGCCTGGGGAACCGATGGCGATTCGCATGACCCCAGTGTCTCAGGCCACGTCACGCAAGGCGAGCCCTACGAGGTTTCGTGTGATTCCTGGACTCCTGCCATCACGGTGAAGGGCACCGGAAGCGCCCTGGAGGCAAGATGCTCGCGGACCTCATCGATCGTGCCGTCGCCGACAAGACACAGGTCCACAATACCGGGAATGGGATGAGGCGTGCGAGCGATCAGGTTATCCTCCCCACGGAGGTTAATCTCTCGGTCACCGAAGCGCACCGCTGTCCGCTCCTGCCCAAAGGCAACAACCTCCAGGTCCAGAACCCACGAGCAGAAGTCGACGCTCGCGTTAATGGAGGACCGTCGGTTCGATATGGTCAATGCCGGCGATGCGTATCGGATGATTGTCCCAAACCATCCCTAGGAGCACTCGATGTCCGCAACCGTACCTTACTCCCACTCTTATTCAGTTAGGCCAAAATTTGATCGAGTCTACCTCTGATCATCGATTCGATGTTGCTGTCATTGGTTCTCAACGAAAGCATGTCGGCCCCGTAGACGCTTATGATCTGCGCCTTCAACTCATCACGCGCTTGCTGCTCGGGATTGTCTTCATGATATTCAGTTCCGTTGACCTCAATCGCAAGCAGCATTCGCTTGCTCACCTTGTGGTATATAGCAAAATCGACAGCAGACGTAGAACGAACAAATTTTTTCTGCCGCTCGTTCAATCGATCGGTATCAGGCATAAGGTCGCGGAGTCTCACCTGCGAAACCACCTCCAGAAGATCATAAGCAGGATCTTTGAGAACATCCTTCAGAAGGGTCCACACAATATTCTCCGACTTATACTTGCTGCCCCCGTGAACTCGCGAAGCGAACTCGCTGAGACGCTCAGAGTACTCCTGGTAGAGCAGGTCGAAGACTGAAAGTACTCCACTTTCGGTCACCTGATCAGGATCTTGATATCTGACATAGTCGATGAGCGCTTTAATCACCTTGCTCCGAGGGACCTCGTTATGGTTGGTGACAAGAATGAACTTCTCTCTGGCTCGCGAGACCGCAACGTTGATCATTCGTGGATCGTCAACGAATCCTAGTTTCATGTGACCATTCCGAGATTCGTCAACAACCGTACTAAGAACCATCACGTTTGCTCCACGTCCTTGAAATTTATGTATAGTTTCACTCAGTGAACTGAATTCGGGAGCAGCACCTGTGCGGTTAATAGCCTCACCGAGACGGTCAGCCTGAAGCCGGTACGGGCTTGTGACACCTAACGCGTAATCACTTCCCGAATCTTCACCTTCGAGAATGCTCCTAAAATCTACACCGTCAACGACACCCCCAAGGAGCTCCTCGACAAGGTCGATCTCACGCTGGCTGTACGTACCTTTAGTAAGGGCTCGACGCAAGGTGCGCATATGATTTCCTGGAGCCGTCTTACGAACCATTAAGGCAGGCCATTTGTCGTTAGATTTTCTAGACTTCATGGAAATCAACTCACCGTCATAGAACATCTTATTGCAGAACTCGATGATCTCAGGCGCGCAGCGGTAGTGTTCGCGCAGCATTGTTCGAGGCAGTTCTTGACCGTAGAGCTCGGTGACGGACGAAAGAATGGAGTGCGCAGTAACGTCGTATGCGGGAAGTGGCGGGGAGATCGACGCCGATTCCAACTTTTTATCGAAAATCGGTCCAAGCTGTTTAAGATCCCCGACCACCACAACATTTCTTGCCTTACTCATCGCCAAAGCAGCGGCATGTAGATTTGTCTGAGTGGCCTCGTCAATAATCACCCAATCTAGAAGATGGCCTTCCGACAGGTTACGCCGAATCGAGTGACAGGTCGTAAGAACCACTGGGTACTCAGACAGGAACTCCGGCGTGTGTTTCCATATCGGTTTATTATCTTCATCAAATACGAGACGCGCACTATTCGCGTAGCGTTGCCACAGCGCTAGATCCAGAAGCGCACGAGAACTCTCTTGGTACTTTCCCCTGATTTCCTCGGAACTGCGATAGCCGATCTCGGCCCGCCAACGTCGCTCTTTCTGTCTCAGCTCTTCGATCCGCCTAGAATAAAAGGCTCTTTCTAGACCAAGGATAATATTGGCATCTCTCGTATCCAGATCTTTTGTTCTACCATATTTGAAGTATCTGCGGATACGAGGAACAAGCCCCATGATGCCTTCAGGAAGATCCGGATGCACAGTAGTTTCAGCCAGATAGTCGAGGATACGCCCAGAGCTCTTGCGCAGCAGAGGCAGCTCACTTAGATCAGGAAAGACGACACCGTCGGCTCGGCGCTCCAGATGAGCAGCTTCCAAAGAGTATTCCTCTATTTTATTGCTCACCTTTGCAAGTTCTCGACAGGAGTTCCATACCCTATGCAGCTGTTTATCTATTTGCTCAAGATCATCCGCCGCCTGCCCTCCAGCGGACCGCACGGCCTCATTCACAGACACCTGGTTCAGCCAACGAACGATACTGCTTGCTCGCGCCTCTTGATCGGCCAGGAAGGAGGTGACGTATTCTTTTTTACCCATGCGTGCTGCCACGAATCCATATCCCGCCTCATCGAGCTTGTCTTTGACGTTCTCAACAGCAGCGTTACCAAAAGACACAACTCCAACCGTCGCCCCGGGAATCATGAGAATATTGGCGATGATATTGAGAATGGTCTCTGTTTTTCCAGTCCCAGGAGGGCCATCGATAACACTAACCCGATGAGAGAGTGCTCTCTCTACCGCAATCTTCTGATCCTCGTTGCTCTGAAACGGTAGAATAATTGGCAACCGAATTTCTGACGTTCGTGAGTTTGATCCCTCCATGTACGCAGACAACGCACTGTCAGGATGAACAAACTTAATCGACTCAAATGCCGGACGAGTCGGATCATCATCTTCCAGCATAAATGCGGTTTCTTTCCAGTACTTAAAGACGTCAGCACCACCTCCCGCGGACGCGGACGACACCAGTAGTGCGAGGTCGTCGGGACGATACAGGTGACTTTCCCTATCACCTTGTTGTCGCGATAGAATCGAACAATTGAATACGATCCGTCGTATACATCAGTGAAAGTCGCAATTGTGAGCGGGGGATACCACACCTCACCTTTCACCTTAACCAGCTCGGTCGATTTGAGAGAGCGAAAACCCGAAACATTCTCGAGAAGGCGTGCCCTTGGATGTCGATACGGGAATGACTGACCACCATTCTTAAATTGAACTCTTACAATACCATTGTCAGGATTGACCCACTCAATGGACTCTGTTCGATCGTATAGTGCACCTGTGTTGTTGTCGGGAACCAATACGCGAATTTTAGTGCCGTCGATCATGTCTCTCTCCCAAGACGAGTTACGGGACGTCTTCACGTTAGCCGCAGCAGAAGTCTTGCAGAGCGTTCTTGACAACCGATCAGAAAGTTTGAATACCTACACAAACCTGAACAAGCATATTTGTAGGAACCACTACTTTCCTGATCGCGATCCTCCCGTGAAGTCACTTCTTTGAGACTCAGCCACGGGGCGCCAGCTTCGCAAACATCGTTTTTCGTTCAACAACTGAAGTATATACGAAGGACCTCGCTCGGAAGAGACTCGATGAGTCGCAGCCAGATCTCGCTGGCGGTGGGGTAGGCGGGCACGGCGTGTGCAGCCGATGAACCGGGACGCCCCGCAATGATGGCGACGATGGCGGCGTGGACGAGCTCACCCGCACCGGGACCGACGAAGGTGGCGCCCAGCACGGCACCGGTCTGCCGGTCGACGACCAGCTTGACCTCACTGTGGGCGTCGCCGTGCAGGAGGGCAACTCCGGCGGCCGAGGTGTAGCCGACCTGAGCAGTGACGACGTCCTGGCCGGGGTCGCGGGCCCGCTGCTCGGTCAGGCCGCTGGGGGGGCGGTGAAGACAACCTGTGGGACCGGGACGTTCTCGGGTACTGGTTCGGGCCCGCAGCCGGCAGAGAGGGCGGTGATCCTCTCCCCTACGACGCGCGCCCGGTACTTGCCCATGTGGGTCAGCTGGGCCTCGCCGCTGGCGTAGCCAACGGCGTAGAGCCAGTCGGGCAGGCGGCCGGCCAGGACGTCGTCGGGCTCCAGGCCGACGACCTCCAGCCCCATGCCGGTCAAGAGGGGGCGACGGCCAGTTGCGACCAGGATCTCATCAGCCTCGATGGTTCGACCGGCGCAGGTGACCGTGACGGGGCCGCCGTGGATGCGACCGAGCCCGGTGTCACTGGCCTGAGGCCGCTCGGCGGCAACCACCTGGGCATCCGTGATGACGGTGATGCCACGGGCGGCGAGAGCCTTCTCGATGAGTCGGGAGGCGAAGGACTCCGCGGCCGACAGGAGGCGGGAGCCGCGCACCAGCATGGTGACGTCGCTGCCCAGGGCGGACATCCAGGTGGCGGCCTCACGGGCGACGACCCCACCGACGACGATGAGGCGCTGCGGGATCTCCTGCACGCCGGTGGCGCAACGCTAGCCCCAGGCCTCAAGGCCCTGGAGCGGAGCAGACACGACGGGCTCCGCGCCAGTGGCGAGAATGACGGCGCGGCGCGAGACCCACTCGTCGTGGCGCGCGAGCAGATCTGGCGCGGACAACTCGGAGGGGCGCAGGCCACTGAGGTTTGCCGACGCCGCGGCGACCTCAATGGGCCCGAGGAGCGCCTTGCTGGGCATGCAGGCGTAATACGAGCACTCGCCGCCCAGGGGCTCGCCCTCGACGAGAATCGCGGTCAGGTCGGTGCCCTCGGTGGTGTACTGCGCGACACTCCCCCGGCCCATCACCGACAAAAACGACGTCGTAGGTGCCGGCCTGCTCAGGTACCGTCTCGTTACCTATGCCACCGATGCTGCCACGCATCTCAGCCGGCCGATCGACCTGTGCGAAATGTCGAGCCTCGTACCGCCTGCAGCGGGGTAATGAATGGCGTCAATCTGCGTCGAGAGACGATCCTACGCCACATTGGCCCACCGAGCAGTCCGCCCACCACCGAGGTCGCAGCGAAGACCGGAATCATGGACGCCTTGCGGCAAGACTCAGCGCACCCTTTTAGACCTTACAGGTGTTATCATACTACTCGGAACATCAACATCGAACTCATCACAGATTGGTTGACTTCGCTGGACAGTAGCTCGCAGGCGCAGGTCGTTGCGGCCATCGAACTGCTGGAAGAAACAAGGACCTCGGCTCGATCGCCCGCTGGTGGACACCATCAAGGTTTCTCGTCACAAGAGCATGAAAGAGCTGACACCAGGATCAACGGGGAGATCCGAGCTTCGAATCCTATTCGTCTTCGACCCGAAACGTCAGGCAATCCTGTTGATTGCTGGAGATAAATTCGATAATTGGATCTGTTGGTACAAGCGGGACATCCCTATAGCCGACGACTTGTTCGACGAGCACTCAAAAGTTGAGAGGAAAGTAGCCACCATGCCCATGACGATCACAGAGCTCTTAGAAGAGCATCCGGTAGACAGAGAACAGGTTGATACCCATGAGGGCGGATGCTTACCGAGATCCGCGCGTATCATTTGCGCGAGCAGACTGGACTCACTCAGGCACAGTTAGCAGATCGGATCGGCGTCGGGCAGTGTCGGGTGTCAAAAATTGAGCGTGGCGACCTTGAGGAGGACTCGAAGATCGGCACTATCCGGCTATACCTGGAGGCTGTCGGAGGACATCTGTCCATCGAGCACGTGACAGACGATCAAAGAACCCAGGTTTTAGTCCCCAATCACACATCCCGGCGGCACCTACAGTTCGTTCAGGCCGTTAGCAGGTCGTAGACGGTGACGGCACACACGCCTAGGAGGAGGACACCGAAGGCAGTTGCCAGCGTCGCCGCGGAGACGTTATACCGGCAGTCCGCCATCGAGGCCGACCGCGCAACACACCAGAAGAGGTGGAACAGCCTATGCCACAAAAGAAAGAACAAAAAGAACGAGTGGCCCGCCTTCTCGAGACACTGGAACGTGATGATATCCTGATCATCTCCTCATCAAAGATTCGACTCACGCTCCGACTTGCGACCTGCCTCATCTTCCTAACGATCAGTACCATGCTCATCGCCTCCCCACTTTTGAGCGGGAGCAGCCCTGCCGCAGCTCCCGCTCTGATCGTTGGCGGAATCATATCCGTGATCATCTCTGGAACGACTGCAGCAGCCACCCATCGACAACTATCGCAGGGAATCCGACTGACACTCACGTCCGAAGAGGTAAGGCTCGAGAACAAGGACGGCGACGTCATTGAAAAAGCGAGATGGCGCGACATCGATCAGTTCACTCCAATACTATCCCAATCTCCTTTGCAGATCATAAAAACCGTTTCCTACCACCTCACCGACACCGGAAGAGAACGTCGACAAGAGTTTCTTGACACTGCCCCCACAGCCCGAAAACAGTATTTTCTTCTTTCATCGCCTTGGACAAGAAACGCCGGGTCCGTCATTTACCCCTCAGGGTTCACCATCTCGAACAGCAATATTTTCGACCTCCTCGAGAGGGCTCACTGGCGCTACCGCAGCAAGAGAGTCCGGTCACATTGAGAGTGCAAGTATCGCCACAGCAAAACAACTCAGTCACATATCCCGGCGCCCGACTATGACGCAGTCGAGCATCAGCCGACGTGACGATCGTCGCACAGGCAAATACCTCATACATCACCCCTTGGAAAATATTATGATCGCATCCCATAAGAACGCGGTTCTCCACGCCAGCCCGTGACACGGAGGAACTGCTCCCACGTGAGCGCTTCCGGGTCGATGCTGCGACTCCACTCCATATCGCGATCCGGCCGAAAATAACCGCATTCAACAGCATAATTGACCATCCCCAGGATCTCCTGCGCATGAAGATCATCAGCAATCAGCTCAGGAAAGTTATACGCCAACCCATCATACGTGAACGCATCGCGATATTCCCCCTTCAGTCCAGTAACATCTTGAAAAATTCTCACCATCTCACGCGGGGAGACAATATCACCCACAACCGGCAGCGTTTCCCCATCATACTTCTCCGGCTTACTGATGATTTCTCGCACAGCCGGGCCGGTGGCCGTGACGGGATCAACGAACGGCGCCCGAAAATCTTCAGGAAGATATATGGGGAGGATGAGTGACCCACTCTCCACCCTGGGAACATAGTACTCCATCAAATTGGTGTAGAAGAATGAAAGGATCACAAAAGTGCTGGCTACAGGCAGCCCACTGATGTAGTCCGCAACCCGAGCCTTGTCGGTGAAGTGAGGAGCGAACATCCTCCCGCCTGTGATCTTATCGACGTTCTCAAGCGTACTGAACACAATGTGCTCGACCCCCGCTCTCACTGCAGCATCGGCGATTCGGCACCCTAACTCGTATTCACGCGATCCCTTCGGAGGGGTAGGAGGAGTGACCAAGAAAGCAGCGCGAGCGCCAGAAAAGGCGTCAACCCACTCGTCATCGTTCCCCAACGAAAGCGAACCCGTCACCAATTCAGCGCCCTGACGCTCAAGGCTTTTCGCCATCTGCGACGCAGGATCCCGAGTCATCGCTCGCACCCTATAGTCTCCGCCACGCAGCAAGGACCTCACGACACTGCGCCCCTGCTTGCTGGTTGCGCCAGCAACGGCAATAACTGGAGTATCCAACATGTTACGCTCTCTTCCATGAATCATAACGAACACCGGCTGACACAGGACAGCGTCACAGGCGCGAGACTGCCACGTCAAGAACTATCTTCTTAGATAGTCCCACACAACACGGAGGCCTGAACACATGAAGACCGAATGCATCAGCGAGTTTGTCAGCTTCAACGACAAGACCTACCCTTGCCCGATCAGCGTGGCCATGAATCTTGTTGGAGGGAAATGGAAGTCGGTCATCATTTATCACCTGCAATATGAGCCGAAGCGCTTCAACGAACTACGGAACGACCTCGTTTCAGCGACCGACACGACACTCACCCTCCAGCTCAAGCAACTAGAAGTAGACGGCCTCGTATCGCGCCAAGTATTTGGCGATAAACCGCCCCTGAAAACGGTTTACTCACTCACCGAATTCGGTCGAACTTTTTTGCCTGCCTTACAGGCTCTGACGCAGTGGGGAAACCAAGTGGTGGCGGAGCGAGGTCAATTCGTGTAGACGCATGCACGTTTCTCACAACAGACCGTGAGGGACTCGTGACCTCACGCACCGCTCTCCATATGAAGTGTGAGCACAGAGTCGTTCGCAGAAACGACCCCACGGGGAGAGAGAAACTTAACGTACGGCAGATTATGCGCGTCGCCGACGACTCGCCCGAGTTTGCAGAATCGCAACCTTCCGTTACCTTATCGTGAGACATCTGACGTCCGTCGTCCACACTCCCCCGTCGCAGGCAAGGCTGCCTCGATCCCCCGAACGGAACACCTATGACATCAAAACATCCCTTTTCCCTGAGGCGTCTGTCCGCCCTCCTAGGGTCCCTGCCCCTGGCCGTCACCGGCATGATCGCCGTCGCGCCCCCGGCGCACGCCACCCCCACGGCCGACGGCCTGATGGATATCGCCATCACTCAGGTGAACGCCCCCGAGGACGGCCTCTACGCCGTCGGCGACGTCATGACCTTCAACATCACCCTCACCAACACCAGCAGTGAGGCCCACTCCTTCGCCCCGGCCTCGACGAACCTGTCCGGGAACGTCACCAAGTGCCGGTGGCGCAACGTCCCGGCCGGAGCGACCAAGACGGACTGCGCCGGTCTGGCCACGCACACGGTGACCGCCGAGGACCTCAAGGCCGGCAGCTTCACCCCACAGATCGCCTACGAGGTCAAGGCCGTGGAGTACACCGGTCAGGCGCTCAACACCCCGGAGACGATCAGCGGCGCGCCGAGCCCGGTCAAGTCCGCCTCACTGCGGGTCGAGTCCTTCACGCCGTCGTCGAACCAGGAGACCTACAAGCTGGGCGACACCGTCAGCTACACGGTGCGCATCCGCTCGGTGTCGGACAAGACGATCAATGTCGCCGCCACCGACTCCTCCTTCGACGACCTGGCCCGCCAGTGCCACTGGGGCAACCTCAGGCCGGGCAAGGGCGCCGTCTACAACTGCAAGCCGCTCACCCACACGATCACGCAGGCCGACGTCGACGCCGGCCGGTGGACACCGTCGATCACCCTGACGGCGACCGGCACCGACGGCGCCGCCCTCCAGACGCTCACCGCCACGGGCAACCCGATCAGCGTCGTCGGCCAGCACCCGCAGGCCGAGCCCGCCCCAGCGCCCGACGCGAGCACCGAGCTGCCCGCCTCGATGAGTGAGGCCCAGCACCTGGCCGGCAACACGGCCACCGACAACTACCGCATCCCGGCGATCACCACCGCCCCCAACGGGGACCTGCTGGTCTCCTACGATGAGCGGCCGAAGGACAACGGCAACGGCGGCAGTGACGCCCCCAACCCGAACCACATCGTCCAGCGCCGTTCCACCGACGGCGGCAAGACCTGGTCGGCACCGACCTACATCCACCAGGGCACGGAGACCGGCAAGAAGGTCGGTTACTCCGACCCGAGCTATGTCGTCGACCACCAGACGGGCACGATCTTCAACTTCCACGTCAAGTCCTACGACCAGGGCTGGGGCGGCTCGAAGGCCGGCACCGACCCCGAGAACCGGAGCATCATCCAGGCCGAGGTGTCGACTTCCACCGACAACGGCTGGACCTGGACGCACCGCACCATCACCGCGGACATCACGAAGGACAACCCCTGGACCGCGCGCTTCGCGGCCTCGGGCCAGGGCATCCAGATCCAGCACGGCGCTCACGCCGGGCGCCTGGTGCAGCAGTACACGATCAGGACCGCCGACGGCACGGTGCAGGCGGTCTCCGTCTACTCCGACGACCACGGGAAGACCTGGCAGGCCGGCACGCCGACCGGCACCGGCATGGATGAGAACAAGGTCGTCGAGCTCTCCGACGGCTCCCTCATGCTCAACTCGCGCGCCTCGGACGGCTCCGGCTTCCGCAAGGTGGCCAGGTCCACCGACGGCGGGCAGACCTGGAGCGAGCCGGCCAGCGACAAGAACCTGCCCGACTCGGTGGACAACGCCCAGATCATCAGGGCCTTCCCGAACGCCGCCCCGAGCGACCCGCGCGCCAAGGTGCTGCTGCTGAGCCACTCGCCGAACCCGAAGCCGTGGTCGCGTGACCGCGGCACCATCTCGATGTCCTGCGACGACGGCGCCTCCTGGGCGACCGGGAAGGTCTTCAACGAGAACTTCGTCGGCTACACGACGATCGCGGTGCAGTCCGACGGCAGCATCGGGCTGCTCAGTGAGGACGGGAACTACGGCGGCATCTGGTACCGCAACTTCACGATGAACTGGGTGGGCGACCAGTGCAACCAGGCTCAACCGGAACCGAGCCCGACGCCGTCGCCGTCGGCGGCCCCGAGCGCTGCGCCGACAACGACGCCGAGCAGCCAGCCGGCACCCGAGCCGACCAGCGCGCCGGCACCGGAGCCCACGGCCGCACCGAGCGAGCAGCCCAGCTCTGCGCCGTCGGAGATGCCGAGCACCGAACCGACCGCTGCGCCTGCACCGGAGCCGTCGTCGTCGGCGCCGTCCACTGAACCGACGCAGGAGCCCACGCAGTCCCCGACGGCGGAGCCTTCCGCTGAGCCCACAGCCGCACCGAGCGAGCAGCCCAGCTCTGCGCCGTCGGAGATGCCGAGCTCGGCTCCCGCGCCAAGTGCGACGGGGCAGGCGCCGTCGACGGTGAGCCCGGACGCGACCTCGGTGCCGACGCCGTCGGATCGGCCGTCGTCGAGCGCGACGCCGAGCCGGGCTCCGGGGGCGACGCCGGCCCCCAGCACGCATCCCGATGAGATCGACCGTCCGGCCGACGGCACCATGGCGCAGCCGACCAAGGCCGCCGTGGCTCCCAGTGCCTCGGCGACGGGGGCTGCGACGACGCCGGGCCGCGGCCTGTCCCAGACGGGTACGAACGCGCTACTGGTCCTGGGCCTTGCGGGTGTCGCGGTTGTCGGCGGGTACCTGCTTCTGCGGGCTCGTCGCACGAAGAACTGAACACGCGATGAGCCGGCTCGATCCGGCTCTGAGCACTGACTGAGGGGGTGGGATGCCGGCGCGTCCCACCCCTCAGTGCTGTCCTCCTCAGCGGCACGGCCCATCCGTGGATCGGGCCCACCGGATGCCGGTTGCCGGCTGCAGGCCGGCTCCGGGCCGCAGGCTGTTGTCCTTCAGCCGCAGGCCGCAGGGTAGGGAGATTCACGTGAGTGACCTCAGCTCACATCCGGCGAGCTGGCCTGGCACGGATCGAGCACAGGTGGACCCGGCGCTGCTGAAGGACCCCAGCGGCCCTCCGTCCTCACCAACGAGACGTCCGACAGTGTCCAAATCGGTGACAAAGGCCTGGAACAGAGCAGAACGGGCGAGAAGAAACCGCATGATTCCAACGTCTATTCGCCTGCGTCGGCGACACCGGGACTCCTTTGTCACCGATTTGGACACTGAACCACTCGCATGACACAGGGACACAGGAGGACCAACCGTGAACCCCATGGATGAAGCCTCTCAGTCGTCACTGGCGACGATCTCGATGGTGTCAGCGCTCGCCAGCGCATTCACGCGCCCGGCACAACATCGCCGCCCTGCTCTCCTCCAGTTAACGCCTAGCGTTATTAGCGACCTCCGTTATACCCTGCTGTCGTGATCAGGTCCTTCGTGGACAAGGCGACCCAGCGAGTGTGGCACGAGGAGTACGTTCGCTCCCTCGACAAGTCGCTCCAGCGCGCCGTGCTACGCAAACTGGAGCTTCTACACGCAGCAGCCGATGTCGAAGACCTGCGCATCCCACCGGGCAACCGACTCGAGCGGCTGACTGGCGATCGACGCGGCCAGTACAGCATTCGGGTCAGCGCCCAGTGGCGACTCTGCTTCACCTGGCATGAAGGAGGTGCGGATGATGTCGAGCTCGTCGACTACCACTGATGCTGACCGGATCGACCCGATTCACCCGGGCGAGGTCCTCATGGAGGACTTCATCGAGGGTTTCGGGATCACCCAGAACAAGCTCGCCACGGCCATCGGCGTGCCTCCGCGTCGCATCAACGAGATCGTGCACGGCAAGCGCGGCATCACCGCGGACACCGCTGTACGACTGGCCAAGTACTTCGGCACATCTGCCGAGCTCTGGATGAACCTGCAGAGCCACTATGAGCTCAGGCTTGAGCGCCGGGCGCTGCGCGAGCAGCTCGAGAGCATTGTGCCGCTGCAGTCGGTGGCGTAGGCAACGCAAACGGCATACGTGACCGATGCTCACATCTGGTGAGGTGAGCCGGCGCGGTTCACGTCGCGGTGATATGACCGCAGATAATCATCGGGCGCGCTTTGGCGACGCGAACAGCGCGGAGGCGACCGATGTCATCGACCGGCAGGGCCTGGCCCTCGGCTCCCACTGCCGCTCTCCCCCCGGCTTACTCGACGTCGATGGACCGTTGATGTGGAGGGTCTCGACGTCGAGGCGCCGGTTGACGTTGGAGGCGGTGGAGTCATCGATGCGGCCTGCGAAGCGCAGGTCGTGCACACGTTCACGCAGGTGCTCGATGACGGCGAGCCGCAGGGTGCTCTCCGGGCCGCAGTAGACGCGCGCCTCCTCCTCTGCGCCGACGTTGCTCACGGAGCTGTGACGACGTGCGTAGTCGGCGCGCACAGCCGAGATGACCGCGTCGTCGTCAACGCCCACACGTTCGGCGATGACATCGAGCTGACTGATGGTGTCGACGAGGATCTCAGCGAGGGCCTCGGTCTCCTGCGACTCGACTGACTCGGCGGTCTGCGTGCCAGCCGAGGGCCTGGCGTTGGCCCAGCGGATCACGTAGGGCAGGGCGACCCCCTGGATGAGGAGGGACAGAAGGGTCGCGCCGGCGACGACGAGGATGATGAGGTTGCGCTCGGTGTAGGCGGCGCCGTCGAAGGAGGCCGGGATGGACAGCGCCATCGCCAGTGAGATCGCGCCGCGGAAGCCGGCGACCGTGGAGACGATGCGGCCACGGATATTGGTGCGGCGCAGGCGCTGCTCGGGGCGGCGGTCAAGGGCGCGGATGGAGAAGATGATGAGGTGGTGCCCAGCGAACCGGCCGGCGACCATGGCGATGTAGATGATGGGAATGAGGATGAGGCCGCGCGTGAGGTCGGCGCGAGGGAGGCCGGCTGCGATGCCGGGGAGCGCCATCCCCACCATGACGAAGAGAATCGTGTTGAGGATGTAGGTGAGGATGGTCCAGAACGGGGTGCCGAGGACGCGCGAGCCCAGGGACATGTGCGGGGCGGCGAAGCGGGAGATGACGATGCCGCAGGTGACGACGGCCAGAACTCCTGAGCCGCCGATCTCCTCGGCGAGGAAGAAAGTGACGAACGGGGTGGCCAAGGCGGTGATCGTTGCGAGCATGGGGTCATCGGTGATGGTGCGGACGCGGATGCCGATCTTCGTGACTGCCGCACCGACGAGGACTCCAGCACCGATTCCTCCGCCGAATGACAGGAGGAGCTCTCGTGTGACGAGACCGGCCGTGACGCCGGAGGAGTCATGCGCAGTCTGGAGGGCGATGGCGAAGACGACCAGAGCGGTGCCGTCGTTGAGAAGCGACTCGGCCTGAAGGATGGTGCGGCCGTTGGGATTGATGCCGCGCCCCAGACTGGAGACGGCGGTGGCGTCGGTGGGGCCGAGGCAGGCCCCGATGAGGAGCGCCGCCCCCACGCTCAGCCCCATGAGGACGCCGATAAGGGCGATGAGAGCCGCAGTGATGGCAACGAGGACCGTGGCGCTGAGGATGATGCCGCGCAGGCTTCGCCGCATGCGGTTGAGGGAGACGGACAACGACTCCCAGTACAGGAGGATCGGCAGGAAGATCGTCAGGACCACCGTGCTGGGCAGGTACATCTCCTCCCCTACCGGGAGCAGGGCGACTCCCACGCCCGCGGCGATGAGAAGTACGGGAGCGATGAGGCGAAACCTGTTGGCGATCGCGTAGGCGACAACCGAGGCGCCAATGAGTGCGACGATCATGTCGATGGTCATGAGACTGCCGGGCTCCCTTCCTGGGCTGAACGCGGTGGGCTGACTGCGGCCGGCTCGAGGACGTGCGTAGCTGGCGTGACAGGGCCTGAACAGGGTCCTGGCCGGGCACAGCCTACAGACGTCTCCTGCCAGCTCGCGTAGTCCCCGGCGAGCATGAGAACGACTCAAGGCTCGAGGTCGCGTCATGAGTGAGGCACGTGGACGAGGCATCGCACCGCGACTTCAACGTCAGCCGAAATCACCCCACACCCTCCTGAATACCCCTACAAAAACACCCCCCATTTCTCAAGGCATTTAGAAACGCGATACAGGTATTTCTTGGCGCAAACAAGATCGCATCCCGAGACTCATTGACAGAGCAAGGCACACACCCTCCAGACTGAACAAACACGAACGCTCACCCCACATGCAGACACCCCCGAACCACAACGCAGACAAAGGGGAAAGCACTTTTGATACCGCCCTAAAAGTTTCTTTTTCACAACATTTTTATGACATTCCGGTAACATTTCCGGAGCCCCTGACAGGCGCACCACAAGTCTTGTTCTGATTTTCCTCCTCGCGATACTCTTCACCAGTTACTCACGGTCATCCCCAGACCGCCGATCCCTAGTGAAGAGGATGTATACATGCAGGTTCCTGCCGATCTCAGACGCACCGCGTCTAGGGGGCAGTCGACGGCCGCCTGGCTCGCCCTCCTGACACTGCTTGCGAGCATGATCGTGCCCTTGCAGGCCCAAGCCACCGTCAACGCCGATATCAACCTGTCTGGTCTCGCTCTGGTCAAGTCGGACCGCAGCGGCAACGACTTCCCATCAGAGGGCCTCACGACGCAGGACGTGGCCAAGCTGTCCTACACGTGGGATGCCACCAACACCACCATCAACCCAGGGGACTCCTTCTCCATCGACCTCGGCGCCAATTTCAAGAACCTGGAGAGCCCGAAAACCGTCCCCCTCAACCTTCCCTACAACGGCACGCCCACCGAGGTGGGCGCATGCAAGCTGACGGAAAAGACCATGGAGTGCACCTTCAGCGAAAAGGTTGAGGAGCTCAAGGCAGCGGGATTCAAGGACTTCAAGGGCTCGGGTCAGGCACTGCTCCTCATCACCCAGGCCACGACAGCCCAGTCAGTGGATATGACCGTCAACGGCAGCCAGAAGGTGAGCGTCCGCCTACCCGGCGCCGGCGGCATCAAGGGCCCCGCTGCACGGAGCTACACGGCCCTCAAGTTCAGCAAGGTCTCCTCGGTCATCACGTCGGCCTCCTCCACCATGACGTGGGAGGTCAACTTCGGCTCGGACTACATCAAGGAGCAGCTGGCCAAGGGGGACAGCCCGATCGCCTCGGACGGTCAGACCCGTGAGACCATCACCATCACGGATACGCTCGGCTCGGGCATGACCTTCAGCGGGGACAAGAACAAGTGGTACCTCGGGCTGCGCAACAGCGCCGCCGAGCCCGGCATCTCCGGGGTGTCCCTGACCAGCGCGGCGGGCAAGGACCTGAGCTCGAAGTACGGAGACTTCGACCTGGATGTGGACATCCAGGGGCAGGTCGCCACGATCAAGGTGATGGGCCCCTTTGCTCCTGAGTCCAACTACAGGATCTCCTACCCGGTGACATTCACCTCGCAGAGCGGCAAGGCCATCGCCGGCGCGCAGTACACCAACGCCGCCTCGCTCGACCACTCCGAGGCTCACGGCGAGTTCACCCGTAGCTACGCCGACTCGTTCAAGGTGACCGTGGACATGGCCCCCGGTTTCGGCGGTTTCGAGGTCTCCAAGACCCTGGGCGGCGCGGCCCTGGACGCCGTCGACGTCGCGAACACGACCCTGCCGGTCAAGGTCGACTACGTCCTGCCCGGCCCTGCCAGCGGCTACACCGGCTGGCAGGCCCCCGGTACGCTCAATGCCGATGGTCTCTCCGGTACGGCCGTCCTCAACATCAGTATCGGCAAGACCAACACCTTCCAGGGAACCTTCCCCAAGGGCACCGTCGTCACCCTGTCCGAGGACACCGGCCAGGCATCTCCCGCTCCTTCGGGGTATGCCTGGGGCAAGCCGGTCTTCGCGGTCGGAAGGACAGAGACCAACACTCTGACCATCGGCGACCGGGTGTCGACCAAGGTGACCCTCAACAACACGGCCGACGTCGCCAAGGCGCCCGGCACCTTCCAGGTCACGAAGACCGTGGCGGGCGCGCAGGCCGGTGACAAGGAGTTCACCTTCGCCTACACCTGCACCGATGGGACCGAGGGCACGCTCAAGGCCAAGGCCAACGGCGAGGCGGTCTCCGGGCCGAAGGTCCCCACGGGCACGCAGTGCACCGTCACCGAGGACGCCAAGACAGCCGCGATCGACGGCTACACCCTGACAGCCCCCGAGGCCCAGACCGTCACCATCAAGGACCCGGCCGAGCCGGTCGCGACGGCGGCCTTCACGAATTCCTACGTCCGTGATACCGGTTCGTTCTCGGTGTCCAAGAGTGTCAAGGGTGACTACACCCCGCAGGCCGGCGAGACCGTCAAGGTCGGCTACACCTGCAACGACCCCGACAGCACCAAGGGCACACTCGACGTCCCCATGGACGGCACCGCCGTGGGCGGCCCAACCCTCCCCACAGGAACGGCGTGCACCCTGAACGAGGACAACACCTCGGCCCAGCGTGAGGGCTACGCGCTGGCCACCACCTACTCCACGACCACAGCAACGATCGCCAAGGACCAGGTCCCGAACGTGTCGGTCACCAATACCTACACCCGCCAGACCGGAGGCTTCTCAGTGTCCAAGACGGTCCAGGGCGACGGCGCGAAGCTGGCACCAGCGGAGTTCACCTTCGAGTACACCTGCACCGACAAGGTCACCGGCAAGGCCGCCTCCCCCAAGCAGCTGGTGGTCAAGACCGGCCAGACCGCACACGTGAACGACCTGCCGACCGGGTCGTGCACACTCACCGAGAAGGACGCCCCCGTCAAGGCCACGAGCCTGTCAACCACCCTGGCCGTAGACGGCACCCCCGCCCAGGAAAGCAAAGCAACCTTCGACGTACTCGGCGGAGACAACCCCGCCGTCAACATCTCAGCCACCAACACCTACACTCTCGACCGCAGCACCTTCACCGTGTCGAAGAAGGTGGAGGGCGACGGCGCCGAGACCCACAAGAACGTGACCTTTACCTTCGGGTACAGCTGCACGTCCGACGTCGAGGGCGAAGTGAAGGGTGAGCTGACGGCTCGTGGAGACGGCACTGCCGTGTCCGGACCCGCACTGCCGGTCGGGGCGACGTGCTCGGTGTCGGAGAAGACGTCGTCGGCCCAGGTCAACGGCTATGACGTGAAGACTCCAGAGACGCAGAGCGTGACGATCGCGGAGAAGGACGCCGCCCTGTCCTTCACCAACACCTACACCCGCCAGACCGGCACCTTCACCGTGTCAAAGGCCGTGGCGGGCGCGCAGGCCGGTGACAAGGAGTTCACCTTCGCCTACACCTGCACCGACGGCACCGAGGGCACGCTCAAGGCCAAGGCCGACGGCAAGGCGGTCTCCGGCCCCAAGGTCCCCACGGGCACACAGTGCACCGTCACCGAGGACGCCAAGACAGCCGCGATCGACGGCTACACCCTGACAGCCCCCGAGGCCCAGACAGTGACGGTCTCTGAGAAGGACCAGGTGGTCAACACCTCCTTCACCAACACCTACACCGCGGTGGCGGACACGCCCTCGCCGTCGGCGACACCTAAGCCTTCTGCGTCCAGCAACGCGACGCCGAGCGGGTCGGCGTCAAGTGACCCGACACCGAGTGGATCGGCACCAAGTAACCCGACGCCAAGTGGGTCGGCACCGAGCGGGTCGGCGTCAAGTGCCCCGACGCCAAGTGGGTCGGCACCGAGTACCCCGACACAGGACGGCTCCGGCTCGCCCCTCGCCCGGACCGGGGCGTACGTGGGAATCCCGCTCGCCCTGGCGCTGGCCACGATCGCGGGAGGTGTGCTGCTGGCTTACCGCCGCAGGACCTAAGCCAAGGCGCTGAGAGCCAGCAGCCGCAACGCTGCTGAGTGAGGGGATCCCTACCCGTGTGGGTAGGGATCCCCATTGCGTTGCGACTCCGCGCCCGACGACGATGGACCAGTCGGAAGCCTGAAGCCGACAAGGCCCCGTATCCGTCCCGCCCCATGAAACAGAGGTACCTTCCATGCGCAGTCCCCTTTGAGCAGGCCAACCGTGAGCAGGAGACTGGTCAGCGTTGGACTGTCCAGTCCAGCAAGATGCTTCGTGTGGCCCTGGGCCCGGAGGTGCTGGCCGCGCAGGGCGCGATGGTCGCCTACCAGGGGAACATTGACTTCTCCTACCAGGGGTCGAGGGAGCCTGGGCGGCATGATTAAGAAGGCTGCCACCGGGGAGGGCGGCAACCTCATGCGCGTCTCGGGTCAGGGCGAGGTGTTCTTCGCCCGCAGTGCCCAGAACGTGTTCCTGCTTCAGCTGGAGGGGGATGCGATCACGGTGAACACGCCGTCCCTGCTGGCCTTCGACGCGCACCTGGGCTATGACATCAGGATGCTGGGCAATGCCGGGATCCTTGCCGGCGGGCTGTTCAACCTCGTCGTTCAGGGGCAGGGCGTGGTGGCCGTGTCCTCCGACGGGCCGCCGTTGCTTCTGGACTGCTCCCAGCAGCCGACCTTCGTTGACCCGCAGGCGGCGATCTGCTGGTCGGCGAACCTGCAGCCGCAGATCAAGAGCACCTTCAAGATGGGGTCCCTCATTGGGCGCGGCTCGGGTGAGTCCTTCCAGCTGGCCTTCCACGGGCCGGGCTTCGTGGTGGTCCAGCCCAGCGAGGGCCAGCCGGTGGTGGCGTCGTCCTGAGCGAAGCGACGACGGCGGATCATGCGGCTGCCGGTAACCGTGCGATCAGCGGCGACTACACGGTGAATGCAGAACTACCGGTGGTCGGCTCGCCGATCCGTCAGGAACCTACGTGAGGTCCGCTGAATTGATCTTGCGCTCCGCCTGAGGACCTCCACGTAGCGTTGCCTACTCGGCTCCCGCAGGTACCTGCCTGTCCGCAGTCCCAAGATCGGATGGAGGACGTCCCGTAACTGGTTGTGGCAGTTGTCGAAGGTCGTAGCCTGCCTCGGCCTCATCGGCCCACGCCTGGATCTGCTCGTCATCGATGCTGTATCCACGAAGAAGATGCTCATCCACGGCAACACCGTATACGAGAATTTACCGTGATGTTCTGGTGAGCATCGGCAGCCGACTTCCGATGCTCACCGTCTTCCGAGCGCCAACACCTCAGCGAGATATGAGAACGCAAGCCGAGATAAGTCTATCGATCTTGCGGACGTCGACCTGAGACCCAAGCTTGATCTTGATGTGACCCGCCCGTGTCCACAACTCGACTTCTGAGTTCATGTCGAACGTTCCCGCATTTTCGGTCGACCACATGTTGATGGCACTGTAGGGCAGCGAGTAGATCTCCACCTTCCTGCCGGTCAGCCCTTGCGCATCACGGACGATCAGTCGCTTCGACGTGAATACCGCAGAGTCACGCATCGTCTTGAAGGCAGCGTAGGGTTGCTCTCCTTCAACAAGAACACCTAGGACATCCTGAGGGATCGGAACCTCCGCCAAGAAGGTCCACGTAGCCACAGAGGCCATCTCCATGCTCACTTTTTCACCTCATCGTAAATTAATGATCACTGGGAACCCGAGTCCCATCGAACACAGAGATTATCAAGCAATACCTGAACACCCCAAGACACAAAAAGGCATCCTTTGATTGCTTCAATCGACACACCACAGATTGATAAAATGAGGTTGAGTAGGCGACCTACCTTTACTGTGGATTCGACACCCAACCTGCTTCTACCGGCGAGCCTACAACGAAACTAAACCGTTCACAGCAGACGGCGCCAGCCATCCGCATGCCCAGGACTGAGGACTGAACGACCGCTGCCGTCCTTGTTGAGATAATGGCTACATGACTACTCCCCCACCAATCCGCGCCCCCAAGCCCACACCGCTGTCGGGTGAGGAGGTGGTGGCTGGAACGGATGCGACGGTCGTAGATTTCTGGCGCTTCGCTCTGTCAAATCTCCGGATGAACAATGCTCGGGGCTACCTGGCTGAGTTTCTGGTGGCGAAGGCGGTCGGTTCGACTGGGCTGCGAATCGAGTGGGATCCTTACGATGTTCTGGCGCCGGATGGGACCACGATTGAGGTCAAGACCTCTGCCTACCTCCAGGCGTGGGACCAGTACAAGCTCTCAACGATTCAGTTCACGGGGCTTCGCAGTCGCATCTGGTCCACAGAGGGTGGGCTGACGCCGACTCCCACCTACAACGCCGACGTGTACGTCTTCGCGATCCAAACAGCACGCACCCATGAGGAGTACAACCCGCTCCTGGCATCCCAGTGGCGCTTCCACGTCCTTCCCAAGCGGACTGTGGAGAATCTTGGTCAGGAATCCATTGGCCTGGCAACCTTGGAGAGACTTGCAGGCCCCTCAATTGCGTACGAAGAACTTTCTGAGGCCATCAACGCCGCAGCCAAGAAAGACAACAAGAGCCCACAGCACTGATGCTAAGTCAAAGACGACGCGTACGAAAAGGACTTAAATCCAGCCCAATCTTACCGGTCTCCGAACAGACATCACCGAAGAGCGAGACGGCACCCGACCCCGATAACGGGCCGCCTGCGCGTCTGGACAACTCGCAGCAGCCGACCTTCGTTGACCCGCAGGCAGCGATCTGCTGGTCGGCGAACCTGCAGCCGCAAATCAAGAGCACCTTCAAGATGGGCTCCCTCATTGGGCCCGGCTCGGGCGAGTCCTTCCAGCTGGCCTTCCACGGCCCGGGCTTCGTAGTGGTCCAGCCCAGCGAGCGCGAGCCGGTCGTGGCGTCGTCCTGAGCGAGAGGCGACAGTGGTGGGGCGCAACTGACTTCCGGGGTTGCGCTCCTCATTCAGTAGTTCTCGACGTTGCTTCCCGCTGCGGCCTCGTAGACCAGAACGATGCTGCGGGAAACCCGTTCTGCACCTCTCTCAGATGGAGATACTCAGGCCGCGTGATAAAACGTCTTCGCGTCCGCGAGGGCCTGTTCGCGGATCAGCGGGTGCAGGGCCTTCCTCGCTACCAAGTCGACGGGGCGCCCGAACAGGTCGGCAAGATCCTGCGACAGGTCCACGGCCTTCCAACCTAGCGAGCAATCCTGTTCAAGCTCGTAGAGAAGATCAACATCGCTTCCTGGGCCAGCTTCACCACGAGCGACCGACCCGAAGACGTCGAGGCGTGCAATCCCGAAGCGACGGCACAGCACATCCAGTCTCGCTCGGTCGATGTCTACATTCTTCATGTGCCAAGTCTACGCATCGCAGAGAGCAGCGTCACCGCCAAGACGAACCGTCCAGTTGGTACAGCGTGGTATCGACGACGCAAGTCCTTCGCTTGTCAGCAGGTCAAACGGCGCCCGACCTCTCCAAATCTCCCTCATCTGCGACACGTTTGAGCCGTGCGGCACGCATTTCCTCGGCGAGGTGATCTGCCGCAACTACGCTGGGCCAACGCTCGGATGGCGGGCACCCTAGGACAGACTTCGGCAGTCGCCAAATTTCGTAGCCCGTCTCTGCCTATCATCCCACGCCTGAATCTGCCTGTCACTAACGCCGCACCTGTGAAGATGATGCACATCCCACAGTAGTGCGCATGCGGTAATTTACCGTGGCACTCTATCAGGCCCTGTCGCCGGGGCGCAGCGACAGGTGGCATGGTTTTCTTTTTTGGGGCAATCATGCCCATTCTGACGCACCCCTTATCGCCGATATGGCGCAGTGGTGGCGTCCCATTCAGGAGGTCAACGGTGGGCAAGTCGAGCAGTCTGCAGCGACGCAGAGCCTCGACGTCATGCACCCGTTCGTTCTGGGTGGGCAGACACCCATGCCAGGTGGTCCGAGAGGGTACTAGAGGCCTAGAAGTTCAGCCCGGTGGCCCTGTGCTCGCCGGAATAGAACTCGGAGTGGTCCTTCCAGGACCAGCACTCAAGGAGGGTGCCATCGATGATCAGTTGGGCGGTGGGGTTCAGGTCCTCTATCGTCGGCACGCTGCTTTTCAGACCGGAGGCGATAAGCGACCCGTAGGTGGTGTAATCCGTAAGGCGGTGTTGGGAGACGCTGTAGAACTCAGCGAGCAGTTCCTTGAGCAGGCTATGCCTCGAGCAGATCAGCGTCAGACACACAGGCTCAGCACCCGGGTCCCGAACACCAGCGACTGGGGCTCTCGACATAGACCGCCCCGCACAAATCCGCAAACTCACTGCGAACTATTCTCGTGCTTCAATTCATGCAGGTGGCTTATTTTCTGAGTGAATCGGTTTGAACGCCAATGATTTTCTCAGGGCGAGTCATAGCCCTACTTAGCGACACAGAATTAGCAACAAATACCCTAAATGCCCCACAATCAACCTCATTCAACCCGCATGTCGCTTTAAATTTTTTTCCAAAAGTATTCACCCTGCCTTGGAACAGGAGCCATACGGGGTGCAAGGTCGCCATAAATTTCAGAAGGAGCACTCTCCCCGGATCCTCCTGTTGAAAACCCATTAGTGGTGTAGAACTTATGGAGCCTCGCTGCGTCACCCTCCGCGAATCCGTAAAGTAACGTGAAGCCAACAGAACGAACCTCATCCTCTGTTGCCCGAACAAGAGAGGTTCCGATTCCTTGGCCTCGATAATCTTCTCGAACGCCGAGGTGAGCAAGATTTGCCTGATTTAGAATCATTTGCGCATTAGCAGTTTCGTCATTATTAAGAAGATTGTTGATAGCAACACTATTGGCGAAAAAATGGGCAGCTCCGACTACTTTATCACCGTCCCTTGCGACCGCAAAGCGTTCAAGAGCCAGGTGTGTATTAACGAGTCCGCGCCGCCTAAAGAAATCTGCAATCTCTTGCCCAGCGGACGTGGAAGATAATTTCGGCTCCTGATTCGTTAAATGGAGAGAGCGAAGGAGGGATATCGCGTCCATGCGTAGATGACGTTGATGTGGCTTAAGAATTTCAATGGTGACGCAGGGCATAGTTCTCCATCGATTCAGTAGTTTGGATGACGAGTGTTTCGATATGCGATATAACGCTAAGTATATTACCGCACATAATGCATGTAATGCAAGATTCCGACGAGACTCATTGAGGACGCCCGCGAAGGAGGTACGGTACCTCACTGAGAACTGCCCGCGAAGTTCGTGGTTCGTAGACAGTGGTGGGCATGGAAAGTCGGTTGACAGGCGTAGGCCAGGGCCAAGATTACAGGTAGGTACGATAGAGCGTACACGAAGGCATCGAAGAAAGACAAGGACGGATCCTCGGGCGAGGTCTGCGCGGTCACCGAATGGAGCCGAGACAACGCGCGCCGACGACTAGTGTCAGCAGCCAGGCGCACACCAGGTCACCGAAAGTCGGCGGAGTCTAGGTGTATGAGGTTATGACGTTGGTGACGTGTGCTGGGACGCGGGTGGCAGGAGGCTGGCTGCGGCAGGCAGTGTGGGGTCGATGGTAGTTGTAGTGGTGGTTCCACACTGCGACGGCGTCACGGCGCTGCTGCTGTGAGGAGTAGGAACGCGCGTAGAGGCACTCCTCGGCCAGGATGCGGTTGTAGCGCTCGACCTTGCCGTTGTGACGTGGGGTAATAGGGGCGGATCCTCTGGTGGCGTGAAGCCAGGGAGGTGATTGTCGCGGTGAAGGTCCGGGCGCGGTAGTTCACCCCGTTGTCGGTAACGACCCGCACGAGCCTGGTGATGCCGTGGGCGGTGAAGAAGGCCCGGGCGCGGCAGAAGAAGCCGATCGTGGTGGAGGCCTTCTCAACCGTCCAGGGCCTCGGTGTAGGCCAGACGCGAGAAGCCGTCGATGGCGGTGTGCAGGTAGGTGTAGCCAACCCTGGTGCCCTTGCCCCGCTTGGAGGCCTTCGCCTCGGGGGTACCGCGCCCATGAGCCCGCCAGCCTCCCCCAGGTGGGATGCGTCCAACCTTCTTGACGTCCAGGTGGATCATATGGCCCGGGAAACGAGCCAGGATCGGCTTGCTGACCCGGTTGGTCTGTCCGGTGGGGCCTGGTGTCGCCTCGCCGGTTCAGACCGGCTCTGTCCAGCCATCGGGTCACGGTACGCGCCGACACCACTGTCCCGCGCACAGCCAGCTCGTGGCTGATGCGGAGGGCGGACCACTTGTGGGTACGGCGCCAGTGCTCGACAATGTCCACCGTCTCGGCGCTGGTGCGGGCGGGGCAGTGAAGCGGGGCGCTGGAACGGTCCTCAAGCTCCGAGATTCCTCCTTGGCGGTAACGAGCGACCCACTTCGACGCCCGTGGCACGAGCGATACCGGCTTCAGCCGCTACATGGGCGATGGGGCGACCGGCCTGGACACGCCTCACGAGCCGGTAGCGGCCCTGAGGCATCAAAGGAGCGCTGCGGTGGGTCATGGCAGCGGGGCCTTCTCCTGTCGGAAGGATGATTCAGCACCACCCATCCTGACAACCCAGGCCCCGCTGCCCCCAACGCCCCATGACTACAACCTCATGACCCACAACAATTAGCGCCCCACCAGACCCCCAACACCGAAATACTAACAAAAACTCACACCAGCCTCCCCATAACCCACCAAGGTGTTATAAGTCATGCCAGAAGACCACTAGAAACCATCCCGACAACCAATACAGCCATCCTCGAACCCGCATTTTCCTACACCTCATAAATCATTCTCTGATAACTCATTCAAAGAGGAGTGACGGAATCGATCAGCATCTAAACAGACGCCACAGCACCATCAATGAGAATATGTCGCGAATGAGTTTCGATACACGCCTAAAACATATTGACGACCTCCACACAGTCTAGATTCAGCCCGGTCACCTCAACAAATTGACATCCAGAAGATTTATCTGACACATTTGTACTAAATTCTAAGGACGCCGAGAAGTCGGCGCAACAATCAAACTCTTTCACTTCAGTGCAAAACGATCCTTCATCAGAGCTTTGAATGCCACTACCAGCTAAATCAAATGCTGCCGATACATTCAAAGTAGAGGACACCTTACCTGACAGATTTATTATATACACCCCGTCACCATCAGCGGAGACATCAGTCTCTTCTATCCGCAAGGAGAAGCTTGAAAAGTCGGTGTACTCATTGCCCGACAGAAAGTATTCATCTTTAGACATTTCATTGATAGCAATTTTTGTTACTTCAGCATCAAAGTGTTCGGAAATCTTCTCAACTGCAGGAAGAATGTAGTTTTCGATTGAATTGCCCCAAACTTGCTCCATAAAGTCAAAAAAATCAACCCCTTTCCCTCAAGCCATACACCGACGTCGCACCAGACGGTATATTTTCCCGCAATATCGTAGGCATCCAGCGACCTGTAGAACCTGGGGCTCAATTCAACACCCCGACCATACAGACCCTCGGTAACACTTTCAATAAACGGAGCCAGCAGTTCTCGATTGCTTTCTTCGCCTAAATCCACCCTAGAAATCAATTCCACACTCTTACCTATATCACGATTCGAGCGAAAGCGGCGAACAACCCTCTCTGCGTCCGGCTTTCTTTTTCTAGCCCTGCTTAGCAGTATGTCAAATTGAAGTACTTTAGAATAGTCGTCATTACTTTTACGATTATTACATAGGATACACGATGGCGCCAGATTCTCTAGGCCATTTACATCGAAGTCGTCAGGCAGATTCCGTTCCTCGCTAATCTGCGCTAGCCTGTCGATCGGAGTTGTTTGCGGAATCAAGTGATCGGTTTGGGTGTTCTGAAATAAAATATACTCTCCACATATTGCACACCTTTGGCCCCAGACCTCCCAAAGCGCAAACCTTATAAGTGAATCTAACCCGCTTCCGTATAAAATTTTTTCAGACATTATCTCCTCGCAACTTATACTAAAATCTGTAGATCGCTTTAAATAAATTAACTTAAAATAAACTAATTTTGTTCACAAATCGAGCCTCTTTGTCAATCCGATTTACACATTAAACCTAAACTCCACGACGTCTCCATCGCTCATCACGTAGTCCTTTCCTTCCATGCGCACTCGGCCGTGAGCGCGGGCTTCGGCAACGCTGCCGTACTGGACCAGATCATCATAACTCACGATCTCTGCCTTGATAAAACCCCGCTCAAAGTCAGTATGGATGACACCCGCTGCCTGAGGCGCCGTCGCGCCCTTGCGGATCGTCCACGCGCGGGACTCCTTCTCCCCCGCCGTCAGGTACGTCTGCAGCCCCAGGGTGTCGAAGCCGACCCTGGCCAGCTTGTCCAGACCGGACTCCTCCTGCCCGTTCTCATGCAGCATCTCCGCTGCCTCCTCCGGCTCCAGCTCCACGAGCTCGGCCTCGAACTGGGCGTCCAGGAAGATCGCCTCCGCCGGCGCCACCAGCTCGCGCAGCTCGGTCTGACGGGCCTCGTCGCTCATCCCGGCGTCGTCCATGTTGAACACGTAGATGAAGGGCTTGGTGGTCATGAGCTGGAAGGTCCCCAGCACCTCCGCATCAATCCCTGCGGCCTCCGCCCCGGCGGACAACAGCGTCCCCTCCTCCAGGACCTTGAGGGCCGCCTGCGCCGTCTCCAGCACCACGGGCTCCGTCTTCTTGCCCCGCACCTCCTTCTCCAGGCGCGGGATCGCCTTCTCCAGGGTCTGCATGTCCGCCAGCACCAGCTCGGTGCTGATCGTCTCGATGTCCCCGGCCGGCTCCACCTTGCCGTCCACGTGGACCACGTCCGGGTCCTCGAAGGCGCGCGTCACCATGCAGATCGCGTCCGCCTCACGGATATTGGCCAGGAACTGGTTGCCCAGCCCCTCACCTTCGCTGGCGCCGCTCACGATCCCGGCGATATCCACGAAGGAGACCGTCGCCGGGACCATCTCGCGAGTGGAACAGCTCGGCGAGCTTGTCCAGGCGCGCATCCGGCAGGGGCACAGCCCCACGTTCGGCTCAATGGTCGCGAACGGGTAGTTGGCGGCCAGGACGGTCGCACGGGTCAGGGCGTTGAACAGGGTGGACTTGCCGACGTTGGGCAGTCCGACGATTCCGATGGTAAGTGCCACGCAGGAGAGTTTAGACGGCCCCTCCGACACCGTGCGCCTCGACGGCGTCCCCCGGCGGGATCAGGCCGCCGGGGCACCACTCACTTCCCGGCGGTGTTGCTTACTCGGACCGAGGCCCGCAGATCGCGCCACGAGGTGTAGAAGCCTCCGCCGGCGTTGACGCCGATTCCCGCCGCCAGCGCGACCAGGCCCGCCGTCAGCATCACCACCACGATGCGTCCCAGGATCGCGCCGCCCAGCTGCGCCACCGACGGCTTGCCGCCGTCACGCCGTCGACCCCAGCGGGGCGACCAGAACAGGGCGGTTCCGAGCGCGACCAGCGCGGCGACCACCGCCACGGTGATGGTGCCCAGACCGTTGATCTCGAAGGGCTTGGCACGCGTCGGCGAAAGGGACCCCACCACACGCTGGTCCCTGGGCGTCTCCGTCAGAGGCCTCACGCCGGCGGCGGTGGCCTTGGCCCATACATCGCCCTCCTGCGCCGGCAGACCGGCCGCGGCGAAGACCGCCGGGTCCGAGCCCCACCACGTCAGCAGCGACGGGAAGTAGTTGTTCCACAGGACCCAGGAGTGCCCGCCGTGAGCCGGGGTATCGATCGTCACCGAGTCGGGCTTTCGCGCCGCGTCCTCCATGAGCCAGGCGGCCCGGGCCGAGCCGGTGGAGTCGTCCTGGGCCCCCATGACGTAAAAGCGCAGGCCGTCGGGCTTACGCGCTTCCAGCATGGTGGACAGCGTGTTCTGCGCCTGGAGCTGCTTGCCCCCGTGAGCCAGTGCCCCCTCATCTGGGTGGTCGAAGGCGGACATGACGCCCACCGAGCCGAATCGCTGCGGGACGTCATAGGCGGTCCGGGCCGCGCAGTAGGCGCCCGCTGAGATACCCATGAGCATCCAGCCGGCCCGCTGTGTGGAGACATTGGGGAAGGTGGCCTGGATCATGCGGGGGATCTCCTCGGCGGTCCAGGTCTCCACGGGCGGGCGGCCGGCGATGTTGACACAGTCGTGCTGACTGCCGTCCACGTTGACCGAGGGGATCACCATGATCGACGGCGGGATGCGGCCGGCGTCGATCGCCTCCTGGAGCCGCTTGGGCGAGGCCATGCCCGTCACCAGGGACTGCGGGTCACCGACCCAGCCGTGGATGCCCTCGATGACGTTGTAGGTGCGGCCGTCATCAGGCCTGTAGCCCGACGGCACGATGACGCGCACCGGCAGAGTGATGCCGCTGACCGGACCGGTCCAGGTGGCCTCCTGGGAGCCGTCGCCGGCATCGTGGAAGGACGCCTTCCAGGCCGAGGCTGGGGCGGCCTCGTAGGCGGAGGCCTCCGGCAGGGGCGTGACGCGCGAGACGACCTGGGTTCGTGGGGAGGCCGCCTCGATGACGTCGCCGACAGTGCGCACGTAGTGCATGGGCCGGTTGATGAGCAGCCCCGCGAGCACCATGACGAGCAGCACCGGCACACTCACCATGACGGTGCGAGCCGTGTAGCGTCCGACGGCGCGCAGCACCGTTCGGAGCGCGGGGTGGGCAGGGCCGTCAGCGGTCTTCTCCCGCGTGGCGGCCGGGACCGTCCGTGGCAGGAGTACTGCCGCGATGACGGCGGTCAGGAGGGCGAGAAGGGCGACGGCCAGGATCAGCTTGAAACTGGTCAGTTCGATACCACGCAGGACGCTCACGTCTACTAAGCATGGCACTGCCTGCGCAGATACCCATCCTCCTCAAGTAGCAGAGGCGCCGTGCCGTTGGTCTCTTCTCGGTGACCGCTTGGTCGAGAGGTCGGGATTCAGGACTGTTGACCCAGGTCCGAGCGGTTGGTTGACATGCGGCTGCGAAGGGTTGGCCGACGACGTCGGAGCGGGCAGGAGCGGCGACTGGCAGCCGCCTGGCGCCGCTGCGCTTAAGAGGGCGACATAGATGTCGTACTCTGGGGCACCATCGGTTCATGAGCTCCTCACCCGTCCTTCTTCCCATCCTGCTGCTCCTGGTCGGTCTGGCGATCGGGGTGGTCATCGGCTACATCGGCGCGATCGCCCGGCGCACCACTGCGGTACGCGCGGACCACGAGCAGGTGGCGGAGCTGCGGGCCCAGGCCGCCCAGTGGCAGGCGCGGGCCGAGGAGCTGTCCTCGCGCACCCAGGTGGCCGAGGAACGTGCCGAGCGGGACGGCTCCGTGCTGCGGGCCCTGGCACCGGTGCGCAGCCAGCTCGAGCAGGTGGGGACCCGGGTGGAGTCCCTGGAGAAACAGCGAGCCGAGCAGCACGCGGCCCTGGCCGAGCAGCTGCGGGCCACCGCGCTGCGCGAGCAGGACCTGGCCCGCTCCACCGCCTCCCTGGAGGGCGCGCTGCGCTCGCGCTCGGCGCGTGGCATGTGGGGCGAGGTCGAGCTGGCCAGGGTCCTGGAGGCCTCCGGGATGATGCGGCACGTGGACTTCTCCGAGCAGCGCACCATCGGGGCACTGGTTCAGAGGCGCGGCGGCCTGACAGGCCCGGCCTCCGGTGAGGGCGCTGCCGGCCGGTCCCGGCCCGACGTCGTCGTCCACCTGCCCGGGGACGGGTACCTGGCCGTGGACGCCAAGGCGCCTATGGACTCCTACCTGGCGGCCACCGCCGTCCAAGGCGCCAGCCCGGAGGACGAGTCCCAGCGAGGCGAGCTCCTAGCCGCTCACGCCAAGGCTCTGCGCGGACACGTCGACCAGCTGGCCACACGCCGATACGACCGGGCTCTGGGGGACTCGCCCGAGCTCGTGGTGCTCTTCGTCCCGGCTGAGGCCGTGCTCTCGGCCGCTCTGGAGGCGGACCCCGCGCTTCTGGAGCACGCGCTGGGGCGCGGAGTCGCCCTGGCCTCACCGGTGACGCTACTGACCCTGCTACGCACCTGCGCCACGGCCTGGGCCCGCACCGCCGTCAACGACGACGCCCGCGAACTGCTGGAGCTCGGCCGAACCCTCTACGAGCGGCTGGGGACCGTCGCCGGCCATCTCGATGCCCTGGGTGGGGCGCTGCGGCTGGCGTGACCGCCTACAACAAAGGCGGTCGGCTCCATGGAGAACCGGCTGCTGGTGACCGCCCGCTCCCTGGAGACTCTCGGTGAGCAGGTGGACTCCCCACACTCATCGGCGCAGATGCCGCCCAGGTGCGCACCTTCACCGCGCCCGAGCTCACCGCCGAAGGACAGACCGACCCGACAGTGCTGTAATGCGTGCCACACTTCCGGACCATGACGATTAACCGTTCCATGGCGTCTATCAGGGAGTGTTGCCTCTCATCTCATGACTGACTGGCACGCTTCACAGCCGTACCAATGTCCATGTGGTGAGGCGCACCCGCTTCATCGGACACCGTCGAAGGAAGAGACCATGCTGTCAATCATCGGAATGATCATCGCCGGCGCCATCATCGGAGCCTGGCTCGACTCATCATGCGGGGCGAGCAGAACATCTCGGTGCTGTGGACCATCGTGCTGGGCGCCGTGGGCGCACTCATCGGAAGCACGGTTGCCGGATTCTTCGGCGTCGCTCAGACCGCCGGCATCGACTGGATCCGCTGGGCCCTGTCCATCATCGCCGCCATCGTCGCGATCTCCATCTACCTGAGCGTCACCGGCCGGAAGTAGACCCTCGGCGCCCCGAAGCGGGTTTCATGGAGGCACTCATCGCCTCCATGAAACCCGCTTCGCCGTTCTTGTGACGCAAGCCATGGCCTGGAGGCGTGAGGATTCCCCGGCCGGCAACGTCCTCCCTATCAGCGCGGCAGTCGCGACGGATAGCAAAGACAGTCGGTCAAGACGGCCAGTTACACGAGCCGGCACGGAAGCCACCGGGCACCTTGACAGAACAGTTGCTGGCCCGCGCACCACCACATTCCGTCACTATCCATCTCACGGATCAACGAAAAGAGGCTCTCGAGCAACAACGACATTCCCCAGACCGGCCAGCAGCGCGAGCGCAACGAGCAGGCCGAGGAGGACAAGTCCCTCGCGGTCCCTCCAGACCTCGCACGGCGTGACCACCATTGACGAGAACGTCGTCGCCAAGATCGCCGGTATGGCCGCTCGTGAGGTGCCCGGCGTCTACGACATGGGCAACGCCGTGCGCCGCGCCTTCAGCGCGGTGACCGACCGCATCCCCAACGCCCAGACCAACGTCGCCGGTGGCATCAGCGTCCAGAAGGGCGAGACCCAGGCCGCCGTCGAGGTCACCGTGGTGGTCGAGTACGGCGTCTCCATCGTCGAGGTCGCCGACGCCATCCGCCGCAACATCATCGAGCAGATCGAGGGCACCACCGGCCTGGAGGTCGTCGAGGTCAACATCAACGTCACCGACGTCCACCTGCCTGACGACGACTCCGACGTCGCCGAGGCCACCGACCTCAGTGATCCATCCCGACGCCTGATCTGAGGTCCTCATGAAGACAACGCACCTGGCCCTCCTGGTGGGCCTGTTCCTTGGAACCATCCTCGCCTTCGGCTCCTTCGCCGACTTCGTCCTGGTGACCCTGTGCGGCCTGGCCGGGATTGGCGGTGGGCCTCTACCTGGAGGGCCGGGTCGATGTCCGAAGCATCCTGGATCGGCGAAGGAAGTGAAGATGGCGACCGCGACCCAGCCGGCGATCACGCAGCCGGGGCCCTCCCGTGATGAGGACTCCTCCGGGAGCAGCGCGAGTCACCACCATTCCGGCCCGAGTCGTCGCCCAGATCGCCGCCCAGGCCGCCTATGAGACCGCAACGTCGGTTCCAACGCCGGAGGGCTCCTGGGAATCGGCACCCGCCGCACCTCGCCTCCGACCTGAGGCCCAGTGCGAGCTCTACGGACAGGTCGCTGTCCTCCACCTCAGCCTCGGCCTGGTCTTCCCCACGCCACTGACCTCCACCATCGAGGACCTGCGCGCGCACGTGCGCAGCCGCGTCGAGCACCTCACCGGGCTGCGCGTCGGCAAGATCGCCATCGAGATCTCCTGGCTCAATCCGAGCAGCCACGTCAGGAAGAGCCTGAAATGAGAGCACCCATCCAGAAACTCATTCGTCGCCCGTCCGCAGCGTGCCCAGTGTCATCCTGGCTGCTGCTGCTCACCGCAGGAGGACTGGGGGCCTGGCTGCTGGGGCACCGGATCGTGAACGGCACCTGGCCAGACCGGGCCGCCTCACACTCGACGCCATCAGATCCACCACCTCGGATCCGCCACGGTACTCGCAACCGCCGGGATCGCCGCCGTATGCGGCCTGGTCATGATCCTCATGGCCCCTCGTGGCCGGGGGTCCCCGAGCGCGTCGAGATCCTCCCGACGCCGTCCCCGACCAGACCGCAGTGACGCGCGGGACCTGTCCGACTGGTGAGAACCCAGATCGAGCAGGTCGACGGGGTCCACAGCGCCACCGTCAGAGTTCGCCGCTCACGGGTCGACGTCGTCGTCCTCAGCGTCCTGGACGACCTCACCCCGGTACGAAGCCGCCCGCAAGAAGGCCGATGAGGCCCTGCAGGCGTTCAAGCCCGAGGGCATCGCACGCAGCCGAGTGCGGATCAGGCACACGAGCTGAAAGGAGAACACTATGCGTTCAGTCTCCGGGTCCTCAACAGGACGGTCCTGGCCCGGCTGCGGCCTTCTCATCACGGCAGCGGCATCCTGGCTGCTTGCCTCCGGCCTCGGTACCGGTCGGTCATGGCCCGACGTCGCCCGCTCCTGGCCACTGCGCAGGACCGGGTGGACAGCCTCATCACGCCCCAGGCGCACTGGCTCCTGCCGACCACCGCGCTGGCGTCAGTGCTCGCCTTCATCGCTGGGCTGGTCCCTACTCGCCATGCAAGTCCCCCGCAAGGCGGCCGCCTCGCCCCTGAGATTCAGCGATTCCGAGGGCGTCCTGCTGCTACCGTCAGCCCCGACGTCCTGGCACAGGCCCTGTCCGAGCGGGCCCAGGACGTCCCAGGGGTGGGCGGTGCTCGGTGTGGGTCACTGGTTCCCAAGCAGTCTGTGGCTCCAAAGGGGTCGCCACTGTGTCCCAGGGCTGCGAGGTCAGTGGACCGTCGCCGCTCTCAGGCGCCGACTCGAGGATGACGTGACCACGTCCTGGATACGCGCCCAGACAAGTCGACATCCTGGTGCGTCTGGAGCGCTCCTCGAACTCGCGCAACATCTCGCAGACCGTCACAGGACGGCATGCGCCCGGAGCACCGGGGACGGCGATGACACGCGAGAAGCAGGACGAGGCGGTGCCGGCACCTCGCCCGCGTCCACCCACGCCGCACCACCAGAGCGCTTCGTCCCTATGACAGGGACCGCTACCTGGTCCTGCGCGCCCAGGACGGAGACATCAACGCCTTCGAACAGCTCGTCGAGGCGTTACCAGGGGCGTCTGTTCCGCACCGCCTACACGATCGTGCGGAACCGTCACGACAGTGAGGACATCGTCCAGGAGACCCTCATCCAGGCCTGGCGCAGTCTTCACCTGGTCAGAGAGCCTGCCGCCTTTCGGAGCTGGCTCATGCGGATCTGCACCAACAAGGCCACCAGCATGACGCGCAAGCGTCAGCGTCGGGCTACCGATCCCTACGACTCCGAGAGCCTCGAGACCGCGAGCGCCATGGCGGGGAACGACTTCGAGCAGCACCACTGACCCGGCCGAGTCCAGCGAGGTCAACGCCCAGATCGAGGCGCTGGCCGACCTGCTGGCCTCCGTGCGGCCCGAGCTGCGCATCGTCTGGGTGCTCCGGGAGGTCGACGACATGTCCTACGAGGAGATCGCCCAGGCCCTGAATCTCACCGGTCCACCGTCCGCGGGAGGCTGGCACGCGCTCGCTCTCGTCATGCGCCAGATGAAGGGTGGTCATGAGGCACTGCCAACCAGCTCTCACGCAGCGCCCGACGCTCGACGGCGTCGGCCAGGCCATTCACCCGGTCTCACGAGCAGGATGACGCGGACACGCGGGAGTACCTGCGCCTGATCGCCTCCCTCCACGAGGGTGGGACCGGCTGGAGTCTCAGGGCGAGCGCCTCGGTCATGCCGCAGCGCCACTTGATGGAAGCCGTCATCGCCGAGACCCGTCACGGCGCCCAGGTGCAGATGCCCGCCACCGATCTGGGGCCCTACAGCATGTCCGAGTTCTCGCTGCGAGCGCTCATCCGACGAGCTGTGGACTCCATGCCCGGCGCCGCGCCCTGCGGTCCTCCTTCGAGCACGCGCCTTCAGGCGAGGATCACCGCGGCCTGGGGTTCCAGAGACCATCTCCTGCCGGATCTCCGCCCACGTCAACGCGGGCAGCCTGCCGCAGCTCGCCCAGCGGGTCCGCGACGCCGTTCGAGGCCTGCCATGAGAACCTAGGGGTGTCCCCGACCGTCAACGTCCACATCGAGGATCTCCACGATGACGACTAGCCTCTCAGCAGCCGAGCTGGCAAACCTGGTCACTGCTGTCCCCGGAGTACGAGGAATCGAGCCGGGGATAGGCAGCACGTTGAGGGCGATCGGCGGTCACATCCGGCAGCAGGACCCTCGTCAGGGCCCGCTTCGGAGTCGTCGTCGAGGCGGGTTCACGCGAGGCCGTCATCGAGATCGGTATCGACGGCTCACGGCACGTCAGGAGATCGTGCACGACGTCAGGAGACCATCATTCGGTCTCTGTCGAGGCGGGCGAGCCCGACGACACCTCCGAGGCACGCGAGGACTACGGCTCCCGGCGTCGGGGCGGAGCACTCCGCAGGTCACAGTGCGGGTGCGAGTCCCTGCTGTAGGGCACCCGATCCGCGCGATTCCCCGCCCTCGTACAGATCCCAGCACGAGCCGACGTCGGGCCACCGGTGGCTGACCGGTGGCCCGACGTCGGATATGAGGGTGAGGAGGGCGCTACTCAGTGACACTCGCGGACGACGACGCCCGAGACGTCGGCGTCCTCAAGCGCACCACGCGCGAGCCGGGAGACGATCCGGTGCCCCAGCCAGATGGCCCCTGAAGACCGGCAGACCGATGTACGAGGACACCTCCAGCAGCTGGCCCTGAAGACGGCCTCGTAGTTCTGGCCCAGGATCACCAGGGCGCACAGGGTGAAGGCCAGGATCGGGCCAGTGGGAACCAGGGCGCCCGATAGGGCAGGTCGGCCGGGTCGTTGCCCTGGAGCACGTAGGGCGCGCCGGAAGCGGAAGTGGCACACGGCGATCCCCAGCCACACGATGAAACCGCACAGGGGCGGAGACGTTGAGCAGCCACGTGTAGGCGGTGTCCTGACCCACCACGGCGGTGAGGAAGCCAGCGGCGCCACCAGCGCCGTCGCCCCAGAGCCCTCGCCGGGACCCCGTGGCGATTGACGTAGGCGAACCAGGCCGGTGCCTGGCCCTGCAGGGCCATCGAGTGCAGCATGCGGGTCGAGGCGTACAGGCCCGAGTTCCCGGCGCTGAGCACGGCGGTGAGGATGACCGCGTTCATGATGGCGGCGCGATCGATCCCCGCCCGCTCGAAGACCAGGGTGAAGGGGCGGTAGGAGATGTCGGAGGTCTCCGAGCGCAACAGGTTGGGGTCGGTGTAGGGCACCAGGGAAGCCGACCACCGCGATCGCCCCGATGTAGAAGATCATGATCCGCCAGAACACCGTGTGGATCGCCCTGGGGACGTCCCGGCGCGGGTTACGGGCCTCACCGGCCGCCACACCCACGAGCTCGGTGCCCTGGAAGGAGAACCCGGCCACCATGAACACCGACACGATCGCCAGCATCCGCCGTGGAAGGGGCGTCGCCGGTGGTCAGTTGCCGAAGCCCGCCGGCCTGCCGCCGACGATGCCGGCGATCATCGCCACGCCCGCGATCAGGAAGACGATGACGGTGACCACCTTGATGGCCGACAGCAGAACTCGCCCTCCCCGAAGGCTCGGGCGGACAGGGCGTTGAGCGTCGTCAACAGGGCCAGAATAACGCCGCCCATATCCATGAGGGCACCCCGGCAGCCAGTAGCCGCGACGATCCCCGCCGCCACCAGCTCGGCAGCCACCGTGATCGCCCAGTTGAACCAGTGGTTCCACCCCATGGCGAAGCCGAAGGAGGGCTGACGAACCGGGTGGCATAGGTCTGGAAGGAGCCGGCCACCGGCATGTGCGCGGTCATCTCCCCAGGGACTGCATGAGGAGCAGCACCTGAGGGCCGATCGCCGCGTAGGCCACCAGGGCGCCGCCCGGCCCGGCCGTGGAGACCGTGGCGCCCGAGGCCTGAACAGCCCGTACCGATGGCGCCACCGATGGCGATCATCTGCATGTGCCGGTTGGTCAGGCTGCGCTGCAGCCCTCTCTCCTCCTCCAACGCCTCGTTGGAGACCTGGTCGAGGGGCACGAAACCAGCGCTCTACAGGAGCATCGCCGCCAGCGCCGTCGGCGCCGGGCCGTCCGCCAGACCCGACGGAAGGAGGGCTGCTGAGAACCGACTCGTCGTGGGAGTGTCGCAACCGAGGGTAATCGTCGAGCACGCAACCCGTCGTTCACGTTCGGCCTGTCTCACGCGCCCTGGCCTGTGCTGACGCTCACGGTCGACGGAGCTGCCGGGGCGGCCGCGGTCTCAGCAGGTGTGGTCGGCGCCCGGCTCGCGGCGCAGTGGGTCGCCGGGCCTCCCTGGGCTGCCATGAGGTCGGCGCGCAGGTTCTGGGCAGGGAGAAGGAGATCTTCTCGGTGGTGGTGCGCACCTCCTCGACGTCGTCGAAGCCGAACTCGGCCAGGCGCTCAACGACCTCACGCACGAGGGATCTCCGGCACCGAGGCGCCCGAGGTCGAGACCGATCGTCTCGACGCCGTCGAGCCAGGACAGGGTCGATCTCGCTGGCGAAGTCCACCCGGTGGGAGGCGCCGGCCCCGGCCTCAGGGCCACCTCGCTGAGACGCACCGAGTTCGAGGAGTTGCCCGAGCCGACAACGATCATGAGGTCCACCTGCGGAGCGATCTGCTTGACCGCGCCCTGACGGTTCTGGGTGGCGTAGCAGATGTCCTCGCCGGGCGGGTCGATCATCTCCGGGAAGCGCTCACGCAGGAGGCGCACCGTCTCCAGGGTCTCATCGACGCTCAGGGTGGTCTGGCTGATCCACACGACCTTGGAGGGTCGCGCACCTCGACCCTGGTCCACCTCGTGAGGACCGTTGACGACCTGGATGTGCTCGGGGGCCTCCCCTGGGTGCCCTCGACCTCCTCGTGGCCGTATGGCCCACGAGGATGATGTCGTAGTCCTTGTCCGCGAAGCTCACGGCCTGCTTGTGGACCTTGGTCGCCAGCGGGCAGGGTCGCGTCAATGGTGGCCAGCCGGCGCTCGGCGGCCTCGGCGTGGACGGCCGGGGGAGACGCCGTGGGCGGAGAAGACGACGCGGGCCCCCACCGGAACCTCGTCGGTCTCGGAGACGAAGACGGCTCCGCGCTTCGAGAGGGCGTCCACGACGAACTTGTTGTGGACGATCTCCTTGCGCACGTAGATCGGCGCCCGTAGTGGGCCAAGGCCTGCTCGACGGCGTCGACGGCGCGGTCACGCCGGCGCAGTAGCCGCGTGGGGCAGCCGCGAGGATCCGCTTGCCGCTCTTCGCGGCGGAGGGCGAGGCCTCGGGGGCGGACACGGGGCTGATGGTGTGCGCGGCGGCGTCAGTCTGCTCGCTGGCGAGCTCGGTCATCGTCACGGCAACCACTGTGCCACAGTGGGACCCAGGTCCCCAGTGGTGGACGTGGCACAGTGGTGCATGTGACAGGCCAGAGCCCCACCAGCCCAGCCACGCAGTCCTCCCCGCCGGCGGCCGGCGTCCGCCTCCGCCGCAGACGGGGCCCCGCAGGAGCTGGCGCCGCGCGCGAATCTCACCACCGCGGAGAACCCTGGCCGCTGCGGCTGCTGTCCTCAAGATCGACCAGTACGTCGCCCGCATGAGTCAGGTGTGGGTGGAGGGCCAGATCATCCAGCTCAACCGCCGCCCCTGGCGCCGGCATGGCCTTCCTCACCCTGCGAGGACACGGACGCCGATGATCTCCATGTCGGTGGCGATCTAGCGCGCGTCTCGACGCCGTCCTGGCCCGCACCGGCGCCGAGCTGAACGAGGGCGCCCGCGTCGTCATTCGTGCCAAGCCACCTTCTGGACCAAGCGGGGCTCCTCCAGCTGCAGGCCGACGACATCCGGCCTCGTCGGCGTCGGGGACCTGCTGGCCCGCATCGAGCAGCTGCGCCGCGTCCCGGCCGCCGAGGGACTGTTCGACGCCGAGCGCAAGCGAGCCTTCCTTCCTGCCGCGCAAGGTGGGCCTCGTGTGCGGCCGCCGAACTGAGGCCAGGACGACGTGCTGGTCAACGCCCGACTGCGCTGGCCCGGACTGCCCTTCGAGGTCCGGGAGGTCGCCGTCAGGGGACGCGCGCCGTCGGCGAGGTCATCCGCGCCATCCAGGAGCTCGACACTGATGCGCAGATCGACGTCATCGTCGTGGCCCGAGGGCGGCGCCGTCGAGGACCCTGCTGCCCTTCTCCGACGAGGGGCTCGTAGCGCCGCGGCCGCCTGCCGCACACCGCTGGTCTCCGCGATCGGTCACGAGACCGACTGCCCCTGCTGGACCTGGTGGCGACTACCGGGCCTCCACCCCCACCGACGCCGCCCGTCGGATCGTCCCCGACCTCGCCCAGAGACCGTGGGCCTGGACTCGGCCCGTGAGCGCCTGCGCAGCGTGCTCACCTCGCGGCTGGACACCGAGCAGGCGGCCCTGGACCAGCTGCGGGCCCGGCCGGTCATGGCCGACCCCACCTCGATCGTGCGCGACCGGGTCATCGAGCTCGACCAGGCCCGCGACCGGATGCGCCGGGCGGTCAGCCACCGCCTGTCGCTGGCGGCCGCGGACCTGCGCGCCGACCACGCCCGGCTGACGGCCTGTCGCCGCAGGGGCGTCCTGGATCGCGGCTACGATCCTGCGCACCCCGGCGGGAAGGTCATCACCGGCGCCGAGGACGTCAGAAGGCGACCTCATCGAGGGCGTCCTGGCCCAGGGCGTCTCGTCGCCCAGGTCGTCGGCGCCACCAGCCCCGGCCCGCCAATATCGACTGGTAGCGGCTGGGCGCCGGCGACGCCCTGGGGACGCCCGCTGACAGCATCCGGAGGCATCGTGGACGCACCATAGGGCTCGTGGACAGCGTCCCGGGGCCAGTCATCGAGACCTACGGTGCGTCCGCGCGCTTCGGGCGACCGGTCGCCACAAGGACAACGGCGACGGCGATCGCGGCCACCGCGAGACGGCCGACGCCCCAGTCACCGCCCTATGGGATCCGGTCAGGAAGTCGCGCAGACGTCAGGGCCGCCAAGGACGGCCACACCAACGACGCTGCCGGTCTGTCGGGCCGCGTTGATGACACTGCCGGCCACGCCGGTGTATACCCGCCGGTGCGGGGCGACGGCGGCGAGGTCGCGGCCGGCATGGTCGGTGCGGTGCCGAAACCGCCCAGGAAGGTCAGGGCCGCCACCACCGGGTACGGCGTCGAGGCCGTGACAAGAGCGAGCCCGCAATCCGGCGGCACCGGTGAGCAGACCCGATCAGCATCGTGGGGAAAGCCCCGATCCTGGCGGTCATCCTGCCTCAGCGGGGAGGCGACGACGGCGCTGCACGCCTGCGGCGCCAGGGGCCAAAGCCGGCGAGCCAGGGGTGAGTAGCCCAGGTAGCGCTGGAGGAACGGGCCGGGACGAAGAGCTGGCCGAAGAAGCCGGTGTTGAGCGCGAGCCCGACCACAGCAGCCACGGCGAAACGCGGTCGGGAGAACACCGTCGTCGGCGCATCGGTCGGCTCGCGGTGCCTCAACCAGGATGAAGGTCACCAGCAGGATCAGGCCGACAGGGTCGAGAGAACCACGGTCAGGGCTCCACCCGTGCTCACCGGCGGCGATGATCCCGTAGGTGGCGGCTGCGAGCCCGGCGACGGAGAGGGTCTGTCCGGGCAGGTCGCCGCCTCCTCCTCGCCGTGCCGACCGGATCGCCGGCTCGGGCAGGGCAGCGGGCAGTGAGCCACATGCCGACCGCGACGAGGCAGGTTCATCCAGAACACGAACCGCCAGCCGGTGAAGGTCACGAGCAGTCCCCGGCCACCGGGCCGACGGCCGCGGCGACTCCGCCGGCCTCCCCACAGGCCGATGGCTCAGGGCTCGGTCGGCGAGGGCGGTCATGGATGAGGAGAGCATGGCCAGGGATGCGGGACGATCGCAGCGCCGGCCTCTGCAGCGCGGAAGGCGATGAGTGCTCCGCCGCGGGAGCCAGGGCGCAGGCCGCGAGCAGAGCCGAGACCGCCAGGCCGAGCAGGTGGACGCTCTAGCACCCATCCGGTCGCAGGCCGCCCCGCCGACAGCTGCAAGGCGGCGAAGGTGAGGGCGTAGGCGTCGACGACCCACTGCAGGGAGGCGACCGGGCGCCCAGGTCCGTGCCGATCCGCGCAGTGCCACGTTGACGACCGTCGTGTCGAGCATGACGACGAAAAACCCGAGCAGCGCCGCGATGAGGGCGCCGCGCCGTCGGTATCCGCTCATGTGGTCTCCTTGTCGCTTCGGGCCTCTGGCCCCGTCTGCCGGCTGATGCCGGTCACCGGCAGAGCTAGAACCGCAATCGTTCGGCGCTCGCCGAATCGGCGCAGGCGCATACTGGCCGCATGTCACGGATTCCCGACCGTTTCTTCCCGAGGCGGTTCCCGACGTCGCCGGCACGGCTGCGGCGCTCGCCGACCGTCGCGGGGCCGCCATGTGCGCAGCGCTCATGGACGGCCGTGCCTGGACGGTGGGCGAGCTCGGCTCATACGCCGGGACCGCACGATCGACGGCCAGCGAGCATGTCGACGTGCTGGAAGCGCACGGTCTCATCACGAGGTCCGCCAGGGGAGCCTGCTGCTATGTCACGATCTCCGGCCCGAGGCGGCTCGAGTCATCAGGGCCCTGGGTGCGATGTCAGCATCAGTACCGCCCACGGCGCACAGCCTCAATGCGTGGACCGCCAGCAAGCGGCTGCTGGCAGCCCGTACCTACCGCCACCTGGCGGGGCGACTCGGTGTGAGTCTGGCCGAGCACCTCCAGGAGCGCGCCACCTGATTCCTCCTGGCGGCTGACCGATTCCCGGAGGGATCTCCGGCTACCTGGGGGCTGGAGAAGCCGCTTCGTTCCCGCGGGGAGGCGTGCATGGACTCCACCGAGCGGCGGTTCCACCTCGGCGGGCCGCTGGGGACCGCACTGACGCAGTCGTTCTTCGATCGGGCCTGGATCACGCGCATCGGGCGGAGCCGGGCCGTCAAGGTCACGGAGGCCGGCCGAGGGCACCGGCACAGGCAGGTTTGGCGGAAGTGCTGAAACACCTCGATGAGACGACCTCCAACGGCGCAGCGGGGTAGAAGTGTGGTCTGACGCATCGGTGCTCTTCGACCGGAACCAGCAGGAGTCAAGAGAGACTCAGGCCGGGATTTTTGTCCATATGGGACGACTTTGGAGCTTCCACAACCAGTCGACACCGCACCAAAAATGCTCTGGCCAGCACAGATGCTAACGCCACTGAGACGGGGCACCGTCAAAGTCGTCCCTCTTGGGCACTTTGGCGCCGAGGGGATCACTTCGGCCCGCGTCGTCCGCTCTGCCCTGGGCCGGCCCGTGCGAGAATCGGCATGTGAGCTCCGAGATGAACCCGGCCCATACTCCGACCAGTACCCAGACGAGTACTCACCCCAGAACAGCGCCTACTCGGCATCGTCAGGGTCCTCACCGTCTTCGGCATCCTCCGGTGATGGTGCCTCCAGCGCCAACGAGGACGTGGCCTCGCTCAGCTACGAGCGGGCCCGCGAGGAGCTGGTGGCCGTCGTGCAGCGCCTCGAGGCGGGATCCGTCCCGCTGGAGGACTCCCTGGCCCTGTGGGAGCGCGGCGAGGCCCTGGCCCAGCGGTGCCAGACCTGGCTTGACGATGCCCGCGCCCGCCTGGCCGCTGTCGCTCAGGACGAGTCCGCGGACTGACAGGGCATGACCCGCCCGGATCAGCGGCTCCAGGCCGCGCTCGTGCCCGCCCGCGCGACGAAGGGACCGGGGTTCCGGCTGGCAGCGGGCGCTGATCGGGCGACACCGGGAACCAGAACAGGAGCCGTGGATGTCCAAATCTGTGACAAAGGCTCGGATCGTTCTCATTCAGACGGAGTGCAACCGCATGATTCCAAGGTTTCCCTTCATGCGGTCCGGGACCTGGAGCTCCTTTTGTCACGGATGTGGACATCGTCGGGCGAGACACGCCCTGAGGGCGGCGCCGGATCGGTAGTCTGTGAGTGTTCACCCTTCGGCCCCACTCATCGACCATTCTGCCGACCATCCACGGGGGGCTTCGCGCCGACGCGTCTCCCTCTGCCCGGATCACCCCTCGCCGCCTCTCTCCCACTCACCTCACTCACAACGACCGGTCCCCGGTCCCGCACAAAGGAGTCACCATGACCGCACCCGGCCGCCAGGGATCCGCCCTCGTCATCGGCGAGGCGCTGGTCGACGTCGTCATCCACCCCGGGCAGGAGCCCGTGGACATCCCCGGCGGCTCGCCCGCCAACGTTGCCCTGGGACTGGCGCGCCTGGGCCGCGACGCCGAGCTGCACTGCTGGATCGGCACCGATGAGCGCGGCAAGGCCGTGCGCGCCCATCTGGAGGCCTCCGGGGTCCGCCTGGCTGCGGGCGCCGACGGCGCCGAGCGCACCTCGACGGCGCAGGCCACCATCGGTGAGGACCGCGCCGCCACCCTATGTCTTCGACCTGGACTGGAACCCGCCGCGCCCGAACCTGGCTGACGGTGAGGCGCCACTGCTGGTGCACACCGGCTCGATCGCGGCGATCCTGGCCCCGGCGCCGCCACCGTGGAGCAGCTGCTGCGCGAGACCCGCGCCACATCCACCATCGCCTACGACCCCAACGCCCGCCCGCAGCTCATGCGGTGAGCCGAGGACGCCCGCCGGGATCGTCGAGCGCCTCGTGGCCCCTGTCCGACCTGGTCAAGTGCTCCGATGAGGACATCGCTTGGCTCTACGGTCAGGACGCGGACCTGGAGACGGTGCTGCGCTCCTGGCTGGAGGCGGGGGCGGCCGTCGTGGTCGTCACGCGCGGCAAGGAGGGGGCACTGGCCCCTGTCCGCCTCCGGGGTGCGCCTGGAGGTGCCCGCCGACCCGAGCGTCGTCGTGGCAGACACAGTGGGCGCAGGCGACCCTTCATGGGCGGCCTGGAGGATGCTCTGTGGAGCGAGGACCTCGTGGGCGCGGAGCGGCGCGAGGCGCTGCGCGCCGTGGACGCCGAGACCCTGGAGCGGATCGTGCGTCACGCCGCGGCCATCGCCGACATCACGGTCTCGCGGGCCGGGGCCAATCCGCCCACCCGCGACGAGCTGCCCTGAGACGATGAGCCCTGCGCCGCCGCGATCAGCGCAGGATCGCGGCGGCGAGCAGGACCACGGGCACGAACCCGGCGGTGGTCAGCAGGGACCGTGTCACGCGCCAGGTCCTTGCCCACCCCGTAGCGCGAGGCGTACATGAAGACGTTCTGCGCCGTGGGCAGGGTGGCGGTGACGACCGGGGTCAGCAGCTGTGCTCGCTGAGTCCCGTCGCCAGCCCGACGACGACGGCCAGCCCCGGCATGACAGCGAGCTTCCAGCCCACGGCCAGCCACAGGCCGCTGCGCCGGCCCGCGCCTCGGACAGACGCGTCCGGCTCAGGGACTCCGCAGGGGCCGGGGCGCCCGGCCAGGCTCATGCCCAGCGCCAGCATCATGAGCGGCACCGCGACGCGCCCGAGCATCTCCAGGCCCTGGGCCGGGTATCCCCCGCACCAGGCGGTCAGGGTCCAGATCGCTCAGGTTCGCCGCGGTCCCGGCCACGACACCCACAGCAGCGGATTGCGCAGCGGGACGGTCAGGGTCGCCAGGCGAGACGGGTTACCGCGGCGGGTGACGGCGTCGAGCACGGTGAAGGTGACAGGGGTGAGCACCAAGAGCTGGAGCAGAAGGATCGGGGCGATGGTGGCCGCGTCGCCCAGGACGAGGACGGCCACCGGGATGCCCTAGGTTCGCGGCGTTGACGTAGCCGGAGGCGAGCGCGCCGATGGTGGCCTCGGCGGTGGAGCGGCGCAGCACGAGGCGGTGCAGGCACCAGGCGGAGACGATGGCCACGAGCTCGGCGGCCACGGCCACGGCGGTGGTCCGCGAGACCACGGCCGTGAGGTCCGCTCGGCTCAGGGTGGTCACCAGCAGCGCCGGGTGGCGGCGAAGAAGCACACGCGGGTGAGGACCCCGTCGGCGTCGGCGGGCACGGCCCGGGTGCGCACCAGCAGCCAGCCGACGGCGATGACCACCCGAAGACGGCCAGCCCGCGACGACATCGCCCATAGCCTCGGCGTCCCCTCTCATCGGCCGCTTCGACGGAGATAATCCGACTGAGATCATAGGACGCGGCGCGACGAGTTCGTAGGGTAGAGCGCGCCTTCGTACCCTCTGCCTCGAACGCGCCCCTCAAGGAAGGACCGCATGAGGGCGCGGGACCGCAACAGGGGCCGGGCACACGCCCCGTAGCTGAGGCGCGGGGGCACGCAGCGGCTAGCCGACCGGCTCGAGGTCCACCCAGGTGCCGACGTGGTCGGAGATGATGAAGGAGGCCGTCCCCCAGTCCACGGCACGCAGCAGCGGGGCTCCCGGCTTCCCCGTCTCCCGCCGCGGCCACGGCCGCCTCATCGGTCAGCGGAAGACCGTCGGGGCCGGTGGGCCACAGGTCGGTGAGGACGTGGTCGATGCGCCTCGTGGGGTCGGCGGCCGGGAAGGTATGCCCTCCCCACGGTGCGTCCCAGCCCCAGGGCCTCGACCTGCTCGGCACCCAGGTTGTAGTCGCCCACGAGCAGGTGCGGTCCGGGCAGCCCGGCCAGTGCCGCCCAGGCGGCGGCGAGCTGACGCCGCCATGGACCCGCGGGTGGCCAGGTGCGTGGAGGCGACGGAGGCCGGCGAGCCGGCCCACCGACGTCCTCCGGCAGGGTCGAGGGTCGCGGCCACCATGACACGGCTGGAGGCGGTGAAGACCTTGTGGGAGCGCGGGTCCCAGGCGCGCTCACCGCGCTTGACGATGCTGGAGGGCCCCGCCCCAGGCGCTTTGACGTGCCAGCCGGCCACCGGGAAGCGGGAGATGAGGGCATTGCCGTAACCGATCGGCCCGGCCCCGACGGCGGCGCGCAGCAGCCCGAAGACATCGTCGGTCGGCGAGCCGAGCGCGCTGCGCAGGGGCCGACGGCGCAGCCCCACGGCCGGTCCGGCGTAGCTGGCGGCGAAGCGGCAGGTGGGCATCCCCAGCTCCTCGGCGAGGAAGGCGGCCTGGTGAAGGCGCCCGGAACGGGCCTGGCCCAGATCCACCTCCTGAGCGCGACGACGTCGAGGGGCCAGCTCGGCGATCTGCTCGGCCGTGGCCCGCATGACGGCGCGGGCGGTGGCGGGGTCGGAGATGTCGGCGCCAGCCAGCGAGCCGGTGGCGGCGCTGCCGTCCCCGGCCCCGGCACCGGGCAGACCGTGCTGGAGATTGAGGCTCAGGACCCGGATCATGCTCATTCCTCCTCGAAGGTCAGGCTCACGGAGTTCGTGCAGTAGCGCTGTCCGGTGGGGGTCTGGGGGCGTCGTCGAAGACGTGGCCCAGGTGGCCGTGCAGGTGGCGCAGCGGACCTCGGTGCGCACCATGCCGTGGGAGGTGTCGGTGCTCAAAGTGACCGCCTCGAGGCTGGCAGGGTCGTAGAAGGAGGGCCAGCCGCGGTGGGAGTCGAACTTGGTGGTGGAGCGGAACAGCTCGGCGCCGCAGCCGCGGCAGCGGTAGACGCCCTCGCGGTGCTCGTCGAGCAAGGCGCCGGTGAAGGGCCGCTCGGTGCCGGCCTCGCGCAGCACGTGGTACTCCATGGGGCTCAGGGCGGCGCGCCACTGCGCGTCGGTGCGCACCGCGGCCTCCAGGTCGACAACCGGCTCGGAGGGCGTGGAGGCAGGCATCATGGAGGGCTCACCACTCGTGTCAGTACTCATGGCTCCCATCGTCACCCGCACGACGGCGCCGGGCGAACCGCGTTCACGCAGCGAAAAACGCACCAATCCGCTCGGGTCCCGGCAACGTAGCGCCCCGCCCGCCCGACTCACCGAGGGCCCAGGCCCCGCGCCGGGCGCGGTGCAGCAGGGAGCGGCCCATGGCACGCCCCAGCGTGACGGCGCGCCTGGCCCCCAGGCCGTGCGCCGCAGTCTCCCCTGCGGCCTCGGTGGCCGTATCGTCGTCACCGGCCACCGTCTTGATGGCAGTGTCGGCCTCGGCCTTCTGTGGCGACGATCTCCTCGGCCGCACGGGCGACCTCCTCCGGGGCCGAGGTCCTGGGTGACCTCGACCTGCTCGACCTCCACCCGCGTGCGCGGCAGGGCGTAGGGGGCCTCGCGCTGCAGCCAGGCGACCAGTTCCTCGCGCACATAGGACTTGAGGGCGCCGACGTCGCCCGGGTTGGCTCCAGTGAGGACCACGCGTACGGTGACGTGGTCGCCGACGGCGTCGGAGACCTCGAGAGAGGCCTGGCGCCCGTCCCAGACCGTGGAGGCGGCCACGAGCCGGGCCAGCTCAGCGCGCAGCGCGGCGACGGGCACGCGCCAGTCCAGCTCGAGGGTGAAGGTGCCGGTGCTCTGGGAGCCGCCGCGCGTCCAGTTGGCGAAGGGGTTCTCGGTGAAGTGGGTCGAGGGCAGGATGAGGCGCCGCTCGTCCCAGGTGCGCATGACCACGTAGGTCAGGGTGATCTCCTCAATGGTGCCCTGCTCGTTGTCGACGACGACGACATCGTCCACGCGAATGGCGTCGGTGGTGGCCAGCTGGAGGCCGGCGAAGATGTTGCCGAGCATGGAGCGTGCGGCCATACCGGCGATGACGGAGGCCAGACCGGCCGAGGCGAGCAGGGAGCCGCGGCCAGCTGGACGCTGGGGAAGGTCATGATGGCACTGACGAGCCCGGCGATGATGATGACCACCTGGGCGACGCGCCGGATGATCTGGCTCGGGTGGTCACGCGGTTGGCGCGCCCTGGTTCTCGCTGGCCTGCACCCCTTTGACGACTGTGGACTCGATGGCCTTGGCGAAGGCGACGACGAGCCAGGTCACCGAGAAGATGAGCGCAATGGTCACCCCTCGCTCGATGACGACCATCGTCGTCGAGTCCTCCTGGTCTGCCGCAGCCCGGTCAGAGCGATCTGGGTGCCCAGGAAGGCCCCGGTCATGGCGCCGACGGCGTAGGGCGGGCGGCGCCCGAAGTCCACGATCTCGCGGTACAGGAGGCGGCGCCTGCCCATGAAGCTGAGGATCGACATGAGCACGACGGCGACCAGGATGCCGATGGCGGCACCGATACCGGCCTGCAGGCCAATGGCGGCGAGGTCGTTCGTCGTCTTGAGACCACCTCGACCGTCTGGTCGACGTTCAGGGACGGTATGCCCGTGGGACCGGGGGTGGGCGTGGGAGTCGGGGTCGCCGAAGGATCCGCGCTGGGGACGCGGGTGAGTGGTGGCTGCGAAGAGCATGGGACCAGCGTAGGCAGCGGGGCTGTGCCCAGGCTGTGACGAACGGCCACGAGTGACGATGAAGTCTCCACCCAACTTCCATTTGACGTACTACGTGTGCCGTAGTACGTTAGATGCACACAAGGACCTCAGAGTCACCCCACAGCAAGCCAAGGAAGGAGGGTTCACATGATCAGCGCAGATGCCATTCGCGGCTACATCGATCTCATCGTCCTGTCCCTGCTGAAGCGGCAGCCGTCGTACGCCTACGATCTCGCCAAGACCATCACCGAGGTCTCCGACGGCGAGTACACCATCAAGCAGACCACCCTCTACACCGCCCTCAAGCGCCTGGAGTCCACCGGCCTGGCTGCCTCCTACGCAGGAGTGTCCGAGTCCGGCAAGTCCCTGCACCTACTACCGCCTCACCTCCGAGGGCACCGCTCACCTGACCACCAAGGTCTCCGAGTGGGAGGACACCAAGACCCTCGTCGACCGCTTCGCGAAAGGAACCCACTGATGGACACCATCGAGACCTTCCTCGACAACATGTTCGCCCCCTACCCGGCCACGCCGCGCTTGACCGAGGCCCGCAGCGAGCTGCGCGCCATGATGGAGGACGCCTACAACGACGCCATCGCCCAGGGCAAGACCCACAACGAGGCGGTCGGTCAGGTCATCACCGACTTCGGCAACCTTCAGGAGCTGGCCCCGACGCTGGGCATCGCGGCCGACATCCAGCCCGGCGGTAGCTCCGCAGGCCGCTCCCGCCGCCGGCGCCCGACCGAGCCCAGTCGGCCCGCCGGCCCCGCGCCCGTCGGCCCCAGCAACTACACCGCCTGGCAGCACAATGAGCAGGACGAGGACAAGGACGACCCCTTCATCAGCTTCGTGGCCAGCATCTACTGGCCGGCCACGGTGATCATCTATCTGCTGTGGAGCTTCGTCTTCAACGCCTGGGACATCTCATGGATCATCTGGCCGGTCGCCGCCATCGCCTTCGGGATCTTCGCCACCGGCCACGCCTATCGGCGCAGTCGGAAGTGAAGACTCTCCACCCACCTCAGCCGGGACTCGCCCAGGCGTGAACGAGGGCCCGGGACCCGTCAGGTCCCGGGCCCTCACGGCGGCTCCGACCGGGCCCTTAATCCGGGGCTCGGTCGGGGCCGAGACGCTCACTCCTCGGCGAGGGTGGAGAGGTCTCCCTCGTCCTGCCCCAGTGCCCGGGCCCGCAGCACCCGGCGCAGGATCTTGCCCGAGCGGGTCTTGGGCAGTGACTCGAGGAAGCAGAAGGACTCCGGCTTGGCGATCGGCGACAGGGACGCCGCCACGTGCTGGCGCAGCTCGGCCTCGAGCTCACGCGAGGGCTCGACCCCGGTGGCCAGGACGACGGCGACGTGAACGGAGTGCCCCTTGACCTCGTGGGGCAGCCCGACGGCGGCAGCCTCGGTCACCACGGAGTGGGAGACGAGCGCCGACTCGACCTCGGCCGTGCCCAGGCGGTGGCCGGAGACCTTGATGACATCGTCGGTGCGCCCAATGATCCAGAACCAGCCGTCGGCGTCGCGCTTGGCCGAGTCCCCGGTCAGGTACAGGCCCGGGTACTTGCTCCAGTAGGTGTCCACGTAGCGCTGCGGGTCACGGAAGAGAGTGCGCATCATCGAGGGCCAGGGCCGCTTGAGGACGAGGTTCCCTCGACGCCGTCGGGGACCTCCCGGCCCTCCTCGTCGACGACGGCCGCCTCCTGGCCGAACACCGGCCGGCCGGCCGCGCCGGGCTTCTGAGGCATGGAGGGGACCGTCGTGATCTGGAACATGCCGGTCTCGGTCTGCCACCAGGTGTCGATGATCGGGCGGCGGTCGGCGCCGACGACGTGGTGGAACCAGCGCCACGCCTCGGGGTTGAGGGCTCGCCGACGCTGCCCAGCAGCCGCAGGCTGGACAGAAATCGTGCGCCGCACCCAGGCCTCGCCGAAGCGCATGAGTGTGCGGATGGCCGTGGGGGCGGTGTGAAAGGCGTTGATGCCGTAGCGCTCAATGAGGTTCCACCAGCGGTCCGGGTAGGGGAAGGTCGGGTTTCCCTCGTACATGAAGACGGTGGCGCCGTTGAGCAGGGGCCGTAGACGAGGTAGCGTGGCCGGTGATCCAGCCCGGGTCGGAGGTGCACCACCAGCGGTCGGCGTCATGGACGTCGAAGCAGTCGTGGAGAGTGACGTAGTGCCCACCTGGTAGCCGCCGTGGGAGTGCAGAATCGCCTTGGGCTCTCCGGTGGACCCGGAGGTGTAGAGGATGAACAGGGGTCCTCAGCGTCGACCCTGCACGGTCTCGCAGCGGCCCTAGGGCGATCGGGAGCTTGCACAGCTCGTGTACCAGTGGTCGCGGATGGGGTCCCATGACAGCCTCGGTGGCGGTGTTGCACGACGATGACGTTCTGGACGGTGGGCGAGAAGCGCACCGCGTCGTCGACGATCTTCTTCAGGGGAAGACCTTGCCGTTGATCCACGAGCCGTCGGCAGTGATGACGACCTTGGACTCGAGTCGTCGATGCGCGCGCTCAGGGCGTCGGAGGAGTAGCTGGCGAAGACCACCGAGTGGATGGCCCCTGAGCTTGGCGCAGGCGAGCATGGCGAAGAAGATCTCGGGGATGCGGGGCAGGTAGATCGTCACGACGTCACCCTTTGCCCACACCCATGGCCTTGAGGACGTTGGCCATCCTCTCGACCTCCCCGGCCCAGGTCGAAGTAGGAGAAGGTACGCACCTGCTCGACATCCTCACCCACCCAGATGAGGGCGAGCTTGTTGCGGTGGGAGTTGGTCAGGTGCCGGTCGACGGCGTTGGAGACGATATTCGTCCGAGCACCGACGAACCAACGGTAGAAAGGGCCCTGACCTCGTCGAGCACCGTGTCCCAGGGCCTGACCACTCCAGCTCGCCGGCGCGCTCGGCCCAGTAGCCTCCAGGTCCGCGGCGGCCCGCTCCTCCAGAGCGCGCCAGTCGCCGACCCAGGCGTTCGCGACGACCTCGGGGTCGGGATGGATGGTCTCCTCCGGCTCCTCCATCGGCTCGCCCGGGGGCTGAGTCACGGTCCTTGAGATCATGGCGTCCTCCTTGCGCAGTATGAATATGGCGCCGTCACGCGGCGAGGGGTGTCTGGAGGCGTGCGGGCCGCGTGGAGTACGGGGCCTCGTACTCACGAACGTGGCGTCGCACACATGCAGGGCTGCCATCATCACTATGAAGGCCTGCTTGGCGACCGATATGGCGAGGAGATCCCGCAGGCGCCCCGCAGAAGAGGCCTGGCGCGCTCGGGCGTGCCCGTCCCGACGCACGCACGTGACCACGCCCCATGCGTCTGACGACCGCTCCGGCGCATCAGGAGGCGGACCTGCAGCAGACCCAGACGGAGCGCGCGCAGACAGAGCGAAGGCCCGGAACCTTATGGGTTCCGGGCCTTTCGCGGTGGCTCCGACCGGCGTCGATCCGGTGACCTTTCGATTTTCAGTCGAACGCTCTACCAACTGAGCTACAGAGCCTTGGGATGGAATCGGTCCGACCATTTCTGATCGGACCGATCCTTTCCGCGACCTCGACGGGACTTGAACCCGCGACCTCCGCCGTGACAGGGCGGCGCGCTAACCAACTGCGCCACGAGGCCAGTGTGAATTCACTGTGTTATTCACTTGTGCGAATCCGCACCCCAACGGATTCGAACCCGTGCTACCGCCGTGAAAGGGCGGGGTCCTGAAACCGCTAGACGATGGGGGCCAGGGGGCCTCGACGTCGTCGCGCCTCGAACCGGGATGAACACTAAGGGGACAGTCTTCCGCAGCGCAAATCCCGACGACGTGACCCTCCTCACCGCTCGGTTTCCGGCGAGATTCCGGGCATCCAGGACAGTCGAGTCGGAGGCCGCCGAGTCTGGCAGGCTGGCCCCGTGAGCCACGCGCACCAGCAGGGGGCGGAACAGCCCCGGGTACAGCCCTCGGGGCGGATGACGGATCAGGAGTTCGAGGACGTCGTCGGCGACGCCCTGGACCAGATCCCGGAGGACCTGGCCGAGGCGATGGACAACGTCGTCGTCCTCGTCCAGGACGAGCCCGACCCGGAGATGCTCACCGAGGAGGACTACGACGAGGCCGGCCGCCCACGCTCCTGGGACTGTACGACGGCGTCCCTCTCACCGAGCGCGACGAGGGCTGGACCATGGTGCTGCCCGATCGCATCCTCATCTTCCGCGGGCCGCTGGAGCGCTGGTGCACCGACCGCGAGGAGCTCGTGGAGGAGATCACGGTCACCGTCATCCATGAGATCGCCCACCACTTCGGCATCCCCGACGAGCGCCTCCACGAGCTGGGCTGGGCGTAGCCCGGGGAACAGTCCCGGAACAGACCGTATGACTCATTACCTCGCAAGCACCCAGGGACCTGCCTTAGTGTGGCCGGCATGAATGACCGTCATCGGCCTGCCGCTCCGGGTGCCGGGGAGCCTCCCAGCCCCATCGCCCCGAGTGAGTTCCCGCAGTACCACGTGAGTCGACGGCCAGTACTCCTGGCGCTCCTCAGGGGCTGGTTCCTGGCGGGGTGCTCCCTCATCCCCGGCTCCTCGTCGGCCGGAGGATCCTCCTCCAGCCCGCAGCCCACCACCCCGGCGCCCGGCATCGCCCAGCGCCGCCCCTCGCCCACCGCGGCCGCGAGGCGCGACGCCGTCGGCACAGCGACGGCCACCGGCGGAGCGCTGGAGGGCTGGAGCCTGGAGGGAAGGTCGGCCAGCTCATGATGGTCGGGGTGGACGCCACCGCCCCCAAGCAGTCCTCCAACGAGGGCCGTCGACACCCACCATGTCGGCAACATCTTCATTGCCGGCCGCACCACGGCGGGCAGCCAGGCGACAGAAGGTCATCGCCTCGTTCACCGGCAGGGTCGGCTCGGCCACCACCCACAACACCCCGATGCTCGTGGCCACCGACCAGGAGGGCGGCGAGGTCCAGGTCCTGTCAGGCTCAGGCTTCTCCGACATCCCCTCGGCGATGGACCAGTCGACCCAGCCGCGCGATCAGCTGGAGGCCGCGGCGCTCGCCTGGGGCAAGGAGCTGGCCGACGTCGGCGTCAGCATGAACCTGGCCCCGGTCGTCGACCTGGTCGACATCGACCGACCGACCACCAACGAGCCCATCGGCCACTGGGGGCGCGAGTACGGCCACGACGCCACCACCGTCTCCTCCCAGGCCGGCGCCTTCGCCGCGGGGATGCAGGCCTCGAAGGTCATCCCCACCTACAAGCACTTCCCGGGCCTGGGGCGGGTCACGGCCAACACGGACACCTCGGCCGACGTCGTCGACCGCACCACGGGCCGCCTGCCCGACGCCGCCGTCGGCGTCTTCGCCGGCGCCATCGCCGCCGGCGCGCAGGTCATCATGGTCTCCTCGGCCACCTACGCGCTCATTGACGCCTCGGCGCCGGCCGTCTTCTCCTCAAAGATCGTCACCGACATGCTGCGCACGGAGATGGGTTTCTCCGGGGTGGTCATCACCGATGACGTCTCCGCCGCCGTCCAGGTCAGGGTGTGACCGCGGGCGATCGGGCCGTGCAGGCGATCCGGGCCGGCTGCGACATCGTGCTGGCCTCGGCGGAGCCGGCTGTGGCCGCCGACATGGTCAAGGCCCTCATCGCCGCCGCCCAGTCCGACCCCGCCTTCGCGGCGCGGGTGGACGAGTCGGCCGCACGGGTGCTGGCTCTCAAGGGCAGCCTCCAGTCCTGAAGCGCGCCGGCCCGGCCGGCCCTGCAGAGCGGGAGCCTCAGCGGGACTTGGTGGTGCCCTGCGGTGATCCGCTGGACTCCATGCGCTTGGCCAGGGCAGTGCTCGGCGTCGTAGCCCTGGGAGTCGCACCAGGCGTTGGCCTCGTCGGCGGTCGCGTAGAGCTCGCCGGACAGGGTCACCCACCAACCACCGACGTCGAACACCGACCACTCGCTGGTGTTGACGATCACGGCATTCGGGTTGGCCTGCCGCGTCTTGAGGAACTCGGCGAGGATCGAGCGGTTGGTCCAGGTCTGCCCGTCGGCGACCAGGTCCACCTGCTTGGAGGACAGCTGCGGGGTCCACTTGCCCAGGAACTTACTCATGACGGCGGAGCGGTCGTGCGCAGCCTGCCACTGCAGGGCGTCGCCGGCGGCCTGCTCGTCCTGCTCCTGCTGGTTCGCGTTGGAGTTCGTGGACGAGGCCATCGTCATCGGGGAGTTCGTCGAGCTCTTCGAGGTGACGCTGGACTGCGAGCCGCGGTCGAAGGAGGGCTTGACCGTGAGTGTCTTGAGGTCGAGGTCCTGGCGGTGCGAAGTAGTGCTGCTCGCCGAAGCGCAGCGTCACCGCCCGTCCGCCGTTGGGGATGATGAGCGGATCGCCGGAGAGGTCGAAGGTTCCCGAGGCCACGAGGTGGTCGACGTCGGCACCGCCGGTCGGGCTCGCGGAGCTGTAGATGAGGACCTGGTTGGACGATCCCGCCGAGGAAGTCGCCCTCGGCGCAGGGAGGTCGTCACATTGCCCTGGACATTCAGCTCGCCCTGGCCGTCCTCCACCGAGGTGATGGTGAAGGTCGGCATGCTGGAGCAGGCCTTGACCGCGCCCGAGGGCAGGGCCGTCGCGGTTGACGTCGCGGCGGCGTCGGCCTGGCCGTTGTTCTGGTTGCCGCCCTCGCCCGCCTTGTCCTGGGAGGTGGAGTCGTCGTCCTTGTCCTTGCTGGAGAAGTAGTTGCCGGCCCACCGCCGCCTCCGCCGGCGATGATGAGGAGGAGAACCACGATGATCGCCACCAGGCGCCCGGTGCCGGATCTCGAGGACTGCTTCTGCTGCTGGGGCGGCGCATCTGGGCCGCCATCTGGGCTCCCGAACATGTCCTGCTCCACCGCCGGCTGCGCGGCGGAGAAGCCCGACGGCGCCCCGCTGGGGTCTCCGCCCAGGGCGGCAATGTCCTCGGCCGACGGTGGTGGTGCCACCGGAAGAGCCACTGAATCGGCCGAGCCCGCCGCAGAAGCGACCGAGCCGGCCGCCGGGGCCGCGGACTGCGCCGAGGTCATCGCCTCGGCCGAGCCGACCTCGGGCCACTGAGACGCGAGGCGAAGACCGCCGGGGCCTCAGCCTCTGGAATATCCTCAGTCTGACCCTCATCAGCCGCGGGGACGGGCTCGGTCTGACTGTCGTCATCCTCTGGGATGTCCTCGGTCCAGCCCTCATCAGCCGCGACCGGCTCATCCTCGAGTCGTCAGCCGGCTCGCCGGCTGCTGAGTCCTCAACGGCCTCGACATCCTCGACGGCCTGATCACCCGGACCCGACTCGTCCTCAGAAGGACTCGTCCGCCTCCACCTCCTGCATCGGCCGTGCCGGCACCATCATCGTCGGAGTCCGCAGCCCTCGTCAGCGACATCCTCAACGCCGTTCGCAGCCTCGTCGTCCTCGGTCGGCTCCGCCGTCAGATCGGTGGCCGGCTCATCGGAGCCTTCATCATCCGGCTCATCGGGGCCCGGGTCCTCAGCCGCTTCGGCGCCCTCCTCGACCTCCTTGCCCTCCTCGGCCTCCCCTAGTCTCCTGCTCGTCATCGGCCTCGCCAGGACCGTCATCAGCGGTGCCCACGGCCTCGTCGAGTGACAGCCTCCGGTGACATCACCCTCGGTGACGTCTGCATCCTCTGCGGTCTCAGTGGCAGTCTCCGCTCCTCAGCCGCTTCAGCCTCGTCCTCGTCCACCGGCGTGGGATCGTCCTCAGCCGGCTCGGTCTCCTCGGAGGCCTGCGGCGCCTCGGTCTGCTCCTGACTCTGCTCCCGCGTCCGTCTGCTTCTCTTCAGCCGGCTCCCGCCTCCGCCGGGGCCTCCTGGGCGGCAGCCGGGCTCCGCGACGGGCTCGCCGCCCGCGGTACCGGCAGCAGCAGCCCTCCGCGTCGTCGGTCAGGAAGCCACGTGCCCGGAGGTTGGCGAGCACCTCGACGTTCCCGGTGCTGGCCAGCCAGCCGAGCAGGTCAGGGGTAGGCCGCCGGGTTGGTCGACAACGGAGCCCACAGGTCTGGCCGGCTCTGCGCGATCGCGGCCTGCAGGGGCCTGATCCGGGGTCTGGGCGGCAACCGCCGCGTCGGCCTGGTGAGCCGCCATCATGAGCTGAACCGGATCCATGCAGAGCCCTTCCGGGAGAACGTATGCGGTGACCTCGACTGATCAGGCTCGTCACAACCCGTCCTGGGTCCTTCAAAGGCGCCGATCAGCCTTGATGGTAGTCACGAATCGGCCACGAGGGTCGAAAAACGATGTCGACCGAGGAAATCCGCCGCCCAGTCACGGGCGCGCACCCTCGTCTCAGGGGAGTCCCCTACCGCAGATCAGGGGTCAATCGGCCGTACGGCCAGGGGCTTGTCCTCCGTCAGGAGGATTCGACCGATCCATGCCACTGTCAGACTGAATCTATGAGTAGTTCCGTTCCTGTACCAGCAGCCCCTTCCGTCCTCGCTCCTCACCGCCCCGTCGACAACCCGGTGGTCTCCGCCCGCAGCCTCACCAAGGTCTACGGCCGCGGCTCGGGAGCCGTCAAAGCACTCGACGCCGTCAACGTCGACATCGCCCGAGCCCGCTTCACCGCGATCATGGGCCCCTCCGGCTCCGGCAAGTCCACCCTCATGCACTGCCTGGCGGGCCTGGACTCGGTGACCTCCGGGGAGATCATGCTTGACGGAGACATGGTCTCCTCCATGAGCCAGCGTCGCCTCACCCGTCTGCGCCGCGAGGCTATCGGCTTTCATCTTCCAGTCATTCAACCTGGTCCCCACGCTCTCAGCCTCAGAGAACATCACCCTGCCCCTGGACATCGCCCGCAAGAAGGTCAACCGGCAGCGCTTCGACCAGGTGGTCGACGCCGTCGGCCTCAAGGACCGCCTGTCCCACCGGCCCGCCGAGCTCTCCGGCGGCCAGGTCCAGCGCGTGGCCTGCGCCCAGAGCGCTCGTGGGCGAGCCGGCGGTCGTCTTCGCCGACGAGCCCACCGGCAACCTCGATTCCCGCTCCACCGAGCAGGGTCCTGGAGATCCTGCGCCGCAGCATCAGACGACCTGGGGCGAGTCAGTGGTCATGGTGACCCACGAGCCGGAGGCGGCCGCCTGGGCGGACACCGTCATCTTCCTGCGCGACGGGCACGTCGTGGCCGAGCTGGCCGACCCCAACCGCGACCGGGTCCTGGACGCCCTGCGCGAGCTGAGCGAGGCCGACTCCGCGCCCGCCACCAAGGGGCCTGAGCCGTGAACCGAGTCGCCTGGCGCTCCGTACGCGCCCATGCCAAGCAGTTCTTCCTCACCACCTTTCGCGGTCGTCCTGGGGTGGCATTCCTGTCGGGCACACTGGCCCTGCGCGCCTCCATGTCGGAGACCTTCTCCAAGCTGACCTCCTCCACCATCACCTCGGACCTGTACGTCGAGGGCGCCAAGATCGCCTCCGACGACAACAACGGCTCCTCTGACTCCACGCAGACCCAGCCCATTGACGGCTCCCTGGCTGATCAGATCAAGCAGGTCGACGGCGTCGAGGCCGCCAAGCCCGACGCCCAGACGACCGGGGTCCTCGTGGGCGCCAACGACACCCCGGTCTCGAACATGGGAGCACCCACGCTCTTCCTGCCGCTGTACGACAAGGAGCCGGGCCGGACCTGGGCCCAGGGTCACATGCCCCAGGGCGGGGCGAGATCGCCCCTGGGTCCGGGGCCCTGAAGAACTCCGGACTCAAGGTCAGGGGACAAGACGCACATCGTCATCCAGGGTCAGCCACCGAGGTCACCGTGGTCGGTGAGTTCCACTTCGAGTCCTCCATGGCCAGCGCGACGGTCGTGGGAATGGACCCGGACTGGCTCATGCCCCATCGCCGCCCCGGACGGGAAGGTCTCCAACATCTCGATCGACCTTGCTAAAGGAGCCTCGCTGGACACAGTCAAGTCCGAGGTCACCAAGGTCGTTCCCGACGGCACCCAGGTGAAGACTCGCGCCGAGCTCATCAAGGAGCAGAACAAGACCATCGAGTCCCAGCTGGGCTTCATTCAGACCTTCCTCATGGTCTTCGTCGTCGTCGCCATGTTCGTGGGCTCCTTCATCATCATGAACTCCTTCGCGATGAGTGTGCGCCAGCGGGTCAAGGAGTTCGCCCTCCTGCGGGCGGTGGGCGCATCGCCCGGATCGGTATTCGGCATCGTGTTCCTCCAGGCGGTCGTCATCGGGATCATCGGCTCCGCCCTGGGCGTGGCCGCAGGGGCCGGGCTCCTGGCCGGACTGGCCAAGCTGCTGGACACCATGGGCATGCCGCTGCTGGAGGGCACCGGCCTGACCGCGCCGATCATCGTGATCTCACTGGTGGTGGGACTGGCCGTCACCATCATCGGCGCCCTGCTACCGGCGCGTGAGGCCGCCCTGACCCACCCGGTCGAGGCGATGCGCGGGGTCTCGGGCTCTCGGGAGAAGTCACTGGTGCTGCGCACGATCATCGGCGGGCTGCTGCTGGCAGCCGGAGCGGCAGCGGTCGCCGCCGCCTGGGTGAACGAGGACCTGGAGCAGCGCCAGCTCATCATGGGCCTGGGTGCGGGAGGTGGTCCTGGGACTGCTCATCGTCTCCCCGACCCTGGCGCGCCCGGTGGTCGCCGTCCTGGGACTGCCATTCCGCATGCTGCGGCCGTCTGGACGCCTGGCATTGCGCAACATCGTCCACAACCCGCGCCGCACGGCCAACACCTCCGGCGCCCTCATGGTGGGCATGGCGCTGGTGTGCGCCGGCGCCACACTGGCCGCCTCCTTCAACGCCTCGACCGCCGACGAGATCGACAGGGTCCCTCAAGGCCGACCTCTTGGTCCAGCCCGCAACAATGAGCAGCTCGAACACCAAGCTCTCCAGCGAGAAGGCCAAGGAGCTCGCCGCGATCGACGGCGTCAAGGAGACCTCCTCCTACACCCTCTACGTCAACGCCGTCACCAAACCCGATGGCTCTCAGAATCCTACGGCGACGTCCCTCGTCATCGACCCCGCCACCTACTCCAGTGCCTACGACATACGGGTGACCTCCGGATCGTTGAGCGACCTCGATGCCACGCATGTGGCGGTCAACAAGACCGAGAACCTCAAGATGGGCGACAAGGTCACTCTCACCGGCCCGAACGGGAGCGTAGAGGCAACGGTCGGCGCCATTGTCGACCCGAAGGGAATCGGCGGCACCTACTTCTACTCCCCCAAGGTGGCGGCGGCGGTGGGGTCCTGGACCTCACCGGGCACCAGCACCGACCCGGACCACGTCCTGGACGCACCCTTTGGGCATGCTCCTCACCCTGGAGGACGGTGCGAACCTCGACACCGTGCGCCACAAGGCGGAGGACATCGTGGCTGACACCTACCAGTACTCGGTGAACGACGCCAACCAGCTCTCCGACAAGGTCGGCCAACGGATCAACCAGATGCTCGCCGTCCTCTACGGCCTGCTGGGGCTGAGCATCGTCATCGCCATCCTGGGCATCGTCAACACTCTGGTGCTCTCGGTCTCGGAGCGCACCCGGGAGATCGGGCTCATGCGCGCCGTCGGACTGGGCAAGACCCAGCTGGCCGGCGAGATCATCACCGAGTCCGTCCTCACCTCCCTGTACGGCACTGTGCTGGGCGGGGCGACCGGAGTGGTCCTGGCAGCGGCGCTCAAGAAGATCCTGGAGGACCAGGGGCTCACGTCTCTGAGCATCCCCTGGAGCCAGATGGTGGGCATGCTCGCGCTCTCCGTGGTGGTCGGCGTTATCGCGGCCCCTGTGGCCGGCGCTGCGAGCCTCCCGGCTCCCGGTCCTGGATGCCATCGCCACCGAGTGAGCACTGAGCAGACGGTAGGTGGGAGCGCGGTACGCCGGCTCCGCCCGGCACCGTCCACACATCTGCTGGCGCCTCACGGCGGCAGCCGGCGGGGCTGAATCATCCAGCCGGCACTGGAACAGTGACGGACCCGCTGACGCCGGCGCCCCGGCCCGATCCCCGACGGGGGCGGACCGGGCGCCGGTGTGCCTCGTCCATCTGAAACCCGCCCCGAGCCGCACTCACCGGATATTCCCACGCCCGATATCTTCCTCGTCACCGGCTCTCCCCTGCCGCACCCGTGCTCGCTCCGGTAGCCTCGGTCGATCATGCCCGAACCGTCCTCCCGGTCGTCCCGGACCGTCCTGTCACCCCGTCCATGTCCCCCGACGCCCGCGCTGCCCCAGCCCCCGTCCATCGGGGCCGGGGCGCTTCTGCGCTGGCTGCTGCGCCGCGCCGCCGTCCCGGTCGCCCTGGCAACCCTGGCGGCCTGCACCTCCAACATCATCCAGGCGATCGTGCCCGCCTTCCTGGGCCAGGCCCTCGACGCCGGGATCGAGAACGGCCTCAACGCCCGCATCTGGGGGTATCGGCGCGCTGCTGCTGGTGCTGTTCGTCGTCTAGCGCCGTCGGCGACACGATGCTGTCCTACTTCGGGGTGCCGGCCTGGATGCGCACCGCCTTCGACGTCGACCGGCTCGCGGGGCCGCCAGGTCTCCGCCACCGGGGGCGGACCTGTCCCGGCAAGTCTCCACCGGCGAGGTCGCCACCATCATCGCCTCCGACGCCGACTACCTGGGCAAGCTCATCGAGCACCTGCCGGCCCTGCTGGGGCCGCGGCCAGCTCATCGTCGTCGCCGTCCTCATGCTCCGCACCTCGGTGAGCCTGGGGGCTGGTGGTCATCCTGGGCATGCCGCTGGTCGCGGCGATCGTCACCCTGGTCATCCGCCCCGCTGCAGAAGCGCCAGGCCGTCCAGCGCGAGGCCCAGTCCGCAGTCACCACGATCACCACCGACACGGTGGCGGGCCTGCAGATCCTGCGCGGGCATCGGGGGGAGGACGTCTTCGCCCGCCGCTACCGGGAGGCCTCCCAGGAGCTGCGGCGCCGCGGTGTCAGGTGGCCTCCTCCCAGGCCACCCTCATGACCCTCCAGGTCCTACTGCCCGGGCCTCTTCGCCGCGATCGTCGTGTGGGATCGCGGCCCGGATAGCCGTGCTGGGCAGCCTGACCCCCGGCGGGCTCATCACCTTCTACGGCTACACCGCCTACCTGTCCTGGGCCGCTGTGGGTCTTCACCAACTCCGTGCAGGACTACACCCGGGCCGTCGTCGGCGCCCGGCGCCTGAGCCGCCTGCTCGAGGTCACACCCGCCGCCGGCAGCCTCGTGGAGCGCCTCGACCTGGACCCCGCCGCCGCCCGCCCCGTCAGCGGCGACCTCGTGGACACCGGAGCGACCTGCGCCTGGAGGAGGGCCCGCATGACGGCCCTGGTGTGTCCCGGACCCGGAGGTCTCCGCCGAGCTGGCCACGCGCCTGGGCCGCTTCACCGACTCCGGGCCCACCGTGACCCTGGCGGGCAGGCCGCTGGCCACCATGCCCCTGGGACCCAGGTGCGGGCCAGCATCGTCGTCGTCCGGGGCGACCGCCCAGCTCTTCACCGGGACCCCTGCGCGAGGCCCTCGACGTGCGCGGCGGTCCCGACCCGCAGCCGGCGGGCGTTACGGACCTCGTGCGCGCCAGGTCGAGCGCACCACCGGGGCCGACGTCGACCAGCAGGTCCGCGCCCAGGAGCGCGAGATGCCCCGGCGACGACCGCCTGCTGGAGGCCATCGAGATCGCCGACGCCGGCGACGTGCTCGACCTCGCTCAGCGAGGGCCTGGCCGGGATGATCACCGAGAAGGGGCGGTCCCTGTCCGGCGGGCAGCGCCAGCGCGTGGCCCTGGCCCGCGCGCTGCTCACCGAGGCGCCCGCGCTCGTGCTCATCGAGCCGACCTCCGCCCTGGACTCCCACACCGAGGCCCAGGGTGGCCGCCCAGTGCACAGGCCCGCGCCGGGCGCACGACCGTCGTCGTCACCGCCTCGCCGCTGGTCCTGGAGGCCTGCGACGAGGTCGTCTCCTCGACTCCAGCGGCGCCGAGGTCCTGCGCTCCACGCACCGCGAGGCTCATGACGATGGCCCGCTCCGGCGACGCGCAGGCGGCCGACTACCGCGCCGTCGTCTCCCGGGCCATGGGCGAGGACGCGGAGGTGAGCTGCTGATGGTGCTTCCCGTCGCACCCCGGGGCCCGGTCGCCCTGCGCAAGACCTTCCGGATCATGGCCTCCTACCGGTGGCGCTTCGCCGTCGTCCTGGCCCTCCAGATCATCGGCGGTCCTGTCCACGCTCGTGGCCCCGCAGCTGCTGGGGCGGTTGGTCGGGCGGGTCTCGGCCGGGCGGGCAGACGCCAGCTACGTCGACCGGATCGTGCTGACCATCATCGCGGTCTCGCTCGTGGGCGCACTCATCAACCGCTTCGCCCAGAAGTACGCCCGGACCCTGGGTGAGTCGGTCTTCGCGGACCTGCGCGAGCGCATGATGAACCGGGTGGTGCACCTGCCGCTGAGCGCCGTGGAGTCCGCCGGCACCGGCGACCTCGTGGGCCGCACCACCACCGACGTCTCCCGCATCGAGTTCCTCGTCCGGGTGGGGATCCCACAGATCCTCGTGTGCGTGGTGACGATCGTCTTCACCCTCCTGGCCGCGGCCTTCGCCGACCCCCTCCTGGCGCTCGGGCTGCTCATCATCGTCCCCGCCGGTGTGGTCGATGATGCGCTGGTACCTGCCGATCTCCATCCCCGCATACCGGGCCGAGTCGGCCGCCCAGGCCCGCCTCAACGGCGCGGTCTCCGAGACGGTCGAGCACGCCCAGACCGTGGACGCGCTGGGCATCGGGGCGCGCCGCGAGCGGGCCATCATGGCCTCCATCAAGGAGGCCTGGTCCCTGGAGCGCTACACGGCCATGCTGCGGGTGCGCCTGTTCATGGTGCTCGACGTCGCCTGGCGGGCGCCCGTCGTCGTCATCCTCCTGTGGGGCGGGTTCCTGGCCTCCCGCGGCTCACGCGACCCTGGGGGCGATCACCACCGTCGCCCTCTACTCGATGGAGCTGCGCAAGCCGGTGGGCCAGCTCATGTTCTGGATCGACCAGGTCCAGATCGCCCAGCCTCCTGTCCCGCATCCTGGGCGTGGAGGAGTGCCCGACGACCGCACCCCCACCGGCGAGCAGCCCAGGGCACGAGGGATCGTGCTCGACGACGTGCGCTTTCTCCTACCGGGAGGGCGTCGAGGTGCTCCACGGGATCGACCTGGAGCTCGTGCCCGGGGAGCGACTGGCCGTCGTCGGGCCCTCGGGCTCCGGGGAAGTCGACGCTGGGGCGGATGCTGGCCGGGCATCAACCCGCCCACCTCCGGGCGCGTGAGCGTTGGGCGGGGTGGCGCTGACGGACCTCGCCGAGTCCGAGCTGCGCCGCCACGTCGCCCTGGTGACCCAGGAGCACCACGTGTTCGTCGGGCTCGGTGGCCGACAACGTGCGCCTGGGCCGTCCCGCGTGCCTCAGACGACACGATCCGCGAGGCCATCAGGGCCATCGGGGCCGACGCCTGGGTGGACGAGCTGCCCGAGGGATGGACACGATGATCGGCTCGGGGCACCTGAGCCTCACCCGCCCAGGCCCAGGAGGTGGCGCTGGCCCGGCTGGTGCTGCTGGACCCGCACACGCTCATCCTGGATGAGGCCACCTCGCTGCTGGATCCGCGCGCCGCGCGCACCCTGGAGCGGACCCTGTCCACGGCGCTGGCCGGGCGCACCGTCATCGAGGTGGCCCACCGCCTCACCGGCCGCCGACGCCGATCGGGTCGCCGTCGTCATGGACGGGCGGATCGTCGAGCTCGGCACCCACGACGAGCTCGTGGGCCTCGGCGGGGAGTACGCGAGTCTGTGGCAGGCATGGAACCAGGAGTAGCGGTCCGGGTCCGAGCGCTCGCCCTCGTAGATCGCCGGTGGCAGCCGGGCCCCATATCCTAACCTACAAACCCGCCCGGGCCTGCGTTGTTCCACGATGGCGCGCGCTGTGAGATTCTTGGGTCGGCGGGTCGTCCCACTGTCGCGATCCCGCCGCCTCGCAGTCAGTCGACTGCACCCAACGCTGCACCTCACACAAGAAGGTCCGTTCATGCCCAACAACCAGCCACCTCCCCGCCGTCGCAGGCGACGCCGTCGGCCTCCACCACGCCTCCTCAGGGGACCAACGGGTCCCAGCCCACGCTCGGTGAGCTCATCGCCCGTATCTCGGAGAACATCTCGGCGCTGGTGCGAGGTGAGATCGATCTGGCCAAGGCCAGGGCCAGCGCATGGCCAGGAGATGGGCCTGGGAGCCAGGGCTGCTCGGCGCCGCGGGTTCTGGCCCTGTTCATCTTCGGGCTGCTGCTCGGGGCGATGACGGCGGCACTGTCCAACGTCATGCCGCTGGGGCGGCCTTCCTCGTGGTGGCACTGATCCTCACGGTGATCGCCGTGCCGATGGCCCCTGATCGGTATCAAAGCGGTCAAGGCCGCCAAGGCGGACACACCCACACCGCAGGAGGGTCTGATGGAGTCGGTCAACGCCGTCAGGGCGCCGTCGCCTCCGGTCTGGAGAGGGGAACGCCCAGTGAGCACCCACGCCGCACCCACGTCCGCGTCCGCTGCGCAGGCCGCGCCGTCGGCCGATGCCGTGCTGTCCGACATGGCGGCCCGGCGCCTGGCGCTGGCCGCCGACGTCGACGAGCTCGCCGCCCGCCTGGCGCCGCACAACCTGGCCAAGGTCGCCAGCTCAAGGCCCGCGAGCAGGTCCAGGACCTGCGCAGGCAGGCCGCAGCAAGGTCGAGGAAAGGGTCGGGCAGGGTCAGAGCCGTCTGACCTCGCTGGTCGGCGGTGGCACCGACCCCAACGGCGGTGTCGACCCTACGAACCCGGCACGCTGACCCTCGGCGAGCGCGTCACCCGCCTGTTCGACGACGCCCGCGACGGCGACCCGCCTCGCTGGGGATCGTCACGGCGGCGGGGCTCGCCCTGGCGGGTCTGAGCGTGACGGCGACCGTCGCCGCGGTCAGGGTTTTCCGCGCTCGGGCGGGCCGGGCATGACCAGCGGTCAGCAGGCAGGGCGCGTCCGGCGCCGATGGCGCCGGGGCTGCCAGCTCCGGGTCGTTGAGCCCCGAGCAGATCGAGGAGCGGCTGCGCGCCCAGCGCGCGGCCCTGGCGGCGAGCGTCGATGAGTTCGCATCCCGGGTCGACCCGCGCACGCAGGCGAGGGAGGCCGGGGAGCATCTGCGCGAGCAGGCGAGTGCCCGGGCCGACCACCTGCGTGAGCAGGCCGTCGCCGGGGCCGGCCGGTTGCGCGAGCGAGCAGAGGCCGGCGCCGGCCGACTGCGCGAGGAGGCCCGCCGTTGGGCCGAGCAGGCGGAGGACCTGGGGACGCGCCAAGCAGGGGCGACTCGAGGCGACCTCCACGCTCGCCAAGGCGGCCGCCGTCGCCGGAGGCGTGGTGACCGCCGGCATCGTCCTGTCCCTGCCTCGCCCGTCGCTGACGCAGAACCACCCGTCGAGGACGCACCATAAGCCTCGGAGAACTGCACCCCCGGGATCAGTCCCTCAGCACTTAGGTGCGTCCTCGCGCCATGCAGTGTTCCCGTGCCCTCGGGGATAGTGTTCAGCTGCGTGACGGTTACTGGAATCGTGCGAGGTCAGGTGACACGGATCCACCTGAGATCAACGATCTGGACCTCTGCCACCGCAACCGGAGACCGTGTCAACCTCGGCTCAATCCATGCCAGCCCAGATGGCCAGATGCGAGCACCCGTCACGTAGCCGCAACGATATGTCTGGCCAGGGTCTCGAGGACCTCGCGAGTCTGCCGTGGTGATTGTCGATAGGGGCGCGGCGTCAGATGTGCACCGCAGGGGAAGAACTGATCCGAGTGCGGATCCCACGAATGAACCTCAAAGTGTCCGGGAGGGACGACTTTAACGACAAGGTCTGCGAGCGTCATTTACATCTGTACTGGTCAGAGCGATTTGGGTGCGGATTGCCCCGTCCGAGGCAGCTTCAAAGTCGTCCCTATGGACAAAATCTGTCTTCCCACCCCCTTACGGCCCCAGGCGCCTGCCCCAAGGGACCCCTCGCCCTAGGCCCGCACTGGCCTGCAGGTCACAGATCGGTCACTGGCCCAGGTGGTCTCGACCACCCTGCACCCACGTCCTAAGATCGTCTCCGTGACAACGGCGCCCACTACTCCCCGGATGCGGCCATGGATCCCGCTCCTTCCTTGATGTCGCACCGGGCTCCGTGGTCCGGGTGCGCGACGAGGACTGGCTGGTCACTCAGGTCTCCACCACGTCTGACGGCATGCTGGTGACCGTGCAGGGCCCTGTCCGAGCTGGTTCCGGGACACCACGGCACAGTTCTCCGCCGGTCTTGACCACATCGTCCCGGTGGATCCCTCGCCACACCAGGGTCATCGCGGACACCTCCACTCGTCACCGGCTCTCGCGACTGTGGCTGGAGGCGACGCTGCGCAAGACGGCGCTCCCGGCGACCTCGACCGACCTGGCCGTGGTCGGTGACGTCCTCGCCGATCCGCTGGCCTACCAGCTGACGGCGGTTCGCCAGGCCCTGGACCCGGCGAACCTGCGCCCGCGCATCCTCCTGGCTGACACCGTGAGGCCTGGGCAGAGACCCTGAGATCAGCATGATTCTGGCCGAGCTCGTGCGCCGCAGCCAGGGCGACCGCATCCTTATCGTCACGCCCGTCACGTGCTCGAGCAGATGCAGCACGATGTGGTCCGCTTCGCGCTGCCGCTTCGTGCGCCTGGACTCGGTGGGCATCCAGCGGGTGCGCCGTTCGGTGCCAGCCTCACGCAACCCGTTCTCGGTGTTCCACCGCGCGATCATCTCCATCGACACGCTGAAGTCGGACCGCTACCTCAATCATCTGCGCAAGCAGCGCTGGGACGCGGTCGTCATTGACGAGTCGCACAACGTCACCAACAGGGCACGCTCAACAACCGGCTCGCGGACATTCTGGCCCGTCAGACCGACGCCCTCATCCTGGCCTCGGCCACGCCCCACAACGGCAACCCGAAGTCCTTCGCCGAGCTCATCCGTCTGCTGGAGCCGACGGCGGTGCGCGCGGACGGCTCCCTCGATGAGGAGGCGGTGCGTCGCCTCGTCATCCGTCGTCACCGTCACTCCGACGAGGTGCGCGACGTCGTGGGCAGCCGCTGGAAGAGCGCCTGACTCGGTCAACAAGCTTGTGGGAGCCCTCCCTCGGCTGAGGACGCGGTGGCCGGCGACCTCGCGCACCTGGCTGCACCGTTCCGACGGCGCCTCGGCGCCGGGCGGCCACAGGCCCGCCTCCCGTGGCAGCGACTCCCTGTTCCGCCTGGACCCCTGGCCAGTCCTTCCTGTCTCGCCGGCGGCCCTCATCCAGACGATCGACGAGCGCCTGGCCCTGCCGCCGCAGCAGGGCAGCCGGCTCCACCCCGGAGCCTCGGAGCAGTCGCAGGCGCTGGCCTGCCTGCGCGAGCTGACTGCTGGAGGCCAACACGACGGCCTCGGCAAAGTACCAGGCGCTGCTGACCGAGCTGCGCCGCATCGGGGATCGGCCCCAGGTCAACAGAGCGCGTCGTCGTCTTCGCCGAGCGCATCGCAACGCTGACCTGGCTGGCCGAGCACCTGCGGAGGACCTGCGCCTGCCCGCCGACGCGGTGCGGGTCATGCACGGGAGCCTGTCGGACGTGGAGCGGCAGGAGATCGTGGAGCAGTTCCGCCAGTCCCACACGCCGGTGCGCGTCCTGGTGACTGGCGACGCGTCGCCTCGGAGGGCGTCAACCTGCACGCCCAGTGCCATGAGGCTCATCCACACGACATCCCCTGGTCGCTCATCCGCATCGAGCAGCGCAACGGCCGCATCGACCGCTACGGCCAGAGCGTCTCACCGCAGATCACGACCCTGCTGCTGAGCCCGTCGGACCTGCGCTTCTCCGGCGACGTCCGCGTCCTCACGCGCCTGATGGAGGAGGAGGATCAGGCGCACCGGGCCCCTGGGCGACGCCGCCTCCCTCGTGGGCCTGTACTCAGGGCGAGCGTGAGGAGAATGCGATCCGCGATGCGCTGGCGGCCGGTCAGGACATTGACGTCGTCGTCCCCGACGCCGACGACGCCCTCAACCTGGATCCCATGGCGTCTCTGTTCGCGAAGCTGACGGGCACGGCCGAGGCCAAGGGCGACGGCGCCGCTGCACCCACCGGTGCCGAGGACTCCCCTGCCGATCCGAACGACCCGGCTACCTGGCCGGTCCGGCCACCCAGCCCGCTGCCCTGCTGGCGACGTCGACGCTGTACGAGACCCAGCTGGACTATCTGCGCCAGGCCTCACTGAGCTTTATGAGCGCCCTGAGGAGCCCGAGCAGCGTCAGACCGGCGGCGGGGCGTCTCGTGGCGGGAGCACGGCACGCAGCACGTGGTGGAGATGGTGCCCCGGCGGGGCTGCGCCATCGCTTGTCGGTGCTGCAGTCCTACCTGCGTGAGCGCCGCGTCCAGGAGCACCTCAAGCTGTAGCGACGACGCAGACGAAGGGCGCGCGTCTTCTCCGGAGGCCCTGAGTGACTCTTCGGACTCTTCCCTGGCCGGAGGCTCCACTACCTGGGGCCGCTGCACCCGGTTCTGGATTGGGCCGGCGACCGGGTCCTGGCTGCTCGGCCGCTCCTCAGTGTTCGCGGTGCGCGGCGACGTCGACTCACCGACCGTCCTGTTGCTGGGGACGCTGACGAACCAGGCGGCCGGACGGTGTCGATGGTGTGCGTCAGCACCGCCTTCCCCTACCTGGACCTGGCGGCCGCGCAGTCGGGCTGGATGCGGGCCGGCCGGTCGAGGCGCAGCCGATCGGGCAGGGTGCACGACTCTCCACCGCCATGTTCGAGGCAGTGGGCATCTCCCGGGGAGCTGCGGAACTCCGGGCCCGTGACGCAGACCAGCCTGCTGGAGGCGCTCATCCCTCCGGCGGTGGGTACGGCTACGGACCACATGGCGCTGACCTTCGACGCAGCGAAGGAACAGGCAACGGCTCGAGTGGGAGTCTGGGCCGAGACGCGAACGCCTGGGATGACGAGGCTGGCCTCTCATCCAGAACCGCCACCTGCGCGAGCAGCGGATCACAGTGGCTCAGGAGCGCGAGCTCAGGAACAGCACCTGCCCGCGCACGCTGGTGCGCCCGCTACTGGTGGTGGTGCCTCAGGACTTCGGGATGGAAGGGGATCTCTGATGGCGGTGTGTCGGATGCGCTGGTCGTCGGCGAGGACTGGATCAGCGAGCACTACTTCACGACGGACGCCACCAAGAGTCCTTCTGGCGCGCGTGCTGGAGCGTCGCAGGAGTGGGGAGGCCCTTGGAGAAGCCGACCGATCCCGGCACTGCTCCGACGCCGACGCCTCGTTCCCGGTTCCGTTCCGCGCTCCCGCCTGGAGGAGCTGCTGGCGGCTCTGCCCGCCGACGACGCAGGCTCCTGACCGGTGCCGCCCTGGAGGCGGCCGGCGAGCTCGATGCGCTCCTGCGCGAGATCCTGGGCTTCACGTCGTCGGAGTACCGCCTGACCGAGCGCGGCCCGGTGATCCCTGGTCCGCCCGGTGGGCGATGAGGGCCCAGCGCCGCTGGCGCTGCTGCGCGCCCGCCCGGTGACCACGGTGGAGGACCTGCTGGTCAGGACGCGCTCGCTGAGGCTGCCGGTGGACGGGGACTGCGCCCCGAGTCCTAGGAGGGCTGGGCCCTGTCGGTCGATACTCCGGGC
>BNJU01002405.1_pt1 | contig 105630 bp, 146 predicted proteins | sample 8539281 | NCBI WGS metagenome assembly BNJU01 (sample SAMD00202456, study PRJDB9452) | human saliva metagenome | isolation source: human saliva | place: Japan | reverse complement strand
AGGAGGCGGGTTCCATCGCGGCAGCCTGCACCGACATCCTGAGCCTGGTCTGGCGGCTATGAGTGCCATGGAGACTGCGGAGGCTCGCCCAGTCCTGCTATCCTCGCATCAGGAAGCGTGGCCTCTCTCAGCCTGATTGCGTCCAGGCGCCCAGACACTTCTCATGGCCTCCCGCAGGACTTCCGCCTCCGGCTCGTCGTGGGCAGGAGCCCAGGGCTGCTCCACAATCCAGCACACACCACCGGATTTGATACGATCTGCACCGCCGTGTGTCCCCGACGCGGTTCTGACCTTGCACACAAAACGGGCTCACACTCAACACGCCCTACGGGCACCAGTGCCCTCACCACCAGGCCCCTACCGCCGCACTAAACGAAAACTCGCATCGAGTCATCGGAAAACCACCCAAGCTGTCATGAATCAGCTAAAGTTCCATCTCGACAACCGGACTCAACGACTCAAGTTCTGATGAAGTTGTGGGATTCTCGCTGTTCTTCTGCGTTTGCGGCAGATATTCTGCACTCGACGCGCACTTTCGTCGGTAGGCATCACCAGGTCGGGCACGTGTCACCGCTCGTCGCCGGACCAACTGCGCGACAGCCCTTCTGTAGCTTCCAGGCCAGTGGGATCTATTGCGCAGGTCCTCTTCCAGCAGAGGCCTGATGATCGGGATGTCAACCTTGCGCCTCGCGCTTGCGCTGACGCGTCATCAGCCCGCTCGGGGCGTTGTAGATGGCTCTGGTTCACCGGTCTTCACGATTACGCGTTCACCCTCCGAGCTGACCGACACCACGAGGTCAGCGCTAGAAACCGCCTTCGTCGAACGCATGTGCACGTCGTCCATGGCTGCCACCCGTTGCATGTCGACGCCGTCGGCCTCGGCCTCGTCGATGATCTTACGCAAGTCGTCGATGAAGTCTTGCACCTCGGTGACGGCAGGGCTGACGGTCCCTGCCTTCATAAATTGCACTGGCTTCGACGGGGCCTTGGCGCCTAAGGGGAGCAGTCTGCTAGGTAATCGAATCCGCCAGGTCCTCGTGGAAGTGATCGAGCATGAAGTCCCGGAAGTTCAGGACGCTCGTCTGCAGGAAGGGTAGACCATCTCGCCGAGGTTAGCCGCGTAGAGGTGCGGGTTGCCTCGGTTGCGGTACTCGATGAGTGCGCTCACGTTCACCTCCAAAGCCTTGCCGTCGACACTGGAGGGGAAGAGGTTTTTATGGATGACCACCTGTTTCAGGGCGTCCTCGGCCGCCAGTGTCCGGTAGGGCTCGCCACGTTTTTCTTATAGAAGATCGTCCCCAGTCTTCTTCAGCGCTGCCTTCAATGCCAACTCCCACGCGTTGACCATCAGCAGCACTGGCCACCTCGTCGCGGTACTCCATTCGTGGCTTGTTGTAGATCCTGATGGCCGCGAGCATTGCTGACAGGGAATGGCTGCCATGCGGCGGGTGGGAGATGTAGGCTGCGGCATTTGTTGTTTCACCTTGATAGGAATGAGGTTGTCTCGCTGGGCGGTGTGTGTCCGCTGGTCGTCGGGGCGGCGGGGAGGGTGAGTACGTGCAAGAGGTGCGTGGGAAGTGGTCGATCGGTATTAGGGTCACGTTCATGGGAGGGGTCCTCGCGGTCAAGCAGGACGTCCACAACACCACACTCAGGAGCTCAGGGACCCTGGCCGAGAGTAACGTACCCTCGCGCACTTCAGAGCCCTCCAATGCGTCACCCTGAAGCAACAGCCATCACCAGCATCACTGCCGCTGTTCTGGCCATCCTCAATCACCAGCACTGGACACGGACCAGCCTCACCCAATGAGAAAACCTGTGTCATTTGGTTGGTGCCCTTCTGTTGGTGTGCCGGAGGAGGCTGTAATTGAAGTTCGATTCGTTGTGAGGGCGGTGTGGATGCGGCGGAAGTCGGATTCGCGGTCGCGGATGCGGAAGGGGAGGTCGTAGACGTAGGAGACGCCGGAGCCAGGGTGGGTGTGAGTGCGCTCGAGAGTGGCATGTCCTCGTTGGAGGTCGGGGCGCTGGCGCTTCTCCCAGGCCTGGCGGACCGGAGTCGGCAGCTGTCGGCCGTTCGCGTCATAGACGTAGGCCCCCTGGCCTCGGCCGTGGTCATAGTCGTACAGCACTGCGAACTGGGTGCGGTAGATCGTGCACAAGTCCTCGATCGGCACGCCCAGCATCATCGCCACCATGACATCAATCTCGGCCTGCGCATTACGGCGATCCTCCGCCCGGCGCAAGGGTGTATCCGCCGTCCACTCTGACCAATCGGACGCTCGTCATGACGCTCTAGAATCGGTGAATCATCCAAGAATGCCTCGTCCCAACACTCGGCCCACAGATCCGCGTAGGCGTCGGTGACGCAGTTGAGCCGAAGGGCGCGGAGGACCACGCGTGTGGTGAGAGGGTGGTTGTGGGGTAGAGCGGGTAGCCGAGAGAAGTCAGGGAAGTAAATTCCGGACTTGGGAAGTGCTCGAAGAGTGAAGTCAGCTAAAAGTGACGATAGGCTGGCTTGTGCGGCGACAAGGGAACGACCTGTGATCGTTGCGGAGCCCGAGGAAAAGACACCATTAGGGTGTGCCGTTCCAGGCGGAATGATGGCTGGAATAAGTGTTCTCTCGCCGGTGTTGGCTGCCATGGCACGCCAGGCGATGCGGTAGTGGTCGCGGGCGGGAGAGTTGTCCCAGTGGGTGTAGAGGCGGTCGTAGGTGGCGCGGTCGCCTGCAGGCTTGTACTGTGACGGCTGTGCGTCGGGGCAGCACTTCCAGGTCGGTGGACGTCCAATCCTGGTTGTGCTTCATGGACTCGTTCGGGCTGCTTGTACAGCGGGGTTGAGACGTGGAGGTGAGGTCCTGAAGGATGGCGTCCTCCCAAGATGACTGCCCCTCAGCGTTGAATGAAACGTCCTTTCTGTCGGATCAATGGACTCGTCCCAACCTCGTGAGAATTGGAGATCGAGGAGGCTGATGCGTGCTTGACCGCCAGTGTTGATAGCGTTCGTGACGCTGCTGAGTTGACGGTGGAGACCATTGGGCTGAGCGCCAGTCTCGTGATCCCGTCACCGATCTGCCAGGTCTTTAGTGCGCCTCGATCGATGGATTCGATGCGGGATGCGTGACGGAGGTCCCAGTGCCGGTGTGGGATCCTGAAGCCCTGGCTTCGCCGCTGCCATCGTGCATGAGGAGCGCGACCGTATCTGGATGATATGAAAGCGAGTGAGGTAGGAAATGGGGATTGATTTTCCGTGCAGACGTGAATGCCAAAGAAATGCTTGTCATCCATATCGAATAGCAGTAGTTCACGATGAACTGCCAGTGTCGGCGCAGGTGCCGGATCATGTGGCGGCGCGGAGTCCCGGGTTTTGACGTCGGTGAAGTGCGTTCCATATGGATGAGGGAGAGAGATCTGCATGTCTTCTGGTGCTCCCACACCTGGCACATGAAGGCCCGGTAGAGATCCGCTGGCCACTGAGCAGCGGGATAGACGGTTGGGATCGCCCAGAAGCTCAGAGAGCACGATGACTTCAGCGGTTCCGTCGAGGACTGTGTGCAGGACCCAGGACGAGCCAGGTGCGTGGCATGCGCTGTTCTTCTGCGACGACGGACGGCTTGTTGCTGAGCGACCACCAGGGGTCTCCTCAGAGAGAAGGCTGGCAACGTCGGTGCGGGGCTCACCCACGGCGGGTTCCCCACCTGAGGTCGAAAGCCACCGCGAGCAAAGACGGTGGCGAAGTCCAGCTCCCAGTGGAAGAAGCCCTGGGCCTCCGCCACCTCCTGGACCACGGTGAGCCACCCGTGCTCGTCAACGACCGACTGCACTTTGCGGGTCCCAGCGAGGCCGAGCTCAACCTCCTCCATAGTCTCCAGCTCAGCCCAGGAGGAAGCATCCACCAGGGTCCCATCGGTGCCCTTGGCATCCTTGACCTGCTTGCCCAGCAACCCTCCAGAGCACCTCAGCCACTCATCCAGACTCGGCGGCGTCACATCCGTGGTCAGCGGCCAGAACCACAGGGCGCACCACGCATCCATGACCAGCCGCAGCCGCCGGTACGCCGAACCCGGCGCTTCTAGGTAGGCCTCGATCTCCTCACGGGACACCGTTGAACCGGCGTCGTCCTGCGCCTCGCGGCCCCACAGGTCAATGCGGCGTGAGGCCTCCGCCTCCGCCACCCGCAGGCGCCGCAGGGTCATCTCCCACAGGACCTCCACGCGCCGAGCTCAAGGCCGTCAGCCGCAAGGACTGGGTGGTGCTCAGTGCCTTCGTGATGTCCTTGCGCCAGGCCTTGAGGGCCTTAAGCCTCTCGGCATCAACCAGGTCCCGCACCTGCTTGGGGACCGCCACCGCGCTGCCCCAGCCCTTGGCCGGCAGGAGGAAGTGATGGATGCTCCCGAGACGTCCAGTGCCCCGCCGATCCGGTGCCGGAGGCGGCATCGGCGTCGTCGAGCACGGCCGCCACCTGGCTCAGCGGCTCGGCCACCGGAGCGGCCGACAACCACGCCCGCTTCTTCAGCTGGGAGGTCGAGTACAGGGCCCGGCGCGCCCCCACCAGCGAGTTACCGCGCCGCAGCCGCAGCCCGAACCACGGGGGCCGCCAGCCCTCCACCATCGTGTCCAGCCACAGGACACCTCGCCAGCCCACCGCCGTCGCATTGAGGTCCACCCTGTAGACCTGGTGCAGGGCGAGATACGCCTTCACCTTCGCCAGCTCCCGGGGCCGCTCCTCAGGATCCACGCGCCGGCCCAGCTCGCGCTCGCGCCGCGATAGATACTGCTCCGCCAGCTGGCGCACCGCCTCAATCGCGAAGGCCCCCGACCCCAGCGCCGGCTCGCACACCGTCAGGTGCAGGATCTCCTCCGCACTCGTCGTCCGCCCGTCCTGATCCAGCAGCTCGCCAGCGCCTGCTGCACCGTGAAACGCGTCAGCACCTCCGGGGTGTAGAAGAGGCCGAGCGCTGCCGGTCCCGCCGGAAAGCTGGTAAACGAACTGGCCTTCTCATAGGTGACGTTGCGGCGCTCGCCCGTCACCTCATCCTCCACCGTCACGAAGTCCTTCTCCTCCAGGCCCTTCATGACGTCCTCGGGCACCACCCACGAGCCCTTCGAGGCGTCCCCGCCCGGTGCCACCTCCCACAGGCGCTCGGTGGCGAAGGAACCCGAGTAGCTCATGAGCCCCTCGTAGACGGCGCTCAGCTGGTTGATGCCCAGCCCACATAGAGATGAAGCCGCGGCCGCTCTTGCTGTTCTCCTTAGTCAGCAGCAGGTGGCGCAGCACCCGCAGCAGGGCCCCTGTTGCCCAGGCCCACCTCGTCAATGAGGGCGGTCGCCACCGGGCGGAAGAGGTCGGCACGCATCGGCCGGAAGACCAGGCCATCGAGCCGCCCTCGTCGCGCGGCCGGCACCTGCTCGTTGTGACCCCTCATCGACCAGGCTGGAACAGGCGGTCCAGGACTCGTAGATGTGGGCGTGCCCGCCAGGGCCGACCTCATGCAGCTCCCTCGGCCAGCTCGCGCAGACGATCCAGGCCGTAGCTGGCGTCGTACTCGGCGGCGCCCACCGGCAGGACCCCCAGCTCAGGGGCTCGCCTCCGCATACAGCAGGAAGATGATCCGGTAGATGTAGCGCAGCGACTGCAGGGCCAGGTCCTGCGCCCGCTCCTGGGGCAGCGGCTCCAGCCTCGCGCAGGGCGCGACGGCGCACCACCTCATTCGCAAGGATCTCAACCGAGGAGCGCACGCCCTCACGCAGATCCTTCGAGACCCCCACCGTGTGGGCTGCCGAGTCCTCCAAGGTGGCCGCCCACCACGTCTCGCCCCTCCGCCGTCGGCAGCAGCGAACGGGCATCCAGGCAGGTCAGGCCCGCTCCACCTCGCCGCCGCGCGCCGTCTCATAGCGTTCGGACGACGAGCCTGCACGTTCACCGCCAGCCAGCGGCCCTCCGCCACCGCTCCCTGCTCCGCCACCAGCGCCCACTGGCCCGCCAGAACCAGGGCGAAAGCCGGACCGTGCTCATCAGTCATGAGCGTCGACAGCGCCCGAGACACCGACTCGATCGGCTCAGCCCCTCCAGGACCGGGGCGTCAGGGGTCCCCAGGTCCACGGGCTGCCACCCTCAGCGAGCGTGGGGGCGTCCCTCGACCAGCAGGTCCTCCACCGTGGTCACCGGGCGGGCGCGCAGCAGCGCCAGCGGCGCGGGCCCTCATCGCCCACCGGCCTCACCAGGGTCACCGGGCCCCGCTCGGTCAGCCGGTACCCTGACGACGTGAAGCCCAGAATCTCGCAGGAGCGCATCGAGCTCGCCGGCCGCCTCCAGGGCCGCGCCGGTCAGGAGCCGGCGTCGTCGGCGGAAGGGCCGCCAGCAGCCCTCCAGCGGGAACGCTCAGAACGGAACCGGGAACGAGGCGTCGGCGTCGGGGCAGTACCGGGATCGGCCGGCTTCTCCAGGGCCTCCCACCCTGCGACGCTCCAGCACGCGCGCCAGGAAGGACTCCTTTGGTGGCGTCCGTCGTGAAGTAGTGCTCGCTGATCCAGTCCTCGCCGACGACCAGCGCATCCGACACCGCCATCAGAGATCCCCTTCCATCCCGAAGTCCTGCGGCACCACCACCAGCAGTGGGCGCACCAGCGTGCGCGGGCAGGTGCTGATCCTGAGCTCGCGCTCCTGAGCCACCGTGATCTGCTGCTCGCGCAGGTGGCGGTTCTGGATGAGGCGACCGGCCCTCGTCATCCCAGGCATTCGCGCGCTCCGCCCAGGCATCCACCTCGAGCCTCGGCCTGACGGCTCCGCTGCGTCCACCGTCACCTCTCATGTGGTCCCTAGCCACCTCCACCGCCGGGAGAGATGAGCGCCTCAGCAGGCTGGTCTGCGTCACCGGGCCCGGAGTTCCGCAGCCCCTGGAGATGCCCACCGCCTCGAACATGGCGGTGGGGAGTCGTGCACCTGCCCGATCGGCTGCGCCTCGACCGGCCGGCCCGCATCCAGCTCCGACTGCGCGGGTCGCCAGGTCCAGGTAGGGAAGGCGGCACCGACACACACCATCGACACCGTCCGGCCCGCCTGGTTCGTCAGCGTCCCCAGCAGCAGGACGGTCGGTGAGTCGACGTCGCCGCGCACCGCGAACACTGAGGAGCGGCCCGAGCTTGGCCAGGACCCGGTCGCCGGCCCAGTCCAGCACCGCAGCGGTCCCAGGTAGTGAGCCCGGCCAGGAGGAGTCCGAGGAGTCGCTCAGGGCCTCCGTGAGAAGACGAGCGCCCTTCGTCTGCGTCGTCGCCAGCATGAGGTGCTCCTGGACGCGGCGCTCACGCAGGTAGGACTGCGGCAGCACCGACAGGCGATGGCGCACGCCGCCGGGGCACCATCTCCACCACGTGCTGCGTGCCGTGCCTGCGCCACGACACGCCCCCTGCCGCCGGTCTGGCGCTGCTCAGGCTCCTCGGGGCGCCTCATAGCCTCGGTGAGGGCCTGCGCAGATAGTCCAGCTGGGTCTCGTACAGCGTCGACGTCGCCAGCGGGGCAGCGGGCTGGTGGCTGGACCGGCCGGGGTCGCCGGGAATCGCTCTGATCAGCAGGGGAGTCCGCGGTGCCGGTGGGTGCAGCGGCGTCGTCGCCCTTGGCTCGGCCGTGCCCGTCGCCTCGCGAACAGGGCAGCCATGGGATCCAGGCTGAGTGCGTCATCGGCGTCGGGGACGACGTCGTCAATGTCCCGCCCGGCCGCCAGCGCCTCGCGGATCGCCGCTCCTCCTTCTCGCCCGAGTACAGGCCCATGAGGGAGGCGGCGTCGCCCAGGGCCCGGTGCGCCTGATCCTCCTTCTCCATCAGGCGCGTGAGCACCCGGACGTCGCCGGAGAAGCGCGGGTCCGACGGGCTCAGCAGCAGGGTCGTGATCTGCGGTGAGACGGACTGGCCGTAGCGGTCGATGCGGCCGTTGCGCTGCTCGATGCGGATGAGCGACCAGGGATGTCGTAGTGGATGAGCTCATGGCACTGTGCGTGCAGGCTGACGCCCTCCGAGGCGACGTCGCCAGTCACCAGGACGCGCACCGGCGTGTGGGCCTGGCGGAACTGCTCGACGATCTCCTGCTGCTCCACGTCGGACAGGCTCCCGTGCATGACCCGCACCGCGTCGGCGGGCAGGTGCAGGTCCTCGCGCAGGTGCTCGGCCAGCCAGGTGAGCGCTGCGATGCGCTCGGCGAAGACGACGACGCGCTCGGTCGACCTGGGGCCGATCCCGATGCGGCGCAGCTCGGCCAGCAGCGCCCTGGTACTTGCCTCGAGGCCGTCGTGTTGGCCTCCACGGCCAGCCTCGCGCAGGCGGGTCAGCGCCTGGGACTGCCCGAGGGCTCCGGGGTGGAGCCGCCTGCTGCTGCACGGCTGTGGCGTCGGGCCAGGCGCTCGTCGATCGTCTGGATGAGGGCTGCCGGCGAGGACAGGAAGGACTTGGCCAGGGTCCAGGCGAACAGGAGTCGCCGCCGCGGGAGGTGGCCTGCGGCCGCCCGGTGCCGAGGCGCCGTCGGACGGTGCAGCCAGGTGCGATGACTCGCCGGGCTACCGCGTCCTCAGCCGGGGAGGGCTCCACCAGCCTGTTGACCGGAGTCAGGCGCTTCCAGCGGCCGCCCACGACGTCGCGTACTCGTCGGAGTGACGGTGACGGCGGATGACGAGGCGACGCACCGCCTCCTCATCGAGGGTTCCGTCCGCGCGCACCGCCGTCGGCTCCAGCAGCCGGATGAGCCTCGGCGAAGGACTCTCGGGTCGCCATTGTGGGGCGTGGCCGAGGCCAGGATGAGGGCGTCGGTCTGGCGGGGCCAGAATGTCCGCGAGCCGGTTGTTGAGCGTGCCCTTGTTGGTGACGTTGTGCGACTCGTCGATGACGACCGCGTCCCAGCGCTGCTTGCGCAGATGGTTGAGGTAGCGGTCCGACTTCAGCGTGTCGATGGAGATGATCGCGCGGTGGAACACCGAGAACGGGTTGCGTGAGGCCGGCACTGAACGGCGCACCCGCTGGATGCCCACTGAGTCCAGGCGCACGAAGGGCAGCGCGAAGCGCGACCACATCTCGTGCTGCATCTGCTCGAGCACGTGACGGGGCGTGACGATGAGAATGCGGTCGCCCCTGGCCGCGGCGCACGAGCTCGGCCAGAATCATGCCGATCTCCAGGGTCTTGCCCAGACCCACGGTGTCAGCCAGGAGAATACGCGGGCGCAGATTCGCCGGGTCCAGGGCCTGGCGAACCGCCGTCACTGGCAGGCCAGCGGGTCGGCGAGGACGTCACCGACCACGGCCAGGTCGGTGGAGGTCGCCGGGAGCGCCGTCTTACGCAGCGTCGCCTCCAGCCACAGGCGCGAGAGCCGGTGACGGGTGGAGGTATCCGCGATGACCCGGGTATGGCGCGGATCCACCGGGACAATGTGGTCAAGACCAGCGGAGAACTGCGCCGTCGTGTCCCGAACCAGCTCGGACAGGCCCTGCACCGTCACCAGCATGCCGTCAGACGTGGTGGAGACCTGCGTGACCAGCCAGTCCTCGTCGCGCACCCGGACCACAGAGCCCGGAGCGACATCAAGAGAGGGAGATGGGAGGGAAGGGTCAGGATCCGTCACCGCATCCTGGGGAGTCGGGGCGCTGTTGTCACGGGAAGTGATTTTAGGATCGCCGGCGCAGGTGGTCGAGACCACCTCGGGGCAGTGACTGATCTGTGACCTGCGGGCATGTGTGGACTTGCGCTCCAGCCACCCTGCAGTGGCGAGTGCGCTGTCAGGTGTAGTCGATAGGGTCCAGGCTGGAGAGAAAGTGCTGCTCAGTCATGGAAGTGGTCCACAGTCGACGTTCTGTCTTGATGCGGCCTCGTGTGCTTGGGACTCCAGGGTGGTACCACTTGGCCGCTTCAACTTTGGCGCTGCCAGTTCGGGCAGCATTGTCGAGGGCTGGAGCGAGGTCTGTGTCCCGGGAGGCGAGAACCACGACGTCGTACAAGCCGCAGCGAGCCAAGTCAACGAGCATCATAGCACAGGACATCGACACCCTTTTCCTGTCTCGATGAGCGGACAGGTCGCTTGACCCCAGCGATGTACTCCCATGAGTACTTCAGTGGTCGCAGCGTTACGTTGACTACTCCGTGGTGCCCTCGAGTCCACTGCGCCTTCTGTGCCTGGTTGCGCCGGTATGCATCGCTGTCATCTTCCGGGATTGGTAGGCCACGAAAGACCTCAACCCTGGAGACCTCTACCTGGTGCGCATCGTCGTTCGTCGCGTTGCGGGCTCGGGCGAGCTGGCTGGCAAACCGGTAAGGGTCAATGAGGGCTTCTCGAGGGCGCCCCGGCATGTACAGGCCTGCCGCCGTGAGGTGGGCGTTCTGGTAGTCAACGACGACCGCCATTTTGAGGGCCACGAGTAGCCTCCCGCAAATAGGGGTAGACCCCGCCAGTCCCGGAGGACGGCGGGGAGCATGGGATGAGGTTAGGGGCTTGCGGGAGTGAGACCAGATGATACAAGTGTGTTTTGGAGCACATTTCACTCGGTGGTGTATCTCCTCTACTGCCTTGCTCAGGTATGACGGGGCTGTTCTCCCACATCAGTGCGCGAGGACGCACCGGTGTCGAGGACGTACTTGTGGTCGAGGATCTGCGTTTTCCTCCAGGTCACTGGGGCTTTGAACGCAGTCATCTGGAGGAGAAGTACGTCGCCGGCGGACATCGCAGTTCCCGATGTGGGCCACTGGCTCCTGGTGCAGGAGTACGGCGGGGCGCCGATGTAGCTGAGGACGCACCTAGGGGCTGAGGACTGACCCTGAGGCAGTCCGCGAGCCTGATGGTGCGCCTCGGCGGGTGGAGGGGACTGGCTGGCAGCTGACCGGGAGAGGGCGCGCTGTTGGAGCCCAGTCCTCGACGGGCGGCTCTGTGTCAGCGGCGGGCGAGGCGGGACAGGACGATGCCGGCGGTCACCACGCTCCGGCGACGGCGGCCGCCTTGGCGAGTTTGAGGACGCCCCGAGTCGCCCTGCTTGGCGCGTTCCCAGGTCCTCCGCCTGCTCGGCCCAGCGTCGCCCTCGCGCAGTCGGCCAGCGCCCGCCTCCGCCTGCTCACGCAAAACGACCGGCCCCGGCCACGGCCTGCTCACGCAGATGCTCGGCCTGGCGCTCGCCCTGCTCACGCAGATGCTCCCCGGCCTCCTCGCCTGCGTGCGCGGGTCGACCCGCGAGGCGAACTCATCGACGCTCGCCGCCAGGGCTCGCGCTGGGCGCGCAACCGCCCTCGATCTGCTCGGGGCTCAACGACTCGGCCCCGGCGGCCCCGGCACCCTTCAGCACCGGAGGCACCGGCCTGCTGTCCGCTGGTCATGCCCGAGCCGCCCGGGCGCGGAAGGCCTTGACCGTGGCGACGGTCGCCGTCACGCTCAGGCCTCGCCAGGGCCAGCCCTGCAACCGTGACGATCCCCAGGGAGGCGGGTCGCCGTCGCGGGCGTCGTCGAACAGGCGGGAGACGCGCTGGCCGAGGGTCAGCGTGCTGGGGTCGTAGGTGTCGACCCCGCCTCGGTCAGCCGCCGCCGCCAGGGAGGCCAGGCGGTTCTGACCTGCCCGGCCGTCTCCCGGCCTTGCTGACGGCCCGGCTGCGCGCCCGGACCTTCTCGCGGGCCTTGAGTTTTGGCGACCCTTGGCCAGGTTGTTCGAGCCAGGCGCGGCGAAATCGTCGACGTCGGCGGCCAGCGCCAGACGCCGGGCCGCCAGATCGAGCAGGACGGTATCCGCCGACGGCGCCGCCTGCTGCCGGCGCGGCGGGACGGGGTGGTGCGGCGGGTGCTCACTGGGCGTTCCCTCTGCAGGCCGGAGGTCACGGGCCCTTGACGGCGCTGACGGACTCCTTCAGCCCCTCCTGCGGCGTCGGCGTGTCGGCCTTGGCGGCCCTTGAGGCGCTTGATGCCGATGAGGGCCATCGGCACGGCGATGAGGGTGAGGATCAGCGCCACCACGAGGAAGGCGGCCCACGCGGCATGACGTGGGACAGCCCGCTCGTCAGGCCCCCAGCACCAGCCCGAAGATGAACAGGCCAGCACCCCGGCGGCGGCAGCGAGCCCGGCCTCAGCCCCATCTCCTGGCCATGCGCTGGCCCTGGCCTTGGCCAGGTCGATCTCGCTGCGCACCAGCGCGGGAGATCCCCGAGATGTCGGGCGATGAGCCCTCGAGCGTGGGCTGGGCGCTGCTGGCGGCCCTGCGAGGAGGCGTGGTGGAGGCCGACGGCGTCGCCTGCGACGGCGGGGAGTGGCTGGTTGTTGGGCATGAACGAACCTTTCTTGTGTGAGGCACGAGCGTTGGACGCAGTCAGCTGACTGCGAGGCGGCGGGATCGCGACAGTGGGACGACCTGCCGCCCTCAGAATCTCACAGCCTGCGCCCTCGTGGAACAAACGCAGGCCCGAGCGGGTTTGTAGGTTTGGGGCGATAGGCTGGGCTTTCGCCACCGGCGATCTGTGAAGGGCCGCCATCGTCGTCCTGGAGCGGCAGGGGCTGGCCTCATCCGTCCCGATGGCGCGGGACCGGCCCTGGTGCCTGACGTCGGCACGGCCGCCCACCGGCCGCCCGTCGCCCGGCTACTCCCTGGTTCCCAGGCCTGCCAGAGGCTCGCGTACTCCCCGCCGAGGCCACGAGTTCGTCGTGGGTGCCCAGCCCACGATCCGCCCGTCCATGACGACGGCGACCCGGTCGGCGTCGGCGGCTCGTAGAGGCGGTGGCCACCGATGACGGTGCGCCCGGCCAGCGCCGTGACAGGGTCCGCTCCAGGGTGCGGGCGGCGCGGATCCAGCAGCGAGGTGGCCTCATCCAGGATGAGCGTGTGCGGGTCCAGCAGCACCAGCCGGGCCAGCGCCACCTCCGGGCCTCGCGGGGCTGAGCCTCGAGGTGCCCTGAGCCGACCATCGTGTCCATCCCCTCGGCAGCCCGTCCACCCAGGCATCGGCCCCTGATGGCCTCAATGGCCTCGCGGATCGTGTCGTCGGAGGCGCCTGGCGCCCCAGGCGCACGCTGTCCGCCACGGTGCCGACGAACACACGGGTGCCCCTGGTCACCAGGGCCACGTGGCGGCGCGTACTCGTCCTCGGTCAGGTCCGTCAGCGCCACCCGCCCACGGTGACGCTCGGAGGTGGGCGGTTGATGCCCGCCAGCATCCGCCCCAGCGTGGACTTGCCTGACCCCGAGGGCCCGACGACGGCCAGCCGCTCCTCGGGCATGAGCCCAGGTCGATCCCCGTGGAGCACCTCGACGCCCTCCCGGCAGGAGAAGCGCACGTCGTCGAGCACGATCCGCGTGCCCCGGGCTCTCACCGGTGGGGTGTGGTCGTGTGGGGACTCCTCCACCCCAGGATGCGGGACAGGGAGGCCTCGGGCGATCTGGGACCTGGTCGACCCAGAACATGAGCCTGGCCCACCGGCTTGCGCGTCCCATGCGGGAGCAGAGCGCCACCGTGGTGATCGCCCCCAGGGTCGCGTAGCCGCGGGCGGCCAGGAACCCGCCCCACAGGAGAATGACGACGACGGGCGCCCGCCAGCGACGTCGAGCACCATGAACAGACGCACCCGCAGCGCCGCCGTGTAGCGCTCCAGGACCAGGCCTTGATGGGAGGCCATGATGGCGCGTGCCCTGCGGCGCGCCCTGATGCCCAGGGCGTCCACGGTCCCGGCGTGCTCGACTGTCTCCGGAGACCGCCCTGCTGAGGGCGGGCCTGGGCGGCCGACTCGGCCCGGCAGGCGGGATGGAGATCGGCAGGTACCAGCGCATCATCGACCACACGGGTGGGGCGATGACGAGCAGCCCGAGCGCCAGGAGGCTCGGCGACGGCGGCGGCCAGGAGCGTGAAGACGATCGTCACCACGCACGACGTGATCCAGGATCCCCACCCGCACGAGGAACTCGATGCGGGAGACGTCGGTGGTGGTGCGCCCCACGAGGTCGCCGGTGCCGGCGGACTCCACGGCGCTCAGCGGCAGGTGCACCACCCGGTTCATCAGTGCGCTCGCGCAGGTCGGCGAAGACCGACTCGCCCAGGGTGCGGGCGTACTTCAGGGCGGCGTTGATGAGCGCTCACGAGCGTGACCGCGATGATGGTCAGCACGATCCGGTCCACGGGAGCCGGCGTCGGCCTGCCCGGCCGAGACCCGCCCGACCAGCCGTCCCAGCTACTGGGGCCACGAGCGTGACAGGACCGCCGTGATCTGGAGGACCAGGACGACGGCGAAGCGCCTCGGTAGGAGGCCATGATCCGGAAGGTCTTGCGCAGGGCGACGGGCCCGGGCGCGACGGGAAGCGCCATCGCAAGCTCGCTCCGCATCCTCACCCATGGCCCTCGAGACGACGGCGGTGAGTCGGTCCGCCTGCGCGTGGCTGCTCGTGGGCCATGGCCATGAGCCGCGGTGCGTGAGCGCGGCGCCTCGGTCCCGCTGGAGTCGAGGAAGACGACCTCGTCGCAGGGCCCCAGGACCAGCGGCGAGGCGGTGACGACGACGGTCGTGCGCGGCGCGGGCCCGGTGCACCTGGGCGGCCACGCCGGGCCCGGTGTGGGAGTCCAGGGCGGAGGTCGGCTCGATGAGCACGAGCGTGGGCGCCTCGGCCGGGAGCGCCCGGGCCAGGCGCACGCGCTGGCGCTGCCCGCCGGACAGGGACCGGCCCTTCTCGGTGATCATCCCGCCAGGCCTCGCTCAGGGAGGTCAGGACATCGCCGGCGTCGGCGATCCTGATGGCCTCGATGAGCCGGTCGTCGCCGGGGCCTCGCGCCCCGGGGGCGGACCCGCTGGTCGACGTCGGCCCCGGTGGTGGCGCTCGGACTCGGCGCGCACGAGGTCTCCAGGCCCGCCGGCTGTCGGGGTCGGGGCCGCCGCGCACGTCGAGGGCCCCGCAGGGTCCCGGTGAACAGCCTGAGCGGTGGCGCTGGAGACGACGACGCTGGCGCGCACCTGCTCCAGGGGCATGGTGGTCAGTGGCCGGCCCGCCAGGGTCACGGTGGGGCCGGCGTCGGTGAAGCGCCCCAGGCGCGTGGCCAGGCTCGGCGGAGACCTGCGGGTCGGGGCACACGAGGGCCGGCCATGCGGCCTCCTGAGGCGCAGGCCGCTGCCGGTGTCCACACCAGGTCGCCGCTGACGGGGTGGGCGGCGGCCGGGTCTCAGGTTGAGGCGCTCACGGGCTGCCGGGCGGCCGGCGCCACCTCCAGCAGGCGGCTCAGGCGCCGGGCGCCGACGACGGCCCGGGTGTAGTCCCGCACGGAGCCGGTGAACACCCACAGCGGCCAGGACAGGTAGGCGGTGTAGCCGTAGAAGGTGATGAGACCCACTGGGTGAGGCTGCCGGCCACGACATGCGCGCCGCCACCCACACGAGCGATGGCGGCGAAGAGCCCGGCAGCAGCACCTGGAGGGTCAGTGAGGTGGCCTGCGAGGAGGCCACTCGACGCCGCGGCGCCGCAGCTCCTGGGAGGCGTCCCGGTAGCGGCGGGCGAAGACGTCCTCCCGCCGATGCCCCGCAGGATCCGCGCAGGCCGGCCACCGTGTCCGTGGTGACCGTGGTGACGCGGACTGGGCCTCGCGCTGGACGGCCTGGCGCTTCTGCAGGGGCGGATGACCAGGGTGACGATGGCCGCCACCAGCGGCATGCTCCAGGATGATGATGAGCCCCAGGCTCACTCGAGGTGCGCAGCGAGGACGGCCACGACGAGAGTCTGGCCGCCGCCAGCAGGGCCGGCAGGTGCTCGATGAGCCTTGCCCAGGTAGTCGGCGTCGGAGGCGATGATGGTGGCGACCTCACCGGTGGAGACCCGCTGCACAGGCCCTTGCCGGTGGCGGAGATCTGCTGGCCCACGAGCCGGTCGACGTCGAGGCGGTGCGCATCCAGGCCGTCACCCCGAAGTAGGACAGCATCGTGTCCTCGACGGCGTAGACGACGAACAGCACCAGCAGCAGCGCGCCGATGCCCCAGACGCGGCCGTTGAGACCGTTCTCGATGCCGGCGTCCAGGGCCTGCCCCAGGAAGGCCGGCACGATCGCCTGGATGATGTTGGAGGTGCAGGCCAGGGTCGCCAGGGTGACCGGGACGGCGGCGCGGCGCAGCAGCGCAGCGTAGAAGCGCCCCGGCCCCCGGGACGACGGGGATGGGGCAGCGAAGCGTCGGGGGTCATGGACCGTGCAGTCAGGCGGACAGCGCGGTCGGGACGGTCGGGAACGACCGGAGGACGATTCGCACGATCGCATGAGGCTATCGGAGGGGAAGCCTGGCGCGGCAGAGGCAGAGGCGGTGACAAGGAAGATACTGGCGCGGGAACATGCGCTGGGCGCGACTGCGCTGCCGTGACGGGCTACGCAGATGATGGCGTGCCCCGGCCCGCCCCTCGTTGCGGGTCGGCCGCGCCGGGCCTTGCTCGGCTACTCGGCGAACGCCGCTTACTCGGTGGCGATGGCGTCCAGGACGGGAATCCGGGAGGCGCGCGCAGCGCCGGCCACAGGCCGCGATGACGCCGGACCACCACGGAGAGCACGAGCATGCCCACCATCTGGCCTCCCAGGGGATGCTGAGGCTCGTCAGCCCCCTGATCCTCCAGGACCTCCTGAGGGCGGCGGCTAGGACCACACCGGTCGCCCCGCCCAGCACGGTGCCGTACAGGGAGGTGAGGACCGACTCGGTGATGATCTCCCCGGACGCCTGGGCCTTGCCCAGGCCGACGGCGCGCATGAGCCCGATTCTCGGGTGCGTTCCGAGACCGAGAGCACCAGGGTGTTGACGATGCCCAGGATGGCGATGGCGATGCTCAGCCCCAGCAGGCCGTAGAGGACGGCGAGCATCCGGTTGATCTGCTGACCGACCTGGTCGGAGATCTCGCTGGCGTCGCGCACCGCGTACTGGTAGGTGCTCAGCCACGATGTCGCGGGCCTTGCCCCGCACCGTGTCGAGGTCGGTGCCCTCCCTTGAGGGTCAGGAGCATGCCCTGCAGCGAGTCCAGGACGTGGGCCGGGTCCGTGGTGGTGCCTCGGGGAGTTCCAGGAGCCCACCGCCGCCAGCTAGGGGCGATGTAGTAGTCCCGCCGGTTCCTTTCGGGTCGACGACGGCGCTGACTGTGGCCTCAACCGACCCGGTGGGGCCGGTGACGGAGACCTTGTCCCTCTGTTCCTTGAGGCCTCGTCCTTCTTCGCGGCTACGTGGGTGGCGTCCAGATCCATCATCGACCCGGCGCTCGCGGAGACGTCGTAGGCCTTGGAGTAGGTGGCGGGATCGACGACGATGACGGTGGCGGTGAGTCTGGCTGCCGTCGGGCTTGGTGACGGAGCCGGCGTAGATGGAGTAGGAGGAGGTCTCCCTTGACCCTCGTCGATGGCGGCGATCTCCTGGCCTTGTCGGCCGAGAGCCGGGTACCCAGGCTGCCGATGGTGGCCGGCTGACCACGAGGTCGGCCTTGAGGGACTTGTCGATCTCGTCGGACGTCGAGGACTGGAAGGAGGCGGCCAGCGTGGCGCCGGCGCACACCAGGGCCATACCCACCATGAGGGCGCCGGAGGTGCTACGTGCGGCGCGGGCCGATGGACGATGCCGCACCGCCAGGCGCCCGGCGGGCCGCAGCAGCCGGAAGGGCAGTCCCAGCACCGCCACCACCGGGCGGGCCAGGGTCGGGGAGACGATGAGCAGTCCCAGGATCGTGCCGCCCGCGCCCAGCCCCATGATGAGACCGCGCCGGCGTCAGGTCCGCATTCACCCACGCGGCGGCGATCGCAGCCGCCCCGGCCGCCAGCAGCAGCCCGCCCAGGATCGTCGCAGCACCAGGACTTCTCCCGATCCTGACACGCCGCGCATGGCCTCGACCGGTGGGTCAGGGCGGCCTCCCGAGCCGGCAGCAGAGCGCCGACGACGGTGACGGCCAGGCCCACCGCCAGCGAGATCGCGATGATCGTCCCGTTCAGGCCCGTGCCCTCCAGCAGCGGCATGCCGGCTGCGTCGAGCAGCGCGGACAACCCGGCCAGCAGCTCCCGCGCCCGCGGCCACGCCCAGGGCGGAGCCGACGACGCCGATGACGACCGCCTCGCAGGAACACCACGCCGAACACGGAGGCCGGGCGAGGCCCCGACCGCCCGCAGCAGGGCGAACTCCTTGACTCGCTGACGCACGCTCATCGCGAAGGAGTTCATGATGATGAAGGAGCCCACGAACATTGCGACGACGACGAAGACCAGCAGGAAGACCTGAATGAAGCCCAGCCCTGTTCCTCAATGGCCTTGTTCTGCTCCTTGATGACCTCGGCGCGGGTCTCGACCTCGGCGCCATCGGGAAGCGATCTTGGTGATCTCGGACTTTGACGGTGTCCACCGAGGAGCCCTGAGCGACGTCGATGGCGATGGTCGTCACCTTCCCGTCCGGAGCGGCGATGGGCATGAGCCCCGATCCACGCCTCATGACCGTCGCGCTGGCCATCGAGGATCTGACAGTGGAACTCGCCGACCACGGTGACCCGGTGGGTGAGCCCTGCATCACGATGTGCGTCTTGTCCCCGACCTTGAGGCCGGAGTTCTCAGGCCCCTGACTCAGGGTGATCTCACCGGCCCCCTGAGGCATGTGCCCCTGGATCCAGGTCGGGCCCTTCTCCTTTGTCATACAGCGGTACGAAGAGCGGGGGCGCCGGTGGTGGTGACCGGAGCGTCGTTAGAGCCCACGAGGACCCCGGGTCATCTGAGCATCGGGCTTGGCGGCCTCGACTCCGTCGATCTGCTTAATCTGATCGGCCAGGATCCGTCAATGGGCTTGGTCTGCGTCGAGTTGAGGAGCCACTGCCGCCACTGTTGTTGTCGGAGGCGATCTTGGGGCCCTGGACGTACAGGTCCGAGGTGGCGGTGGAGGAGACCAGCTTGGAGAAGGTCTCCGACAGGAGGCACGCAGGGCGAGCGTGCCCGACAGGAACGCCACCCCGAGCATGACGGCGAAGGTGGTCGGGAAGAACTGTTTGGCGGGCGCGTACGGAGCGCCAGGCGACTCGTCTCACGGCTCAGGCCCCTCGACGGCCGGAGCCGGTGAACGGGGCAGCAGGGCTACGGGGAGGGCTCGATCCGCTCACCGCGCAGGGGCGTCCAGGACCCGGTCGCGGTCGGGGTCGTCAGTCGGGCGACGACGTGCCCGTCGCGCAGGAAGATGACGGTGTCGGCCCAGGCGGCCGCCTCCGGCTCGTGGGTCACCATGACCACCGACCGCCCCAGGTCGTCGACGCTGCGGCGCAGTGATGTCCAGGACCTGGTCGGTGGAGACGGGAGTCCAGGTTCCCGGTGGGCCTCATCGGCGAAGACGACCGCCGGCTCACTCCACGAGCGCCCGGGCGCAGGCCACACGCTGAACCTGGCCGCCGGAGAGCTCGGCCGGCCGGTGGGACAGGCGCTCCCTGAGGGCCGACGGCGTCGATGACCTGATCGAAGCGCTGCGGGTTGACCTTCTGCGGGCGATATCCAGGGGCAGGGTGATGTTCTCCGCCGCCGTGAGGGTGGGGACCAGGTTGAAGGACTGGAAGATGAAGCCGATGCTGCTCGCGGCGCAGGCGGGTGAGGCGACGTTGGTTCATGGAGGAGACTCATGTCGCCGTCGAGCATGATCTCCCTGGAGGTGATCGAGTCCAGGCCGGCCAGGCAGTGCATGAGCGTGGGACTTGCCCGGAGCCGGACGGCCCCATGATGGCGGTGAAGCGGGCGCGGGCGATGTCGACGTTGACGGAGTCGAGCGCTGTGACGGCGCCCGATCTGCGGCCGTAGACCTTGGTGAGGTTGCGTGCGGAGACCACGGGGTCATCCACCGGATGGTGAGGTGAGGACGGAGGATGCTGCTGGTGCGGAACTACTCATAGGTTCAGTCTGGCAGTGGCATGACTTCTCGAAATCTCTCCTGGCGGAGGACCAGCCCCTGACCTCTTGACTCAGTCCACCCTGACCTGCGGTAGGGGATGACCCTGAGACGAGGGGTGGACGGGGCGCATGGAGGATGAGGGTGTTCGTCGAGGTGGAGTCCGTTTTCTAACTTTTCCGACGATTCGTGATTACCATCGGGGATGGTCGGAGCCTGCGTGAAGGACCCGATGGGTTGGTGCGCGCCCTGATCAGTCGAGGTCACCCATACGTTCTCCCGGAAAGGCTCTGCATGGATCCGGTCCAGCTCACGATGGCGGCGCATCAGGCCGATGCGACGGTTGCCGCTCAGACTCCGGACCAGGCCCTGCAGGCCGCCATCGCACAGAGCCGCCCCGACCTGTGGGCGCCGCTGTCGACCAACCCGGCCGCCTATCCCGACCTGCTCGGCTGGCTGGCCAGTACCGGGAACGTCGAGGTCCTCGCCAATCTCCGTGCGCGCGGTTACCTGACCGACGACGCGGCCGCCAGTGCTGCTGGTGGCGGGTGACGCAGGGCTGCGGCTGCGGCTGCGTGGCTGATAGTGCGGCCTGGCGAGCCCACTGTGGACCCTGCTTTCAGTCAGGGGGACCCGCGCAGACGGAGCCGACCGAGTCGGCGGAGTCGGCTGGAGACGGCGGCACGCCGGTGGACGAGGACGAGGCGGCTGATGAGCCCGGGCCGAGTTGACGGCGATGAGGTCGAAGGTGTCGCTGGCGCCGACTCTGGCGAGGCTGGTGACGCCCAGAAGACGGACGAGCCTGCCGAGGACTCCGGCGCGGCGCTGAGGCTGCTGCCGAGCCCGATGCGGAGGACCTGACGCGAGGAGACTCACGGATGCCGACGACTCTGGCGAGGTCGGCGACGAGCAGAAGACGGATGAGCCCGCCGAGGACTCCGGCGCGGCTGAGACCGCCGCCGAGCCCGATGCAGGAGCCGGAGGTCGCCGACGAGAGTCTGCGGATGCCGACGAGGTTCGGGAGTCGAGGGATCGATCAGCCTGAGGACGAGGCCTCAGGAGAGCATGAGGCAGTTGAGGAGAACCGCCGTCGACGAGTCTGCCGATGAGCGCGACGCAGCATCGGGCATGCCACTGATGCCGATGCGGGAGGACGGCGCTGAGGATGCCGACTCTGGCGAAGCCGGTGTCGAGCCGGAGACAGAGGGAACCTGCCGAGGACCTGACGCGAGCTGAGACCGCTGGCGATCCCGATGCGGAGGTGGAGGACGTCGTCGACGAGGCTGCTGGACCGACAGTCAACGACACGACCGTCCTCGCCCCGGCTCGCAGCGGCACGAGGTCGACTCGGCTGACACGACTGATTCCACGGCGTCAGCCCAGTCTGCGGCCGTGACCTCCGGCTGGACAGCGGGCTCGGCTGCTCCCGCTGCGGGCCTCGGCCGAGTCGGTGGCCTTCCCCAGTGCCCCCGCCGCCGTCGGCCGAGGACATCGCCGCCTGGGCCGAGACCCCAGTGGGGCGCCGTCGGGCTTCTCCGCCGCCCAGCCGGCCGTGGAGCTGGACATGTTCGGGCCCCCAGATGGTGGCCCAGATGCCGCCTCCCCAGCAGAAGCAGCCGTCGAAATCCAGCAGCGGTCGCCTGGTCGCGATCATCGTGGTCCTCCTGCTCGTCATCGTCGGCGGAGGCGGCCTGTGGGGCCGGCAGCCACTGCCAACAAGGGCAAGAGTGAGGACACCTCCCAGAACAAGGCCGACAGCGACGGGGCGAGGACGGCAAGCAGAACGGGCCAGGCCGACGCCGCGGCCACGTCGACCGCGGCGGCCCTGCCTCGGGCGCGGTCAAGGCCTGCTCCAGCATGCCGACCTTCACGATCACCTCGGTGGAGGACGGCCAGGGCGAGCTCAAGGTCCACGGCAACATGGCGACCTCCTGCGCTGAGGGCGACTTCCCTGGCCGGGCTCGTCCAGCCAGGTCCTCGTCTCACAGCTCCACCAGCCCCACCGGTGGTGCCGACGTCGACCACCGTGGCCTCGGGAACCTTCGACCTCTCCAGCGACCCGCTCATCATCCCCAACGGCGGACGGCGGTGACACTGCGCTTCGGCGAGCAGCACTACTTCCGCACCGCCAAGGACCTCGACCTCGCGGGCCTGACGGTCCGGCCTCCTCGACCGCGGCTCTCATCGACCGTCACCGCGAAGAGCTCGACGAACTCCGCGATGACCATCGCCTCCGCGAGCTCCAACGCCAACCAGGAGGCGCAGGACGAGCAGGCCGCCGAGACGCCATCCAGTGGCAGATCGATCACGACCACCCTCATCGTCATGAACAAGCTTGCGGGCAAGTGGACCCTGCAGCTGTCCTCCAAGCAGGTGGGGCCTGTGCTCGACGGGCAGACCTGGACCAAGCGCTCGATCCTCGCGGAGTACCTCAAGACGCAGCAGGCCAACCCGAAGGCCGTCATCATCGACACCAGCCAGTGGCCGGTCTACGACACCGGCGGCTGGTGGGTGACCCTGTCAGGGCGATGACTCACCCGACGGCGACCAGGCCAACGCCTGGTGCGACGCCCAGGGCTACGACCCGACCACCGCCCGGCCAAGCGCATCGAGTCCAACGGAACATCGCAGGGCACCACCAAGCTTTCGCTGAGATCTGAGCCGGCTCGCCCGATATCGTGATCGGCCCGCCTCGAGCCACTGGCTCAGGGCGGGCCGATGCGCATCTCGCGCGCGTCAGGACTGCAGGCCTCTTCAGGTTCAGCACCCGCGTGGCCGACTCGTCCACCCGCGCCGCGAAGGCCGGATCCGACCGGGCAGTGGCGATGAGGGCCTTTGACTATGTCCGCGGCCACCGTCGGGTCCGCCGAGGCCAGCACGATGTCGCAGCCGGCCCGGATCGCCCGCACGGCCCGATCGCCCGCGCCCACGTCCTGACCTGGACGGCGGCGGAGACGTCGTCGGTGATGACCACCCCGGAGAAGCCCATCTCCCTGCGCAGCATGTCGGTGACGATCTGTCGAGGAGAAGACCGCCGGCGCCGAGGGGTCGATGAGCGAGTACGTCGCCGAGGAGACCATGATGACCGGCGCCCCGGCGGCGATGGCGGCGCCGAAGATGACACTGACGGCGGTGTCGGCGCTGCGGGTCGTGGTGGAGTCGACGACGCCCGCTGAGGTGTCCGTGTTGGCCGTGACCCGCCCCAGGCCCGGGAAGTGCTTGTAGGTGGGGATGACCTTCGAGGCCTGCATCCCCTCAGCGAAGGCACCGGCCTGGGAGGAGACCGTGGCGGCGTCGTGCCCGTACTCCCGCCCCCAGCGGCCGATGGGCTCGTTGGAGGCCGGCCGGGCAATGTCGACCAGGTCGGCGACCGGGGCCAGGTTCATGTTGACGCCGACGTCGGCCAGCCTCCTGCCCCAGGTGCGCGCCGAGGCCACCAGCTGGTCGCGCGGCTGGGCCGACTGGTCCAGCGCCGAGGGGATGTCGGAGAAGCCTGATCCGGCCAGGACCTGGACCTCGCCGCCCTCCTGGTCGGTGGCCACGAGCATCGGGGTGGCGTGGGTCGTGCCCGGCCGACCTTGGAGGTGAAGGAGCCGATGACCTTCTGGGTCGCCTGGCTGCCCGCGGTGGTGCGTCCGGCGATGAAGATGTTGCCGACATGGTGGGTGTCGACGGCCTCGTTGGAGGACTGCTTTGGGGGCTGGGCGTCCACCCCGACCATCATGAGCTGGCTGACCTTCTCCTCCAGGCTCCAGCCCGCCAGCGCCCGTCGCGGCCGTCGCGGTCGCCGTGGCCGACGGAGCCGGGCTCGCGGCCGCGGTGGGCGAGGGGGCGGCGCTCGACGCCGCCGGCGCCGGGGCCCGTCGGGGCTCGCACTGGGGAGGAGCCGGCCGACGAGGAGCCGGGATGAGGGAGCATCCCGCCAGGGACCCGGCGCCCACCAGGGCCGCCAGGAGCACTGGTCGTCGACTCACGTGGTGCTGCGGGACGTGCTCGGGTCGGCGGGGGCGGGAGTCCCCCGGCATCCGGAGCCGCAGGCCGATGACGGTCGTTCATGCTCGGCCACACTAAGGCAGGTCCCTGGGACTCGCGAGGTCATGACCCTCGACGGTCTGTTCACGCACTCGTTCGCGGCGCTACTCCCAGCCCAGCTCGTGGAGGCGCTCGTCGGGGATGCCGAAGTGGTGGGCCACCCGTGGATGACGGTCACGGTGATCCTCCTCCAGCTCCTCGCGGCTGGCGCACCAGCGCTCCAAGGGGTCCGCGGAAGATGAGGATGCGGTCAGGCAGCACCATGGACCAGCCCTCGTCGCGCTCGGTCAGGGGGACGCCGTCGTACAGCCCCCAGGAGCGTGGGCAGGCCGGTGTCGTCGTAGTCCTCCTCGGTGAGCATCTCCGATCGGGCTCGTCCTGAACGAGGACGACGACGTTATCCATCACCCGGCCAGGTCCTCCGGGATCCGGTCGAGGGCGTCGCCGACGACGTCCTCGAAGTCCTGCTGCGACATCCTGACCGGCTGCGGCTCCCAGGGTCGGTCAGGCTCCTGCTGCTGCTCGTGGCTCACGGGCCAGCCTGCCAGACCGCCCGGCCTCGGCCTCGACAGTCCTCGCGGGCCGGAATCCCGCCGAAAACCGAGCGGTGAGGAGGGTCACGCCCTCGGGACTTTGCGCTGCGGAAGACTGTCCCCTAGTGTTCATCCCTGGTTCGAGGCGCGACGACGTCGAAGGCCCCTGGCCCCCATCGTCTAGCGGTTTCAGGACCCCGCCCTTTCACGGCGGTAGCACGGGTTCGAACCTGCTGGGGGTACGGATTCGCACAAGCGAATAACACAGTGAATTCACACTGGCCTCGTGGCGCAGTTGGTTAGCGCGCCGCCCTGTCACGGCGGGAGGTCGCGGGTTCAAGTCCCGTCGAGGTCGCGGAACGGTCGGTCCGATCAGAAATGGTCGGGACCGATTCCATCCCATGGCTCTGTAGCTCAGTTGGTAGAGCGTTCGACTGAAAATCGAAAGGTCACCGGATCGACGCCGGTCGGAGCCACTGTGAAAGGCCCGGAACCCGCAAGGTTCCGGGCCTTCGCTCATGACCGGGCGAGCCCTGCGCCGGGGCGGAGGGACTCACTGGCGATCGCGCCGGTAGGTGCACGGAGGCGAAGATGGCGAAGGCGACGGCGGCGACCGGGCCAGAGGATCCAGGAGATGTCCCAGGCGTCGAAGATGAAGCCCACAGCAGGTAGATGACCACTGCGGCCGGCCAGCAGATCCCGGGCCACGAGGTTGGTGAAGGGGTCGTCGTCCTGATTGCTGTCCCAGGAGTGCCTGGCTGGCTGACGGGGTGGGCTGCGGGGACGGCTGGGCTCGGAGGCCACCGGAGCGCCAGCGGGGGTCACCTGCGGAGCGCCGCTGGCTGGATGTCCTGAGCGATGCCCAGCACCGGGGCCAGCCCGTGAAGGTTGCCAGTCGGTGATGACCCGCCTGACCGCCTCATTGTGGGTCTTGCCCTGGGCGATGGCGTCGTTGTAGGCGTCCTCCATCATGGCGCGCAGCTCGGAGCGGGCCTCGATCAGGCGAGGTGTGGCGGGGTAGGGGGCGAACATGTTGTCGAGGAAGGTCTCGATGGTGTCCATCAGCGGGGTCCTTTTTCGCGAAGCGGTCGACGAGGGTCTTGGTGTCCTCCCACTCGGGCGACCTTGGCGGTCAGGTGGGCGGTGCCTTCGGAGGTGAGGCGGTAGGTAGGTGGGACTTGCCGGAGTCGGACACCCTGAGTAGGAGGCCGCCAGGCCGGTGGACCTCAGGCGCTTGAGGGCCGTGTAGAGCGTGGTCTGCTTGATGGTGTACTGCCGTCGGAGACCTCGGTGATGGTCTTGGCCAGATCGTAGGCGTAGGACGGCTGTCGCTTGAGCAGGGACAGGACGATGAGGTCGATGTAGCCGCGAATGGCGTCTGCGCTAATCATGTGAACCCTCCTTCCTTGGTTCGTGATGACGGGGCCCTGAGGTCCTTGTGTATCTAACGTACTACGGCACGCGTAGTACGTCAGCGGATGTTGTGGGATGGCGTCTCGCTGGCGGCCATACGTCACAGCCCAGGCACAGGCCGGCTGTCAGGTGGCTTCATGCTCGTCGCAGCCACCACCCTCCCGCGACCCCCAGCGCAGATCCCAGCGCGAGTGCCTCGACCACGCCCACTCCCTACGGGCGTGCCTGCAGTCAACGTCGACGAGACCGTCAGGCGGTGACCAAGACGACCAACGACCTGGTCACCATCGCCTGGCAGGCCGGGCGTGGGAGCCGTCATCGGCCTGGTCATCGCCTCGTGGTGGTGGCGATCCCTGACGTTCATGGGCAGGCGGCGCCTCCCTGTACCACGAGATCGTGGACTTCGGACGCCGGCCGATCGTCGCCGTCGGCGCCATGACCGGGGCCTCCTGGGCACCCAGCTCGCCCTGACCGGGCTGCGGCACACCAAGAGCGACCCACGACGATGGTCGTCATCGAACGCGGGGTCACCATCGCCCTCATCGTCTCGGTGACCTGGCTCGTCGTCGCCTTCGCCAAGGCCAGTCGAGTCCACCGTCGTCAAGCGGGGCGCAGGCCGGCGGGGACCAGGGCGCGCCAACCGGGTGACCACCCAGAGCCAGATCCTCCGACGCGTCGCCCAGGTCATCATCGTCATCGCCGGGCTCGTCAGCGCCATCATGACCTTCCCCAGCGTCCAGTTCGCCATGGGCTCGCTGCTCGCCTCGGCCGGCCTGGCCTCCGTCATCGCCGGTATGGCCGCCCGCTCCATGCTCGGCAACGTCTTCGCCGGCTCCAGCCTGGCCACCACCGACGCCATCCGCGTGGGACGACATCGTCGTCGTCGACGATCGAGCAGGGCACCATCGAGGAGATCACCCTGACCTACGTGGTCATGCGCACCTGGGACGACCGGCGCCTCATCCCGCCCTCGACCCACTTCACCGAGAACCCTTCGCCAACTGGACGCGCGGAGGCTCCCAGGCCACCGGCTACTTCACCCTCGACCTGGACTGGCGCGTGCCCATCGCCTCGCTGCGCGCCGAGCTGGCCTGTCTCGTGGCCGCCTCGCCCGGCCTGGGACGGGCGCCAGGCTCCTCGAGGTCTCGACGCCGTCGGCGGTCACGTCACCGTGCGCATCGTCCTGACCGGGGACGATCCCCGGTGATGTGGGCGCCCCTCAAGTCCCTACGTGCGCGAGGAGCTGGTCACCTGGCTCCAGCGGGAGGCCCCCTCACGCCCCTGCCGCGCACGCGAGTGGAGGTCGAGCAGGTCGAGGTCACCCAGGACCTCGACCCCGAGGAGGTGGCCCGCGCGGCCGAGGAGATCGTCGCCAGCAGAAGGCCGGCCCCTCCGGCGCCACCACGGCTGCTCCAGACAACGGAGGCGATGGCGCCGCGACCACGGAGGCCGAGGGGGAGAGCGCCGCCCACGGGCTGGGAGCCCGGCGGGCCGTCACCCTGGGGCGGGCCAGGGGCGCTCTCGCTGCACCGCGCCCGGCGCGGGGCCCTGGGGACCCAGGTGAGCCGAGCCAGCTGCGGCCGACGCCCCGGCGGATGGGTGAGTTTTCGCTGCGTGAACGCAGGGTCGCCCGGCGCCGTCGGGCGGGTGACGATGAGCCCATGAGTACCAACGCCAGCAGCGACCCTCCGTGACGCCCGCCTCCGAGCCCTCCGGCCCGGCCGTCGACGGCCCTGACCCTCGACCTGGAGGCCGCCGCGCGCACCGACGCCCAGTGGCGCGCCGCCCTGAGCCCCATGGAGTACCACGTGCTGCGCGAGGCCGGCACCGAGCGCCCTTCACCGGGCGCCCTGCTCGACGAGCACCGCGAGGGCGTCTACCGCCGCCGCGGCTGCGGCGCCGAGCTCGTTCCGCTCCACCACCAAGTCTCGACTCCCACTGCGGCTGGCCCTCCTTCACGACCCTCCGACCTGAGGCGGTCACCCTGAGCACCGACACCTCCCACGGCATGGTGCGCACCGAGGTCCGCTGCGCCACCTGCCACAGCCACCTGGGACACGTCTCGACGACGCCCCCAGACCCCCACCGGCCAGCGCTACTGCATGAACTCCGTGAGCCTGACCTTCGAGGAGGAGAGCATGATCCGGGTCCTGAGCCTCAACCTCCAGCACGGCCTGCCTGGCGCCGGGGCCGGTGACGGCAGCGCCTCCACCGGCTCGCTGGCCGGCGCCGACATCTCCGACCCCGCCACCGCCCGCGCCGTCATGCGGGCCACGGCCGAGCAGATCGCCGAGCTGGCCCCCGACATCATCGCCCTCCAGGAGGTGGACCTGGGCCAGGCCTGCCTGGCGCCTCCACCAGGCGGCCTTCCTGGCCGAGGAGCCTGGGCATGCCGACCTGCCGCTTTCTCCGCCAGCCACGCCGGGCCGGTGGTGGGCTGCGCCGTCGGCCCCTGCGCACCGCGCTGAGCTCGCCGACCGACGACGTCCTGGGGCTGCTGCGCGCCGCCGTCGGGGCCGGGCCGATCGGCTACGGCAACGCCCTCCCTGTCGCGCTTCCCGGTCTCCGGCTGGCACGTCAAGCGCCTGGGGCGCAGGGGCCTCCAGCGTGGAGAAGCGCGGCGAGCGGGCCTGGGACCCGCGCTCCTACCACGTGTCCACCGCCTCCCAGCGCATCATGGTGGCCGCCACCCTGAGGTGCCCGAAGGTGCCGGCGGGCCGATCCGCCAGCTGTCGGTCGCCCCCACCCACCTGGCGACCCTGCGAGTCCAGGGCGGCGCCGCCAGCTCGCCGCCGCCTGGGGGCGCTCGCCGGGCTGCCCGGGCCGCACCTGCTCGTGGGCGACTACAACCTCTCGCCGAGCAGGTCGACGCCCTGGGGCTGGGCGGACCGTGGGGGAGGGGCTCACCTTCCCAGCAGCCGACCCTCAGCGACGCATCGACCACGTGCTGACCGACCTGTGGCCCACCGGCCCCGACGGCCTGCCGCCGATCGATGAGGCCGCCGCGGCCGGCGGGGGACCCGCTGCCGCGCGCCGTGGAGTGGGGCACGACTCTTCATCATCTCCGACCACGTCGGCACCTGGGTGGACCTCGAGCCGGTCGGCTGAGGGGCGTCCGCCAAGGCCTCTGCCCGCGAGGTCGTACCTTAGGGTCGCCTGATCGAGGGTTGAAAAGTACTGTGCTGTCTCCTCACTTCTGAGACATTTGGGTGTCATGACTTCTGAGACGTTTGGGGTGTCATGACTTCGAGACGCCGGTGGGGGTTAGGACCCGTGAGACGTTCAGAGGCGTCGGGTGGGAGCGGGATGAGTCGGTAGGGCGGTTTCTGGTGTCGATGGTGGGAGCGGTTGCCTTGCTGCCTCTGGGTGAGTTGAGACAGGGCAGGGGACACGAAGCGGCGTCCGTCGGGGGTCGTGAGGGTCCAGGCGCGTGGGTACTCGATCAGGGTGACCTCGATGCCGCGCATGGTCTGGCCCAGTGACAGTGCACGGTCCTTGTAGGGACACGCACCCGTTGGACATCACGGTGCGTCGGGCGCGGTCCACGGCACATCCGAGCCGGTCGGGCCGGTGGGGTCGGGCAGGCTGATGGGAGCCGCCGCCGGCTGGTAGGCGCTCCAGGTCGATGGGGGCTGGGCTGGCCAGCGCCCTGGGGGTCTGCGCCCATACCCTCAGCGGGGTCAGTGCGATGCCGTGGCCCCTGGTGCTGGCGCTCGGTGTTGTAGTGGGCTGGTGAAGCGGTCCAGGCTCGGCGTTGAGCTCCCTCACGGGGTGCTGGCTGGCTGGGCGCGCAGCCAGGCGGCTGCCGGCTGGTGGGAGCGCTCGACCTTGCCCTGGGTCTGAGGGGTGGCCCACCCGCCCGCTGATGGGACGCACCCCAGGGATGCCAGCCACTTCGGTGGCTCCCGGGCCAGTGATACGGCTGGTGCTTGAACGCCAGTGCGTTGTCCGACAGGATCGCCGCCGGGCGCCCTCAGGTGGGCGAAGGCCTCCTGCGGACCATGCGGGTGCCTGCCACGCTCTCACCGCCCCAGCAGGCCCTCAGGGCGGTGATGACCCGCGAGCAGTCGTCAACGACCTGGTAGACGGTCGCAGACGGTCCTCCAGGCGCCACTGAAGCCGTCGATCTGCCACATCTCGTTGGCCGCGCTGCGGGTGAACGCCGACGACGTCCCAGGCGCTTGCGCGGGCGCGGACCACCAGGCCGGCTCTGCGTAGGCTGCGGGCGATCGTCGCGCGAGAGGGAGCCGGAACGCTGGCGCCCTGGCTCATCACCCACCACACCGAGGCCGGACCCGCCTCCGGCCGGCGGCGAGCAGGTCGGCACGAATCTGGGCGATGCGCTCATCAGTGCCCTGGTCCCACACCCGCGCCGGGTGGCGCGGGGCCCATGAGCGCGCCGTCAGCGCGGCAGCCAGGCCCTCGTGCTCAGCGCGTCGGCGTATCCGGTAGAACGAGGCCCGCGAGATACCCACCTGAGCACAGAACCTCCACGCTCATCCCACTGGTCCTGGAGTCAAAAACCTATGACCTGCTCACGCCGAGACGGCGAAATCGAGTTACCCATAACCCCAGGCAACCCACCCCACCAGTGTCTCAGATGTCGCGACATCCGAAACTCCTAGAAGTCATGAGACAACAGAGGGTTAAAGGTACGACTGCGCGGGCTACCCTACGAACTCGGTGTGCGGGGCCCATGAGAGGGGAGACCATGGCTGATGTGGTGGCGGACTGGCCGTCTTCGGCGCGGTCATCGCCGTCGGTTGGCTGCTGGTGCGCACCCGCGTCGTGCCTGCTGACGCCGACGGGGTCCTCACCCGCGTCTGCTTCTTCGCCGCCACCCGGCCCTCCTCGTGACCACGCTGAGCCGCGCCGACCTGACGGCGGTCCTCTCCCGCTCCACCGCAGTGGCCGTGGCCGCCGACTCACGGCCATCGTCTCGGCCTGGTGCTCCACCGCCCGTGCTGCGCCGCCCCACCGCCGAGGCCACCATCGGCGCGCTCGCCTCGGCCACGCCAATGCCGCGAACCTCAGATCCCGGTGGCCGTCCTCGTCCTGGGGATGCGGCCACGATCGCCCCTGATCCTCCTGCTCCAGCTCCTCGTGCTCACCCCGGCCACCTTCACCGTGCTCGACGCCGTCACCCGCCGCGGCAACCCGTCCCGCCTGGCGACCCTGACCGTACCGCTGCGCAACCCCGCTGCTGGGGAGTCGTGGCTGGGACCGCGGCGAACCTGGGTGGGGTGGACCTCGCGAGTGGGGCGGCGGCTACCCGGCCCAGGGCTGAGATGCTCGGGCGCGTCGCGGTGCTGCTCATGATGCTGGCCCTGGGGATGAGCCTGGCCGGGGCGCCCGCCCCTGCGCAATCCCGCGCTGGAGGAGGCCGCCTGTTGCCCTGCAGGGCTCGCTCACCGGACCCTGTGCAGTCGGCTCCGAGACAGCCCGTCAGGGCTCAGGAGCCGCTGGCGGCGGAGGCCGGATCGGAGGCGCACGCGGTCGACACCGCGGGAGGCCGACTTCCCCGGGTGGAGGAGGAGCCGGCGCACGGGGTGAGGTCGACGTCCCAGCGTGGCGCGGGATCGGCGCAGCGGCCTGTGGCTGGCGGTGGCTGAAGCTCGCCGTCATGCCGGGGCTGGCTGTCGTCGTCGGACTGGCGGCGGGACTCAGCGGAGGCACAGCCTGCTCGCCCCGGTCGTCACCGCCGCCCCTGCCCACGGCGCAGAATGTCTTCAGCGTACGCCTCGCGCTACGGGGCGGCCAAGGACCTGGCCTCGCGACGCCGTCCTCGCTGACGACGGCCGGATTCGTGCCCGTGGTCCTGCTGGCCGCTGCGCTCCTGCACTGAGCCCGCGTGGTCGCACCGCCCAGCGTCGGTGCTTTCCCTCACCCGCGCAGTCGTGCCTGGAGGCCGCGCTGTCGGGGTATCAGGAGACGAACGCGCGGGATGCCTCACGAACTCTCGCGCCGGGCCCCTCAGGGCAGCCTCGTCGCGAGTGGGCGGGCTGGCCCGGCCCGCGAGACCGTGATATCCGCGATGGCCGCAGCGTGGCGCATGATCCGCCCAGGGTCTGCGGCGTCCACGGCGCGCAGCGCCCGCGCCGGTCCGCACCCACGAGGTCCTCATTCCCTGCGGGCGTCCTCCAGGCCGCCCATGAAGGAGTCGCCGGCGCCCACCGTGTCCGCCACCACGACGCTCGGGTCGGCGGGCACCTCCAGGCGCACCCCGAGGCGGACAGGGCCAGGGCCCCTTCCTGCCGCGTGACCACCACGACGGCCACGCCCTGTCCAACCAGGAGCGCAGCACCGTCTCCAGGTCCGCGTCCCGGCCGTAGAGCCAGGCGATGTCCTCATCGGAGCACTTGACCAGGTCGGACAGGCCCACGAGGCGCTCGACGATCTCGCGGGCGTCCTTCGGGTCACCCATGAGCCTGAGGGCGGGCATTGGGGTCATAGGCATGGTGGAGGTGGCGCGGGTCTCGCGCAGCACCTGCTCCACGGTGGCGGCGCCGGGGCCAGGATCGCGGCGATCGAGCCGGTGTGCACCAGCAGCGGCGCTCGCCCGTCGGGCAGTGTCGGGCGTGGCGGGTTCCAGTCCAGGTCGAAGACGTACTGGCGGCGCGGTCCTCCCCGATCGTGGCCTGCGCCGTGAGGTGCGCGCGCACCGTCGGCGCCCGGAGCCAGGCGGACCCCGGAGGCCTCAGGTGGGAGCGCACGGCCTTGCCGCGCCTCGTCGGCGCCGATCCAGCAGTGCAGCTCGACGTCGCGACCCAGGCGCGCCAGCCCCAGGGCGACGTTGGCGGGTGCGCCGCCGGGGATGTCCACGGGCCCCGCCCGGGGTGGATGACGACATCAACCAGGGGCCTCGCCGATGACGAGGGCGGATCCTGGGCGGCCGGGTGCGGTCATGGGTGACTCCTTCGTGCAGGACCGGGGTCCGGTGGTGGTGAGCTGAGACGCGAGGGGTGGAGAGGCTGGCCGGAGTGGTGGACCGGGAGATGGCAAGAGGCGGTGAGGGGACTCGGGCGGATGAGGAACGCGGCGGCGCCACACTGCCCGGAAGCGGCCGGCGCGCTGGTCGATGCGCGCGGCCGGGGGTGAATGCCCACAGACTACCGATCCGGCGCCGCCCACAGGGCATCTCGCCCAAGAATGTCCAAATCGGATACAAAGGGCTTTTCAGTGCACAGGTCGCATGAATGAGAAACCTGAATCATGCGGTTGTGTTCCGTCCCGGATGAGTGCGACCCAAGCCTTTGTGTCCGATTTGGACATCCACGGTCCTTCCGGGCTCCTGCGCTGGTTCCCGTGGCCCTCGATGGGGGCGCCACCGACAGAGGGGCCCTGGGCAACTCGGTCAGTCCGCCGCGCAGGCGGGCGTGACTGCAGGCCCCGGGCCAATGGCCACGTCCCCACGACGGTCGATTTCGTCGCGCGTGCTGGGCATGCGCCCGGTCCTGGAGCCCTGCAGCCCCGGGCGGGTCATGCCCGGTCAGCCCCAGGTCGCGTCAGTCCTCAGGGTCCTCCTGCGCGACCGCGGCCAGGCGGGCGCGGGCCTCATCGAGCCAGGTCTGGCAGCGCTGGGCCAGGGCCTCGCCGCGCTCCCACAGCGCCAGGGAGTCCTCCAAGGGGACGGAGCCCGCCTCAAGACGCTGCACGACGGCCACCAGCTCCTCACGGGCCCGCTCATAGCTGAGCGAGGCGACGTCCTCATTGGCACCGGACGCCCCGCCTGCGGCAGGGGCCGAGGACGCTGAAGATCCTGACGATCCTGAGGACGCCGAGTAGGGGCTGCTCTGGGGTGAGTACTCGTCTGGGTACTGGTCGGAGTACGGGCCGGGGTTCATCTCGGAGCTCACGCCCCGATTCTCGCACGGACCGGCACACGGGCAGAGAGGACGAGGCGGGTCCAGATGATGTCCTCGGCGCAAAAGTGCCCAGACCGACGCCTCAGACCGCACCTTTACCCTGCTGCGTCGTTGGAGGTCGTCTCATCGAGGAGTGTCAGCACGTCCGCCAAACCTGCTTGCGCCAGTGCCTCGCGGCCGGCCGCCGTGACCTTGACGGCCCGGCTTCGTCCGATGCGCGTGATCCAGGCCCGATCAAAGAACGCCTGCGTCAGTGCAGTCCCCAGCGGTCCGCCGAGGTGGAACTGCCGTTCAGTGGAGTCCATGCACGCCTCCCCACGGGCACGACGCGGCTTTTTCCAGCCCCCAGGTGGCCAGCAGGTCCCCTCCGGAATCGGTCAGTCGCCAGGAGGGATCCAGGTGGCCGCGCTCCTGGAGGTGCTTGGCCAGACTCACGCCGAGTCGCCCCGGCCAGGTGGCGGTAGCAGGTACGGGCTGCCAGCAGCCGCTTGTTGGCGGTCCACGCATTGAGGCTGTGTGCCGTGGGCAGTACTGATGCTGACATCGCCCCCAGGGCCTCGACGACTCGAGCCGCCTCAGGGCCGGAGATTGTGACGTAGCAGTGCCGCCCCTGCCGGACCCTTGTGATGAGACCGTGTGCTTCCAGCACGTCGACATGCTCGCTGGCGGTCGACCGCGCGACCCCGGCGTATGAGCCCTGAGCTCGCCCACCGTCCAGGCGCGGCCGTCCGCGAGTGCCGCGCACATGGCGGCCCGCGACCGGTCGGCGAGCGCCGCAGCCGTGCCGGCGACGTCGGGAACCGCCTCGGGGAAGAAACGGTCGGGAGTCCGTGACATGCGGCCAGTATGCGCCGGCGCCGGTTCGGTTCGCGCCGAACAATTGCGGCTCTAGCCTGCCGGTCACCGGCATCAGCAGTCAGACGGGCCCCGGGGCCAGAGGGACAAGGAGACCACTCATGAGCGGATACCGACGGCGCGGCGCCCTCATCGCGGCGCTGCTCGGGTTCTTCATCGTCATGCTCGACACGACGGTCGTCAACGTGGCACTGGCCCGGATCGGCGCGGACCTGGGCGCTCCGGTCGCCTCCCTGCAGTGGGTCGTCGACGCCTACGCCTCACCTTCGCAGCCCTGCAGCTGTCCGCAGGGGCGGCCTGTGACCGACTGGGCGCAAGAAGCGTCCACCTGCTCGGCCTGGTGGTCTTCGGCCTGCTGTCGGCGGCCTGTGCTCTGGCGCCCTGCCGGCGAGCGCGCTCATCGCCTTCCGTGCGTTGCAGGGCGTCGGCGCCGCCGCGATCGTCCCGGCCTCCCTGGCGATACTCTCCCTCATCCATGATCGCCCCGCCGACCGGGCTCGAGCCATCGGCCTGTGGGGAGGAGCCGGTGGCATCGCCGCGGCCGTCGGTCCGGTGGCCGGGGGACTGCTCGTGACCTGGACCGGCTGGAGGTTCGTGTTCTGGGTGAACCTTCCCCTCGTCGCAGCCGCCCTGTGGCTCACCGCCCTGCCGCCTGCCCGCGCCGGAGACGCGGTCGCTGCGACGACGCGAAGGCGGCGATCTGCCCAGGGCAGGTCCTCTCCGTCGCAGGAGCTCGCAGCCACCACCTACAGGGATCATCGCCGCAGGCGAGCACAGGGTGGAGTCCGCCCGTTGTCGCCTCGACCCTCGCCGGACTGAGCCTGTTGGCGGCCTTCGTCCTGGTTGAACGGACCGCTAGCAGGCCGATGCTGCCGACGGCGGTCTTCTCCCGACCGCGTTTTCGCCCTGGCCGCCGCGGTTGGATTCGCGCTCAATACCGGATTCTTCGGCCGGCTATTCGTGCTGGCTCTGTTCCTCCAGCGCTACCTGGGCTACAGAGCCGTGGCTCGCCGGCCTGGCCCCTGGCGCCGCAGGCGTGCAGTGCTGTCGTCGCCTCCCGATGGGAGGCAGGATGACCGCAAGGATCGGGGCGTTTCCGACCATGCTGACCGGGCTGCTCACCGGTGCGGTCGGGTTCGCGGGGCTCGCTGTCGCCACGGCCTCGACGCCGTACCCTGCTGGTGGCGGCCCTGACCTTCCTGGGTGGTTTCGGCACGGCACTGACCATGCCCGCCGCAGACCTCGGCCGCCGTCGCCTCCGCGCTCGGTGGGTACACCGGCGTCGCCGGCAGCGTCATCAACGCTGCCCGGCAGACCGGCAGCGTCGTCGGTGTGGCTGTTCTTGGCAGCCTGATCGCTTCAGGCGACTTCCTGACCGGCTTTCCACCGGGCGGTCGTCAGGGGCGTCGGCCGTTTTCGCTGTGGCCGCGATCCCCGTCGCCGTCGTCGTCCTCAGGGCAGCCGGTCGCCCGGAGCGCGTGGATGCACCATAGGTCTCGACGACTGCGTCACGGTGCCGCCCGCGAGGCTCTCGGGTACGTCCGCGGGAGTCTGCGAGGCCTATCAGCGTGCGCCGCCCGGGACCCAGCCGCCGCTCAGTCGATATCGGCGGGCCGGGGCTTGGTGGCGCCGACGACCTGGGCGACGAGCCGCCCGAGGCCAGGACCCCTCGATGAGGTCGCCCTTCTTGACGTCCTCGGCGCTGGTGATGACCTTGCCGCCGGGAGTGCGCAGAATCGTGTAGCCGCGATCCAGGGACCCCTGCGGCGACAGCGCCGTCAGCCGGGCGCGATCGGCGCGCAGGTCCGCGGCCGCCAACGACAGGCGATGCTCCACGGCCCGGCGCATCCTGTCGCGGGCCTGCCCCAGCTCGCTCACCCGGTCGCGCACGATCGAGGTGGGGTCAGCCATGACCGGCCGGGCCCTGCAGCTGGTCCAGGGCCGCCTGCTCGGCGTCCAGCCGCGAGGCGAGCACGCTGCGCAGGCGCTCGCGGGCCGAGTCCAGGCCCACGGTCTCCTGGGCGAGGTCGGGGACGATCCGGCGGGCAGCGTCGGTGGGGGTGGAGGCCCGGTAGTCGGCCACCAGGTCCAGCAGGGGACAGTCGGTCTCGTGGCCGATCGCCGAGACCAGCGGCGTGCGGCAGGCGGCCGCGGCGCGCACGAGCCCCTCGTCGGAGAAGGGCAGCAGGTCCTCGACGGCGCCGCCCCCGCGGGCCACGACGATGACGTCGATCAGTGCGTCGGAGTCGAGCTCCTGGACGGCCCGGGTGACCTCGCCGACGGCGCGCGCCCCTGGACGGCGACCTCCCGCACCTCGAAGGGCAGGCCGGGCCAGCGCAGGCGGGCGTTGACCAGCACGTCGTCCTTGGCCTTGGCCTGGCGCCCGCACACGAGGCCCACCTTGCGCGGCAGGAAGGGCAGGGGCCGCTTGCGCTCGGCGTCGAACAGGCCCTCGGCGGCCAGGATGCGGCGCAGCTGCTCGATGCGGGCCAGCAGGTCACCGACGCCGACGGGCCGGATGTCGTCGGCCTGCAGCTGGAGCGAGCCCCGCTTGGCCCAGAAGGTGGGCTTGGCGCGCACCACCACGCGGGCGCCCTCGCCGAGCTCGGCGCCGGTGCGGGCCAGGACGGCGTCGAGGACCCGGGCGTAGATGGACACCGACATGGAGATATCGGCGTCCGTGTCCCGCAGGGTGAGGAAGGCCATGCCGGCGCCGGGGCGGCGGTTGAGCCTGGATGATCTGCCCTCCACCCACACCTGGCTCATGCGGGCCACGTACTGGTCGATCTTGGAGGACAGCAGCCGCAGCGGCCACGGGTTCTCCGCGGTGGTGAGGTTCGCTCGCGGCGCCAGCTCCCGGGGCCGTCGGGGCCGCCGGAGTTGCCGAGCCGCCGCCCGCGTCGGGGACCGGACGCACGGCCGGCACCGGGGAGGGCTGCAGGGCTGGGCTGGGAGGGGCTCTGGCCTGTCACATGCACCACTGTGCCACGTCCACCACTGGGGACCTGGGTCCCACTGTGGCACAGTGGTGACCGTGACGACCATCGAGCTCGCCAGTGAGCACACCGACGCCGCAGCCCCCTCCCCCAAGGGCGGCAAGCGGATCCTCATGGCCGCCCGCGCGGCTACTGCGCCGGCGTGGACCGCGCGGTCGACGCCGTGGAGCAGGCCCTGGCCCACTACGGGGCGCCGATCTACGTGCGCAAGGAGATCGTCCACAACAAGTACGTCGTGGAGACCCTCTCCAAGCGCGGCGCCATCTTCGTCTCCGAGACCGACGAGGTGCCGGTGGGCGCCCGCGTCGTCTTCTCCGCCCACGGCGTCTCCCCGGCCGTCCACGCCGAGGCCGCCGAGCGCCGGCTGGACACGATTGACGCGACCTGCCCGCTGGTGACCAAGGTGCAAGCAGGCGGTGCGCTTCGCGGACAGGACTACGACATCATCCTCGTGGGCCACACCGGCCACGAGGAGGTCGAGGCACCCAGGGCGAGGGCCCCCGACCACATTCAGGTCGTCAACGGCCCCCACGAGGTGGACCAGGTCGAGGTGCGCGACCCCTCCAAGGTCGTGTGGATCAGCCAGACCACCCTGAGCGTCGACGAGACCCTGGAGACGGTGCGCCTGCTGCGCGAGCGCTTCCCGGAGATGATCGACCCGCCCGGCGAGGACATCTGCTACGCCACCCAGAACCGTCAGGCCGCGGTCAAGAAGATCGCCCCGAGGTGGACCTCGCGATCGTGGTCGGCTCCGGCAACTCCTCGAACTCGGTGCGCCTCAAGGAGGTGGCCCTCGAGGCCGGTGCGGGCGCCGCCCACCGGGTGGACTTCGCCAGCGAGATCGACCCGTCCTGGTTCGACGGCGTGGAGACGGTCGGCCTGACCTCAGGGCGCCTCGGTACCGGAGATCCTGGTGCGCGAGGTGGTCGAGCGCCTGGCCGAGTTCGGCTTCGACGACGTCGAGGTGCGCACCACCACGGAGAAGATCTCTTCTCCCTGCCCAGAACCTGCGCGCCGACCTCGCGGCGGCCCAGGGGCCGCCTCGGCGCACAAGCGTCGCGAGCCGGGCCGCCAACACACCTGCTGAGGCTGCGCCGCCCGCCCCTTCCGCACCCGGCCGCAGGGCCGGCCGTGAGCGTCAGCACACGCCCGGCTGCGTGAGACAGGCCGAAGGTGAACGCCGGGTTGCATAGGTGACCATTACCCTCGGTCGGGTGACACATTCTCATGACGAGTCGGCCCCCAGTGGCCCTGCCCCCGCCGCGTCGGGTGGGCGGCCCGCTGCCGACGGCGCCGGCAGCTCCGACAGTGCTGACCCTGTGACCTCCGCAGACCCCGTGGGTGCGGTGGTCTCCGGCGCCTCCGGCCAGGTCTCCAACGAGGCCCTGGAGGAGGACGGCGGCCTGCACCGGAGCCTGACCAGCAGGCACATGCAGATGATCGCCATCGGCGGCGCCATCGGCACGGGGCTGTTCGTGGCCTCAGGGCGCCACGGTCTCCACGGCCGGCCCGGGCGGTGCCCTGGTCGCCTACGCGGCCATCGGCCTCATGGTGCTGCTGCTCATGCAGTCCCTGGGCGAGATGACGGCGCACATGCCGGTGGCCGGCTCCTTCCAGACCTACGCCACTCGGTTTGTCAGCCCCTCCTTCGGCTTCGCCATGGGCTGGAACTACTGGTTCAACTGGGCGATCACGGTGGCGGCCGAGCCTGGTGGCCGCCGGAATCGTCATGGGCTACTGGCTGCCGGGGGTGCCCTCGTGGATCTGGGCGGCACTGTTCCTGACCCCTGCTGACGACGCTCAACGCCCTGTCCGCCCGCGCCTTCGGGGAGGGGAGTTCTGGCTGTCGGCCATCAAGGTGGTCACGGTCATCGTCTTCCTCGTGGCGGGCTGGCCGCGATCGCCGGCATCATCGGCGGGACGTCCCGGGCTTCAGCAACTGGGTCGTCAGGGACGCGCCCTTCCACGGCGGGATGCTGGCCATCGTGTCGGTGTTCATGGTGGCCGGGTTCTCCTTCCAGGGCACCGAGCTGGTGGGCGTGGCGGCCGGTGAGGCCTGCAACCCGCGCCGGGACGTGCCCAAGGCGATCCACACGGTGTTCTGGCGGATCATGATCTTCTACATCAGGGGCGATCACGGTCATCGGCTTCCTCATCGCCTTCAACGACAGTCGGCTGCTGCACACCGAGACCGAGGACGTGGCCTATCTCGCCCTTCACCCTGGTTTTCGAGCAGGGCGGGGATCGGGATCGCGGCGGCCCTCATGAACGCCGTCATCCTGACCGCCGTGCTCAGCGCCGGCAACTCCGGCCTGTACGCCTCGACCCGCATGCTGCACTCGATGGCCCTGCAGGGCAGGCGCCGGCCTGGTTCTCCTACGTCAGCCGCCACGGGGTCCCGGTGCGGGCCCTGGGGGCGACGGCGCTGGTGGGGGCGGCCGGCTTCCTGACCGCCGTGGTGGGGCAGAACACCGCCTATGCCTGGCTGGTCAACGTCTCTGCCCTGTGCGGGTTCATCGTGTGGCTGGGGATCGCCGCGTGCCACCTCCGCTTCCGGCGCGCCCTACGTGCTCCAGGGCAACGACCCGGCCGACCTGCCCCTACCAGGCGCCCTGGTTTCCGCTGAGGCCGGTCCTGGCCTTCACCCCTGTGCGCCCTGGTGATCCTGGGCCAGAACTACGAGGCGGTCTTCAAGGGGCCAGCTGGTGGAGGTGCTCTCCTCCTACATCGGCCTGCCGGTCTTCGGGGCCATCTGGCTGGGGCACCGCCTGGTGACCAGGGTCGCGCATGGTCCGCCTGGAGGAGGCCGACGTCTCCGGCGCCGTCGTTCGCTGAGCGCACATGAGCCCAGCTGAGCCCCGCGCTCGCATGGGCCTCGCCCCTGTACCCGCATGACCGACGTCAGGGCACCGATCATCTGACCGGTGCCCCGACGTCGTCCTCGTGCTGGAACCTGCACGAGGCTGGTGCTGCTGTGGGCTGGGCGCCTACAGCAGGGACTGGACCGCACCGTGACCTGAGGCGCGCTCTGCTCCCGACGTCGGAGGGCAGAGCCCTCCCGGGCCTCCCGGGAGGCGCCGTCAGACTCACCCGCCTGGGACAGGGATCGGGATGATGGCCTCCTGGACGTCGCGCACGATGTCGCTTGACGGGCCGCGAGCCGTCGATACCGATCTCGATGACGGCCCGGCGCGAGCCCTCCTCGACGATCACGCCGAAACAGGGCCTGTTGAGGATCCTGCTGGCGCATGTGGCTACCGAGCGCCTCAACGTGCTGCCGATCCCCGGCTCGATTGCTCGGACGCCGGGGACAGCAGTGACCAGGTGGAGCCAGCTCGGCCGCTGAGAGGTTAGTCGTCATCGTGGAGATCCTCGATGTGGACGTTGACGGTCGGGGACACCCAAAGGTTCTCATGGCAGGCGGCTCGAACGGCGTCGCGGACCTGCTGGCCGAGCTGCGGCAGGCTGTCCACGCTGAGGTGGGCGGAGATCCGGCAGGAGATGGTCTGCGGAACCCCCAGGCCGCGGTGGCCCTCGCCTGAGGGCGCGTGCTCGAAGGTCGAGCGCAGGGCGCGCGCCCGGGCACGCCGTCCACGGTGCGGCGGATGAGCGCCCGCAGCGAGAACTCGGACATGCTGTACGGCCCCAGGTCGGTGGCGGGCATCTCCACCTGGGCGCCGTGACGGGTCTCGGCGATGATGGCGTCCATCAGGTGGCGCTTGGGCATGACCGAGGCGCTCGCCTGAGACTCCAGCCGGTCCCACTCCTCGTGCAGGGAGGCGATCAGACGCTGGTACTCGCGCGTGTCGGCGTCGTCCTGCTCATGAGACCGGGCGAAGGACTTGGTGGCCGACGCCGTCGCGTGTCGGACGCTGTGTGAGAGCTGGTTGACGGTGCTCATGCCCACTCCTTCATCTGGCGCATGACGAGGGAGCGGGCGCGTGCCAGCCTCCCTCGGACGGTGGACTCGGTCAGGTTCAGGGTCTGGGCGATCTCCTCGTAGGACATGTCGTCGATCTCTCGGAGCACCCAGACGATGCGCAGCTCAGGGCTGCACGGAGGTCAACAGGTCGGCCAGCGCCTCGATCTGGGCGTTGACCTCGCTGGACTCGGCCGGGTCAGCGGTGCTGCTCGACGTCGTCTCCGCCATGGCGCTCGCGGTCTCCAGGCCCTCGGCGTCGTGAGGCGTCGGTGGCCCGGCGTTGACGCTGCGCGCCATGCTGGTGGCTTGTTGGTACAGATCCGCATGGGCCAGCCTCGGAAGGCGGCGGGCTCCTGACGAGGTGAAGACTGCGCCAGGCCTGGATGAGAGTGTCCTGGACGATGTCCTCACTGTCGTGACGGTTGCGCACGATCATGTAGGCGGTGCGGAACAGGCGGCCCTGGTAACGCTCGACGAGCTGCTCGAAGGCGTTGATGTCCCCGTCCTGGGCGCGCAGGACCAGGCAGCGGTCCTTGTCGGGCGACGCGCCGGACGAGGCGCTCGGTTGTGCGGCGTGGTCTGGACGCGGGCGAGGCGCCGCCGCTGCCTCGTCCCGCGTCTCATGCGCCATCGCCGTTCCCGATGATCTCGGGCGAGTGCTGCCCCGTGACGGTCTGCGAGACGCTGCGCTTGCTCGTGGAGCGCTCCAGCCCCACCAGGACGTCGACCTGCCGGGGGCGCGTGCCCAGGGACGTGGTCACGTCATCCTCGAGCCGGCCCCTGAGCTCCGCCACGGCCCATGCGACCTCGCAGCCCTGGGACACGGTGGCGTCCGCCTGCACCCACAGACTGCTCGGGGAACCGGTGACCCACACGGCGCACTGCTCCACCCGGGGAACGTCCTCCGCCCGCTCGGACAGGGCCTGTGACAGGGACCTCAGGGGCAACGGTGGCCATGAGGACGCCCTCGGGTCGCTGGAACCTCAGGGAGAGGCGGCCGCCTTGCGGGGATCTGCATGGCGAGCAGGACCAGCCCGGCGATGACGGCGAGCACGGATACCAGCGCGGCCACCGGCAGGAGCCAGTGCGCCTGGGGCGCGATGAGGGCTGCCCGACCCGGTCCTGCGCTGTGGCCAGGTAGGGGGCGGCGTCGGGCCAGGAGCGGCCGGCACTAAGGCCGGAGGCCAGGATCCAGGATGAGGCTGCCGCGATGAGAAGCCCGCAGCCGGCCAGGGCCGTCCGGTTGAGGACACCAGAAACTGAACGCATGGTCGTATCTCCTTCGAGCTCGTGCGCTTGATCCGCACGCGGCTGCGTGTGATGCCCGCGGGCTGGAGCGTCTCCAGGGCCTCGTCGGTCGTCTTACGGGCGGCTTCTGCACCGGGCTCGAGGTCGTCCAGGACGACTGAGGACGACGACGTCGACCCGGGAGCGACGGGTGGTGACGGTGGCGGAGTGGACGCCGCCGATCTGCTCGACCCGGGTCCTCACCAGGGCGGCCAGGTCACGGCGCCTCACTGCGGTCTGGCCCGGGACGGTGTCGGGGAGGAGCGCGACGCGCTCAGGCAGCCCCGGCCACAGGGCCGCGAGGATCATGGCCAGGGGCGCAGGCGGCGGCGATCCCGGCGGCGGCGAGCACCGCGACGGAGCCGAGGGTGGGAGCCGATGATGTCGAGCGTGGTGACGGTGCGGTCCGGCAGGTGCCGGTGACAATCCGGTGCCCCGCCAGCCAGGCCCCAGGCCTCCGGCCGTGAGCAGCAGCAGTGCCAGGGACGACACTGGGCGTGCTGCGGAGAGGGGCGACGAAATGAGTTTCGGGACGGGTGTTCTCATTTCAGGCTCTTCCTGACGTGGCTGCTCGGATTGAGCCAGGAGATCTCGATGGTGATCTTGCCGACGCTCAGCCCGGTGAGGTGCTCGACGCGCCGCGCACGTGGGCGCAGATCGTCAATGGTGGAGGACAGTGGCGTGGGAAAGACCAGGCCGAGGTCCAGGTGGAGGACGGCGACCCGCCCGTAGAGCTCGCACTGGGCCTCCGGGCCGGGAGGCGAAGTTGCGGCGGGCGCCGATTCCCAGGAGCCCCCGGCGTTGGAGCCGACGTTGCCGGTCTCATAGGCGGCCTGGGCGGCGATCTGGGCGACGACCTTGGCCGGAATGGTGGTGGTGCCGCGCTGCTCCCAGGAGGAGGGCCTCGTCCTGGGTGGGTCCCGGCTGCGTGATGGCGGGCTGGGTGGCGGTCGCCATCGTCACTTCTTTCGCCGATCCAGGATGCTGTGGACATCGACCCGGCCCTCCAGGTAGAGGCCCACCCCAGTCCGGCCGCGCCGCACAGGGCCACCAGGACGAAGTCGGCGAAGGAGCCGAAGGCGAGAATGGTGCTAAGAACAGGCCCACCAGGAGGGCCAGGTACGTTGTCTTCATTGAGAGCTCCTCAGATCAGGGCGTCAGGATGGGGTCACTTTGAGGTCAGCGGCCTCGGAGCTGCCGGAGTCGTCGTCGGGCAGGTGGACGTCGGTGACGTTGATGTTGACCTCGACGACCTCCAGGCCGGTGGTGCCTCGATCTGCTCGATGATGTTGCGGCGGATGGCGTCGGAGACCTCGACGATGGAGACGCCGTACTCAACGACCACGGTGACCTCGACGGCGGCCTGGGTCTCGCCCTTCTGGACGCTGATGCCGCCGGCGACGTTGGTCTGGGCGTTGGGGATGCGGTCGGTCACGGCGCTGAAGGCGCGGCGAACGGCGTTGCCCATGTCGTAGACGCCGGGCACCTCACGAGCAGCCATGCCGGCGATCTTGGCGACGACGTTCTCCTCGATGGTGGTCACGCCGTGCGAGGTCTGGAGGGGCCGCGGGGGTCTTGTCCTCCTCGGCCTGCTCGTTGCGCTCGCGCTGCTGACCGGTCTGGGGGATGGCGTTGTTGCTCATTGGAGCCTCTTTCGTTAATCCGTGAATGGATGGTGACGGGATGTGTGGTGCGCGGCCCAGCAGCTGGTCCGTCACGGCGCCTTGATGGCCGCCGTGGCCTCGCTCGCTGAGTGGCCGACGTGACTGACTGGTGTTGCTACCCGTCATGATTGCCGCGCTGTAGGGTAGGACGCCGCAGGCCGGGGAATCTCACGACCCCGCGCCATGGCTTGCGTCACAAAAGGTGAAGCGGGTTCCGCGAGGCGGTGAGTGCCTCTGCGGAACCCGCTCAGGGCGCTGAAGGGTTACTTGCGGCCGGTGACGCCCAGGTAGACGGAGATCGCGACGATGGCGGCGACGAGGGACAGGGCCCAGCGGATCCAGTCGATCCCGTCGGTGTGGGCGACGCCGAAGAGGCTGGCGACAGCGCCTCCGACGAGTGCGCCCACGGCGCCCAGCACGATGGTCCACAGGATCGAGATGTTCTGCTCGCCCCGCATGACGAGTCGGGCGAGGGCGCCGAGCACGGCGCCGGCGATGATCATTCCGATGAATGACAGCATGATGTCTTCCTCCGAGAAGGTCCGATGAGGGGAGGCATCCGCCCATCGGGTATGGAAACGTTCTGGCAGCGTGTCAGCCAGTCATGAGATGGCAGGCAACGCTGCCTGATAGACGCCATGGAAGCGTCAATCGTCACGGGCCGGGAGTGTGGCATGCGTTACGGCGTGGAGGCGGGGTGCCCGTCGGTGGTGAGCTCGGGTGCGGTGAAGGTGCGCACCTGGGCGGCGTCGGCACTGATGAGCGTGGGGGAGTCCACCTGCTCCCCGAGGGTCTCCAGGGACCGGGCGGTCACCAGGAGCCGGTTCTCCATGGAGCCGACCGCCTTGTTGTAGGCGGTGACGCTGCGCCGCAGCGCCCCACCGAGGGCGTCGAGGTGACCGGCGACGGTCCCCAGCCGCTCGTAGAGGGTGCGGCCGAGCCCAGCAGCTCGCGGGCGTCGTCGTGACGGCGGTCCGGGCCCAGGCCGTGGCGCAGGTGCGCAGCAGGGTCAGCAGCGACACGGGTGAGGCCAGGGCGACGCCGCGCCCCAGCGCGTGCTCCAGGAGTGCGGGGTCCGCCTCCAGGGCGGCCGAGAGCACCGCCTCCGCCGGGACGAAGAGGGACCACGAGCTCGGGGGAGTCCCCAGGGCCCGGTCGTAGCGGCGCGCGGCGAGCTGGTCGACGTGCCCGCGCAGCGCCCAGGCGTGAGCCTCCAGAAGCTGTCTGCGCCGCTGCTCGTCCTCGGGGCCGGAGCCCTGGACGGCGGTGGCCGCCAGGTAGAGTCCATGGGCGCCTTGGCATCCACGGCCAGGTAGCCCTCCCGGGCAGGTGGACGACGACGTCGGGCCGGGAGCGGCCTGCAGCCCCTCACCTGCGGCCGAGCCCCCGAGCCCGCCGAGCCCACTGAGCCCACTGCGCCCGGTGCGCCGCAGGGCCACCGCGCCGCTGGACCAGAGCCCCGATGGTGCGCTGCTCGGAGAAGTCCACGTGCCGCATCATCCCGGAGGCCTCCAGGACCCGGCCAGCTCGACCTCACCCCACATGCCGCGCGCCGAGCGTGAGCGCAGCGCCCCTCCAAGGATGCCGTGGAGCGGGCCAGGTCCTGCTCGCGCAGGGCGGTGGCCCTCAGCTGCTCGGCCAGGGCCGCGTGCTGCTCGGCCCGCTGCTTCTCCAAGGACTCCACCCGGGCCCCCACCTGCTCCAGCTGGCTGCGTACGGGTGCGAGCGCCCGCAGCACGGAGCCGTCCCGCTCGGCGCGCTCCTCGGCCACCTGGGTGCGCGAGGACAGCTCCTCGGCCCGGGCCTGCCACTGGGCGGCCTGCGCCCGCAGCTCGGCCACCTGCTCGCCGTCCGACTGGTGCGCGGTGGTGCGCCGGGCGAGCGCACCGAGGTAGCCGATGACCGCGCCGATCGCCAGGCCGACGAGGAGCAGCAGGATGGGAAGAAGGACCGCTGAGGAGCTCATGAACCGATGGTGCCCCAGAGGTGCGACATCTATTCGGCGCCCTTAAGCCCCACGGAGCCACGCCTGCGCAGATCGCCCCGCCTGGCTGGTTCGGCCGGCCCGTCCGTCCGTCGAACGGACCGGCACGACCCCGCCTCGCCGATCCGGCTCCGCCCTCGACCCGCCGATCCGGCCCACCCGCCTGCTCGCCGATCCGGCCCACCGGCCCGCTGCTGCGGCGTCGTCGGACATATTTCTCCCGGGCATGTACCAACCGACCGTTCGGACCTGGGGCAACAGTCCTGGGGCCTGCCCGATCCTGCCTACGGCGGAGGAGAGGAGACCAAGAGCACGGTCCTTCTACGACTCCTGGATGATGGGTATTTGGGGCAGGTGGTGCCATGCTTATCGGACGTGAGCCTCTTGCGCAGCATCCCGCTGACCAGCCTGCGAACGATCGCAGTCGTGCTGGTCCTGCCGTTCTGACCACCATCGTCGCCGCGGTCCTTCTGCCGCGAACTGTTCCGGCCACCACGCGCGCCAGCAGCGCGGACAGTCCCACCCGACTCGCCCGCCCCACGCTGCGCACGGCGCTGCGGGCCGTGAGCCGCTACACGGCGCGCACCGTCATGGTGAGTGTGCCGGTGGTGCTCGTCATCGTGCTTTGGGGGCCTGCTCATCAACCGGCCCATGCACTACGTGCGCAACGTCGGCGACGTCGTCAAAGCCCTGACCCCTCGCACCCAGGTCACCTCGCGCATCGCGCCCCTGCCGCAGGCATCCGCCTACGATGCCGTCCCGGCCGCGACCTGGAAGGCTTCCTTCCACGACGTCGGCGACGGCTCGAAGGAGCCACCCTGACCGGCCCGGTCAGCGGCATCAAGCTGCCGGTGCGCGTCGTCCTGCCGGCGGGCTACCGGCCCGACGACGGCCGCACCTACAACGTCCTCGAGGGGCTCCACGGCTGGGTCGGCTCCCCGCAGTCCCATGGTGACGGGCATCGCCTCACCCTCAGCGGCTCCAGGAGGCGATCGACGCCGGCCGCATCCCGCCGTCGATCCTGGTGTTCCCTCGCTCAACGTGGACGGCGGCCAGCCCGACTGCGTCAACATCGCCGGCCGCCCGGCCGTGAGGGACCTGGACCGCGGAGGAGATTCCCCGCATGATCCAGGCGACCTTCCCCAACGTCACCACGCAGCGGGCCGGCTGGATGATTATGGGGATCTCCGCGGGCGCCTACTGCGCGGCCCGGACCGCCTACGACGTCCCGCAGCGCTTCGGCGCGGTGGGGGTCATGTCCTCCTACGACCTGCCCGGTGAGGGCTCGCTGGCGCACAGCGGTAAGACGCTCCAGGCGCAGAACGGGCTGTCCACCATGCTGGGGAAGCGCGAGCCCGACGGCATGCGCTTCTACGTCCTGGGGGCGCAGGACGACTCCTCCGGTGCGGCCCGGGCCGCCTGGCTCATGGATGACGCGGTGCGCAAGCCGGACTCGTTGACGGTCGACACCCCGGCCTCGGGCGGGCACTCCTGGACCCTGTGGAACAACTACTTCCCGTCGCTGCTGACGTGGTGGGGCTCGGACCCGGCGGTGTTCAAGGCGGCCGGCGTGACGGCGCCCCAGGGCGATACGTGGGCCAAGGCCACCGCCGCCGGCGTGAAGCCCCTGTCGGAGACGCCCAAGGACCAGCGCGTGGTGGGGTCGGTCTCGCCGGTGCGCGCCATGCCTTTCGAGATCAACGGCCTGGGCACGATCATCGTGGCCGTGGTCGCCTCGCTAGGGGGCGCTGGGGTGGTCATGTTCTGGTCGCCCGCTGCGGGCCGACGGCGCGACGGGCGGCAAGCGGTCGGTGGCGCGGCTGGGCGGCGCGATCCTGGGGTCGCGTCGTGGTGATCCTGGTGGCTGCGGGTCTGGTCGCGGTGACGGCCGGGATCGGGGCCAACGCCAGCGGGGGCTTTACACCTCGTGGCGTGATCTGCGGGCCTCGGTCCGGGTGAACGAGAGGGCCGGTAAGCGGGGTGCCGACGGCGTGCCCTGGCCTCGGGGCGCCGTCGGGGCGCACAGTGTCACAGGGGCCGTCTAAACTCTGCTGCGTGGCACTTACCATCGGAATCGTCGGACTGCCCAACGTCGGCAAGTCCACCCTGTTCAATCGCTCTGACCCGCGCGACCGTCCTGGCCGCCAACTACCCGTTCGCGACCATTGAGCCGAACGTGGGGTTGTGCCCCTGCCGGATGCGCGCCTGGACAAAGCTCGCCGAGCTGTTCCACTCCGCGAGGGTGGTGCCGGCGACGGTCTCCTTCGTGGACATCGCCGGGATCGTGCGCGGCGCCAGCGAGGGGAGGGCTGGGCAACCAGTTCCTGGCCAACATCCGCGAGGCGGACGCCATCTGCATGGTGACGCGCGCCTCGAGGACCCGGACGTGGTCCACGTGGATGGGAAAGGTGGAGCCTGCCGGGGACATCGAGACGATCAGCACCGAGCTGGTGCTGGCGGACATGCAGACCCTGGAGAAGGCGATCCCGCGCCTGGAGAAGGAGGTGCGGGGCAAGAAGACGGAGCCGGTGGTGCTGGAGACGGCGCAGGCGGCCCTCAAGGTCCTGGAGGAGGGGACGCTGCTGTCCGCCGGGGCCGAGGCTGCCGGGATTGATGCGGAGGTGCTCAAGACCTTCCAGGCTCATGACCACCAAGCCTTTTATCTACGTGTTCAACATGGACGACGCCGGGATGAGCGACGAGGCCCGCCAGGCCGAGCTGCGTGAGCTGGTGGCGCCGGCGGAGGCGATCTTCCTGGACGCCCAGTTCGAGGCCGAACTGGTGGAGCTGGAGCCCGAGGAGGCGGCGGAGATGCTGCACGACAACGGGCAGGAGGAATCCGGCCTGGACAAGCTGGCCCGGGTTGGGTTCGACACGCTGGGGCTGCAGACGTATCTGACGGCGGGGGAGAAGGAGTCCCGCGCATGGACGATCCGCAAGGGCGCGACGGCGCCCCAGGCGGCCGGTGTCATTCATACGGACTTCGAGCGAGGCTTTATCAAGGCCGAGATCGTGAGTTACGATGACCTGGTCCAGTACGGCAGCGTTGCCGAAAGCCCGCGCTCACGGCCGAGTGCGCATGGAAGGAAAGGACTACGTCATGGCTGACGGGACGTGGTGGAGTTTAGGTTTAATGTGACCTGCGTGAAGGTGCCGCATTTTTCTCGGATTTGTCCTGGTTAGTTTCGTGTTGAGTTGACGGTCCTGGTAGTTGCGGCGGCCACGAGAGTCGTTTAAATTCAGAAGAAAAATTGACTCCTGGAGGGCTTATTCATAGGGATCAGCCACACCGGTATCTGCGTAGGTCGCAGCATCTTCGGTGAATGCTGTGAATAAGCTCCTAATCCTAGTGAAATTGGCGGGAATGAACAATAATAGTCCGGTTATTTCTGAAATTGTTCAACGAACTCGAAAGTTGTTTCGAACAGTGAGAGAAAACGCAAGTCAAGACCCTTCTCTCTGACATTGTAAAAGCGTGGAGTCAAATTACATGCGCCTTCTGAATCTGACAGTTGCTGAATTGGTGTCTCAGTATTGCTGTCGAAAATCATCAGGAGACCACCAGTAGACTCGGAGCGAGGAAAATCTTTTGTCAATTAAGTTGGTGTATTTATATAATTATATCAATAGGTATTCACAGGGTCTTGGTCTAATGAAATGGCTGGGCGGCGTGCAGCAATTTTCCTAACACCATGGAAGGTAGGCAGATATAAACGACCTTCCAATCGTCACATGACGGCGGTCGGGATTGTAACTCTGCAGAGTTACGACGATGTCGGTAAGTTCGTTAAAGAAAATGTTCAACTGATTGAATCATGTAGAAATGATGAGGACTAAAGTTTCAAAAACTAGAATACGAGAAATTGTGCATAGATACCTGTGCAGATTATCCTGATGATTGAGTGCAGGACATCCCGATTTCTTCATGCAGTGGACGAAAGAATTATTAAACCCAAACGCGACTGGGATCGCGCGCGATGTACGGCGTTGTCTCGATCTTTACCCTGGATTTTGGGTGTTGCTGGTGTTTTCAAACGGGGTTCTGCAGTTAGGGTCGGAATTCTCTCCTCTCTTGTGCTCTCCTGCTATCCGTGTTCGCCTGTTTGCAGGCGAAAATATGAGTTGGAGTTCGGTGTTTTGTGTCGACACTGTTGCTTTCAAGTAGCATATATCATCGGAGTATGACTCTAACTGGCGTTCCAACTGACAACTATACTTAGCGGGGAAAAATTATTGTCGGCGCAGAGATGGGCTGTCGCAGTAGTTTTTGTGATCTGGCTGCTAAATGTCCTAGTTTCTTTTAGTGATTGAATCCATTAAAGTATATTCGAACATAAAAAGTAAATAATCAATAAGAGTCGCTGATTGACTATTGTGAGTGAATTTGGAAGATAGTGAGGCTTATTTGCAGGGCTAGCTGACGCTGGCATCTCAGACAGTCACGGCACTCTTTCGATGGATGCCGTGAATAAGTCTCAGTGTATACTAAATTTCTATCTTGATGTCGCCGATATTATAGTTAAAGCATTCTTCATGTGTTGCGTTAGTGGTTTAGAAATATCTCGTAGGTGTTTTAGGAACTTCAAATATTTCTGAATTTAGTAGATGATGAGTTCTGATCAAAGTGTTGGCGCGTTCCTTGGGAAGGATGTGTGGTAAATGCGGGGAAGGAATGGAATGTGTTCGTCGTGTGTGTGCCGTCTGGGTCGCAAAGACGTACGCGTCAGCGTTGTAGGTGGGTGTAGGTGTCAGCCTGCCTTCTGTGGTCCAGATGCGACTGCGAAGCCCCGTGAACTGAATCGTTGAGAGCTTGTATGGTTCCACGCCTGGAGGTGAGTGGATGTCGACGAGCCTCAATCGTAGCCCCCATCCGGGTCAGGACATCATAAGGATCTCACCTCGATTCTTAGTTCGGTCGAGCCGACCGCTTTCACCGCCAGGAACTCATCAAGGTAGCCGCGAGCATTGTTCATTCGGAGAATGGGTAGAGTGAAGCGCCAGAAGTCCACGACCGTCGCATCTGTTCCGGCCACCACCCTCTCATCTGACAGGGCATGAGTTTTGGGGCTCGGATCGGCGGAGGAGTGGTCATGGGCTCAGTGCCTCGACAGAAGGCTGACTCGCTGTTACTGCGGGCAGCGAGCTATGGGGCGGAGGGCGTTGGTCATCGGAAAGAAGTAGTGCCGGCTATGCGTAGGGGTGGGAGGATCAGCCTCCGACCCGTGACCATGTGTTGCTCATCGCGTAGACTTGGCGCATGGAGACTCTAGATGTCGACCGATTGAGGCTGGACGCGCTGTGCCGTCGCTTCGGGATCGCGCGCTCGACGTCTTCGGATCCGTCGCTCGTGGAGGGTCGCCCAGGGAAGTGATGTCGATCTTCTCTACGAACTCGCTCAGGGGCAGAGCGCTCGGCTGGGAGATCGAGGATCTATCGCAGGATCTTGCCGACCTGTTCGGACGCCCCGTCGACTTAGTGTCACGGAAGGCACTGCACCCGCTGATCCGTGACCAGGTCCTTGCGGACGCGGAGCCATTTTATGTGGCGGCCTGAATATCTTTACCTGAGAGAGATGCGGGATGCGATATCCCGCATCGTCGCCCTCATTGATGGAGTCAGCTCAGTGCTGACCTCGAGGACGACTGGGTGAAGGCTGACGCTCTGGCTTGGAACTTCACGATCCTTGGAGAGGCGGCGGCAGGCTGCCCGGAGGAATTTCGTACAGGTCACCCGGAAATCATCTGGCGTCGACCCATCGGTCTGCGCAATCGAGTTGTGCACGGGTATTGGTCAATCGACGTCGACATCCTGGTGACGACGGCACGCAACGATCTTCCTGAACTCGGCCGGCAACTGACGTCCTGCTATCCGGCATGGAACCCGTAACGAAGCGCAAGCCCGAGTTCAGCCGCCTGCTCCGTCGTCGTCGCCTCGCTCAGGACAAGGTCGTCACCAGCTGACGCTCGCTGGGCTGGATCACCACGAAGTCCCTGGCCGTGCAGGCCAGCTGGAAGGACTCACTCGAGCCGCGGCCAATGAGCGACCCCATCTTGAAGCAGTCCTTGACCTGCGACTGCAGGTTCGCCGGCTAGCAGAGTCGCCTGCGGGTCAACAAAGGTCGGGCTGCTGCGGGCAGATCCAGGGAACAACGGCGGCTCGTCGGAGGCGGGTCTTCGTGTCATTCAGTGGTGGTGTCTGGCTGTCGAGTGTTGCGGTAGAGGGGAAGACTCTGCGACCGAGTTTCGTATACGATATTGCCGTGGGTGAGCACCTTCTCCACGGACGTCGCGTGAGCGACGAGCAGATCCAGGCCTGGGCTGACGAAGCTGAGGCTGGTTACGACCTTCAGCAGCTGCCCCGTCCGACTCCTGGGCGGCCCTCAGTCGGGCGGGGGCCCGGCACGGTTGTGACTGTCCGACTCGACGAGGGCTTCTTGCGGCGTTGCTGAAGCGCGCCGCTGATGAGGGGATTACGAACCGGTCGGAGGCCGTGCGAGCCGCTGTCAAGCAATGGGCTCATGTCGCTGCCTGATATCCATCGGTCTGCCCGCAAGCACTATGTGAAGGACCATCTCGGCGATGAGGATCTGCGGCACGCTTAGGGTCAGGCGCTGAACTCGCGCCGCTGGGTGATCTGGACAGCCCTCCGGCGAGCAGCCCAGGCGTCTGAGGGGCGATCCTCAGTTGCCGCAACCGTTGTGGCCACTCCAAGGTCGCCGAACTATACGACTAGCAGCATCGCCATAAATCTCGGTTCAGGCTACGATAGTCGTCATAGTGAACGGAGGGACATGTCGGGCTACAGGATCGACCGTCAGGTGACGGAGTTCGGAGAGCACGTGCGCGGGTGGCGCATGGTGCTCGGCCTGACCGCGCAGCAGGTCTCCGAGCGAGCGGGCATCACCCGTGACACCCTGCGCAAGATCGAGTCGGGCAACCCCAACGTCAGCTTCAACAGCGTCACCCAGGTGCTGCGCGCCCTGGGCATCCTCGACCAGCTCGTCGACGCGGCCGATCCCCTGGCCAGCGACATCGGCCGCCTCCGCGCCGGCCGCCTCACCAGAAAGCGCGCCCGATGACCACCATCGAGATCGTCTCCGATGCCAACGGCTCCCACCGCCTGGTCGGCCAAGCGCACGTCACCCGATCGCGCGGCCAGGTCTCCACCACCTTTCTCTACGACCCCACCTACCTCGCCGACGGTGGGATGAACATCGACCCAACCCTGAGCCTCGTACCCGGCGCTCAGTACCAGTCTGGGCTCCTTGGAGCCTTTGCTGACAGCGCGCCTGACCGCTGGGGCCGCAACCTCATCCGCAAGGCCGAACGATCGCGAGCCCGCGATGAGGGACGCGTTCCCCGTCAGCTGGACGACCTCGACTTCCTCCTGGGCGTCAGCGACGACACCCGCCAGGGCGCCCTGCGCTTCCGGGCCCCCGGGAGCGACGAGTTCCTGGGAGAGCCCTCGCGCGTTCCGCGGCTCGTCGCTCTGCCTGAGCTCCTGCACGCCAGCGACGAACTGGCCTCCGACGATGACCCCTCCGACGCCGTCAAACGACTTCTCGACACAGGGACGACGGGCCTCGGCGGTGCGCGGCCCAAAGCCTCGGTCCGGCTCGACGACGGCGGCCTCGCCATTGCGAAGTTTCCTCACTCCAGCGACTCCTGGGACGTCATGGCCTGGGAGGCCACCGCTCTCGACCTGCTTGAGACCGCGGGCGTTCGCGCACCCCAGCACCAGCTCACCCAGGTGGGCAATCGAAGCATCCTCATCCTGCGGCGATTCGACAGAACCCGTGATGGCGGGCGTATCGGCTATATCAGTGCCATGACAGCCACTGGATCGTCCGACGGAGACCAGAAGGACTACGCCGACCTCGCCGAGGCGATTCGCGACCTCTCACGCTCGCCCGTCCAAGACCTCCATGAGTTCTACGACCGAATCATCGCGAGCATCGCCCTCGGCAACACTGACGACCACCTGCGCAACCACGGGTTCCTCGCCGACCGCGGGCTCTGGAGACTCAGCCCCGTCTTCGACGTCAACCCGAACCCCGACCCCAGTCGGCCCCGTGCGACGTCGATCATGGGAGCAGACGCGATGCCCGACGAGATCGACGGGCTCCTGGCTATCGCAAACGACTACCGGCTCGCTCAATCGGAGGCGCGGGAGCGAATCAGACGCATCACGGCGTCCCTGTCAGGATGGCGGGGCCAGGCGCGGGCGAACCGAGTCCCCGAGCGGGAGATCACCATGATGTCCGAGTCCATCGAGCCTCGCCTGGAAGCCCTCACCCGAGCCGCGCACCAGAGATTGAAACGGCGTCTCGTGAGGGCGAATCGACTATCCCAGGGGCGCTGAAGGAAGCGTCTGTAGGCTGCGCGCGGCCTGGACTCGCCCAGGCCCAGCTGCGAGTCCTGACCCGGACCTGACACAGACCCTGGCCCCAGCCGGGCTGACTGCCCCTCTCCCGGACCAGCCGCAGTCCCGCCCGCACACTCATCCAGGAAGGGAACCCGGCAGCCCTCATGACCATCGAGATGATCGTCGCCCTCATCGGCGCCTCTGTTGTCGCCTACGCGATCGCCAACAGGTTCCGCCTCATCGCCCCGGTACTTCTCATCGCCGCCGGCGTGGGCGTCGCGCTGCTCCCGGTGGGGGAGGAGATGTCCCTGCCCAGCACCGTGGTGCTCACGATCTTCCTGCCGATCCTCCTGTACTGGGAGTCGCTGTCCGTCTCCCTCAACCGCATGCGGCGAAGCCTGCGCGGCATCATCCTCAGCGCCACGGTGCTCGTCGCCATCACTGCCGCCCTCATCACCCTCATCGGCGTCCTCACGGGGCTGAGCGTGGGAGCCGCTCTCCTCATCGGCGCCTGCCTCGGCCCCACCGACGCCACCGCCGTCTCCAGCCTGGGACGCGGCATCAACCCCAACGGCCGCACCATCCTCCAAGCCGAGTCACTCCTCAACGACGGCACCGCCCTGGTCATCTTCGCCATCGCCCTCCAAGCCGCGCAGGACTCCTCCGGCGTCACCTTCGGCCTCGTCACACATCAGCTCCTCCTGTCCTTCGGGGGAGGAATCGGTGCAGGAGTCCTCGTCGGTGCGGCAGTCACGAAGATCGGCATCCGGGTCCGCACCATCACCGACGACCCCATGCTGGCGACGATCACCGCCCTGGCCACCCCGTTCCTCACCTTCTTCATCGCCGAGGAGATCGGCGGCTCGGGCGTGCTCGCCGTCGTCACCTGCGGCATCGTCATCTCCCGCTTCGCCGCCCCGCACATGTCCCTGGGCTCGCGAGTCCTCGGCATCCCCTTCTGGACGATCCTCACCCACATCCTCAACACCATCCTCTTCGTCATGGTGGGGTGGCGCTCCCCAGCATCGTCGCCGAGCTCCCTCGCGCCGACCTCGTGCGCGGCCTCATCCTCATCCCCATCATCTACATCGCCATGGTGGCGGGGAAGGTTCGCAGGCCAGCACCTCATCATCTACTCCATCCGCGCCTCGACCGCCGCCCCCGAGCAGCGCCTGCGCCGCACCAACATCCGCGGCCGCATCGTCTCCACGGTCGCCGGCTTCCGCGGCGCGATCTCACTGGCGATGGCCCTGTCCATCCCGGCCTCCTTCGACGGCGCCGCCTACGCCGAGCGCAACCTCATCATCCTCGTCGTCGCCGGCGCGACCCTCCTGTCCCTCCTCATCCAGGGGCATCGCCCTGCCCTACGTGGTCCGCTGGGCCAACGCCAGGCCCTCGGCCGGCACGCGGACCGCCGAGTCAGTCGAGTCGCAGGAGACCGAGGCCCTCGCCGACATCCTTGCCGACACCATCAGCCAGCTCGATGCCATCGCCGAACGCGCGGGCGTCGACGACGACGCAGCCATCGAGGCGGTGCGCGCCGACTACGCACGTCGTCACAGCTCCGTGAGCAACGTCAGCGCAGAGGAGGAGGCGAGCGTCTACGGTGACCAGGAGAGCGCCCTGCGGCTCGCCGTCATCGAGCACCTGCGCGAGCGCGTACACGAGCCTGCGCTTCGCCGGCCGCATCGACGACTCCACCGCCTCGCGAGTCAGCCGGCGCTTCGACGTCGAGACCCTCCACATCAGCGGCCCCTCGACGTCGAGGTAGGCCGGCGGCGCGACGAAGCAGAGCCGGACGCTGCTGGCGCTCAGCGACCGCATCCTGCCAGTCACCATGCTGTCGAGATCGTCTCGAGCAACGGCGATGCGGTCCTCGATACTGGCCGACAGTACGCGCGGCTGGCAGGACCGCACCTCCTCCGCTCAGCCGAAGAACGCCCGTCGTCTGCTCGACGCACTTTGAACGAGGCTCTCACGGACTCTCGCGCTCGAACTCGACCGTATTGCGGCGGGCGCTGGAGAGGCGTCTGGTGTCCAAATCGGATGCAAAGAGGCTCGGCGTTGCCAACCCAGGAAATGAGAAACGTTGGAATCATGCGGTTCCTTCTTGCCCAGTTCCGTCCTGTTCTGGGCCTTTGATCACGATTTGGACACTGTCGGAGGTCTCGTTAGGTGAGGCGGAGGGCCTCTGGGGTCCTCAGCGCTCGGGTCCACCTGGGCTCGATTCTTACCGGCTCACCTCACCGGAGGTGAGCGTTAGTCACGCCACCGTCTGCGTTGTCTACGCCACCGACTGCAGCGGCACGATGTTGTCGAGCTGCTCGCGCAGGGGCCCGGCGCTCAAGCCTGAGCTCGTGAGTGGCTCTGCAGGTTCATCCAGAGCTCGGCAGATGTGCCGAAGTGCCAGCCAGTCGTACAGCGGTGTCCGCAGTGATGCCGCGCTTGCCGTGCGATCTCGTTGATGCGGCGCGGGGGGCACGCCGATGGCCGTGGCGAGCTTGTTCTGGGTGATCCCGAACCCCTCGATGAAGTCCTCCATGAGGACCTCGCCCGGAGTGAATCGGGTCGATCGGTCAGCATCAGTGGTGGTCGACGAGGTTCGACATCATCCGCACCTCCTTCATGCCAGGTGAAGCAGAGTCGCCACTGGGCGTTGACCCGAATGCTGTACTGGCCACGTCGATCGCCAGTCGAGCGCTCGAGCCGGTTGCGGTGGGATGCGGGTCTTCGACATCGGCTGCTGCGTGCAGCTCCAGTTGCGTAGCACGGCGCGCTGAGCGACCTGTCGAGGGCACGAACGTCCTCCTGCGCCACTCGTTGGGTCGCCCTTGTCCGCGAAGGACCTGATCACAACGCCAGGGTATAACGGGAGACCGTTAATAACGCTGGTAGTTAACAGGAAGCGGGCGATGTTGATCCGGGCGTGTGGTGCGTCTGGCGGGCCTTGACGCCATCGGATCGCTCTGCGGTGACGGCCGGTGGCTCATCATGGGCCCACTGGGTTGGTCCTCTTAGTGTTGCGGGTGGTTCGGTGTCCGATCGGATACAAAGGAGCTCCCGGATGTCAGCCCGGGAAACAGAAACGCTGGAATCATGCGGTTTCTCCTCGCCGGTTCTGTCGCTGTTCTGGGCCTTTGTGTCCGATTTGGACATCGCCGGGCGTTCTGCGCCTGAGGAAGGCCGAGGCCGCGCGCTGAGGCGGTCGGCTCCGCCGAGCAGGACAGCACTGAGGGGTGGGGACGCGCCGGCGTCACCCTCAGTCAGTGCTCAGAGCCGGCTCGGCCGGCTCATCGCGTGTTCAGTTCTTCGAGCGACGAGCCCGCAGCAGCAGGGTACCCGCCGACAACCGCGACACCCGCAAGGCCCAGGACCAGCAGCGCGTTGGTCCCCGTGCAGGGACAGCCTGCTGCCGGCCTTCGCCGCCTGCGTCGGCGCGGCGCTCGGCGTGCTGGCACCACCGGTCGGCTGCGCCATGGCGCCGTCAGACGGCCGATCGATCTCATCGGGCTCCATGCCCGGCTTCGACGTTGCCGTCGTGCTCCGGCTCGGTGCCGGGCTGCGCTCGACGCCTTCCCCGACGGCGCGGCGGTCGCCTCGGGTTCACCACCGACGGCGCCCGACCCGTCGCACCCGGCAGGGGCCGAGCTCGGCTGCGCACCCGGCTTCTCCGACGGCGCGGCGCTGGGCTGCGCACCGGCGCCTGCGTGGGCTCAGCGAAGGCGCCACCGTCGGGGCCTGCGTCGGCTCAGCGGCCGGAGCAGAGGACGTCTCCGGTGCGGGCGCAGCGGTCGGCCCAGCGCTCGGCTCAGGCGCGGAGCTCGGCGCCGGGGCCTGCGTGGGCTCCGTGCTCGGAGCGGTCGTGGGCTCCGGAGCCGGGGCGCTGCTCGGCTCGGGACAGCGCCGGCTCAGGCGCGGAGGACGGTGCCGGGGCCTGCTGGGCTCGGTGCTCGGTGCGGCCGACGGGGCCGCTTCTCCGTCGGCGCGCCGACGTGCGCCGTCGGCGCCAGGCCGGCTCCGCCGGCTTCTGGCCGCACTGCTCGCCGAGCCAGTTCATCGTGAAGTTGCGGTACCAGATGCCGCCGTAGTTAGCGCCGTCATGGGCGTCCTCGCTGAGCAGCCCGATGCTGCCGTCGGACTGCACCGCGATCGTCGTGTAGCCGACGAAGGGCTCGTGGAAGACCTTGCCTGGTCATCCAGGAGGCGCCGTCGTCGCAGGACATCGAGATGGTGCCGCGGTCGCGCGACCACGGCTTCGGGTTCGGCGAGTGGCTCAGCAGCAGCACCTTGGCGCGCGGGTCGTCCGGCGCGGCGTTCGGGAAGGCCCGGATGATCTGGGCGTTGTCCACCGAGTCGGGCAGGTTCTTGTCGGACACCGGCTCGCTCCAGGTCTGCCCACCGTCGGTGGAGTGGGCACCTGCGGAAGCCGGAGCCGTCCGAGGCGCGCGAGTTGAGCATGAGGGAGCCGTCGGAGAGCTCAACGACCTTGTTCTCATCCATGCCGGTGCCCGATCGGCGTGCCGGCCTGCCACGTCTTCCCGTGGTCGTCGGAGTAGACCGAGACGGCCTGCACCGCGCCGCCGGCGGTCCTGATCGTGTACTGCTGCCCAGGCGCCCGGCGTGAGGGCCGTGCTGAATCTGGATGCCCTGGCCCGAGGCCGCGAAGCGCGCGGTCCACGGGTTGTCCTTCGTGATGTCCGCGGTGATGGTGCGGTGCGTCCAGGTCAGCCGTTGTCCGTGGAGGTCGACACCTCGGCCTGGATGACGCCCGGTTGTCCGGGGTCGGTGCCGGCCTGCGAGCCGCCCCAGCCCTGGTCGTAGGGACTTGACGTGGAAGTTGAAGATCGTGCCCGTCTGGTGGTCGACGACGTAGCTCGGGTCGGAGTAGCCGACCTTCTTGCCGGTCTCCGTGCCCTGGTGGATGTGGGTGGGCGCCGACCAGGGTCTTGCCGCCGTCGGTGGAGCGGCGCTGGACGATGTGGTTCGGGTTGGGGGCGTCACCGCCGCCGTTGCCGTTGTCCTTCGGGCCGCTCGTCGTAGGAGATGAGCAGGGTCCCGTTGGGGGCAGTGGTGATCGCCGGGATGCGGTAGTTGTCGGTGGCCGTGTTGGGCGGCCAGGTGCTGGGCCTGGCTCATCGAGGCCGGCAGCTCCGTGCTCGCGTCGGGCGCCGGGCGCGGGCGTGGCCTGCGGGTGGTCGCCGACGACGTTGATCGGGTTGCCGGTGGCGGTGAGCGTCTGGAGGGCGGCGCCGTCGGTGCCGGTGGCCGTCAGGGGTGATCGACGGCGTCCAGCGGCCGGCGTCGACGTCGACCTGCGTGATCGTGTGGGTGAGCGGCTTGCGGTTGTAGACGGCGCCCTTGCCCGGCTGAGGCCGCCCCAGTGGCACTGGCGGCCCAGGTCGTCGAAGGAGGACTCGGTGGCGGCGACGTTGATCGTCTTGTCCGACACCGAGCGCACGCACCGTGTAGCTGACGGTGTCGCCCAGCTGTAGTTCTCCTGGCTCGACGACGGCGTGATCGACTCGACCCGCAGCGAGTTCGGCCTTGACCGGGCTCGTCGCGCCGCTGATCGTCTCCGGGGTGCTCAGGGCCTGCCCGGCGTACTCCGGCCTTGACCTCGTAGGGCGATCTGCGGGGTGAAGCCGCCGGCCTTGAGGTCCTCGGCGGTCACCGTGTGCGTGGCCAGGCCGGTGCAGTCGGTCTTGGTCGTCCCGGCCGGGACGTTGCGCCACCGGCGCTGGAGACGTTCCCGGACAGGTTCGTCGAGGCCGGGGCGTAGGGTGGGCCTCACCGCTGGTGTTGGTGAGGGTGATGTTGAAGGTCGTGACGTCGCCGACGGAGTAGAGGCCGTCTGCGGGCGCGTTCACCTGCGTGATGGTGACGTCGGCCAGGCCGTCGGACGTGGGGACGGCGTGCGCCGGGGGCGCGGCGACGATCAGGCCGGTGGCGGCCAGTGGCAGGGAGCCAGGAGGGCGGCAGGCGCCTCCGGGGAGAAAAGGACTATGCGATGTCATGGGTGTTCCGTTCTAGGGTGCCGAGGCGGCCTTGCCTTCAACAGGAGACGTGAGACGGTAGATGTCAGACGTCTCACGATAAGGTAACGGAACATCTCGATTCTGCAAAGTCGGGCGAGTCGCAAAATGGCCGATCGGTCCCCGATGGCGCGGCCGTCGGTCCCTCGACGGCGCGGCGCGTGCCGCACACTTCGACAAGAATCTTCAGAAATCGACCCGGAGCCGCGTCGTTTTCTGAAGTTTTTGTCGAGTTTTGTCGATGTCTATGCGCCGGCCAGGGAAGTCGCGCAGGATCGCGTCCATCTGCTCGGCCTCGATGAGGAAGCCGTCGTGCCCGTGCAGGGGAGCTGATGGTCTCGCGCCTCGCCCGGGGATGCCTCCGGCCAGCTCTCGGCCTGGGCGGGCAGGAAGAGCCGGTCGGGTCCACGTCCACCACGAGCGTGCGCGCCTGCACCCTCGCCAGCGCCGCCTCGATGCCGCCGCGCCCCGTGCCGACGTCGTGCACCATCATCGAGTGGGTGACGATGAGGTAGGGTGTTGGCGTCGAAGCGCGCCAGCAGCTTGCCGGCGTGGTAGTCCAGGTAGGACTCGACCTGGTAGCGCCCGCCCACCGCCGGGTCCTCCTCGCCCTGGTGGCGCCGCCCAGCGCTCGTCGAGCTCGGCGGCGCTGCGGTGAGTCGTGTGCGCCAGCGCTCGCGCCAGCCCCAGCCCCCGCACCGGCCCCACCGAGTGGGGAGTAGTAGTCGCCGTCGAAGAAGAAGGGGTCGGCCACGATCGCCAGCTCCTGCAGGTGGCACCAGGCCAGCTGGTCGGCGGTCGTCGAGGCGCCGGTGCCACCAGCGCCAGGTTGCGCACCCGCTGCGGGTGGGTGACCCCCACTCGATCGGCCCGGTGCCCGCCCAGCGAGGCCCCGATGACCAGGGTGGAAGACCTCGATCCCCAGGGCGTCGGCCGAGGCGCGCCTCGGCCTCGACGGCGTCGCGCGTGGTCAGCCACGGGAAGCGCGACCCCCAGGGGCGCCCGTCCGGTGCCGTCGACGACGGCCCCGTCGAGCCCTGGCAGCCGCCCAGGATGTTGGCCGCCACCACGAAGTAGCGCTCGGTGTCGATGGCCCGCCGGGCCCCACCAGATCGACCACCAGCCCGGCGTCGGGTGCCCGGGCCCCGCCTCACCGGTGACGTGGGAGTCGCCGGTGAGCGCATGCAGCACGAGGACCGCGTTGTCGCGCTGTGGGCTCAGCTCCCCCAGGTCTCGAGGCCAGGACCGTGTTGGGCAGGACCTCCCCGGACTCCAGGGGCAGGTCCCCGATCTCCAGGAACCGGCGGTGCCCCGGCTCGTCGCCGGGCCGCCAGGCGCCCGTGGGGAGCCGGCCTTGCGGTCCACCAGGCTAGGAGGCCGTCCCACGCCGTAGGCAGCCGGCTCGGTCTCGGCGCTGCCGCTGGAGACGGGGTAGGAGGAGGACGTGGTCGCACTCATGACAGGCCGCCTCAGGCCCCGGCCGCCGCGCTCGGCTCGCCCGCCCCGACGGCCCCGGGCCGCCGCCAGGCCGCGCTCGAGGTCAGCCAGGATGTCGTCGATGTGCTCGATCCCCACGCTCAGGCGCACGGTCCGGCGCTGATCCCGGCGCGGCCAGGCCGGCGTCATCGAGCTGGGAGTGCGTCGTGGTGGCCGGGTGGATCGCCAGCGACGCACGTCCCCGATGTTGGCCAGGTTGGAGAACAGGCTCAGGGCGTCGATGAAGGCCGCCCCGCCTCGCGCCCGCCGGCCAGGTCGAAGGTGAGGATCGAGCCCGCCCCGCGCGGACAGTACTTGCGGTGCCGCTCGTAGTAGGGCTGGAGGCCAGCCCCGAGTAGCGCACCGAGGCGACGTCGTCGCGCCCTCCAGCCAGGTGGCCACCGCCAGGGCGTTGTCCACGTGCCGCTCCATGCGCAGCGAGAGCGTCTCGATGCCCTGGGCGATGAGGAAGGCCGAGTGCGGCGCCAGCGCGAAGCCGAGGTCGCGCTGGCCCTCGGCGCGCGCGCGAGGATGAAGGCCAGGTTCGCGCCCAGCGGGCTGCCCACGGGTCCCTGGGCGTAGACCAGGCCGTGGTAGGACTCGTCGGGCGTGTTGAGCCCGGGAAGCGCTCGGGCTGGGCCGCGAAGTCGAAGCTGCCGGGTCCACGATCACGCCCGCCACGGAGGACCGTGCCCGCCCAGGAACTTCGTCGCCGAGGCCACCACGATGTCGGCGCCCCACTCGAAGGGGCGGGTCAGGAAACGGGTGAGGCCACCGTGTTGTCCACGACCAGCGGGATGCCCAGCTCGTGCGCGCCGCCGCGATCGCCTCGATGTCCAGGATGTCGCCGCGCGGGTTGGGGATCGACTCCCCGAAGAAGGCGACGGTGCGCTCGTCGGCCAGCGCTGCCCAGGCCGCCGGGTCGCCGGTGTCGTCCACGAAGCGCGTCTCGATGCCCAGGCGCGGCGGGGTGTGGGTGAGCAGGGTTCGTGGTGCCGCCGTACAGGGAGGGCGAGGCCACGATGTTGTCCCCGCCCGCCCAGCGTCAGGAGGGCCAGGGTCGTGGCCGCCTGCCCCGACGACGTCAGCAGCGCCCCGACGCCGCCCTCCAGCGCCGCGATCCGCTGCTCGACGATGTCATTGGTGGGGGTTGTTCAGGCGCGTGTAGATCGGGCCCGAGGTCGCTCAGGGGCGAAGCGGGCGGCCGCCTGCTCGGCCGACTCGAAGACGTAGGAGGAGGTCTGGTAGATCGGGATGGCCCGGGCGTGGGCGGCTCGGCCATCGGGTCGTGCCCGGCCTGGACCTGCTTGGTCTCGAAGCGCCAGCCCGCCGGGCTGGTGGGGGAGGGATCGGCTCCGCGCTCTGGGGGCGGCCTCGGGGGGCGGTGGGGTGCTGGTCGGTCATGAGGGGCTCCTTGGTGATTCCCGGTGACCGGCGGCGATGTCAGCGTCACGAGCGGTGCCTGCCTCGCGCCGGCGGTTGCGGCGCGCTGGTGGGCGGCTGCCCGGGGTCCGCTGCGGGCCCGGCGTCGGAGCCGGCCCGGGCAGCAGGAGGGGCGAGGGTCGTGGCGCTGGTCGTCCGCCGTCACCGTTGCTGCAACTTCTGCGATGGTGCGGGTGAGGGCGAGGGACGCGCACGTGGGCCGACGGCGGCGTGCGCGTCAGCTGCGCATTCGCCCCGTGGTGGGGGGTGTCCGGCCGAAGGGCCTCAGGACGACGGAACGTGCTCCGACTTTAGCGGTTTCCTCCGCAGGTGGTCCAAACGGGTGTCCGCCATGCGGCCGCGGTGAGGGGCTCGGCGCGGGTGCGGCGTCGGTGCGGCGCCCTTCGCGGCGTCCCCTTGCCCGCGAGGTGGTGCCGGCGCGATCGACCGCCTTTCCTAGCGACGATCCGGCCGATTTAAACCCGATGACCTGCACAAACGGTCATTTGTGCCGGATGTCATATCGATCACAGACATATGACGACGGCGGAGAGCCCCGTCAGTGCAGGGCACAACCCGCTAACTACAGCGATGTAAGTTACGATTGTGAATAGTGTAAATTCTGTTTTCAGATGGGGCCAAAGCGACTAGTGTGGCTTTGTCGCATCCGGGCTGACGCTGCCTGCCGTCTTCGTCCCCTGATCCGCTCCGCGCCCCTGATTCCGCGGAACGGATCCGACGGCAGGCCGGCGTCGGTCCCCAGGGTGAGCGTCATCCTCACGTTCAGCCCCATCACGACGGAGAACCCCTGAGCCCGATCCCCTCAAGACGGCACGGACACGGTGTCGTCGCCACCGCAATCGTGGCCCTGGCATGCACCCTGGCGCCGTCGGTGCTGGCCGACCCGTGGACCAGAGCGACATCGATCGCTCCAAGGCCTCCGAGCGCTCGACCTCCACCTCCATCGCCTCCCTGGAGGCCCAGCTCGCCAGGAGGCAGCAACCTGGAGGAGGCCCAGATCAAGGCTCAGGTCCGCCAACGAGGACTACCTGGCCGCCGTCGACGAGCTCAACAAGGCCACCAGGACGCCCAGACCGCCCAGGCCAACGCCGACTCCGCCGCCTCCAGCACCGCTCGGCCCGCTCCGACCTCGGCTCGATCGTCGTGCAGACCTACCAGGAGAGCGGCAACCCGCTCGACCCGCTCACCCCGTACCTGACCAGCGAGTCGCTGGCGGACCTGGCCGACGCCGACGTCGCCCTGACCCAGGCCGGGGAGAAGAACAACGCCAGGTCCAGAACGTCGAGGGCCCTCGAGGCGGTGGCCACGAGTATGCAGACCATCGCCGACCAGAAGGTCAAGGCCAAGGAGGCCGCCAAGACCTCCGCCGAGACCGCCAAGACCGACGCCGAGACCGCCGCCAACGAGGCCCAGAGCGCCGTCACCACCACCCGCACCAACCGCCAGAACCTCATCGCTCAGCTGGCCGCGCAGCTCAGCACCACCGTCGAGCTGGAGACGAAGTACCAGAACCAGGTCGAGGCCGAGCGCAAGGCCCGCGGAGGCCGCCGCCCGAGGCAGCAGCCAAGGCGGCCTCGGAGAAAAGCCGCCGCCGACCTCGCCCAGAAGCAGGCCGAGCAGGCCGCCGCCCAGCCTCAGGAGTCGGCCCCCGCTCCCCAGGAGCAGGCGAGCCGGCCCAGCCCGGGCCAGCAGTCCTCGGCCCAGGAACCCGCCACCACCTCCCAGCCGGGCCCGAGGCGGCCGAGAGGAGAGCCGCACCCGCACCTGCACGCACCGGCCCCGGAGCCTGCGCCCGCGCCGTCGCGCTCCGGCAGCGCCGCCTCCACCGCCATCAACGCGGCCATGGGCTACCTCAGCACCCCCTACGTGTGGGCCGGGGAGTCGGCCGCAGGCCTGGGACTGCTCCGGGCTGACGATGGTCTCCTACGCGGCCGCCGGCGTGGAGCTCACGCACTCCTCACGCGTGCAGTACGGGGAGGGCTCCCTGGTCCCGCTCGACGCCGCCCAGCCCGGGGACCTGGTCTTCTGGTCCTCCGACGGCAGCCAGTCCGGCATCTACCACGTCGCCATCTACCTGGGCGACGACGATGATCGAGGCGCCGACCTTCGGCATGACCGTGCGCATCACCTCCATGCGCTACTCCGGCATCATGCCCTACGCGGTGCGCTCTAGACGCTCTTGAGCAGGGGGCGGGGCGGAGGCGCGCGCACGCCTCACGCCCGCCCTGCGCCCGTGCGCGTCAGTGCGCCCTCGCGGGCGACGCGGTCGGCCTCGCGCTGGAAGGACTGGCGGATCTCCTCCTCGGCCTCCTCGCGGCCCGCAGTGGGCGCCCTCGACGGACTTGCCGGGCTCGAGGGTCCTTGTAGACCTCGAAGAAGTGCTGAATCTCCAGGCGGTGGAACTCCGAGACGTCCTCGATGTCGGTACGCCAGGAGGCGCGCTGGTCGGCGCTGGGCACGCACAGGACCTTGTCGTCGCCGCCCTTCTCGTCGCGCATGCGGAACATGCCCAGCGCGCGGCGGCGGATGACGCAGCCGGGGAAGGTCGGCTCCTCCAGCAGGACCAGCGCGTCCAGGGGTCGCCGTCCTCGCCGAGGTCCGTCGATGTAGCCGTAGTCGTCGGGGTAGCGCGTCGAGGTGAAGAGCATGCGGTCCAGGCGGATTCGGCCGGTCTCGTGATCGATCTCGTACTTGTTGCGGTTGCCCTTGGGGATCTCAATCGTGACGTCGAACTCCACGGGGAGCCTCCTTCGCTCGTGTCTTCAGCTCGTTGGGCGCTGGAGCGGCGCCTGGTGGTCGGCGTCGATCCGGCGGGGCGGGTATTGATGGCACTAGTGTGGCGCACGACAGCGCCTGAGGGTCGGTAAACGCGTACTCTGCGTCGGTGCACGGGTGGCGGTAACCTCCTGGGCGCCCCACCACTGATATACAGGCCATCCCAGCCTGTCCACAGCCCAGTCCGGAGGACGTATGCGCAAGGTCCAGACCGCTGCCCTGACGGCGGCGAGCCTGCTGGTTTTCGGCGGCTACTACAGCCTGGGCGATGCTCTCGACCTGCTGCCCGGCCCGGTGACGGTCGCCTACGCCGACGTCGCCCCGGCCTTCCGACGCCGGCCGCCCCCAGCGCCAAGACCACCGCCCCTCCGGCCTGGACCGGGGGCTCCCGCCCTCAAGGCTGCCCTGAACGGCTACATCCCAGGGGCGTGGTCTCCGACGCCGCCTGACCGGGGGAACGTGACGGCCTCCGTCGTCGATATCGCCACCGGCGAGGCTGCTGGACCGCTCGGCCGCCTCCGGGGGTGACGCCGGCCTCCACCAACAGGTGCTCACCGCCTGGGCCGCCCTGTCCTCCATGGGGCCGGGCCACACTCTCAGACCAAGGCCGTCCTGGAGGGCAGACCCTGACCCTCGTGGGCGGCGGTGACGTGCTGCTGGCCGAGAACGAAGGCGACCCGAACGCCACGGCCGGCCACGCGGGCCTGGGCGACCTCGCCCGAGCCACCGCCGAGAAGCTCAAGTCGCAGGGGGTGACGTCGGTCTCCCTGCGCCTGGACGACACCCTGTTCACCGGCCCCCAGTGGAACGAAGTGGGGAGGCCGGAAGCAGGGCAATGCGTGGCCAAGATCAGCCGATCATGGTGGATGTCTCGGCCACCCAGAACCAGGGCTACCGGATGACCCGGCCATGGGGGCCGCCCAGGCCTTCGCCAAGCACCTGAGCGAGGCCGGCATCACGGTCGACGGCGAGCCGACGCGCGCGCAGCCTCCGGCAGCGCCCGGGAGGTGGCCTCGGTCTCCTCCGCCCCGCTGTCGACATCCTCTCCGTGTCGCTCAAGACCTCCGACAACACGATGACCGAGGTCGAGGGGCGGCTCGTGGCCGCGCACGCCAGGAGACCACCGACTTCGCCGGGGCCTCCAAGGCCGTGCTCGCCCAGCTGAGCAAGGACGAGCTTCGACACCTCCGGGGGTGACGCTCCTGGACTCCTCCGGGGCTGGCCAAGCGCAACAGGTCCCCGCCAGGCTCCTGGCCCAGATCATCACCGAGGCCGCCGGAGGCAGGGCGGCTCGGCGGACGCACCCCTCATCGCCGACCTGCCCGTCAGCCCGCCCTGGACGGCACCCTGGGCAAGCGCCTGCACGACACCTGCGCAGCCGGGACGGTGCGCGCCAAGACCGGCTCACTGGAGCAGACCGCCTCCCTGGCGGGGGTCGTCACCACCGCCGACGGGCGCCAGCTGCACCTTCGCGGTCCTGGCCAACATATCCCCGCCGGCGCCCAGCGCGGGCGGTCGCGGCCGCGATCGACAACCGCTTCGTGGCGCCCTGGCCTCGTGCGGATGCTCGTAAGGGCGCGGCGGCGTGTTCGGCGCAGCGGCGACAGGCAGGGGGCTCAGGCAGCCCGGTGAACTCGGCGAGAAAAGGTGTCACGGTGACGACCCAGGGCACTGCGGCGGGACTCGTCGACTGGCGGACGGTGGAGCGCCTGACCGCGCTCATCAGCGGGCCCCAGCGCCTCGCGCTCAGCGCGCGCCAGCTCGGTGGCGGTGCTGCGTCGCTCCCGCCCAGGAGGCACCGGCCTGGGTCGCCGGATCACCGGACTGAACCGGGCGGCCCAGCAGGTCGCCGAGACCACGCGGGTCAGCGTCGTCGACCGGGCCGGGCTCGTGCGCGCCTCCAGTCGGGCACTGCGCGGCCTCATGGAGCAGGTGCCCGCCCGCCGGCCTCGAGGCGATCCAGGCTCGTCAGGGGCCGCCGAGGTTGCCGGGGCGATGAGCCTGCTGGCCACCCGGCTCCTGGGGCAGGGTGGTGCCCGCGGCCCCGAGCGGAACCCGCGGTCCCAGGGGTCCGGTGGCGCAGCCCGCTCGCCCTGCCGGCGAGAAAGGACTGCGCGGGGGACGACGTCGTGACGCCCGGCACTGGCCCGGCCCGCGAGGGCGACCACGGACGCGAGGTGGGAGGGTGTGGCCCCGCCGCACCTGCTGCTCGTGGCCCCAACGTGCTGGCGGTACGCCGCCAGATGGACCTGGACATGCTCGACCTCCCCGCCTGGGTCTGCCTGCACGAGATGACCCGCCGATCAGCTGGCCGCCGCGCCTGGCTCGGCCCTTACCTGTCGGACTCCATGCGCATGGTGATCGGCGCCGTCGTCGAGCCGCATGGCAGTACGCCGACGGTGCCGAAGCGCCGGCGGCGAGTCGGCGACGGGGCGAAGTCGGCCGCGGCGGGGCCGGGCGGTGCGTCTCGCGGCGCGCGCCGGCCGAGGCAGGTGCTCGAGGGTCTGATGAACGTCACGGATCGCGCCGAGGTCGCCTCCCCTGGCGGCCGCGCTGCACCTTCCTGGAGGGGCACGCCGAGGTGGTCCTCGATGACGTGCACCCAACCGGATGCCCTCGGTCCACCGGCTCCGGGCCGTGCTCTCGCGCAGCCGCGCGACCGACAGGCAACATCGGCCCAGGCCCGGACTGGGCTCGCTCCTGCACCGGCTCATGGGCCTGGAGGCCAAGGAGGCCCAGTACGCCGACAGCGCCGCCTTCGTGCGCAGCGTCGTGACCCGCATCGGGCAGCGAGGGCTCAACGCCGTGTGGGCCGATCCCGGCTGCTGCCCACGCCGGCTGAGCTCGCCCCGCCCCGACGTGTGGGTGCGTCGCGTCGGCCTGACGTGTCAGGGCCGGGGCCCGTTGTGGCAGGCTTGTGGCGTCGGCGCGGACCGGTGGCCTCCCCGGCCCCGGTGAGCCCGCGCAGCCATGACGACACATCAGGAAGGCAGGGCGTATGGACGCCACGGACATGGGATCGGACCTTCAGCAGGTTCTCATCACCGAGGAGCAGATCGGGCGGCGCCTCGATGAGATAGCCGCGCAGATCGACGCGGACTACGCGGGCCGTGACCCTCTGCTCGTCGGGCGTGCTCAAGGGGCCGTCTACGTCATGGCGGACCTGTCGCGCCGGCTGCACATGAGCGCCCCGATGGACTGGATGGCGGTGTCCTCCTGCGGCTCCGGGCACCAGGGTCCTCCGGCGTGGTGCGCATCCTCAGGACCTGGACACCGACGTCGCCGACCGGCACATCCTCATCGTTGAGACGTCATCGACTCGGGCCTGACCCTGTCCTGGCTGGTGGGCAACCTGTCCTCACGCGGTGCTGCCTCGGTGGAGATCGCCACGCTGCTGCGCGAGCCGACGCCGCCAAGGTCGAGGTGGACGTCAAGTACGTCGGCTTCGATATTCCTACGAGTTCGTCGTCGGCTACGGGCTGGACTACGCCGAGCGGTGCCGCAACCTGCCGTTCATCGGTACGCTGCCCTGGGGTCTGCGAGGGGCTGACGGTCAGGTCAACCTCGGCGCAACCTGGGGGTTGGGCGGAAAAATAACGGGATGTGGCACTCTGACCGCCGTCGTCGGGATGGCGCTCAAGGGGCCCCGGAACTGCGATCTGCCCCCCTTTTTCCAAGGTGGTCGAGTCGCGTACGTTACGTTAAGATAACAAGTGTGGGTCGCCGGTGGATGCTCTCCCGGCGGGTGACGTGGAAGGACTGTTGGTAACAGTGAAGAAGACTGTGCGTCGACGCGCCCGAGGCTGGTCGGCCTCGCCGGCGCGGTGGTGCTGTCGTCCTCGCTGAGCTTTCCCGTGATGGCTCCGGTGGCGGCCGAGCCGACCTCCGGCGGCACATTTAATACGGTCGCTGAGATGGCGCAGGCCAGCGGGGCTTCGGCACCTGACCACCCTCGGTGACGAGGCGCCCAGCGACAGCGGTGGCCTGACCTACGACGTGCAGGCGCGAGTCGAGGGGCGCTGGGGCTGTCTCGGTCATGCTGGCCGATGGCCCGAGTGGGCCGTGCCGCAGGGTCTCCAGCCTTCCCGGTGCCGCCGCGGACGGTGCCGCTGCCAACGACGTCGTGGCCCGGACCCAGTCCTTCGTCAACACCGGCGGGTCCCTGATGTCGGATGCGTCGCGGCCCACGCCGTTGTCGGGCGCGAACGTGCGTGCCAGCGGCTCCGCCCCGTACGCGATCACCTCCTCGGCCCTGGTGGGCATGGTCCTCTCCGGCTGGGACTACTCGCACACCACGTGTGCGGCGGACCAGAACACTCAGGGTCGGCTACCGGGCCGATGTCGGCAGAGACCTCTCCGGGGCTGGAAGCCGGACGACCTGGCCGGCTGGTTCCATCCCAGGGGCGCCTGTGGCTGAACGCGGACGGCTCCGATCAGCCCAGGGGACATTGTCTTCTTCTCCAACCCCTGCCCGGGGGCAGGCGAGTCCGGCTCGGCTCCCCGCCCAGTCCACGGTGTTCGGGAACGTCTACGACGTCGGCATCTACGTCGGTAACAACCGGGTGGTGCGGGCCTCGACGGGGGACCGCTCAGGGCGCAGACCCTGGACGCGCAGACGATGGCCGAGGTGGCTCTGGTGGCGCGCCCGCGGTGGTCCGCCCCGCTGGTGGCGCGCCCGCCCCGGCGGATCAGCAGCGCGCCGGCGCTGGTGGCGGCAGTGCGGGTGCCGGGGTGGCGCTGCGACGCCGGCCCCGGAGGCCTCGGCGTCGGCCTCGTCCAAAGCGAAGCCTCAGCAGGGCCCGGCTGCGGGGCCCCGTCCTCAACGGCGGCTCCGTGCCGGACGGCGCGAGCGCCGGCTCGCAGTCCTCGAGCGGGGCTGGGGGCAGCGACCACAACGAGGTCGTGGTGGGTGCTGGCAGCAGCCAGGACGCGAAGGGCGCACGAGCGCCGCTGAGCGGCCTTCGGCCCAGAAGTGTTCGGGAGCGGTGGCTGCCGGGTGACGGGTGTGGCGATCGGCGTGCTGTCCGTGGCCGCGATCCTGCTGTCTGCCGGCCTCGTCGTCCTGCGCCTGCGCCGCGCCTGAAGCGGGGCGCGTGCGCGGGGCGGTCTGGCTGGGCTGTTGCCGGCCCGGCCGCATGGTCACTGACTGCCTGCCCGCTCGTGGGCGGGCGACAAATCAGCAGCAGTGGGCGGTCGTCGAGTTTCTCGGGCCGCCCGCTTTTGTGTGCGTCGCGGCCGCTCCCGCGGTAGAGCGTTTTGGCTGCGTGACGGTTCCTGGAGACTGTGCGAGATTCTCTGGTGCGGATGTGGTCGAGGGTAACCTTCAATGCTGTATTGTTGTTCTCAACACCATGAAAATGATGTGCACATGACGGCGCCTCGTTTGCTAGAAAAGCTGTAGCCTGAATAGGGTTTGTGGTGGTCGTACAGTTGCAGTTCTTCCTGCTGTCTGCGGAATGTGTTGCACGAAAGTGGATGTATCTCATAATGGGTGTGTTTGCCTACTACTTTGTATGGTATCCAATCGTGCTACTGAAGGTTGGGTAGCGTATATTAGTGGCAATATACTTGCCGTATGTGAGTTGTTTCGTTGTGGCATCTTGCTGGCGCTTTTGGTGAAAGTTGCCTGGTCGTTGGATGCAGGGATCAATGAAGATGCGCGCAGATTTTGCGCGACAATGTCACTGCTATAATGCCTTTTATTATTCTGGTTGGATTGGCGAGACGAGGTTTACCTGATGCGGCTTTTAAGGAAGCGGAGGAGCAGGTGCGATCCCAGGCTGCTTGGACTGTTTCTTGTCTACACGTGGCTGGGAATCGTTCGTGCGGTACTTGCGACGCGCATTGGAAGAAGGTGAGTGGTGGTGCGGATGCTGAGTTTCGGGTTGGCGCTGGCCAAGCCCAGCGGTGTGCTTCAGTAACCTGTGAGCCTGTCTTGACGAATAGTTCGGATGGGCGGCGCCATACCGCAAATCAGGATGGTGGTCAGAGTGGTGAGGACGGGACGATATCGCTGCGCAGGTTGACAACAAAATGGTCGAGACTGGCAGATCACTGGCCATGGGGGCGGCGATCGGTGTGCTCGCCAGTGATGTCGTCGTCCGGTGCCTTCGTCGAAATTGAGTGCGCGACTGGTTTACTGATGCGTTCAGTCGTAAGACGGTCACTGTGGGTTTCTTGGCTCCTTTGTGGAGGGTGTCGATGGGGTTCATGGTTGTCGTAAAATTGATGGTGTCGGCACTGAGCGGGGTGCTGAAATATTCTCTGACCTTGTTGTGGCAGTGTGCAATGCGGTGTTGCCGGGCCTTCTTTGGGTGGACATGTATTTCGCGTTGGTACATACGTCTCCTGCTGAGGTGTTGTGGGTCTGATGTGTTGATGGGGAAATTCCTCTACCTGGGGGCTGAGGGTTTGCAGGTTGAGCCCTATACAGGAAGGCGTTAATGGAACGCTGGTGGGCGTCGAGTGGTGCTTATGCTGTCTCGGACGGGATCGGTGTCACTGACTCGATCTACGACTTCCAGTGTTTGGGGAGGTGGTTGGCGCAACATTCTTTGGAATCGGGCGCCCGTGGTCATGATTCCGGTGATGGTGTGCAGGTGAAGGGAGGGCGTCTCTGGTCAGGCCATGGTGATAATTCTCGGAGATGGCAACTGGATGAAAGGGCAGGGCCTTCTGTGCTGCGAACAGCTGGATGCCGTATCACTGTGAGGGAACGATGCTTGTGGCTCTGTGGTCGAAGTCGTGGAGGGTGCCAGTGGCAGCCAAGGCGCGAAGGGGCGCAGTATCGTCAAGCGGCCCGCCGTCCAGAGCGTCCGGAGCGGTGGCTGCCGGTGACGGGCGTGGCGATCGGCGTGCTGTCCGTGGCCGATCACTGCTATCTGCCAGCCTCGTCGTCCTGCGCCGCGCGCCTGAAGCAGGGGCGGCGTGCGGGCACGATTTTGGTGGGCTGTCGCCCGCTCGCCCGGATCTTCCGGCCACGCCCGGCGCGACGTGAGCAAGCGCAATGGGACCTTTGCCGTGCTATCCGCTAACGTCTGAGGGATCGGTATGTTGAAGGGACCTACCGCGATGAAGGACTCTGGGCAGAGCCGGCCGCAGAGACTCGGGGAAGCCGGGCCAGGCCAGTGAATGACCGCAACAAGCGCGACCCCAGGCTCCGCGACACCCTGGGCAACCCGTTCCTGTGGTTGGTGCCCTTCCTCCTGGTCATCCATCCTCGGCTGGAACGTCTTCTCCCTCGATGTTCGGCTACCGCACCATCGACACCTCCGACGACCTGACGCTCCTGCGGACAAGCGGACACGATCGAGTCGATCACCGTCGTCGACGGCAACCAGCGCGTCGGTGCAGACCTCACCACCTACCGGCCAGCCCAGAGAGAAGGGCATCGAGTCGCGCCCGGTGGGCAAGAAGGTCGAGTGCTCCTACACGCGACGCCCAGGCCGAGGCAGGTCGACCGACCTCGTGCAGGCCGCCGCCCCAAGGAGGGCTTCCAACTCCCGTGGTGCCCTACCGCAGACGGGTGGTCCTCCCTCATCCATGCGCTCGTGCCGGCCCCTGCTGCTGGGCGGCCTTCGTGATGGTGGATGCTGAGCCGCATGGGCGGCGGGCGCGGCGACGCCATAGGCTTCCGGCCGCTCCAAGGGCGAGTCGGCTCCAAGGAGATGCCGACGTCGCCTTCGACTTTGACGTCGCCGGCGAGGACGAGGCCGTCCGAGGCTCGAGGATCCGCAGGGTTCCTCTCCGAGCCCTAAGGAAGTTCCGCGCCGTCGGCGCCAAAGATCCCACAGGGCGTCCTCACCCTGTGCGGCCCGCCAGGAACCGGTAAGACCCCTGCTGGCCACGTAACCGTCGCCGGCGAAGGCAAGCGTGCCATCTCTCCTCCAATACCGCCTCGAGTTCGTCGAGATGTTCGTCGGCGTGGCGCCTCGCGCGTGCGACCACCTGTTCGACAGGCCAGAGAACGCCCCCGCCATCATCTTCGTCGACGAGATCGACGCGTCGAACACCACCGCGGCTCAGGCAAAGGCGGCGGCACGACAAACGCACGACCTCAACCCAGCTCCTCGTCGAGATGGACGCTTCGACCGCCAACACCAACGTCATCTAATCTCCGCCACCAACCGCCCCGACGTCCTGGACCGACCTCCTGCGCCGGGCCGCTTCGACCAAACGGGTCAGCGTCACGGGCCGACTGTGGCCGGGCGCGCCGCCATCCTCCAGGTCCACGCGCAGAGCCCCTCAACGACGACGTCGACCTCGAGCTCGTGTGCCAAGCGGACGGCTTCACCGGCGCGGACCTGGCCAACGTCCTCAACGAGGCCGCCCTGCTCACCGCCCGCTCCAACGCCCACCTCATCGACAACCGGGCCCTGGGCGGGGCCATCGACCGCGTCATCGCGTGCGAAGCGCACCCGCGTCATGCGCGACCACGAGAAGCGCACGTCACCGCCTACCGGGCCGGTCCGCCCTGCGCGCGGCCGCCGGCGCCTACTCCGACCCGGTCGCAAGGTGACGATCTGCCGCCGACGCGAAGGCGCGCCCTGGAGCTACACGCAGGTCATGCCCAGGACGACAAGTCACTCACCGCAACGGCGCTCGGCTCGAGCACGTCTACGCCATGGGCGGGCGGCGGGCCGCCGAGAGATCATCTGCGCGGCCCACCACCGCGCACTCCAACGACATCGAGAAGGCCACCGCCACGGCGCATGATGGTCGCGCTGGCGCCGACCAGCGCCGTCCGGCGCCTACGTCAAGGCTCGGCACCACCGGGAGCGAGACGGTCCTGCTCAGCGCCACCAGCCGCGACTGCCCGAGCGGGTCGCCGCCACCGTCGACACCGAGGTCCGCAGGCCTGCGACGCCACCGCCCACCGGGAGGCAGGAGATCCTCACCCGCAGCCGCGCCGTGCTCGACCAGGCTCGCCGGGAGGCTCCTCAGCCGTGGACGGCAGCTCCTGGAAGAAGGACCTGGAGAGGGATCTTCGAGGCGTCATCAAAGCAGCCCGAAGGCGGCCCTGTGGCGCAGCGACGCAGGTCGCTGCCCGTCGTCGAGGCGCCTCCGCCCTGGCGGTGAGCCGACGGCTCACAACAGCGTGACGACTCTGGGGCTACAACCGTGAGCCGGCGGGCCCAGTGGGCCGCAGGTGCCAGAGGAGACAGAGGCTGACCGCACGAGCTGTGACGCCGAGGGGCGTGCGGCGGGCGGTGCACGACCTGCTCGTCGCCATCGGGAGGACGAGCGCGATGGGCTGCGTGACACCCCGAGCGCATGGCGCGCGCTACGCGGAGATGTTCGCCGCCTCGACCAGGACCCGGCCGAGCACGTCGAGCGGGTCTTCGACGTCGGGCACGAGGAGATGGTCCTCGTGCGCGACATCCCCATGTACTCGGTGTGCAGGCACCACCTCCTGCCCTTCCACGGGTTGGCGCACGTGGGCTACATCTAGTGAGGGACGGGCGCGTCACCGGCCTGTCAGGGTGGCGCGCCTCGTGGACGACTACGCGGCGCCCCAGGTCCGGGCGGCTCACCCGGCAGATCGCCGACGCCCTCGTCGAGCGCCTCAGTGCTCGGGGGTGCTGCGTGGTCGTTGAGGCCGAGCACTGTGCATCGATGCGGGGCGTGCGCAAGCCCGGTTCCAACACGGTCCACCTCCGCGGTGCGCGGCATCATGCACAACGCCGCCACCCGCTCCAGGCCCATGAGGCCTGGTTCTGGGCCGGCGGTCCTGAGCGCCGGCGCAGGGACTCGACACCGGGGAGGACCGGTGAAATAGTGGGGCGATGGGTCCACGTACGAGAGCTGCTGGTGGCCGTCGATGCCGGGCTGCTGCTCTGCTGGGCGGCGTCTTCCTCAATCTCATTCCCGAGCACCTGCGTTTCAGGGACTACTCCAACAGGTCGTGCCAGGCCTGGAGCAGGTCCTTCTTCCCGCTCGACGTGGCCGCCGCGCTGACTGTCTTCCTCGGCGCCCACCCTGACGCGCGTGGGCAGCAGGATCGGGGACCTGGTGCTGACGGTCGGGCTCATGCTCACCTTCTGCGCGGGTTCGCGGCGATCTCCTTCTGGTCCTTCTACCGTGACTTCGACCCGCTGTGGTGGGGACCCAACGCCCTGCTCGCGAGTCGTCCCGGCGCTCGCCTTCGGCTCGCATGGTCTGCCGGCGGCTCGAGACCGCGGAGAACCGGGCGTGACGGTCAGAGGACGTGCTCTGCCCGTCCACGTGGGGGGCGTGTGCCGCCCAGGCGCTCTCACCGGCGGACGGTGCTCGGTGCGCGTGAAGGGCGCGCGGGGGCTACAGGCCACGGCGTGTGCGCCGGCCGCGCTCGAGGCACCATCATCTCGAGGTGTCGGCGACCCTCGCCCTGCGCCAGGCCCTGAACCAGCCGAGCTACCGTCACTGGTTGGGATCGGGTACGCGCTGGCCTTCATCCTCCTGTCGCTGACGCTCAAGGCCGGCATGCCGCTCGGTGTCGCCTACGGGCTCTGGGGCGCCCTGGGCGTGGCGCTGACCGCCGTGCTGTCCATGCTCGTCTTCGGTGAGCCGATCACGGTGCTCTCGTCGCCCTCGGCATCGCGCTCATCGCCCATGGCCGGGTGCTCCTCGTCGGTCGGGGCGCAGCGCGCAGGCACGCAGGACAAGGACGGTGAGGCGTCGTGAGCGGGCTCTACCTGGTGGCGGCCATCGCCTCGAGACCACCAGCACACTCTCGCTCAAGGCTCGCCTCCGACGGCGAGAGGACTGCGATGGTACGGCCTCGTCATGGCCGGCTACCTGGGGGCCTTCGCCCTGTTGACCCTGGCCCTCAAGGGAGGGCCTGGCGCTCAGTGTCGCCTACAGGATCTGGTCGGCCGGGGAGTGGCCGTCACGGCAATCGCCTCACGGTTTCTCTTCGGTGAGCCGCTGACCCGCACCATGGCGGCCGGCATCGCGCTCATCATGGCGGGGTGCTCCTCGTCGAGCTCGGCAGCGCACACTGACTAACGCACCGAAGGCGATCGCGGGCCAGAATGCTCCACTGGTGACAAAGGACCGCCAGTGCTCCTTGGCCGTCCCTATGAACCGCGGAATCATGCGGTTTCTTTCGTCAGTGTGGGTCACGTTCGATGCCTTTGTATCCGATGTGGACACGTTCGCGCTCGTTCCCTCCGCGCGGACCGGCCGAGCGGCCCTCGTGAGGACGCGGCGTGGGCGAAGGCTCTCCCGGCCGGGGACATTCGACATCGACGGGTGCAGTCCACGCGTTCCGACAGGATGGCTGTCCCCGAACGCGTGCATCCCCGGCTGGATTGGATTAGCACCGGCCGCGCGGAATGTCCCCGCCCGGACGGCCTGGTTGCGACGACACATCCGGGCGCGACGCCGGGCGAGGCGTGTGTCGGGCTCGCGACGCTGGCAGGGGTCTTGCGTCGAGGCCGCGACGCCAGGGCTGGCCTTTCAGGACCACCGCCTGGAGGGGACGCTGAACCGTGGTCCAGCGGCCCTCGCCCTGGCTCACGCTCAGGCTGCCGCCCAGGGCCTCCACGCGGCGCCGCGCCCTCAGGCCCAGGCCCGGGGAGAGGCGTCATGGCCCGGTACGCCACTGCCCGGCGCGCGGCGCCCGCCCACGCCGCCCTACCTGCCCCGGGAGGCCGACGTCGTTGCTCGCCATCGCCTCCAGGGAGCGCCCGTCGGACTCGATGACCAGCCTCGCCCGCCTGCGGGCAATTCTGTGGACATGTTCGACACCAGCTCGCCCAGCACCCGCAGCAGCTGGAGGCGCACGCCCGGCGGAATCACCGGGATCCCGAGCAGCTCCAGGCCCCTCGACCTCCAGGCGCGCCCCCGCTGTCCCAGGATGGCCGCGGCATCGGCGATGACCGCCTCCAGGGGGCGCGGCGCAGAGGTCGCCTCGATATCAGACCGCTCGCCCCCGCGGATGTCACTCATGGCGCGCAGCGCGTGCCGCATCTGCTCCACCGCCGCGCGCACCGCCTGTCATCGCGTCCAGGCTCGGGCGCCAGCGCCGCGTCCCTGGGGATGCGCGAGGCGGCCTGCTCGGCCGTCATCACCGCGTGGGTCGGGTCCCGCACCACCGTGTCATGCGTCTCGGTGACCACCAGGAGACGCTGGCGCTCCATGCTCTCGCGGTAGGGTGTGCAAGGGAGCGCTCGGCCTGGTCGCGCGGGCTGCGGATGAGCTCGGCCAGGTGATGGCCCCCGCCCCTGACCACAACCCACACACGCCAGCAGCGAGACCCAGCCCTCACTGGTCTCGCCCCACCGGGCGTCGGCGATCGAGAGCACGAGCGAGAAGACCACCGAGGCTGTGAGGCGGGCATCCGCGGAAAAGCCACGCGCCACGAGGACCGCCGTGCACAGCCAGGGAATGATGCCAGGGAGATGGGACATCAGTCATCATCAATGTGCGGCCCACGCCGATCGCGCTGCCCAGCAGGGCCCCGGCCAGGGAAGCGGCTGCACAGCGCCAGCGCCAGGCCCCGACGACCTCGAGAGACGATCGCATGGACGTGACAGCGGCCACGCCGCCGTGACCGAGAACAGAGTAATCAGCGCGGCCAGGAAGGCGTGCGCCAGGTGCAGCCGCCAGGTCGGCCGCCACGTCGTGTACCGCGTGGGCTGCATCAGATTCGCCGCAACAGCCGACACCGTCTCACCACCTTCCCCTGAGCTGATCCGGATAATATCCCTCCATGACGGTTCCCAGCGTGACTGATGCTCCGGCTGCTCCCTCGCAGGTCCTGCGCGTGGCCATCGTCGATGACGACCCTTCGTCCTCCAGGCACTGCGGGCCTACCTCAGGCTCCGACGAGCGCATCGAGGTGACCAGCACCTTCTCCGCGCCGCCGACGCCCTGGCCTTCCTCCACAAGATCGCGTGGACGTCCTGCTCACCGACGTGCGCATGCCCGAGATGGACGGCCTGGAGCTGCCTCACCGGGTGCGCCGCCAGTGGCCCCGCACGGCCGTCGTCGTGCTGACCTCCTTCGACGACGACGAGGCGATGGTGGCTGCGCTCGCCCAGCACGCCAACGGCTTCCTGCTCAGGACGCCTCGCCCGAGGAGATCATCCGCGCCGTCATCGCCGCCAGCGCGGGCGGGACCACGATCTCCCCGGCCGCCACCTCCCGGCTCGTCACCGCCACCTGCGCTCCCCGCAGACGGCCCAGGCCCCCGACGTCACCGAGGCCGAGCAGGCGGTCCTCACCCTCTCTGTGCGAGGCTACTCCAATGCCGAGATCGCCGAGCAGCTCGTCGTCGCCGAGTCCACGGTCAAGACCCACGTCTCCCACCTCATGAAGAAGTCGACGTCCCGTCCCGACTCAAGCTCGTCGTCGCCGTCCACAAGACCCAGGGGCCTGGGTCCGCCGTCCCGGTCACTGGAGCAGCCCTCACCGCCGGTCTCCTCACTCCTCGGACAGGGCCCTGACCGGCAGCACCGAGGCGGCCCGGCCGGCCGGGCGCACCGAGGCCGCCAGGCCCACGGCCAGCGTCACGGCGAACAGGGGCGAGCAGCCAGAGGAGGGGACGTGCACCGTCATGCCCTCGGCGGACTTGGCCATCGCAGAGCGTTTCAGAGACACCCAGCGCCGTCCCCGACGAGGCCCCAGGCCCCACCCACGGCCGCCACGAGGACCCCCTCGGTGACGATGAGGCGGCGGATCTCCTTGCGTGAGCTGCCGGTGGCGCAGCACCCCGATCTCGCGGACCCGCTCCAGGACCGAGACGTCCGTGATGTTGGCCAGCCCGGACAGGGCGATGACCAGGGCGGCCTCAGCACCAGGCAGACGATGAGGGGCCATCTTCATGATCTGGGCCGACATCAGCTCGACACCGGCGGCATTCCCGCTCACCATGAGCTCCTGGCCCCGGACCGCGGCATGGAGGCGTGCTCGGTGGCCGGCGTCATGGTGCTTCGGTGGAGCGCACCCACGATTGGTGTCGGTGGGGGCGTCCCCGTTGAGGCGCTGCGCCGTCGCCGGGGTGATGACACCGCCCCAGCCCTCGCGAACGCGGGCCGTCAGCTCGACGCTGCCGGCGGCGCCGGTCAGGGTCTGCCTGGAACCGTCCGGAATGTCGTAGAGCTCGCCCACGATGAGGGTGCCGTCATCAAGGTCCTCCAGGCCGCTCGTCGTGCGCACTATGGGGGCGATGGCCTTGGTGTCGATGACGTCGACGACGATTCTTAGTCTGTCCGTCAGCGGCCTGGAGTCAGAACTCGAGCGTCGGGACGTAGGGTGACGTCCCTGGACGCCGTCGACCGCCTTGATCTGCTGGGTCAGGCGCGTGGTATCGGTCTGCGTGACCCCGAAGACTCGGGCGTCCACGGGGAGCTGTGGCCGAGGATGCTCTCGAAGGAGGCGTTCAGGGAGGACAGGCCACGAGGCGCCGACCCACCAGGACGCAGACGAAGAGCGTGGCGGCGGCCGCGGCGGATCGGCCGGGTTGCGGGCCAGGTTGCGCGTGGCCAGGTGCAGCACCGGCAGCCGCGTGCCGCTGCTGAGCACGGCCGATGAGGGCTGATGATGGCGGTCACCAGAGCCGGCAGACCGAGGACCGTGCCGAGGGACGACGACGGCGCTGCCGCCGGCGGTGACGTAGATGTCGGAGATCTGAATGCCGAGGGCGATCACGGGCCGCGCCGGCTCGGCGACGACGACCCGGCGACGGCCGCCCACACCTGGCGCGGCCAGCCTGCTGACGCTGTGCCACCTGCCCGGTCGAGAGCCACGAGCGGGAGAGATGCGGGTGGCCTTGCGGGCCGGGGCGCAGGACCGCGATGAGGGTGACCAGCGTGCCCAGGGCGATGGTCAGGGGCCAGCGACACCGGGGAGATGGTCAGCTGATCGGCCTCGGGTCCGCGAAGCTCTCGAGGAGATGACGGCGGCGGCGATCCCGGTTCCCGCAGCCGTGCCCAGGACGGACCCGAGCAGGCCGGTGATGAGCCCGGTGCGCAGGACGGCGACATCACCTGACGGCGGGTGGTGCCGATGCAGCGCATGAGCCCGATCGTGCGCGTCTGGCGCCACGAGGGTGCTGAAGGTGGTGGCGATGACGATGACGGCGACCATCGCGCACACCGGTGCCGAGATGTTGAGGATGGCGGCGATCATCGTGCCCGCCCTGCTGGTTCTCGGGCGCTGGGGAGATGACGGTCTCCTGTCCTGAACCAAGGCGTGGGGCTGGACGGCGTGGGCGTCTGCTCCACCGCGGACGTCAAGGCGGCGGTGTCGGTTTCCCGGCTTCGCGGTGACGTGAGAGCTGGTGGTAGCTGGTGTTGGCTCCCATCGCCTTGAGCTGGTCGGTGGTGGCGTAGACCGCTCCGATTCCCTCCCACCTCGGTGTCGGGACCGGGGAGACGATGCCGACGACCGTGGGTGCGCTGTGCGGAGCCTCGGCGTTGTCATCGGCGTCGTTCGTGGTGAGGCGGATCGTGTTGCCGACGCTGAGGCCCTGCTGCTCCGGCCAGTGGCGTGCTGATGGCGACCTCGCCGGAGGCGGTGGGCAGGCGGCCGCTGCTCCAGCGTGGTGAACCGGCTGAGGGTCGGAACGTCCTGCGCGCTGACGGCGATATGGGTGGCATTGCGCAGCTGCTTGGGCAGGTCGAGGCGAGGACGCTCCAGTGGCGGCCCCGCACGGAGCGACCCCGTCGAGGGCGGAGATCTTCTTGACAAGGAGTCGTCAGAGGCCTTCCGTGCTGTTCTGCCCGACGACCTTCCTGCACGACGACGCTCGCGTCCCCACGGACAGACGCGCGCCGGTCTGCATCTGGGTGCGGGCGGGTCGGAGATGATGAAGGCGAAGGCGATGAGGCGGCGCTCGTACATGGCCACGAGGGCGGCGGCGGTTCGCCGGAGGTCGAGCAGCGAGGGCATCAGCGGGCCTCCGTCCGGGGAGTCGGGCCGGTGGTGGTGGGGCCGACCGCAGCCGGAGCCGGACCAGCCGGAGCCGGACCGGAAGCGGGGAGGGGCCCGCGGCGCGCACGCGCACCAGGGCGCGGCGGCCGGGGCGGCTGCGGAGGCCGGGGCGGCGTGGCCGCCGGTCGGGCGGCGCACGGCCTCGACCCCGGTGATGCGCCCGTCGCGCAGGCGGATGATGCGGTTGGTAGTGGCCGCTGCCTGCTCGTCGTGGGTGACCATGACACTGTCTGACCCAGGCGCTCGCACATGCCGGCAGGGTCTCCAGCAGGGGCGGCGGCCGGGGCGGTGTCCAGCGCGGTGGGCTCGTCGGCGAAGACCACCTCGGGGCGGCCCACGAGGCGCGGGCCACGGCCGCGCTGCTGCTGGCCCGCCGGAGGGCCTCGTGGGGGCGGGTGGGACGGGCGGTCGCCGATGCCCAGGGTGGAGATGACGGCGTCGTACGAGTCCAGTCCGGCTTGCGGTGGGCCAGGCGCTGGGGCAGGAGGATGTTCTCCTCGGCGCTCAGGGTGGGCAGCAGGTTGAGGACTGGAAAGATGAAGCCGAGGCGGTCGCGGCGCACGGCGGTGAGCGCTTGTCCTTCATGCCGGACAGGTCCTGTCCGGCGATGAGGACGCTCCCGGAGGGTGGGGGTGTCAGGCCCCGCCGGAGCAGTGCAGGAGGTGGACTTGCCTGACCCTGAGGGGCCCAGTGATGGCCACGAACTCGCCGCGTCCCACCACCAGGCTCGCGCCGAGTCAGGGCGACGACCCGGGCTCGCCCTCGCCGTAGAACCTTGGTCCAGACCGCGGGCCTCGACGACCCGCATCGGTGCGGAGGCGGCAGGAGTGGTGGCGCCGTCGGCGCTCCCGGGGCGGCCGGGTGTCGCCTGGGGAGCGGCGCGGGATGGGCGGGTGGCCGAGGCCTGCGGCTGGGTGGATACGTCGTCTCATGACCCTTCTCGGTGGCTGACTCGGGTGGCAGGCGGGAGCCGGTCGCTGGCATCGCGCTGCGTCCCGCACCGCCCTGGTGACGTGAAAGAAGCCTAGAAATGGCGCCATTGCGCAGGAATGCGTCGAAGGACGGACTGCGGCGGCGTCTCCCGCCTTTTGGGTGACGGCGACCGCTCAGCCGTACTTCGAACGTTGTCCCCACTCCACTTCGACCAAAACTTCATCATCGACCCGGCTCCGTGTCTTCTGAAGTTTTGGTCGAAAGTAAACACTAACCCCGCCGGATCGTGTCCTGGCTCTCAGTGTGAGGTGGGCTGAAGATGTTTCGGTCCTCCCGCTGCGGCAGGCCAACCGTTAGCCTGACCCCGTGACGAATCTTCCCGCCGCCGCCCCAGCCCCCTGCCGGGGTTCGTGCTCGACCGGACGCTCCTCATGGGCGTCCTCAACGTCACCCGACTCCCTTCTCCGACGGCGGCCGCTGGGTCGACCCCGGGGCGGCCGTCGCCCACGCTCCGCGAGCTCATCGCCCAGGGGCGCCGACATCATCGACGTCGGCGGGGAGTCCACCGCCCCGGCGCCCAGAGGGTCGACGTCGACACCGGATCTCCCGGGTCCTGCCCGTGGTGCGCCCTCCTCGCCGACAGGGACCGGCGTGCCGCCGCGCAGCAGCCATCGTCTCGGTGGACACCATCCACGCCGCCACCGCCGAGGCCGCCATCGACGCCAGCGCCCACATCATCAACGACGTCTCCGGGGGCCTGGCCGACCCGCCATGCACGGCCTCATCGCCCGCACCGGCGTCGTCTGCGTCTGCCAGCACTGGCGCGGCGACCCCGAGACCATGGACCGGCTCACCGACTCACCCGGCGGCGTCGTCGCCCGGAGTCGAGACCGAGCTGCGTGAGCGCCTGGCCGAGCTGGACGCCGCCGGGGTGGGACCGCTCGCAGGTGGTCCTGGACCCCGGCCTCGGCTTCGCCAAGACCCACGCCCAGTCCTGGGAGGCTGCTGGCGGCCACCTCCCGCCTCATCGCCGACCTGGGCCGGCCTCCTGGTCGGCTCCTCCCGCAAGCGCTTTCCTCGCCCAGGCCGCCGAGGCCGAGGCCACCCGTCCAGCGCGACGCCGTCACCGCCGCCACCACCGCCTGGCCGCCGCCGCCGCGCCTGGGCCGTCAAGTCCACGGGTCCCGGCCAACCGGGCCGCCGTCACACCGCCTCCCTCTGGAAGGAACACCAGTGAGCACCACCGTCTCCGCGACCACCGACCGGATCAGCCTCATCGGCCTGTCCGCCCGTAGCCACCACGGCGTCCTGCCCTTCCAGAACGCGAGGAGGCCAGCTCTTCACGGTCGACGTCATCCTCGACCTGGGGCAGCGCGGCACCGCCGTGGCCGCCGTCACCGACTCGGTGACCGACGCCCATCGACTACTCCCGCGTGGCCAACGGCATCGTGGAGCATCATCGAGGGCCGGTCAACCTCATCGAGTCCTGGCGGACCGGATCGCCGAGCGGGTCCTGTCCTTCCCCCGCGTCGTGGCCGCCGGGTCACCGTGCACAAGCCGAGGCGCCCCTCGACGTCGCCTTCGAGGACGTCTCGTGACCATCCACCGGGTGGCCGACGCCGCAGCCGGCCACGGCGCGCCCGCCACCAGCCAGGCCGCCTGGGCCGCACAGGCCGAGGCGCCGGTGGCCGTCTCCGCCCAGCCCTACGCCTCCCCCCTCGGCCTCCCCCGATGGCCTCCCCGGCGGCGCCCGCCTACGAGGCCCCTGCCGCCCCCGCGGCACCCATCGTCTCAGAGGTCCCCGACTACTCGAGCGCCTCCTTCACGGGCGGCGACGCCGCTCCGGCCGCGTTGGCCTCCGAGGCCCCCATCATCAGACTCCTCGCCGGCCTCGCCGATGGGCGCCGGCTCGCTCGCCCTTCGCGGCCGCCAGCGCCCTCGGTCCCCACGCCGATGCCGACCGAGGCCCGGTACTCCCGGTGGGGCGCCGAGTCGACCCAGCCGTGGGTGCCGGACTGGGCCACCGAGCGCGGACTCCTCCGCCTCATCGGCCCCGCCTGGACCCTGGAGGCTCCCGAGGCCCCAGGAGGCCCCAGCCTGCCCTCCGCGGTAGTCTGCCGGTTTCTACTCGCGTCGAGCGCGCTGGATGCCCCTCGACCAGCGCCCCCACCGCGGCCTCCGCCGGCAGGACCGCCGGCGCGACGGGTTCGTGAGCCTGGCGGCCGAGGGCGCTGGGTGCGGCGCCCGCCCCAGCGAGCCGGAGCCCAGTGCCCTCGCTATGCCGAGGGATGGCTGCTGACGCCCTCCGCAGCGGCCTCGTCCGAACCGGCCCCGCCGCCGACGGCCTCGCTGTTCAGCTGCCCCCACGGGGCCGCCACGTCGCCTCCTCCGAGGAGGCGAGGACCAGTCCGCTCCCGCCGTCGAGGGCTCCGCGGACCTTCTGGGCGGGCCCCGTCGCCTTCGACGAGTCCGGCTCCCTACAGCGGGCGCCGCCTCCAGCCAGGCGGTGATGCCGGGGACGCCGCCCCGAGGCGGCGGGCGCCGACGCGTCCGGCTTCGCCTTCCCCGCACTGGGCGGGGACGCACCGCCTCTCGGGACCGCCCGGCGCCGACGGCCTCATGGACGCCTCCTCCGTCCCGGCCTCCCAGCCCCTGGGCAGGCCAGGCCCAGCCCTTCGCCGTCCCGGTGAGACTCCCCGGGCCGCGGGCCAGGAGGGACGTGGCACCGGCCTCCTCCGAGCCCTCCTACTCCCAGCCCTCCGTCTCTGAGGACTTCTCTCAGCCCGCTGAGGGGCTCGTACGCCCGCGCCGTCAGCGCAGCCCGACTTCCTGGGCGCCCCGGCCTCGCAGCTCCAGCCGCACCTGAGGGCCCGGCGGCTCCCGCCGCCTCGGTCGACCCGCTCTCCGAGCGGCCCACCCGCCCGTGGGCGTCGTCTTCGGCCTGGGCGCCAACGTCGGTGAGTCGTGGACTCCTGCGCACGGCCGTCCAGAGCCTCAAGGCCACCGAGGGCATCGGGTCACGCAGGTGGCGCCGCTGGCCGCACGATCGCCGTCGTCGCCGAGGGCGCCGAGCCCCAGCCCGACTACCTCAACACGGTGGTCACAGCCGTGACGACCCTCGCCCCGCGCGAGCTGCTCGAGGTCTGCCAGACCCTGGAGATCGCGGCCGGGCGCGTGCGCACCGAGCCGTGGGGCGTGCGCACCCTGGATGTCGACCTCATCGAGGTCGAGGGCGTCACCTCCTCCGACCCGGCCCTGTCCCTGCCGCACCCGCGTGCCGCCGAGCGCGCCTTCGTCCTGGTGCCGTGGAGCCAGGCCGACCCCTTCGCCGAGCTGGCCGGGCGCTCCGTGTCCGAGCTCGCCGAGAACGCCCCTCGACCGCGGGTGGCCTGCGCTGGCTGGCCTTCGGCTGGCTCGACTCCGGTCCCCTGCCGGACAAGCCCACCGGCCCCTACGTGGAGCCGCCGGTGGAGCAGGACGCCGCAGGGCTCCGAGCCCGGCCTGGTCTACGACGCCACCCGGGATGAGTCCTCCGTGGCCGACGCCTCCCTGGCCGCCGACTACGCCGGCAGCATCGCCGAGGCCTCATCGGCCGCCGAGCGGCCCCGCCCAGCCCCTCGGTGACCAGGGGGCGGGTCAGTCCTCCCCTTCAGGCAGCTGCCTTTCGACACCTCTCAACGAGGGCGGGCTCCTGGGACCGAGCAGGCCCCGCAGGTCGACTCGCCCTACCAGGCTGCCTCGGCCCCCGAGGCGGCCGGACCGCAGACTCACCCCGGTCTCTCGCCGGGTCGGACAGGTCTCCCAGAGTCGCAGGATGTCGCGCTACGCGAACACGCCTCAGCCAGCAGGAACAGGCCGTGCTCGGCCTCGCAGCAGCAGAATGACGCCGCCGGGGACGCCTGGAAGTCCCCGCTCCAGTGGAATGACGTCATCGGTGGTGGCGCCCAGGGGACAGGTCCCCGTCAGGACGTCTGATGCGCGCACCCGCTGGACCAGCGCCGTCACCTGGTTCATCGCCGCCGCGGTGACCTCCTGGGTGGTCGGTGACCTCCTGCTGCGCCACGTCGGCTGGGTCGGTCCTCTCCCCTGGGGGCGGTGACCGCGCTGGTCATTGCGGGCGTCGTCCTGGTGGCGGGGTCTGGCGGTCAGGCGGCTGCGTGCGCGCGAGCGCACCTGGATCACCCGACCGGTGCCGCCACCACGGCGGCCGCCGCCCAGGCCTCACGCCATCGTGGGGGCGGTGCTCGGCGGCGTCTACGGCGGCAGGATCATCCTGGCGCTGGTGACGCCGCGCTCGCCGGCCGCGACCCACCTGGCCTGGACCTCGACCGGCTGCCTGATCGCCTGCCTCGTGTGGTGCGTCGTCGGCTTCGTCGTCGAGCGGTGGTGCTCCATCTCCGGTGACGGCGACGACGACAGCTCGGCCCGGTCCCGCCGGGCGGGCCCCCGAAGGACCAGGCGCCCACGCGGCCAGTCCTGGAACAGGGTCCCGGCGCGATGCCCGGTACCAGCCCCGCCGCACTGCCACCCGCTGCCCAGCCTCGGCCCCGTCGCGCCGGTGAGCCGGATGCGCGACCACCAGCCGGCGCCGACCCTTCGCCCCCGACGGCGTCGTCTTCCACCGGTCTCCCACCGCCTCATCACCGCCCGCATCCTGGGGGTCGGTCTCCTCTGCGCCGTCGTCATCATCGGTTTCGCCATCCCCGGGGCGCTCGTCTCCTCCGGATACTTCATCCCGGCGGGGGTCTTCGCAGCGCTGTTCCTCTGGCAGCTCTGGCTCATTCCGCGTCAGGTGCGGGCCATGGGGCTACGCCTGAGCCGACAACCACCTCCTGTGGCGCCACGGCGTCATGTTCCGCTCCATCACCGTCACCCCCTACGGGCGCATGCAGTTCGTGGACACCTCCCAGGGGCCGTTGGCCCGATGGCTGGGCATCGCCGAGGTCAGGCTCCACACGGCCTCGGCCAGCACCGACGCCACGATCAACGGGCTGCCGGTGGCCGAGGCCGAGCGCCTGCGCCAGGTCCTGTCCCAGCGCGGTGAGGAGAGGATGGCGGGCTGTGAGCCCCCAGCTGGGAGAGCCGGCTGGAGGCCGCCCGCAAAGGCGAGGACGGACGGCGCGGGGAGAGCGGGCCCGCCGCCTCGGGATCTGCCCTGCCCGAGAAATGTCACCTGGCACCGGGTCAGCCTCGTCACGCCGGTGCTGGAGGGCTGGAAGATCGTCACCGGTGTCCTCGCCTTCATCACGGTCCAGAACCTCGACGACCTCGTGCGTGCCTACCGCTTCATCAGTGAGCACGGCTTCTCCCTGGGCGGTCAGATCGGCTACTACCTGCTCGGCCTGGTCGCGCTCATCGCCCTGTGGGTGGTGCTCAGGCTGCTCAGGCTGGTGGCGGCGCGCCTACGCCGTGGACGCCGACGGCGTCTACCTGCGCTCAGGGCATCCTCAGCCGCAAGCTGCGTAGCGGCCCGCCTGCCGCGCATCCAGTCGGTCGACGTCGTTCACCCTGCTCGGGCGCATCTTCGGTCTGGGGCGGCTGACCGTCAGAGGGTCGCCGGGGGCCGGAACTCGCGGGTCGTCATCGGATTCCTCACCACCTCCCGAGGCTTCAGACCCTGCGCGACCGCATCCTCGACCTGGCCGCCGGACAGATCGACCTGCCGGGCGGCGTCGCGGAGGACAGTGCCGTCGGGCGCAGTGGAACGGGCCGCGACACCGGTGGTATCGACGACCTCGCCTCCACCGCCACGCCGAGGGCCTCACGCGGAGAGGCAGCTGGCTCGGAAGCCGCCTCCGCGCCCGCGCGCGCACCTCGCAGCTGCAGGCCTCCCACTTCCAGGAGCACCCGCTCTACAGCGTCGACAGCGCCACGCTCCTGGGCTCCTGCTGCGCCACCCCGCGACCTACACTTCTGCTGGCGATAGTCGGCACGCTCGTGGTGGGAATCCTCATCATCGTCACGGACTCCGCATGACCGGCGGTGAGCGCTGCGATCATCTCCTCACCATCACGATGGTCATCGCGTTGGCGACCATGGTGTGGAACCAGTTCAACAGTGCCTGGAACTTCCACGCCGCCGCCACCCCCAGCGGCATCCGCATGAGCTACGGCCTCACCGCCGAGACCTCCCGGACGCTGCCGCCCGGGCGAGTCCACGGCGTCAGGCTCACCAGGCCGATTCTGTGGCGCCGCAAGGACTGGTGGAAGGTGGACGTCACCGTGGCCGGCCGACGAGGCGTCCCCGACGGCCAGACGCGGGAGATCGGCAACCTGCTCCTGCCCGTGAGGGGTCGGGACACCGCCCTGCGCGCGCTGTGAGCTCGTGGTCCCCGACCTGGGCGTGTCCCGACCCCGACAGGCTGCTCGTCCAGGCCCTCACCGGCCGCGACGATGACGGCGTCGGCGACCGCAGGCCCCGGCAGGCTCGGCCCGGCGCGGCTTCGTGCGCATCAGCCGCCGCGGACGGATCTTCCGCCCCCTGACCTGGCGGCTGCAGCCGTCATCCTCACCGACACCCTGCGTCATCATCCGCCACGGCCGCTGGCGGCGGCAGTGACCGTCTTCCCCTAGAGCGCATCCGGTCCTGCGCGTGCGCCGGGGGCCGCTGGCGCGCCGGCGCAGCCTGGCCTCCTCCGACTCGACATGGTCGCCCAGGAGGTCCCCGCCTCGATCACCAACCTCGATGCCGCCGACGCCAAGGCCCTCGCGGCGCCGAATCAGTCAGCGGGCGCTGCACCGGGCCCGTGCCGAGCAGCTCGACCGGTGGCTCGCGCGCTCGTCGCCGCCACGCAGCCTGCCGGGCCCTCAGCGCGATAGGGTCCTGCTGCGTATGTTCGGGCGGAGGCCGGTTCTCGCCAGTGGCCGACGTCGCGGTCGTACCTTAGGGCTCGCGTTCGAGGGGTAGAGGGTACGAACGCGAGCCTAAGGTACGAACACGCGGACGCTTCACCCCACTTTCGCAGCAGGCCCTGGCTGCGCGGGGTGGCGCGCAGGTGCAGGGCCTGCTCGGCGGTCAGGCGCGGTGGCCTCGCAGCGCTCAGTGGTGGCCGCGGCCAGCTGCCGGTAGGAGGCGACCACGTCGTCGAGGCTCCGCCCCTCGCTGTCACGCAGCGCGGAGGCGCCTCCAGGTGGGAGGCCACCGTCCCGACGTCACCCCTCGAGACCGGGCCGGTCAGACCCGCCTCGCCCTCGTGCAGGGCCCGGTCCAGAGGGCCGCCGTGAGCAGGGGGCCGAGCAGTGGCCGCACCGTCCTCGACCCCGGCGGCCGCCAGCACCGCACGGCCTGCGTCACCACGGTCAGCAGGGTGGTTGGCGCCGTGGGCGAGGGCCGCGTGGTAGATCAGGCGCGCCGACTCCTCCAGGACGAAGGGCTCCCCGCCGAGCTCGACCACCAGCGCCTGCGCGATCGCGCACCGCCGCGGGCGCAGTCACAGCCATCGGGCAGCCGACGAGCCGGGCCACATCCGTGGAGAGCCGGAGAGGTCATCGCCGGGTGGATCGCCAGCGGGATCGCCCCGCAGCGCTGAGCCGGGGCGAGGCGGCGGCCGTAGCGCCCGAGTGTGGGCCACCAGCTGGCCCGGCTGCCAGCGGCGCCCAGGTCCGCCAGGCCCTGGACGAGGCGGCTCGAGGGCGTCGTCGGGGACCGCCAGCAGCACCAGCTCAGCGCGCTCGACGATCTCCTCGACCTCAGGACCGGCACACCAGGCAGCAGCATCTCGGCGCGCTCGCGCGACTCCTCCGAGACCGCGTGGACGCCGACGACCTGGTGCTCCACCGCCCGCAGCGCGCAGCCCAGGACCGCCCCGACGCGGCCGGCGGAGATGATGCCGACGCCCAGCCGGCCCGGCCTGCTCAGGCTGGCAGGGGCGGCCGGGACCCGGCCCGCGTGCTCGCCTGCCTGTGCCTGGGCCCGTGCCATCGATGTCGCTCATGCCCCGATGCTCCCTGCCTGCCGCCTGCCCCGGCCTGGAGCGAGCCATCAAGGCGAATCTGTCAATTTTGGCGACTTTTCCCCGGCCGCAGGCGGCCCGTTGTTCAAGGCGACCCCTGTGACCTGCGGAAACGTGAATCTCGATGGCCTGGTTGCTCGGATTCGGCTCGGAAAAGTCGCCACCGTGGACACTTTCACCTTCCGCGCGGGTCACCGGCGGGCGGGAGCGACTAACGTGGGGCACGTGAGCACTGAACCCGCACCGACGCCCGTTCCCGGCCCCCGATCCGCCGGCGCCGCAACCGTCCTGGCCCGCAGCCGCCTCGACCTCGCCGCCGCCCTGGCTGAGGCCCCCGACCCCAGGCGGTCGTCGCGACGATGGGCGCCCTCCACGAGGGCCACTTCGACCTCGTGCGCGAGGCCGCCCGGCGCGTCGGGTCGACCGGCACCGTCGTGGTCACCATCTTCGTCAACCCCTGCAGTTCGCCCCCACCGAGGGACCTCGACGCCTACCGCGCGACCTCGAGGCGACCTGGCCGGACTGGCCCGCACCCTCACCGGCGCCGACGGCACCCTCGGCGTGGGACGGCTCATCGTCTTCGCCCCACCCGGGAGGTCATCTACCCCTGCAGCCGGCTGTGCGCATCGACGCCCCATCGCCACCGTCCTGGAGGCGCACCCGCCCCACCCACTTCGCCGGCGTGTGCCGGGTGGTGCTCACCCTCATGCACCTGACCGCCCGCGCTGGGAGCGCTGTTCGGCCGCAAGGACGCCCAGCAGCTGGCGATCATCGAGGTCCATGGTGCGCGACCTCGCCGTCCCGCTGGAGATCGTGCCGGTCGACATCCGCCGCGAGAACGACGGCTGGCCGCGAGCTCACGCAACGCCTACCTCGGCCCCGAGCAGCGCCACCAGGCTCTGGCCCTGTCCCGCGCGCTCCAGGCCCGGCCGGGACGCCGCCGCGCGACACCGGCTCCCGGCCCGACCCCGTCGCCATCCGCCAGGCCGCACTGGCCTCCCTGGAGGCAGGCCGACGGCGTCGAGGTCGACTATGTGGCGCTTGTCGCCCCGGACGGCTTCGAGGACCTGGCGGGCGCCGGCCTCGGCCTGCCGCGCAGTGAGCCCGTGGGGGAGGACAAGGAGGAGGGGCTGCCGCCGTGGGGCCTGCTGGCCGTCGCCGCGCGCGTGGGCACCACCCGTCTCATCGACAACACGCTCATCGACCTGCGCCCCTGAGCATCGGTCAGGCCCGCCCTGGGTACTGCGAGGCCGGGCGGGCGCACGCAAACCGCGCCGCCCGCGCGAGACGCACGAGTCCCCGAGACGCACCCTCGAGCGACAGACCCGGCGCCCTACGCTGCGTTCTCCGGAACCGTCGGGCCGGGGCTCGCCCCGCTCAGGTCCGACCGTTCCTGTCAGGTCGCTCACCCTGTGCCGCATCGTACAGTGCGCCGGGCCCTGCGCCGTCTACGCTGTGCGGCGATGAGTTCCCGCACCCGGACGATGATGACGTCCAAGATCCACCGCGCCACCGTGACCCAGGCCGACCTCGACTACGTCGGCTCCATCACCGTGGACATCGACCTGCTCGAGGCCGCCGACCTCCTGCCCGGCGAGCGCGTCGACATCTGCAACTGCACCAACGGCAACCGCCTGTCCACCTACGTCATCCCGGCGAGCGCGGCGCCGGAGATCTGCGTGAACGGCGCCGCCGCCCACCTGGTCAGCCCGGAGACGTCGTCATCCTCATCGCCTACTCCCAGATGTCCGACGCCGAGGCCCCACCTACCTGCCCGGGTCGTCTTCGTCGACGAGGCCAGCCGGATCGTGGAGCGGGGCACCGACCCCGGCCAGATCCCGGCCGACTCCGACGTCGCCCGCCTCCAGGGCCTGCGGCCCACCGGCATCCCCCTGGCCGAGGCCCAGGCCTGACCGCTCCGCGGGCCGGCCGCCCGATGTGACCAGGATCGGATGTGGATCGGGCATCGTCGGGACCAGGGGGCGGCCGGGGAGGGAGCCGGCGCCGTTAGAACTCCTTCACGTGACAGACGAGGCACCCCAGCCCCGACCCGACCGCCACCGACGCCGCCGGCACCCAGTCGCAGAAGCCGGACCAGCCCTTAAAGCGGCCCAAAGGCCGACCCGGGCCCGGGCGAGCAGTTCGAGGTCCGCGCCGGCAAGCGCGAGCGCCTGCGCAGCGAGGCTGGGACCCTACCCGGTCTCCGTGCCCGTCACCACCACCATCGCCGCCGTGCGCGAGGGCTACGCCCACCTCGAGGCCGGGCAGGAGACCGACGACGTCGTCGGCGTGGCCGGCCGCGTCGTCTTCCTGCGCAACACCGGCCGCCTGTGCTTCGTCACCCTCCAGGACGGGGCCGGCACCACCCTGCAGGCCATGCTCTCGGCCAAGGCCCTGCCCGCCGAGGGCCACACCGCGCTCGCGGCCTTCAAGGCCGACGTCGACCTGGGCGACCACCTCTTCGTCCCACGGCCGCGTCATCTCCTCGCGCCTGACGGCGACTGTCCGTCATGGCCGAGCCGGTCCTGCGCGAGGCGCCGAGGCCGCCTCCGCCGGGGACGACGACGTCGAGGGTCCCCGCCTGGCGGATCGCCTCCAGGCGCTGCGCCCCCTGCCCAGACCTGGACCAACGAGGGCGGCGGGCGGTGACGCTCTCGGAGGAGCAGCGCGTGCGCCGTCGTGAGCTCGACCTGCTCACCCGGCCCGCCGCCCGCGACATGGTGCGCACCCGCGCCGCCGTGGTGCGCTCCATCCGCGAACTTCTTCCGCCGCGACTACCTGGAGCTGGAGACCCCCATGCTGCAGGTCATTCACGGCGGGGCGGCGCGCGCCCGTTCATCACCCACATGAACGCCTTCGACATGGATCTCTACCTGCGCATCGCCACGGAGATCTACCTCAAGCGCGCCGTGGTCGGCGGCGTCGACCGCGTCTTCGAGATCAACCGCAACTTCCGCAACGAGGGCGCAGACTCCTCCCACTCCCCGGAGTTCACGGCCCTGGAGGCCTGCGAGGCCTACTCCGACTACGACAGCATGGCCGAGCTGACCCGCAGCCTCGTCCAGCAGGCGGCCCTGCGACGCCTTCGACCTGCCCGAGGGCGGGCGAGGTCGTCACGCTGGCCGACGGCACCGAGTACGACCTGTCGGGCGAGTGGGACAAGATCGACCTCTACACCTCCGTCTCCGGGCCCTCGGCGAGGATCACCGTGGAGACCCCGCGCGAGCAGCTGGTCGCCCACGCCGAGAGATCGGCCTGGGATCGACGACTACGCCGTGGCCGGCAAGGTCGTGGAGGACATCTTCGAGCTCGTCGGCAACAAGCTGTGGGCGCCCACCTTCGTCGACTTCCCCGAGGACACCTCGCCGCTGACCCGCTACCACCGCAGCAAGCCGGGCCTGACCGAGAAGTGGGACCTCTACGTGCGCGGCTTCGAGACCGCCACCGCCTACTCCGAGCTCGCCGACCCCGTGGTCCAGCGCGAGCGCTTCGAGGCCCAGGCCCTGGCGGCCGCCAAGGGCGACCCCGAGGCCATGATCCTGGACGAGGACTTCCTGGTGGCCATGGAGCAGGGCTTCCCGCCCAGCGGCGGCATGGGCATGGGCATCGACCGCCTCCTCATGGTGCTCACCGGCCAGGGCATCCGCGAGACCATCACCTTCCCGCTGGTCAAGCGGGGCTGAGCCCTACTCCGCCTCCGCGGCCATAGCGCCGGCCGGTCACTGCCGCCTCCGAGCAGGCAGTGACCGGCCCGGCACTCTGTCATAACGACCCTACGGGTCTCAACCTCGACGCTCGAATAGTAGGTCAGGGCTGTGAGCTTTGAATTTTGGGAAAAAACTTCCCAAAACGAGTTGTTCGCACTAGGGTGGCGGTATGTTGCTGGACTTCACCGTGGCGAACTACTGCTGCTACGCAGAGGAGGTGACCCTCGATCTCACTCGGAGCTCACTCAAGACTCTGACGCCGCGCGGCGGCTCCTCCTGGCAGGAGCAGACGTGGCGCGTGGCGGCGATCTTCGGCGCCAACGCTTCAGGCAGAGTCGACCCTCCTGGATGCGCTTGACTGCCTCACCACGCCATCGGGTGGGGCAGCGGGACATCCTGCACCAGCCCTTCAGTCTCGATCGCGACCACGCGGCACAGCCGTCCCGCTTCACCGTCGGCTTCACCCACGAGAACGAGCGCTACAGCTACAGTGTGGAGGCGTACCGCTGGGGCGTTTCTCGTGAGGAGCTCTGGGCTGCGGGACACCGCTGGCGCAAGGTCTTCGTGCGTACCCAGACCCTCGAGGATGACGAGCCTACGATCGAGGCTGGCGCCACCCTCAAGGGTGCCACGAACGAGGTCCGTCGGATCCCGACGCCCATGGACCTCTTCCTCGCCGTGGCTCTTAAAGTACAAAGCACGCCTCTCTTGCTCCGATCGCGCGGAGCCTGAGAACCATGCGTTTCATCCACCACAGTGATGACGAGCGCACCTCACGTCTGCGATGGGTGATGAGTCGTCTCGCAGAGGACCCCGAGCAGTGGACTGGTATCGCGAACGCCATCGCTCAGGTCGCCGACCTTGGTGTTGTCGGTCTTGAGCTTGAGGCAGGAGGTTCCTCAGAGGTGCTGACCTCCTGAGACGGTTTCCGTGGAGCGAGGACGAGGATGCTGAGGTCCCCGCCGAGGGTGCTCAGGGAGCTTCAGCGTCACCTCGTCCTTCACCACCGTGGTGCCGGCGGCGAGGAGTATTCATTGGCGAGCAGCCAGCAGAGTCAGGGCACTCTCACCTGGCTGGCGACGGTCGGTCCCGCCATCGATGCCCTGCGACTGGGCCAGGTGCTGTGCATTGACGAGCTCGATGCGAGTCTCCACCCGACGCTGACCGCCACGCTGGTGGACATGTTCAGGACCCGGACCTCAACACCCGAGGGCGCCCAGATCGTCTTCACAGCCCATGACACGGCGCTCTGGACGATCTCCCGTCCAGCTCCTGGACGCGGGTGAGATGTGGATGACGGAGAAGTCGTCCTTCGGTGCCAGTGAGCTCTTCTCGCTCGCAGACTTCCCCTCCAACCGCAAGGGCACGAACAAGCAGCGCCGCTACCTCGCCGGGACCTTCGGTGCCATTCCCCAGGTGGACACCTCCAGCCTCCGCCGGTATCTCTCAGATTCGGCGAGGCGAGAGTGAATGACGCCACCGAGAAGAGACGACGCGCTCAACGATCCGAGCGGCGCACCGTTCTCCTGGTGACCAACGGGCGGGTCACCGAGAACGACTACCTGCAGCAGCTATGCCAACGCACAGACCGATCCCGGATATCGGTCAAGGTGAAGGTCATCGATGGCGACCCGCTGACCGTCATCAAGGAACTCAAAGGACCTCGATCAGATCTCAGCGACTACGAGGAGGTGTGGATCGTCATCGACCACGATGGCCGGGATCGTCGTGACTTCCTGGCCGCATGCCGGAGGCTGAGCAGCAGACGGACTGTTGTCCACGGCGTTGTCTCTGTACCGTGCTTTGAGGTCTGGCTCAACGCTCACTACGCCTCTGTGAAGAACTACCGGAACCAGGCGGATGCTCAGGCTCATTACCTGGAGCTAACGGGGCTCAGCAAGAAGCATGCCAAGACACTTCCGGACGACTTCCCCTGGGACAGGGGCTCGCAGGCCGCGGCCAGGTGCCATCTGCCGACGGAAAAGCCTCCCAGAGCCTGATACTCAAGGACCTTGCCCATCGACAACGATGCCCCACCTGCTCCGTAGTCTCGGACTCCTCAGCGCTGACGAGGCCTAGTACCCGGTCATTCCCGAGCGGCGCTGGGCGGCATCGAGCTCGGCGCGCAGGTAGGCGTTCTCCTGCTGGAGCTGGGCGATGTACTGGTCCCGCTGGGCGATCGCCTGACTACTGGACGACTCGGTGGCGCTCGGCGCGGAGTATGACGCACTGCCGTACGTGTTGACTCCGGTGCTCCATGAGCTGCCGCCCCACTGCGATTCGATCCCGAGGTCTGCGTGGCGCCATGTGCTTCCAGGTACCTCATCGTCTCCACGACGTGGTCGAGGAACCTGTCAACCTCGTCCTGCTCGTAGCCTTCCCGAAGCCTGGTGGCTGCGAACCTCACGTTCTGCACGTCATCGACCGTGAGCACCTGGACATGGGTGGAGTCGGGCGCGTACCCGGAGGAATCTGCTCTCTCCTGAAGAACCTTCAGCGTGATGGCGATCTTCTCAAGGAAGCTGTCGACCTCGCTCTGGCTGTAGCCCTCTCGGAACTGGGTGGCTGTGAACTTCACGTTGTCCACGTCATGGTTCGTCAGGATCGTCATGCGATCTGCTCCTTGCTGTGACTGCTTGGTGGTTGAAAAGGGTGGCCGGGCCTAGAACCCGGTAGTCCTCAGGCGGCGCTGGGCGGACTCGAGCTCGGCGCGCAGGTAGGCGATCTCCTGCTGGAGCTGGGCGATGTACTGGTCCCGCTGGGCGATCACCTCGGTGTACTGGGAGCCGCCGGCTTCGGCTGCCCGGGGCGTACCCGGCCTGGGCCGGGCTCATGCCGTAGGCACCGCCTGGCTCCGGCGACAGGGCTCGCCGGCGGGATGCGTTGCGCAGCTGCGCCTCAAGCGCCTCCACATGGTCGCGAGCACCTGGACGAGGAAGGCATCAACCTGGTCGATGCGGTAGCCCCGACCACCGGGTGGTCGAGAACCGGATGTTTCTGACGCCCTCGGAGGTCAGGAGGATCTCGGCCTTCCGGTGCGAGGGCCCGAGATTCCTGTGACGTGCCGAGCCGCTCCTCGAACTCCCGCATCGTGGTGGTCACGTCATCGAGGAGACGTCGACCTCATCCTGGTTGTAGCCCTCCTTTGAATGAGGAGACGTCGAACTTCACGGTGAGAACGTCGTCGGCTGTCAGCAGCGTCATGCTCGTCTGCTCCTTGTTGTCACATTCTGTGCGTGATCCTGATCCGTGACCCGCAGCCCCAGGTGCTGCGCCAGCAGCGGCGCGAGCTCGCTGAGCTGCCCGCTGCTGACGGTCGCCCCGGCCAGGGAGCCGACTCCGCTGACTGTTCTCATCTCCAGTCCGCGCAGGTCAACGTCTCTCAGGCTGCCGCCGTGCGGGCGCAGCGTGCCCACCCGCAGTCCTCGAAGTGGACCCGCTGGGCGTCGATGCCGCTCAGGGTCAGCTCGTCGATCCGGGTGGCCCGGATGAGGAGGTCGCGCACGGTGGTTTCCGGCGAGGTTGGTGAAGCCCAGGCGGCAGTCCTCAATGAGGTGACTCGACATCGGCGTCGTAGAGCTCCCAGGCCCCGATACGGGAGTCGATCAGCTCCACCGTGCGCCAGGTGGAGCGCGGGCTGTGGTGGGTGGCGCTCAGGCGCTCCAGGGCGGCAGTCGACCAGCCGCGCCGCGGCCGGGTCGGTGTCATTGGCGAAAGACCTCCGAGAACCGGCGGCTGAGCAGCGTGAGCGCCGACAGGGTCGCCGCCGCTCAGGTCCGCCTCGACCAGATCAGGTCCTCGACCATCTCGCCGGCGGCGAGGCTCATCGGCCTCGCCGTCGCGCAGGCGACCGAGGTCCGGTGCCGTGAGGACCGGCGGCCTCAGGGAGGCCGCGGGGCAGCGGAGCCTGCGGCCGTGTCGGTCCGTCCTGCGGTCATGGTCCTGTTCTATCGCAGATCAGCTCCGGGCACCGGGGTTTGTTCTCCCGGTGCCCGGGCTCGCCGGGAGAGGTGGGTGTCCATATCGGACACAAAGGAGCTGCAGGCCGTCAATCCGTCGAGAAGAACCGCGGAATCATGCGGTTTCCTTTTCTGCGACTGAGGCTGATCGCGGCCTTTGTCACCGATATGGACACTGTAGACCGCTTCTGCTCGAATCGGACGGTGGTGCCGGCCAGCATGCGCCGGCCGTGGCGGGCACTGGCCAGGGCGCCACCACCACCAGCGCCAGGCACGCCCCCAGCGCCAGCCAGTAACCGCCGCCCGGCCAGCTGATGCGGCGCCCCGATACCCGCCGACCAGAGCCCATGCGGTCAGCCAGCCCAGACCGATGCTCACTGGCCAGGGGCGGTGACCGCCGGCAGCATCGTCTCGTAGGACACCATGGAGCGCAGCGTCGCCGCCGGCATGCCGACCAGCCGTAGCAGACCGAGGACCCGCCGGCGCCCCAGTAGCGCCGCCACCGTTGAGACCCCCAGCGAGACCGCGGAGATGCCCGCGGCGATGAGGATGCCGATGTGGCCCAGCTGGGCGAACTGGTTCTCCATGGCGGTGTCCTGGAGGCCTGGATCGAGCTGGGTGAGGTTGGGGGCGGTCCCCAGGGGCCAGGCCGGAGGTGGCCAGGGCGGTGCGGGCTCGCTCGACGGCCCCGGGGCTGGCCGGGTCGGTGCCCACCAGGACGATGGGCGCGCCGTGCTCACGGGCACTCGCCAGCTCCTCGGCGCTGACCGGCGACGGCGAGGCCGCCGCGTTCTCGTACAGCCAGCGGGTACTGATGCTCACCGCGCCATCTGGGGACGCCACGTGCGGCGCCCCGAGGGCCTCGGCCTTATCGGCCTCGAGGATGACCCGGCTGTCCTGCTTGCCGTCCCGCTGATCCTCCCCACGGCGACCGTCGTCACCCCGGGCACGGTGGCGAGCTGGTCGACGGCGCTGTTCAGGGCGCCCTCGTCGCTGACCGCCGGCGTCGCCTCGAGCGTCGTGGGGCTCAGGCGCCCGCCACCCTGGGTGACGTCACGGGTCCCGGCGGCAACCGTGATGGCGACGGCGAACACCGTCATGGCGTAGACGGCGACGACCACGCCCGCCACCGCCCGGAAGACCGCCCGGGGGTGCGATATGATCCGGTTGAAGCCGATGACCTGTGCCGCGGAACGGGCCAGGGGCCCTGCCGCCCTCGCGCCACCCACCAGGTCAGGACCGGCCCGGCCCACAGCAGTCCCAGCATCGCGCACAGGAAGGAGACCGGGAGCGGGTAGATGGTCAGATCGGGAGTTCTGTTGGGCCACCGTCGGGGTGCTGATCAGCCCCGCCGTCCCCAGGATCACGGGTGCCAGTGAGATGAGGCGGGGGCGGCGCTCAGTGCGCTCACGGGAGCCGCCCAGCGGGCCGAGGTCGGCCCGTCGGGTGCGCCACCAGGCCACGGCCGCTGCTCCCGCCGTGGTCACGACGACCGCGATGACCGCGTTGACCGGTGAGCGCAGCGGGTCAGGTAGTGAAGCGACTCGACTTCAGGGGTGATCTGCGCGGCCAGCGGGATCAGGGCCAGGTGAGGGCCACGCCCGCCAGGAGCTCGACGAAGGTGGTCGCCCCGATCTCGAGGGCCGCCGTGCGGGCGACCTGCTGGGGCGTGGCCCCGATGAGGCGCAGCGTGGCGAAGCGCTCGGCCCGCTGCGCCGCCCCCAGATCCGTGACGATCCCGACGAGCAGCAGCGCGGGCACGAGCACCGCGATGGCACCGACGATCGTGGCGATCCGATACGCCTCGTTCTCGTAGGGGATGCCCTGGAAGGAGGTGACCACCTGGGGCGGGATGTAGAAGTTGGAGGTCGCCACGGTCCCCAGGTCCGTCCCGACGACGGCCACCAGCGAGTCCGGGCCCTCGACGGCCTCGGGTGACAGAACCCCTACCTGCTTGCCGTAGCGGTCGCCGAGCTGGTCGGCGGGAAGGGATGCGATGCGCTTGGCCAGGGCGGGGGAGGCCAGGTACTCGCCCGGCTTGGGGACGATGTCGGAGCCCGGGATCTTCACCGAGGTGGTGCCCGACTTCGGCAGGGCCACCCTCAGCACGGTGATCGTCTGGTTGCCGACGACGTCGACGTCGGTGGCGACGGCCAGCTCGCCGGCGGTGAGGGCATGGTCGGGCCGGAGGTCGGTGTGGTTCGACTGCCCGGGGAGGCCGGGCATGAGGGCGGTGGACGCCCAGCTCGAGCGCATGCTGCGCTCGGGGAAGGCCTGGGCGGCGGCCAGCAGCATGAGGGAACAGGGCCACCCCCACCATGACGCCGGCGACGGTCGCGCCAGGCGGCGCCGGGCGAGGCGGTCGTTGGCGACGAGCAGCCGGGTCAGGGCGATGCGGCTCATGACCGGCTCCTCTCACTGCCCGGGCTTCCCTGGCTCTGCGTTCCGGCCGCTCCGGGCCGGCTGCGGTGCGTGGCGGGGACCGATGCGACCGTCGCGCACGGTGACCTCCCGGTCGGCGTAGGCTGCGACGCGCGCGCGTCATGGGTGATGATGACCAGGGCGGCGCCTCGAGACGCACCGAGTTCAGGAGCACCTCCATGGTCCGTTCGGCGGCCAGGGGAGTCCAGGGAGCCGGTGGGTTCGTCGGCGAAAGAGCAGACGCGGGTTGGTCACCAGCGCCCGCGCGACGGCGGCCCGCTGCGCCTGGCCGCCCGAGAGCTGGGTGGGGCGCTTGTCCAGGTGCTCGCTCAGCCCCAGCTCGCCCAGGGTCTCGCGGGCCTGGGCCAGCGCCCGCCGGCGCGGGGTGCCCGCCAGGAGTAGGGGGATGGTGACGTTGTCCAGGGGCGGAGAGGTCCGGCAGGAGCTGGCCGAACTGGAAGATGAAGCTCGAACTCTTTCAGGCGCAGGCGGCTGCGGGCGGCCTCGTCGAGACACGCGATGTCCTGGGTCGTCTCGGCTCCGTGGTAGTCGACGCGCCCGGCGTCGGGCACGAGACCCCGGCCGATGACGTGCAGGGAGCGTGGACTTCCCCGAGCCTGACGGGCCGGTGACGGCCAGGACCTCACCGGCTGCGACATCCAGGTCGACGCCGCGCAGCTCGTGGGTCTGCCCGAAGCTCATCTCCAGGCCGCGGGCGCGCATGATGACCTCGCCCGGCAGGCCGGCCTGGCCCCGACCGGGTGCGGAGGTGACGTCGGCAGCCGTGACGGCAGTGGTGACGAGGGTGGCGTTCATGAGCGCACCTCCTCGCGCAGCTCGCTCAGGCGGGCCGCGGTGGTCTCCATCCAGCGCAGGTCGGCCTCGATAGTGGGAACAGGGGCGTGGTCGGCCAGCAGCACCGTGCGCAGGTCTCCGTCCCGCTTTGAGGCGGGTCAGCTCGCGCATACGCGCCATGTGCTCGGCGCGCTGGAGGTCGAGAGGCGTCCGGCGTCGTCGTCGAGCATGAGGGCGATGACGGTCTTGGCGAAGATGTCGGCCTGGACGTCGCCGGCCGGGGTGACCGGGTCAGCAGCCACTGCTCGACGCTCTGGCGCCCGGCGTCGGTGACCTCGTAGCGCTTGCGCTCGGGCCGGCGCCGGGCTCGGTCTCGATCTGAGTGATGAGCCCGTCGCGCACCAGGCGGGCGAGCGTGGCGTGAGACCTGGCCGTAGGCCAGCGGCGGAGAGCGGCGAACCAGTGGTCCCAGGGAGCGTTTGAGGTCATATCCGTGCCCAGGTCCCGGCGCTGAGCAGCCCAAGAAGAGTGAGTTTGGATTCCATGTCCATCACTATGCACTGAGCGTATACGCGCACGACATACTCCGTGAGGAGGATGTGCACGAGCATGTCCGTGCTGTTGGGTGGGGTAGTACGGTGAATAAACCAACAGGCCAGCCTGTGTTTGACGAGACTCTGGCCGACGTCTTAGGTTAGGTTGACCTTTGTACTTCAGGTGTGGGAAGTAGATGCCGATCAGGGTCCTCAGGGGCCGTTCTCGCCCTCCCGTTCTCGAGCAGTGGCGGAGGTGAGTGCTCGCGTGATCGCACGCCGCCCGGCCATTCTCCCTGACCGCGGCCATCCTGCTGGCTCCTGTGCGTCCTGGCCTCCCTGTTCATCGGCTCCTCCAGGATCCCCGCCGACCAGGTCGCCCACTACCTGCTCCACCCCGACGCCTCCAACGTCAGCTACAACATCAACGTCCTGCGCGTGCAGCGCACCATCATCGGCGTGCTCGTCGGGACCGCCCTGGCGGTGGCCCGGCGCGGTGATGCAGGCCGTCACCCGCAACCCCTGGCCGAGCCGGACTGCTCGGTGTCAACGCCGGGGCATCGCTGGGCATCGTCCTGGGAACCGCCGCGCTCGGCGTGCTCCCGATCTCCAACCAGCTGGCCTGGCCGCGGGCGGAGCACTGGTGGCGACCGCACTCGTCCAGGTCATCGGCATGATCGGCGGCTCGACCTCCTCCCCGGTGCGCCTGGTCCTCATCGGTGTGGCCTTCTCGGCCTTCGCCGGGGCGGTCATCCGCGGCGTCGTGCTGACGATGCCGAACCTGTTCCGCACCTTCATCGACTGGGAGGTCGGCTCCTGACCCGCACCGACATCCCCCGCTGCCCGTGGCGCCCTCGTGGTGGCGGGGACCGGCGCGCCATCCTGCTGGCCGGCGCCTGGACAACTATCGCCCTGGGCGACGACGTCGCCGCGCGCTCGGGCACCCGGGTCGCCCTCGTGCGGGGCCTGAGCCTGGTGGTCGTCACGCCTCCTGTGCGCCACCGCCACCACGGTGGCCGGCCCCATCGAGGTTCGTTGGGCTCATGGCGCCGCTGACGGCCTCCTGGCTCATGGGACCCCACGGGGCTGGATCGTCGCCTGTGTGCGCGCTGGGCGGTCCGTCGTCGTCCTGGCCGCCGATGTCCTGGGGCGCGTCCTGGCCCGTCCCTGGTGAGATGCGGGTCGGTCGCTGACGGCCTTCGTCGGCTCACCCGTCCTGCTGCTCATGGTCCTGCGGATGAAGGACCGGGCCTCATGAGGGGATCAGGCTGACCGTGCCGCCGCTCCGGTGCGTCCTCCGCCGGCACCGGCCCGCAGCGCAGCTTCCACGTGGGGGCCGACGCCGGACGCCTGTGGATCGTCGTCGGCCGCTGGTCGGTGCTCATCGCCCCGAGCCATCGTCATCGTCGGCCTCATGCTGCTGGTGCTCAGCCTCGCCGTGGCCGTGGTCTCCTGCGGTTGGGAAGTTCCCCGTCTCCACCCCAGGAGGTCATCGACGCGCTCCAGGGGCAGGGCGCAAGATCGTCAGGTCGTCGTCGTGAAGTGGGAAGCTGCCCCGGATCGTGCTAGAAGCTCGTGGCGGGCCTGGCCCTGGGCGTGGCCAGCGCCCTCTTCCAGAACCATCACCCCGCAACCCCTTGGGCTCGCCCTGACCTCATCGGCTTCTAGCACGGGTGCGCAGACCAGGATCCTCGTCAGCGTCCTCCCTTCTGCCCGGCTCCATGCTCTCGGCCTCCCCTGGCCTCCTTCATCAGCGGGGGCCCGCCGTCAGGACAGTGACCCTACCTCGTCTCCCTGCGCGGCGGATTCACCGGCCTGCGCTTCATCCTCGTGGGATCGCCATCAGCTCCATGCTCGTCTCCGTCAACCGCTGGCTGCTGGTGCGGGTCGACGACGACGAGGGCCTGGGCGCCCTCAAGGCCATCACCGGCACCCTCAGGGCCCGCCGCGGTGGCTGAGTGGTGGCCCCGACCTGCCTTGCCATCGGGGTCACTCGTCGCCTCCATCCTCCTGGCCTCCCGCCACCTGCAGGTCCTGGCCTAGGGGGGCAGGTGGCCCGCCATCCTGGAGCAGCCCCACCCGCCGCTCAGCTATCGTCCTCATCCTGCTGGGCACCGTGCTGGTGGCGGCGGTGGTGACGATGGCGGCCGGCCCCATCGGCTTCGTGGCCCTCGTGGCGCCCCACCTGGCCCGTCTCCTCACCGATCCCCACAGTCCCTCTGCTCGTGAGCAGCCTGACCGGGGCAGCTACTGATGGTGAGGCGCCGACCTGCTCAGCCAGCTCGTGCTCGAGTCGATGCCCGTGAGGCGTGGTGACCAACGCCGTCAGCGCCTCTACCTCATGGTGGCGCCTGACCGTGGCGGCGCGCGGAAGAGATCCCTGTGACCGACCTGCCCCTCGACCGGGTCGAACACCGCCGCCGGACCAGCCGCCCCGGGGCTCGCCTGGCCGCCCGAGGCGCTGACCATCGCCCTGAGCGCCGTGGTCTCCCGCAACCTCGACGTCGACATCCCCGCCGGTGTCTTCACCCGCCATCGTGGGAGCCCAACGCCTGCGGGAAAGTCCACGTTGCTGCGTGCCCTGGCCCGGTGCGGCCCGCCCGAGGCGGTACTCCTCGACGGTGCCGGCATCGTTCGCCTGGGCACCAGGAGGTCGCCCGCCGGGTCGACTCTGCTGCCCCAGAGCGCCACCGTGCCCAGCGGCATGCTGGTGCGCGACCTCGTGGCCCGCGGTCGCTTCCCCCCAGGGCCTGTTCCGCCAGTGGTCGCGGCAGGACAGGGCAGGCCGTTGAGAGGCCATGGGATGGTGTCACCGGCTGGCCGCTCGCCCGTCGACGAGCTCGGTGGCGGCAGCGCCAGCCGTGTGGATCGCCTGGCCTGGCCAGGGGCACCGGGACGATCCTGCTCGATGGGCACCACCTTCCTCGACCCATGCAG